>Ga0209173_100403_pt1 | contig 23884 bp, 22 predicted proteins | sample SynthPrep_16_END_FD_187206 | JGI IMG/M metagenome (GOLD analysis project Ga0209173, IMG submission 187206) | Synthetic microbial communities from Ohio, USA - SynthPrep_16_END_DS12_MetaG (SPAdes) (version 2) | ecosystem: Engineered > Bioreactor > Aerobic > Activated sludge | place: USA: Ohio... | reverse complement strand
GCCATGCGCATCGTGGTGCGCGATGGCGTGCGGGCCGTGCGCCATCGGGCCGTGGCGGCCGAGGCCGGTGTGCCGTTGTCAGCCACTACCTATTACTTCAAGGACATCGATGACCTGCTCACCGATACCTTCGCCCAGTATGTTGAACGCAGCGCCGCCTTCATGGGCAAGCTATGGGTGCGTAACGAAGGCCTGCTGCGTGAGATGGTTGCCTATGGCGATGGCAGCCCGGAATCGCGCTCGCAACTGGCCGATGACATTGCGCGGCTGACCGCCGACTATGTGCTGCGCCAACTGACCAACCGCCGCGAACATTTGATGGCCGAACAGGCATTTCGCCAGGAAGCCTTGCTCAACCCGCGCCTGGCCGAGCTGGTGCGGTCCCACCAGCAGATCCTGTTGCAGGGCACGGGACAGTTTTTCCAGGTATTGGGCTCCCGCGAGCCGCAACAGGACGCCAAGGTGTTGACGGCGATTATCAGTCGGATGGAATATCAGGGCCTGCTGGGCGGCGCAGAGCCTCTGACCGGTGAAGAGATGCTTGAGATCCTCAAGCGTTACATGCATTTGGTGTTGGCCTCGGTCTGACACCGGGGGAGTCCAATGAAAACCTGGCGTGTGGCGGTAATCGCCTTGTCGTTCCTGTTGCTCAGCGGTTGCCTGGTCACGTTCAAGGACCCGTTGCCCGCCCATGAGGCGGCGCCGGATGAGTTGCTGGGCCATTGGACCAGCAGGAATGCCTGGGGCGAACCGCTCAATCTGCGCATCAGCCGTGCCGGTGAGCACCGCTACAAGGCAGTGAGCTACCCTAAAGCCACGCCGGCCCAGCGTGATGAGTACCTGTTTACCGTTTCGCGTCATGGCAACCGCTGGTACCTGTCGGCACCGTTGCCGGCCCGGTTCGGAGGGCATTACTTCCTGGCGGGGTTCGAGTTCGACGATAAGCACGAATTGGTGGTCTATAACCTCGACCTCGAACAGATTCACCAGGCCATCGGGCAACAGGTGCTGCAGGGCAGCAGCGTGGAGACCGTCGAAGGCGCCGGCGTACGGGTCGACAGTTCCATGAGCCAGGTGTTTGCCTACCTGGATGACCCGGCCAATGCCGATGTGTTCGTTGAAGCCGTGCGCTACCAGCGTGCGGGCAAATAACGTTTAGAGAGGAAGCACCGGGTGGACGATTACCAGCAGACGATACGCAGCTTGTCCGATCGCATTGTGCTGGCGCAAACACCGATTCGCGTCCTCGACGCTGTGAAGTGGGACGACAACATTCGCCAGGGATTTCTCAAGGCCAAAGGCAAGGCCATGCCCGCCGTGGATCGCGACTACTACCTGAACCGACCGCTGTCGTTCGACTCCAGTGCGGTAAAGCTGGAATTCCAGAACATCGAACGCGACATCACTCGCCGCCTCGGCCAGTTCAGCCCGGTGGGGCAGATCATGCGCCGCATGTGCCGCGAATACCGCATGGTGGTGCGCATGCTCGAAGCCCGCGGCACCGAGGACTTCGGCCTGATTTCCCAGGAGCTGTACGGCGCCGCTTCCGACGCCTTCCACGCCGGCGACCCGACCCTGGCTGACCTGGGCCTGATGCTCTCCGACTACCTGAACAATATCGACGGCCGTGGCGACCTCAAGGACGAAGCCAAGACCCTGACCGCCAAGGACGCCGTGGCCCTGCTGCAAACCCGCCTGAACAAGGTATTTGGCGAAGCCGAAGAGACCATCCGCGTGTTCGAGTCCGACGGCATCGTTGCCGATGCCGCAGCGGGCGCCGACTACATCAAGATCCGCGCCGACGCGATGTTCAACGACCGCGACGTGCGTGCGCTGGAAGTCCACGAAGGCCTGGTGCATGTCGGTACCACGCTCAACGGCCAGAACCAGCCGATCTGCACCTTCCTGTCCAAGGGCCCGCCGTCGTCCACCGTGACCCAGGAAGGCCTGGCGATCCTCATGGAGATCATTACGTTCGCCTCCTACCCGAGCCGCTTGCGCAAGCTGACCAACCGCACCCGGGCGATCCACATGGTGGAAGAGGGTGCCGACTTCCTGCAGGTGTTCGAGTTCTTCCGCGAGCAAGGCTTTGAAATGGCCGAAAGCTATGGCAACGCCAGCCGGGTATTCCGTGGCTCGGTGCCGAACGGCTTGCCGTTTACCAAGGACCTGTCCTACCTCAAGGGCTTTATCATGGTCTACAACTACATCCAGCTGGCTGTGCGCAAAGGCAAGCTGGAGCAAGTGCCGCTGCTGTTCTGCGGCAAGACCACCCTGGAAGACATGCGCACCTTGCGCCAACTGGTGGACGAAGGCCTGGTGGTGCCGCCCAAGTACCTGCCTGAACAGTTCCGCGATATGAATGCACTGGCGGCGTGGATGTGTTTCTCCAACTTCCTCAACCACTTGAGCCTGGACCGGATCGAGGCGGATTACTCCAATATCCTTTAAACGCTGTTATTCACGAGGCTTCAACGGATGAGAATCCTCGGCATTCTGTGCCTGCTACTCACATTGAACGGTTGCAGCTCCCTGCTGTTCTACCCCGAACCCGGCCTGCCATTCACGCCCGAAAAAGCGCACTTGCAATACCGCGATGTCACCCTCACCACCGCCGACGGCGTAAAGCTGCACGCGTGGTGGCTGCCGGCCAAGGCCGGAGTACCCGTCAAAGGGACGGTGCTGCACCTGCACGGCAACGGCGGTAACCTGGCCTGGCACCTGGGCGGCAGCTGGTGGTTGCCGGAGCAGGGCTACCAGGTACTGCTGCTGGACTATCGCGGTTATGGGCTGTCGGCAGGCAAGCCCTCACTGCCGGCGATTTATCAGGATGTGGACGCGGCGTTCAACTGGCTCGACCAGGCGCCCGAAACCCAGGGCCAGCCGTTGATCGTCCTCGGTCAAAGCCTGGGCGGTGCGCTGGCGGTGCATTACCTGGCGGAACACCCGCAGCGTCAAGTCCAACTCAAGGCCCTGGTACTGGACGGCGTGCCGGCCAGTTATCGTGACGTAGGACAATTCGCCCTGAGCACCTCCTGGTTAACATGGCCCTTCCAAGTGCCCTTGTCTTGGCTGGTGCCTGACGCCGACAGCGCGATCAACGCCATGCCGCAACTGACCGGCGTGCCGAAATTGCTGTTCCACAGCCTGGATGACCCGATCGTGCCCGTGGCCAACGGTATCCGCCTGTATCAGGCCGCGCCACCGCCACGGGTATTGCAGTTGACCCGCGGCGGCCATGTGCAGACCTTTGCCGACAAGACTTGGCAAACCGTGATGCTGCGCTATCTGGACGACCCGCAGCACTTCAACGGCCTGCGCCGCCTGGGCGAGATTCCGAATTACCCCATTCCTAAAGTTGATCCATCAGAGAGCCCGCAATGAGCGAAGAACGCAACATGATCCCGCTGATCCTCACCGGCATCGGCACCATCATCGGCACCGTCGGCTGCCTGTGGTACTACGGCTATTTGCACTTCGCCAAGCCTGAGGATGCGTTGCTGCTCAGCGACTTCACCATGCTCAAGACCGTGCCGGGCGAGGACTACAAGATCTCCCTGACCCCGGCCGCTCAAGTGGCACAGTGCGTCGATGGCGTGCTGGTCATGTTCGATACCGAACAAAAAGGCTTGAGTGGTGTATTGGTCAATAATAAGAAGCAGGCGGTGCGTTGCATGGGCCAGGAAACCCCGCAACTGCAGCAGTAAGCCAGCGCGTCGAGTCCGTGGGAAAACGCCACTCAGCCTGGGGATTCGTCCCTTGGTGCAGGTCCGAGTCTTCCCAGGCCGGAACCATCTCTATTTGCCCGCCACAGACTATGGACTGATCGGTGTGACTGATCGGTCCTTTTCGTTAGTTATTGTGGAGTCGACATTTATGGCAAACATCAGCGGAACACAGTCTCCAGTGAATACGGGCAGCTATGGCGCCGGCGGGAGCTCCCAGGAAAACATCAGCCAAGAGATCAATGACGTAAAAAATAAAATTAACAAAATGGAGTCACAAGGCTCCCAGGGTGGGCAAGGAAGCGGTGGGGCCGACGGCGGAGAGAGTCTCGAGGAGTTGAAGGAGACGCTGAGAAAGCTGCTTGCACAACTGCAGCAACAAGGTGCACAGGGCGGTCGAGGGGGCGAAGGCGGCGAAGGCAATGGCCAGATTCCGCAACCCGACTATCAGGGGGGAGGCTCGATCAACCCCTGATTGCCCACCCGTTGAAAAACCCGCCTGCCATAGGCGGGTTTTTGTGTATCCGGGGTCAGGTTAGCCACGGCCCGCTCAATGCCCACAGGGGGGGCGGGATTTATTTGGAACCATATCGCGCAAGACGCCACAGAAAGCGGTGTAACTTACACAGTTCAGGGCCGAGAAAGTGGCGATATCTATTTTTTCAACTCCTGCGAATCCTGCAGCTCCTGAAAGTCCTGCATTACGTAACATGCGGGATATGGTCAGGTGCCATGAGGATCTGGAACGGCAGCAGGCTCGGGAGCAGAAAAAGCAACTGATGGAGCATTTGCCGAAACATGCCCATGCCCCGAAGATTGAGCTGCCAGCGGAGGACACAAACCGTCCTGTCCAATTCGGCGAGCCCAAAAAAAACCCACCATAAGGTGGGTTTTCTTATCCAGCATCAATCAATCAGTTGGCGACGGACGAGCGTGGCTTGACCGGCTGGTTATCGTTGGAGATGGTCACTTCAACGCGGCGGTTCATGGCACGGCCCGAGACGCTGCCGTTGTCGGCAACCGGGTATTCCTTGCCATAGCCGGTGGTCACGATGCGGCGTGGGTCAACGCCCATCTTGATCAGCGCAACCTGCACCGAAGCGGCGCGTCGCTCCGACAGGCTCTGGTTGTAGGCATCGCTGCCTGTGCTGTCCGTGTAACCTTCAACGATCACCTGGCGATCCGGGTTTTCCTGAAGGAACTGCGCCAGCTTATTGATGTTGACCAAGCCGCTGGACTTCAGGTCGGCCTTGTTGGTGGCAAACAGCACGTCGCCAAAGGTCACCAGGGTACCGCGCTCGGTTTGCTTGGCGTTCAAGCTGTCCTGCAACTGCTTGATCTGCGCATCACGGGCCTCGAGCAGGGCGCGGGCGCGTTCGTCGCCGGCGTTTTTCAGCTTGGCTTCGGATTCGCGCAGCACGATGGTGTCTTTGGCCACTTCAACGCGCTGGTTGGTCAGGTACGCCAGTTGATCTACTTTCTTCTGGTCTTCCTTGTCGCGGTAGGCCTTGTCAGCCTTGTCCAGCCAATCGCTGGCGTCCTTGGTTTCCAGCGCGGCAAGCTTGGTGGCTTGCGGGTTGGTTTGCAGGGACGAGAAGTTGGTCCGTGCGTTTTCCAGGTTCGCGTTGGGCGGGGTAGAGCAGGCCGCCAGGGCAACGCTCATCGCCAGCAGGGCAGGGATCATCAATTGTTTACGCATAGTCGTGTCGTCCTTTCAATTCGATATCGGGTGCAGTGCAATCAGGCGCGGCGGTTTATTTCTGCTGGATAGCAGCCGGGCGCATACCTTCCTGACGCAGCTCCTGAACAGCTTTCTGGGAATCCTTCACAGCCTGTTCGGCCTTGGCGGCCTGGGACTTGCGCTCTGCAACGCGAGCATCCCATTCAGCCTGTTCGGCCAGGCGACGCGCCTCGTCATAGTTCTTGTCGTGCATGGCGATTTCGGCTTGCTTGAGCTTGTCCTGGGCCGATTTCATTTCAACTGCTGCGTACTCGGTGCCGCCGGCGCTCACTGCGCTGTTGACCGCGGACTGAGTCACCGCGTACTGCTCGGTTGGCGGGTTGCCGGCGCAGCCAGCCAAAACGAAGCTGGTGCCGATTGCCAGCGCGGCCAATTTAAGCCCGCGCAGGTGGTTAAACGTGGATTTGGCAGTGCTGGTCTTCATCGTCTTCAACTCCATTGGATAGCTCCTAAAAACATCAAAATCCATCGCAGTCGGTGAACGGCTTGGGGCGCGGCGGTAAAGCGCGACAGGCCCTTTCAAACGGCCGTTCCAAGTGATGGCTTACTGGCTGTGACCGGAGGCTTTTTTCAAAAGTTCAGAAGAGATGGCGATTTGCCTAAAAAAATATCTGACTGATTGGTCAGGGTAAAAAATTGGAACTTTTGCCACGTGCAGGGGTACTCCGAGCCTCGACAGAGGCCCGGAATACGGGGTTCAGATGGGTGTCAATCGAGTCCGTCAGTGCTTTTGGTCGTCGGCACTGGCAGACAAATCATGCAGATAGCGACGGGACAAGGTCAGGAACCGCGGCGTAGGCCCGACGTCCTCATAGAGCGGGTCGCCCTCTTCATCGGTGGCGATGACCTGTTGCCCCTTGATGTAGGGAAAGCTGGCTTCCAGCTCCTCAAGGGCGGCGCCGATCAGCTCGCCGAGCAGTTCTTCGGTGTGGCGCTTGGGGTACATCTCGGCGATGGCTGCCAGCCGTGCAGCGGCCTCCACATCCAGATGGATGGCGTACTCGGTCTTGGTCAGGCGACCCTTGGCGTTCTCTTCCCAATGCTGGGCCAGTTCTCGAATTTTCATGGCAACCTCAATAAAGCCTGCGGTGGCGGGCGGTGATGAGTGACCAGCCGTGCGCGTGGATAAACGCGGCGGCTCACACTTGAGACTAGCTGCAAGTCACAAGGTTTAAAGTCTTGTCATAAAACGATGCCGGCGGCACTCTGACAGACCTGCGCGTCCCGGATTTCTGGCTGGAGATTGGCTGATGAGTGATATCGATGCACGCTTGCGTGAGGATGTTCACCTGCTGGGTGAGCTGTTGGGCAACACCATTCGAGAGCAGTACGGCGATGCTTTTCTCGACAAAATCGAGCAGATCCGCAAAGGCGCCAAGGCCGACCGACGCGGGGCCGGCGATGAATTGAGCGCGAGCCTCAATCAGTTGCAGGAAAACGAACTGCTGCCGGTCGCCCGGGCTTTCAACCAGTTCCTCAACCTCGCCAATATCGCCGAGCAATACCAACTGATTCACCGGCGCGATGAGTCGCAACCGGCACCTTTTGAGTCCCGCGTATTGCCGGAATTGCTCGCCCGCCTGCAAAGCGAAGGGCACAGCAACGAGTCCCTGGCCCGCCAGTTGGGGCGCCTGGAAATTGAATTGGTCCTCACCGCGCACCCGACCGAGGTGGCGCGCCGCACCTTGATCCAGAAATACGATGCCATTGCCGCCCAACTGGCGCTGCAGGATCACCGTGACCTTACCACCGCAGAGCGCGAGCAGATTCGCCAGCGCCTGCAACGCTTGATCGCCGAAGCCTGGCACACCGAAGAAATCCGCCGCACCCGGCCCACCCCGGTAGACGAGGCCAAGTGGGGCTTTGCGGTGATCGAACATTCCCTGTGGCACGCCATTCCCAATTACCTGCGCAAGGCCGACCTGGCCCTGCACGCCGCCACTGGCCTGCACTTGCCGCTCGAGGCGGCGCCGATCCGCTTCGCTTCGTGGATGGGCGGCGACCGTGACGGCAACCCGAATGTCACCGCGCCGGTCACCCGTGAAGTGCTGTTGCTGGCACGCTGGATGGCGGCCGACCTGTACCTGCGTGATATCGATCACCTGGCGTCCGAGCTGTCGATGCAGCAAGCCAGCCCGGCATTGCAAGCCAAGGTCGGCGACAGCGTCGAACCCTATCGCGCTCTGCTCAAGCAACTGCGCGAACGCCTGCGGGCCACGCGCCAGTGGGCACACACGGCGTTGAGCAGCAGCACGCCAGCGCCCGCCGAGGTGCTGCAAAACAATCGCGACCTGCTGGAGCCGCTGGAGTTGTGCTACCAGTCGTTGCACGAGTGCGGCATGGGCGTGATCGCCGACGGACCGCTGCTCGATTGCCTGCGGCGTGCGGTGACGTTCGGTTTGTTCCTGGTGCGCCTGGATGTGCGCCAAGACTCCAGCCGTCATTCGGCGGCCATGACTGAAATCACTGATTACCTCGGCCTGGGGCGTTACGAAGACTGGGATGAAGAGGCGCGCATCAGCTTCTTGATGAAAGAGCTCGCCAATCGTCGACCGCTGCTGCCGGGGTATTTCAAGCCGTCGGCGGATACTGCCGAAGTGCTCAACACCTGCAAGGAGGTCGCCGCCGCCCCCGCCGCATCGTTGGGCTCGTACGTCATCTCCATGGCCGGCGCTGCGTCGGACGTGTTGGCGGTGCAACTGCTGCTTAAAGAGTCGGGCGTGCAACGGCCGATGCGCGTGGTGCCGCTGTTCGAAACCCTGGCCGACTTGGATAACGCCGGCCCGGTGATCGAGCAACTGTTGCTGCTGCCGGGCTATCGCACGCGTTTGCAGGGCCCGCAGGAAGTGATGATCGGCTACTCGGACTCGGCCAAGGATGCCGGCACCACCGCCGCCGCGTGGGCGCAGTACCGGGCGCAGGAGCGGCTGGTGGATATCTGCCGCGAGCAGCAAGTGGAACTGTTGTTGTTCCACGGTCGCGGTGGCACCGTCGGTCGTGGCGGTGGCCCGGCCCACGCGGCGATCCTGTCGCAGCCGCCGGGTTCGGTGGCAGGACGGTTCCGGACCACTGAACAGGGCGAGATGATCCGCTTCAAGTTCGGTTTGCCGGATATCGCCGAGCAGAACCTCAACCTCTATTTGGCGGCGGTACTGGAAGCGACGCTGTTGCCACCACCGCCTCCTGAACCGGCCTGGCGCCATTTGATGGACGAATTGGCGGCAGACGGTGTCAGTGCTTACCGCGCCGTGGTGCGGGAAAATCCGCAGTTCGTCGAGTATTTCCGTCAGTCCACGCCGGAACAGGAGCTGGGCCGCTTGCCGCTGGGCAGTCGCCCGGCCAAGCGACGTGCGGGCGGGATTGAAAGCCTGCGCGCGATCCCGTGGATCTTCGGCTGGACCCAGACCCGCCTGATGCTGCCGGCCTGGCTTGGCTGGGAGGCCGCGCTGAGCAAGGCCCTGGAGCGCGGCGAAGGCGAACTGCTGGGGCAGATGCGCGAGCAGTGGCCATTCTTCCGTACCCGCATCGACATGCTGGAAATGGTGCTGGCCAAGGCCGACGCCGATATCGCCCGTCTGTATGACGAGCGCCTGGTGCAGCCAGACCTGCTGCCATTGGGGACGCATTTGCGCGACCTATTGTCGCAGGCGTGCAGCGTGGTGCTTGGCCTGACTGGCCAGTCGCAACTGCTGGCGCACAGTCCGGACACCCTGGAGTTCATCCGCCTGCGCAACACCTATCTCGACCCCTTGCACTTGTTGCAGGCCGAGTTGCTGGCGCGCTCCCGTCAGCAGGAAGCGGCACAAGACAGCCCTCTGGAACAGGCGCTGCTGGTCTCCGTGGCCGGTATTGCTGCCGGTTTGCGTAACACCGGCTAAGGTTTTTTGCGTGTTCTCAACGGCTTGCAGATAAACCACGACGGCCGCCCTGAAAAGGGCGGTCGGCGTTTACGAGGCCGGGTTGCACTCAGGCACACCCTACCTATGACGCATGCACGGCGCGGGTTCCTGCGACTTTTGGCGGCTTGTGTGGTTAAGGCCTGCTGTGTATCTTGATCAGCCTTTGGCCGTTTGGGCGGCCCGAATTCTATTTTTACGCGATTGGCCCCCCGCGGCGAATCCGAGCGTCATCTCTATAAAAAAATTGAGGAGCACATCGATGCGCGTCATTCTGCTGGGAGCTCCCGGGGCCGGTAAAGGTACTCAGGCAAAGTTCATCACTGAAAAATTCGGCATTCCGCAAATCTCCACCGGCGACATGCTGCGTGCGGCCGTCAAGGCGGGCACCGAGCTGGGCCTGATCGCCAAGAGCGTGATGGACAGCGGTGGCCTGGTTTCCGATGACTTGATCATCAACCTGGTCAAGGAACGCATCAGCCAGGAAGACTGCAAGAACGGTTTCCTGTTCGACGGCTTCCCGCGCACCATTCCCCAGGCTGAAGCCCTGGTGAAGGCCGGCGTCGAGCTGGACGCCGTGGTTGAAATCGCGGTTGAAGATGAAGAGATCGTCCAGCGCATTGCCGGTCGTCGTGTTCATGAAGCCTCGGGCCGCGTGTACCACACCGTCTACAACCCGCCAAAAGTTGAAGGCAAGGACGATGTGACCGGCGACGACCTGGTGCAGCGCAAAGACGACACTGAAGAAACCGTGCGTCATCGTCTGTCGGTCTACCACTCCCAGACCAAGCCGCTGGTGGATTTCTACCAGAAGCTGTCCGCTGCCCAGGGCAAGCCGAAGTACAGCCACATTCCTGGCGTCGGCTCGGTCGAAGCGATCACTGCCAAGGTGCTGCAAGCACTGAGCTGATCCCTCGACGGCTTCACGGATAACGGCCCGCTTGCGGGCCGTTGTTGTTTATACTGGCGCACTTTTTTTCGACTTGGACACCTACACCGATGAGCACCCTGCTGGCCCTGGACACCGCGACTGAAGCTTGCTCGGTTGCCCTGCTGCACGATGGCAAGGTAACGAGCCACTACGAGGTGATCCCGCGCCTGCACGCGCAAAAGCTGTTGCCGATGATCAAGCAACTGCTCGAAGACGCCGGTACTACGCTGGCTGCGGTCGATGCCATTGCCTTCGGCCGTGGGCCGGGTGCCTTTACCGGCGTGCGTATCGCCATCGGCGTGGTGCAGGGCCTGGCATTTGCGCTGGAGCGTCCGGTGTTGCCGGTGTCCAACCTCGCCGTGCTGGCCCAGCGCGCCTTGCGTGAACATGGCGCCCAGCAGGTTGCGGCAGCCATCGATGCGCGCATGGATGAAGTGTATTGGGGTTGCTACCGCGAAACAGCGGGAGAGATGCGCCTGGTCGGTGTTGAAGCCGTGCAGCCGCCGGAGTCATCGGTGCTGCCTGCCGACGCCAGCGGCGACTGGTTCGGTGCGGGCACCGGTTGGGGTTATTGTGAGCGCATCGCGGTGCCGTTGGCGGGCCAGGACGCTGCGATGTTGCCTCATGCCGAGGACCTGCTGACGTTGGCTCGTTTTGCTTTTGAGCGTGGCGAGGCGATTCCCGCAGATCAGGCCGCACCTGTGTACCTGCGCGATAAAGTGGCGCAGACCAAGGCCGAACGCGGCCTGTAACTGTCGTGAGCGGGCTTGCCCCGCGCCGGGCTGCGAAGCGGCCCTAAACATCCCGAACACGCCTCTAATCTGCACCAATCGTCAGAATTTGCCCCCCGTTTTAAACCTTTTTCAAATTATGTGTTCTAGTTATCACCAGAGCATTTGCGCGCTACGGATTGCGCCACTAAAATGCCATCACCGAGACCGAGTTCGCATCGATGCGTATAGACGGCTTTTCCTCACAGTCCTACCCCATCAAGCGTAAGCCGCGTAAGGCCAACGTCACGGTAGACGAGTCCGTCGAAGATTCACCGGACTTCATCGAAGTCCAGCCCGATGCGCAGTCCAACGCTCAATCACGTATCAGCGGTCTTCCCGCCCGTCAGCAAGACATGGTCTTCCCACGCTCAATGAGCAGAAGTGTCGCCACCGCCCTGGCCAGCTACTTGACCACCGCCGGCTTTGTCGAATGGGATATGGAAGTGCTGGGCCTCGACATCCACATCTGATGCGTCTGCCTTACTACCTGGGTTGCCCGTCCTGGAGTGAAAACGCTTGGCGCGAGTACCTGTACCCCGCCGATGCCCGTTCCAGCGACTACCTTGCGCTCTACTCCCAGGTTTTCAACGCCGTTGAAGGCAACACCACGTTTTATGCCCGCCCGTCGGCCGCCACCGTGCAACGCTGGGCCGAGATCATGCCCGAGGATTTTCGCTTCACGGCCAAGTTTCCCGGTGATATCAGCCACAGCGGCAACCTGATTGAGCAGCTCCCGGCAGCGGAAAGCTTTGTGGGCTTGATGAGTCCTTTGGGTGAGCGGGTATCGCCGCTGTGGTTGCAGCTGCCCGCGACGTTCACACCGCAGCGTCTGGGGGAATTGGCCGGTTTCATTGATGGCCTGGAGCGGCCAATGGCCGTAGAAGTACGGCATCAGGAATTCTTCGCCAAGGGCGATGCCGAGCGCATGCTCAACCGCTTGTTGCGTGACCGGGGCGTGGAACGCATCTGCCTGGACCCTCGTGCACTCTTCAGTTGCACGTCGACTTCAGCCGCCGTGCTGCACGCCCAATCGAAAAAGCCCAAGGTGCCACCACGGCCGGCGGCGCTGACGCAGTTCCCCCAAGTGCGTTTTATCGGCCATCCCGAACTCGAAGCCAACGATCCGTTTTTGGTCCCCTGGGTGGAAAAAGTCGCCGGCTGGATCGAAGAAGGCCGCACGCCCTATGTGTTCCTGCACACCTCGGATAACCGTCTCGCCGCGCAGTTGGCCCTGCGTTTCCACGACCAGTTGATGGCGCGCCTACCTGGGCTGCCGCCACTGCCCACGTTGGATCGTACCCCCGAAGTGGAGCAACTGGGGTTACTCTAGGGCTCCTTTTCCCGCCAGGAGCCAGACATGGATGCGCAAACCCTTCGCGCCGAAACCTTCAAGGCCTTGCATGAGCGTGACCGCGCCTTCGTAATGCCTAACCCGTGGGATGCAGGCTCCGCCGTGATGCTGGCCAGCCTGGGTTTTGAAGCGCTGGCCACCACCAGTGCGGGCTACGCGTTCAGCTTGGCGCGCCCGGATGCGGAAGGGGCGCTGTCCCTGGAAGACACGTTGATCAATGCCGGCATGATCGCCAAGGCCACGGCGCTGCCGGTGGCGGCTGACCTCGAAAACGGCTTCAGCGACACCCCCGAAGGTTGCGCCCAGACCATCCTGCGTGCCGCCGCCACGGGGATCGTCGGTGGTTCCATCGAGGATGCCACGGGCGTCGCCGTCGACCCGATCTATCCCTTTGACCTTTCCGTAGAACGTGTGGAAGCGGCCGTTGCCGCCGCCCGTAGCCTGCCATTCCCCTTCACCCTGACGGCCCGTGCGGAAAACCTCCTGCACGGCCGCCTGGATCTGCCCGACACCATCCGCCGCCTGCAGGCCTACGCCGAGGCCGGTGCCGACGTGCTGTATGCGCCGGCCTTGCGCAGTGCCGAGGAAGTGCTGGCGGTGGTCAAGGCGGTGGCGCCCAAGCCGGTGAATGTGTTGATGTCCGGCGGCTTGAACCTGAGCGTCGCGCAGCTCAGCGAGATGGGCGTGCGACGGATCAGCGTCGGCTCGGCCCTGGCGTTGGCGGCCTACGGTGAGTTCTATCGTGCAGCCCAGGAAGTGTATGAGCTGGGCACGTTCACCTTTACCGAGCGCAAGATGCCGTTCAGCCAGGCCAACCAGTTCTTCAAGGACTAAGCCGTGCGTTTTTTAAACGTGATGGGCTTGCTGCTGATTCTGGCGGGCGCCGTTGCCGTGGGCGTCTGGCGTGGCTGGGTGCCAATACCGGCCGATTGGAACCCCTGGGCACCGCTGGACGTACGTGCCAGCCCCAACCTGCTGACCCGTTACAAGCTGGGGCGCCTGCAGGATGACCCGGCGCTGTGTGATCAAGTGCTGGAAACCTCGGGCCTGCGCGTCAGCCATCAGGCGGACTCGCCCGCCGATGCCGCTTGCCCCTTGCGTAATACCTTGCGCGTCCAGGGCGCAGCGGTCGGGCTGAGCAGCAGCTTCCTCGCCAGTTGCCCACTGGCGGTGGCCTTCGCCCTGTTCGAGCGGCACAGCCTGCAACCGGCGGCCCAGGCGGTATTCGGCCAGGCGGTGACACGGGTTGACCATCTGGGCAGTTTTGCCTGTCGCAATATGTATAACCGTGCCGAGGGGCGACTGAGCCAGCATGCGTCGGCCAATGCGCTGGACATTGCCGGCTTTCGTCTGGCGGATGGGCGCAGTATCAGCGTGCTCAAGGATTGGCCGGGGGAGGGCGATAATGCGCGGTTCCTGCGCCAAGTACGCGATAGCGCCTGTGATGATTTCAATGTGGTGCTGAGCCCGGACTACAACGCCGCGCACCGCAACCATTTCCATCTGGATATGGGGCGTTGGTGGGTGTGTCGCTGAGTGTCAGGCGGCCAGGCGCAGGTTGTGGGTGACCAGCGGGCGTGCCCAGTAATAATCGAAGTCCAGGGCTTTCTGTTGCGCGACCAGTTCTTCGGTCGGGTACGGCGTGGCGGCCGGTGGCAGCAGGTCCAACTCGAATTCGGCGATGGGCAGGTGCAGTGGGCGTGGCTCCGGTGCCGGGCCTGGCTCCGGCAGCGCTTGGCCAGCGGTCAGTACGATCGGGCGCACCCAACCGCTTTCGAAGTTCTGCTGGCGTTGCTGGGCGACGATTTCTTCTTCCGGGAACGGTGTGGCGGCGGGTGGCAGCAAGTCGGTCTCGAACTCGGCGATCGGTAGGAACAGCGGCTCCGGCGGCGCGATTTCGGTGTCTTTCACGTCACACCCACGCTGCGTGAGGATCTGCGACAACAGGTCGGCGCCAGCACTCGGTTCTACCGCTGGGTCTGCCGGTGCAGGCGCCTGCACCGCGAGCGCGTCCGGCGTATCGCCAAGCTGCTCGGCCAATGCCCGGGCGAAGAAGTCCTGCCACACATGGCTCACCCCGGCCAGCGCTTGGGTATTGCGCAGGCCGTAGTGGTTGTGGGTCGGCAGTACACCGATGGTTAGGGGAAGAATGTCTGACATTTTTCTCGGTCGACGCTCAGCTCTGGCAAAATACCTGACTGTTGTTTTTATCGGCCGGTAGTTGCCGATCCTTAATATTTTTGAGCGTAGCGATTGATGAGCGAACAACCAGCGGCCAGCCGCATCCAGGTCGAGGCCTTGGGCGACGGTTTCAAGGCCCGTGCCGAGCAGTGGGCGTCACTGTTGGGGCTGCCGTTGCAGCTGGCGGATGCGGACTTTTCCCTGCAAGTCGGCGAACATGGCCTGCAGTTGCAACAGCTTGGGCCTGACGCGCCTGGGCCGGTGCGGGTGGACTTTGTCGAAGGCGGAGCGGCGCATCGGCGCCTGTACGGTGGTGGCAGCGGGCAGATGATCGCCAAGGCCGTGGGCATTGCCCAAGGCGTGCGTCCACGGGTGCTGGACGCCACGGCCGGCCTGGGCAAGGACGCGTTCGTGCTGGCCAGCCTGGGCTGCGAGATGAGTTTGATCGAGCGCCAGCCGCTGATCGGCGCGTTGCTTGAAGATGGGTTGGCGCGTGGCGCGGATGATTTTGAGGTGGCGCCGATCGTGGCGCGCATGCAGTTGCTCAAGGGCAACTCCATCGACGTGATGCGCAATTGGGAAGGTGAGCCGCCCCAGGTGATCTACCTTGACCCGATGTTCCCGCACCGTGAGAAAACTGCGCTGGTGAAGAAGGAGATGCGCCTGTTCCGGCCGCTGGTGGGGGATGATCCGGACGCCCCGGCGCTGTTGGCTGCCGCGTTGGCCCTGGCCAGCCACCGTGTGGTGGTCAAGCGCCCGCGCAAAGCGCCGTGCATTGACGGGCCCAAGCCAAGTCATGCGCTGGATGGCAAGTCCAGTCGGTATGACATCTACCCCAAGAAAGCGCTCAAGCCTTGATCGTGGACCTGTGGCGAGGGAGCTTGCTCCCGCTGGCGGCCTTACAGCCGACCGCTATTTACCTGTTGCCCAGCGATCAAAATGTGGGAGCTGGCTTGCCAGCGATGAGGCCCGTCCGTGCAACGAGGCTTTAAGGCCTGTACGCCCGCATAAACAACCCCACCACCTCCTGTACATGTTCTTCGGCGGCTTCTTCGCTCAGTTGCCCGCCGCAGCCATACAGCAAGCAAAAGTTCGCCGTGCCTTTGAGCAGGCAGAAGAAGTGCTCGGCTGCGGTAAACGGTTTGTCGATGCTCAGCGCGCCGCTCTGGTCGATCTTGCTCAGCAAGCGCTCCATGCCTTGCAACATGCGCATGGGGCCGGCCTCGAAGAAGATCTGTGAGAGTTTCACGTCTTGATTGCCGGTGGTCATCATCAGGCGATGCAGGTTGACCGACTCTTCGCTGTTGATCAGACGATGGAACCCTCGCGCGATGTTCAGCAACACAGTCTCTACGGGCACACCCACGGGCAGCTCGAAGTACATCACCGGCAGTTGTTCTTCGCACTTGGCCACTACGGCGGCCGTGAATAACGTCTCTTTATCGTTGAAATGACTGTAGACGGTCAGTTTCGACACGCCCGCTTCCAGTGCAACGGCATCCATGCTGGTACTGGCGTAGCCATTGCTCAAAAACAGGATTTTCGCGGCTTCAAGGATTGCCTGGCGTTTTGCCATGTCCTTGGGACGCCCGGGGCTATTGGTGTTTACAGGATTGTCGGACATTTTCACCTTTAATACTGGACTGGTGAGTTTGGTATTAATAACATACCCGCCAGTATAATTATTCCTAGCTCCATTAGCGAAAAGGTCCTACAGCATGCGCAGCATTTTCCTGCCCTTTGCGTTGCCTGCCAGTCTGGTCCTCCTATTGGCCGCCTGTGGCCATGAAGAAGCGACCCAGACCACCATCCGACCGGCCATGGTGGTGCAGCCACAGCCTTCTGCGCAGTCGATGGACAGCTACCCCGGCGAAGTGCGCGCACGCTATGAGCCGGACCTGGCGTTTCGCATTGGCGGCAAAGTCAGTAAGCGGCTGGTGGAGGAGGGCGAACGGGTCAAGGCCAACCAGGCGCTGGCGGAGCTCGACCCTCAGGACGTGCGCCTGCAACTCGAAGCGACCCGTGCCCAAGTCGCCGCCGCCGAGGCCAACCTGAGCCTGGTGCGTGCCGAGCGCGATCGCTACAAGACCCTGATGGACCGTCAGATGGTCAGCCGTTCCCAGTACGACAATTCTGAAAACCTCTATAGATCCGGTGAAGCACGCCTCAAGCAGATCAAGGCCGAGTTTGACGTGGCCAGCAACCAGGCTGGCTACGCCGTGCTGCGCGCACCCCAGGACGGTGTGGTAGCCAAGCGCGCGGTCGAAGTCGGCCAGGTGGTGTCTGCCGGCCAGACGGTGTTCACCCTGGCCACCGATGGCGAGCGCGAAGTGCTGATCAGCCTGCCCGAGCAAGGTTTTGGTCGCTTCAAGATCGGCCAGCCGGTGTCGGTCGGGCTGTGGAGCCAGCCCGACCAGCGCTTCAGCGGGCGTATTCGCGAGCTGTCACCGGCGGCCGATCCGAAGTCGCGCACATTCGCGGCCCGCGTGGCGTTCACTGGCGGCAAGGTGCCGGCGGAACTGGGCCAGAGCGCCCGCGTATTCATACAGGCTGACGGCATTATTCCGCTGTCGGTGCCGCTCTCTGCCCTCAGTGCGGAGAACGGTGCGTCCTACGTCTGGCGCGTACAGCCCGACAACACCCTCAAACGCGTGCCGGTCCGTATTGGCGCCTTTGGTGAAAAAACCGTCCCGGTACTGGAAGGCTTGAGCCCGACCGATTGGGTCATTGCCGCCGGTGTGCATGTGCTCCACGAAGGCCAGCAAGTGCGCCCGGTGGATCGCGCCAACCGCGTGGTGAATCTGGCGGCCAAGGAGTAGTCCCCGATGGGTTTCAATCTTTCCGAATGGGCGTTACGTAATCGCCAGATCGTACTGTTCCTGATGATTCTGCTGGCAGTGGTCGGTACTTTGTCCTACTCCAAGTTGGGGCAAAGCGAAGACCCGCCGTTCACCTTCAAGGCCATGGTGATCAAGACCAATTGGCCCGGCGCTACAGCCCAGGAAGTCTCGCGGCAAGTCACCGAGCGTATTGAAAAGAAACTGATGGAGACCGGTGAGTACGAGCGCATCGTCTCTTTCTCGCGCCCCGGTGAATCCCAGGTGACCTTTATAGCGCGCGACTCGCTGCATTCGGCGCAGATCCCTGAGCTGTGGTACCAGGTGCGCAAGAAGATCAGCGACATCCGCCAGACGTTGCCGCCGGACATCCAGGGGCCGTTTTTCAATGATGAATTCGGCACCACTTTCGGCAACATCTACGCGCTGACCGGCGATGGCTTTGACTATGCCGTGCTCAAGGACTACGCCGACCGTATCCAGATTCAACTGCAGCGCGTGCCTGATGTGGGCAAGGTCGAGTTGCTCGGCCTGCAGGATGAGAAGATCTGGATCGAACTGTCCAACCTCAAGCTCGCCACCCTCGGTTTACCTCTGGCGGCGGTGCAGCAGGCTTTGCAGGAACAGAATGCGGTCTCGACGGCGGGTTTCTTTGAAACCCCGAGCGAGCGTGTGCAACTTCGGGTATCGGGCAATTTCAAGACCGTTGAAGAGATCCGCAGCTTTCCGATTCGCGTGGGTGACCGCACCTTCCGAATCGGCGATGTGGCCGACATCCACCGTGGCTTCAACGACCCACCGGCCCCGCGCATGCGCTACATGGGCGAGGACGCCATCGGCCTGGCCGTCGCCATGCGTGACGGCGGCGATATCCTGGTCTTGGGCAAAGCCTTGGAAGTCGAATTCGCACGCTTGCAGAAGAACCTTCCTGCGGGCATGGAGCTGCGCAAGGTCTCGGACCAGCCGGCGGCAGTGAAAACCAGCGTCGGTGAATTTGTGCAGGTACTGGCCGAAGCGCTGGCCATCGTGTTGCTGGTGAGTTTCTTCTCCCTCGGCGTGCGCACCGGCATGGTGGTAGCCCTGGCGATTCCGCTGGTGCTGGCGATGACCTTTGCCACCATGTATTACCTCGGGATCGGCCTGCACAAGATTTCCCTCGGCGCCCTGGTGTTGGCGTTAGGCCTGCTGGTGGACGATGCCATCATCGCAGTGGAAATGATGGCGATCAAAATGGAGCAGGGTTACGACCGACTCAAAGCCGCGAGTTTCGCCTGGACCAGCACGGCGTTCCCGATGCTCACCGGTACATTGATCACCGCCGCCGGATTCCTGCCGATTGCCACTGCGCAGTCGAGCACCGGTGAATACACGCGTTCGATCTTCCAGGTGGTGACCATCGCGTTGTTGGCCTCGTGGGTCGCCGCCGTGGTGTTTGTGCCTTATCTGGGGGAAAAACTCCTGCCGGACCTGGCGAAAATTCATGCGGCCAAGCACGGCACTGATGGCCCTGATCCCTACGGAACACCGTTCTATCAACGTGTAAGACGCTGGGTGGAGTGGTGCGTACGGCGACGCAAAACCGTAATCGTCCTGACGCTGCTGCTGTTTATCGGCTCGGTCGCGCTGTTTCGTTTTGTGCCACAGCAGTTCTTCCCGGCCTCCGGCCGCCTGGAGTTGATGGTCGACCTGAAGCTGGCCGAAGGCGCCTCCCTGAGCAATACTGCCGACCAGGTCAAGCGCCTGGAAGCCTTGCTCAAGGATCACGCCGGTATCGATAACTACGTGGCCTACGTCGGCACAGGCTCGCCGCGTTTCTACCTGCCGCTGGATCAACAGCTGCCGGCCACCAGCTTCGCCCAGTTTGTGGTATTGGCCAAAACCATCGAGGAGCGCGAAACCCTGCGCACCTGGTTGATCGAAACCCTCAACGAACAATTCCCCGACCTGCGTTCACGCGTCACACGTCTGGAAAACGGCCCACCTGTAGGCTATCCAGTGCAGTTTCGCGTGACCGGCGAACATATCGAAGAGGTCCGCGCCCTCGCACGTAAGGTTGCGGCCAAGGTTCGCGAAAATACCCATGTGGTCAACGTGCACCTGGACTGGGAAGAACCGAGCAAGATCGTCTACCTCAACATCGACCAGGACCGCGCCCGTGCCCTCGGTGTGAGCACCGCCAACCTGTCGAAATTCCTGCAGAGTTCGTTGACCGGTTCCACCGTCAGCCAATACCGCGAGGACAACGAGTTGATCGAAATCCTTCTGCGCGGCACCGTGCACGAGCGCACCGAACTGTCGCTGCTGCCAAGCCTGGCCGTGCCTACCGACAATGGTAAAAGCGTAGCGCTGTCGCAGATCGCCACCCTCGAATACGGCTTCGAAGAGGGCGTCATCTGGCACCGCAACCGCTTGCCCACCGTGACTGTTCGCGCGGATATCTATGGCAAGGAACAACCGGCGACGTTAGTCCAACAGATCCTGCCGACCCTCGAAGGCGTACGCGCGGAGCTACCGGATGGCTATTTGCTGGATGTCGGCGGTACTGTCGAGGACTCTGCCCGTGGCCAGAATTCGGTCAAGGCCGGTGTGCCCTTGTTCATTGTGGTGGTGCTGACCCTGCTGATGCTGCAACTGCGCAGCTTCTCGCGCACCGCCATGGTGTTTCTGACTGCCCCGCTGGGACTGATCGGTGTGACATTGTTCCTGCTGGTATTCCGTCAACCTTTCGGCTTCGTGGCCATGCTGGGAACCATCGCATTGTCGGGGATGATCATGCGTAACTCGGTGATTCTGGTTGACCAGATCGAACAGGACATCAAGGCGGGACTGGCACCCTGGCAGGCGATTATTGAAGCCACCGTCCGACGTTTCCGCCCGATTGTGCTGACAGCCCTGGCGGCCGTACTGGCGATGATTCCGTTGTCGCGCAGCGTGTTTTTCGGGCCAATGGCCGTGGCGATCATGGGCGGGTTGATTGTGGCCACGGCGTTGACGCTGTTGTTTTTGCCAGCGTTGTACGCGGCATGGTTCCGGGTCAAACCGCAGGTCGTGTAAAACCTTGTCGTAGGGATATTCACAAAGGTATTACGGAGCCAGGAACGTTTATTCGGCGAGGGGCCACTCATGAATTACCTGATTGCCAGGTCTTTTGCCGCCAGGGTTTTATCCCTGTCGGTGGAAGCATAAATCTGATGATTCAAGGAGTATTTATGAAAATAGGTATTAATTTTAATGCTTGGAAGCCCGGCTGCGGCAGCAACTCCTGTGCGCCTGCCAAGCCTAAACCCCCTTGCTCCAAACCCCCTTCCTGCAATAAGCCTGAAGACCCTTGCAAGCCCAGGAGTGGCGCGGCAATTGGCTTCGGTGTCATGCCTTTGGGCATGATCGCCTTCGGTGGTTTTGGTATAGGGAAGTTCTTCTAATTACGCCAGAACTGCTTGAATCCGGGCAGGTGAGCCTCCCCCACCTGTCCGGGCTCAGAGCGCGAGCTTACAGGGCGCCGAAGACTTTCTTCGCCAGGCTGGTCGCGGCAGCCGCTGGGTTCTCACGGATGGTTTCTTCCTGCTTCGCAATCATCTTGAACAACCCGTCCAGCGCCTGCTCGGTCACGTAGTTTTCGACGTTGGCGCTCTTGGCATCCACCGCACCAAAGGCTGCGGCTTTACCGGCCAGGGCATTGTACTGCTGAGCCACGCCGACCTTGTCGGTAGCGGCCTTGACGATCGGCAGGAACTTGGCGCGGATGGCCTCGCGACTGCTTTTGTTCAGGTACTGGGTGGCGGAATCCTGGCCGCCGCTGAGGATGCCCTTCGCGTCAGTCACACTCATGTTCTTGACGGCGTTGACCAGGATCGGCTGGGCCTGGGTCACGGCGGTTTCGGCGGCCTTGTTCATGCTGGTTTCCAGCTGGGTGACCTGGTCACCCATGCCGAACATTTTCAGTTTGTCGGCCACTTTGCCCAGCTTGCCAGGCAGGCCGATCTTCACTTCCGGGTTGTTGCTGAAACCACCGGGGACGCCCAGTTGCTTCACGGCGATCTGCGCGCCTTGGGTCAGGGCGTCCTTGAGGCCGCCGCTGGCGTCACCCTGGGACAGGCTGCTCAAGTCCAGGGCCATGGCGTTGGCACCGAGCAACAAACCAGCACACAGGGCAGTAAAGCGAAGGGAGTTACGGAGCATGGGCGCTTCCTTTTAATAGGGCTTATGTTCTAGAGACGACTCAGTGGGCTACAGCGTCGACGCGCAGGCGCAGGGGGTGTGGGTCCTGGCCATTGAGCTGCACGGAGTACCGTTCGGTGGTGATAAACAGTAGCTTGCCATCCAGTTCGATGCGAGCGCTCACCGAATAACTGTGGCCGGGTTTGACTTGCGCGGGGTCGTAGCTCAGGTGGAAGGGCAGCGGCACTTGGCCTTTGACCGGGCCTTTCTGCTCGGCGAGGGTCACGGCGGGTGCATCCGCCAGGGACACGTCTTGCAGGCTGACGCTCAAGGTCGCGGCCGGCGGCAGGGCGATACGTTGCAGGTAGAAGACTTCGCCGTCGAGGCTGGCCTTGGGAGCGGGCGTCATGGATTGGCAGGCTCCGAGCAGGGCGGTAAGGCCCAGGAGGATGATCTTTTTCAAGGTGCAGCTCCTTTTCAACGGCGCCGGATTCCATCCGGCGCCTGCTTAAATCTAGCGGCTTTCTTCAGGTTTTGGCGGTTGCGGTTCGACCGAGGCTTCGGCGGCCCCATCCACGCGATGCAAGGCGACCTGACGGATCGACAGGCGAATCTCCGCCGGTAACACGCGCTTGGCCGCGCCTTCGGCCAGTTCGCCGAGCAGGTCGTGGTAGCTCAACTTACCGGCTTCGTCGCGGCGCAGCACATCTTGCTCCAGTAAGGTCTGGATGAAATGTCGGAAAAGGCTCTTGTCGAAGAATTCCGGGGCGTTGAGGCCATGCAGGATCGACAGGCGTTGGGCCATGATCGTGCACAGGTCTTCCAGCTCTTCGGCGCTGATGCTGTTCTGGCCGCTGTTGAGCAGCAGCGAAATCGCCATGTAGAAGCGTTGCAGGGTCTGGGCGACAGTCTTGGACAGCAGCGTCAGCAGCACAAAGTGCCGCGAGCTCGGCGCCGGGCGCAGGTACACGTTGTTCTCGAAACGCAGCAGGCCTTGCTCGACAAAGGCCTCCAGCCATTGGTCGACCACGGTGTCCAGCTCGTCCAGCGACCAGCGGATAAACAGCTCCGATTGCAGGTACGGGTACAGCGCGTGGGTATAGCGCAGGATCTGATCGCGGCTCATCCGCGAGCTGCTTTGGAAGAAACTGGCCAGCAGCGCCGGCAGCGCAAAAATGTGCAGCACGTTGTTGCGGTAGTAGGTCATGAGGACGGCATTCTGCTCGTCCAGGTACAAAATCTTACCCAGCGCATCACTCTGTTCCGACAGCAGATCCATGTCCTTGACGTGCTTGATCAGCGCCAGGCCATCGCCGTCGGGCAGGGTGGTATGGGGCGAGTAGGGCACGCGGCGCAGCAGCGCCAGGTACAAATCCAACTGGCGCGCCATGGCTTGTTCGTCGAGGGCCAGGCGCGTGGTGGACAGCAATGCCAGCGCCACCAGGTTCACCGGGTTCACTGCCGCAGCTTCGTTCAAGTGGCGCGCTACCTGTTCGCCGAGGCGGTTGGTGGTTTCATTCAGCCAGGCGGGTTTGTAGTTCGGGCCCAGCTCCTGGGAGCGCCAGTCCGGTTGCTCGGCGTCGAGGAACTCAGCCAGCTTGATCGGCTCGCCGAAATTGACGGCGACTTGGCCGAAGCGCTGCTTGAGCGCGCCAACCACTTTGAAAATATCGAAGATCGACTCTTTCTTCTTGCTCGCGCCACGTAGCTCGCCCAGGTAGGTGCGGCCTTCGAGTACGCGCTCGTAGCCGATGTACACCGGCACAAACACGATGGGCATGCGCGAAGAGCGCAGGAAACTGCGCAGGGTGATCGCCAGCATCCCGGTCTTCGGCTGCAGCATGCGCCCGGTGCGTGAGCGTCCGCCTTCGACGAAGTACTCCACCGGGAAGCCCTTGGTGAACAAGGTGTGCAGGTACTCGTTGAACACCGAGGTGTACAGCGGGTTGCCCTTGAAGGTGCGGCGCATGAAAAACGCACCGCCACGGCGCAGCAGGCTGCCGATCACCGGCATGTTCAGGTTGATCCCGGCGGCGATGTGCGGTGGGGTCAGGCCATTCTTGAACAGCAAATACGAGAGCAACAGGTAATCGATATGGCTGCGGTGGCAGGGCACGTAGATCACCTCGTAGCCCTGGGCAACCTTTTGCACACCCTCGATGTTATTGACCTTGATGCCGTCGTAGATCTTGTTCCAGAACCAGCTCAGCACCACTTCGAGGAAGCGGATCGCCGTGTAGGTGTAGTCCGAGGCGATTTCGTTGTCGTAGCGCAGGGCCTGGGCCTTGGCT
>Ga0209173_100402_pt1 | contig 24006 bp, 17 predicted proteins | sample SynthPrep_16_END_FD_187206 | JGI IMG/M metagenome (GOLD analysis project Ga0209173, IMG submission 187206) | Synthetic microbial communities from Ohio, USA - SynthPrep_16_END_DS12_MetaG (SPAdes) (version 2) | ecosystem: Engineered > Bioreactor > Aerobic > Activated sludge | place: USA: Ohio... | reverse complement strand
TAAACATCCCATCCCCGTTATGCCCCACCCCCGGCACCTCCACCAGCCTATGGCTCAACTGCGAATGCCGCTGCTTGAGGTAGTCAAAATAGTTGTGCCCGCGAATCAGGCGATACGCGCCCTGGGTCTCGGCGGCGCAGCTTTTATCCAGCGCGGGATGGTTCGGGTCGGTGTCCTGTTGGCCCAGCAGGTAGGTGATGTTGCGTGACACGTATGTGTTTTCAAGCTGCTCGGCGCGCTGACCTTTGGCGTAATCCGGCAGGTTTTGCATGCCGTATTTCCAGTCGTTGAAGCCGGGGCAACTGGCGGTGTCGAACTTCACCGGGCGCTGCGGGCTGAAGTAGGCGTAGGACGACGGGTTGGCCACCACGTAACGCAGGCTGATGCCTTCGGTCTGCAGCATCGGGTGGTCGTGGCCCGTGAGGGCGAAACGCTGCACCACCTGGCCGCCGCCGGAGTGGCCGGCGACCACGATTTCTTTCAGCGCCGGGAACAATGTGCGGTTGCCCAGGTGCTTGATAATCTGGTCCAGAGCGCCGTAGGAACTGATTTGGCCCGGCCCGGTCGAGGGCTCGCCGGCCATCCAGTCGTTGCCCTTCCAACGCAGTACCGAGTGGCCCAGGTGGTTGCGCTTCACGTCGGACGCGTTGAGAAACTGCGGCGCGATCACCAGCGTGCTGGCGGCAAGCCCGGCATGCTCGGCGGCATCTTCACCGCTTTGCAGGTAGGTCTGCGCATTGCGCAGGCGGCCGTGCACGATGATCAAGGCGCGGGTGACCGTGGGCAGTGGCTGTCGCCAGTCCTGGCTCAAGCCCAGGCTGAGGTCGCCGGCCTCCAGGTGGAAACGATCGGGACTGACTTCTTTTACGCCATGCTCTTTTACGACAGGCTCGGCGGCCAAGGCGGAACAGGTGGCTAGCGCACCCAGCAGCAATCCCAATCGTTTATTCATCTAGAGGCTCTTGGCGGCAAAGGTGTCGCATTGAGTGATCTGGCCCTGGGCGAAGCCGGTCTTGAACCAGCGCACGCGCTGCGCCGAGGTGCCGTGGGTAAACGAGTCCGGTACGACACGCCCTTGACCCTGTTGCTGCAAGCGGTCATCGCCAATGGCGTTGGCCGCATTCAGTGCTTCTTCAATGTCTCCGGGTTCCAGCCAGTTCAGGCGCTTTTGCGCACGGTTGGCCCACACCCCGGCGAAGCAGTCGGCTTGCAGCTCCTGACGCACCAACAGGCCGCCGTCGCCTTGCATCTGGCGGCCTTGCTGGCGTGCGGCCTGGATCTTCGACGAAATGCCCAGAAGTGTCTGCACGTGGTGCCCGACTTCGTGGGCGATCACATAGGCCTGGGCGAAGTCGCCGGCGGCCTGGAAGCGTTGCGACATTTCCCGGAAGAAGTCCAGGTCCAGGTACACCTGTTGGTCAGCCGGGCAATAGAACGGGCCACTGGCCGAGGTGGCGCCACCGCAGGCGGAGTTGACCCGGCCACGGAACAGAATCAGTTTCGGGTTCTTGTACGCCAGGCCGTTTTCCTTGAACACCTGGCCCCAGGTGTCCTCGGTATCGCCCAACACGGCCCGCACAAAATCGGCTTGTTCATCGTTGGCCGGCGGCGCCTGGCGCGATTGGGTGCTCACCGAGGGCGCCTGTTCCATCTGGCCGGTCAGTTGGCCGAGGATCTGCAACGGGTCCTGGCCGGTCATCCAGCCGATGCCGACGATCAGCACGATCGCCGTCAGGCTCAAGCCTTTACCGCCCCCAAAGCGCATGCCGCCGCCACCCCCGCCACTGTCATCGCGGGCATCCACCACGTTGTCGCTGCGTCGGCCTTTTTTCCATAGCATGGGGCAATCCTCTTGATGAACGGTCCTACAGGGATGTTGGTTGAGTATGGCCGTTATTAGCGGCAATACCCTTCGCCGGTATCGACAATCAGGCAGTCCTGTTTATCCGCCAGCCATTTCAGCCCGGTGGCTTCACCGTCACCGGCGCGCAGCAGTTGTGGGCCGTCCGGACGGTTGAAGGCGATGCCGTCTTCATTGGCCTCACCTTTGAAGGTGCCGGCGTCATCGGCGTCGAGGCCGTATTGCATGGTGAGGAGGTAGTGACCACGGCCGATGCTGTCGTCCTTGGCGATGGTCAGGTACAGGCCTTCGACGCCGATCCACTTGCCCACCCATTTGTCGGTTGGCGGCGTTTGCGGCACGAGGGTCGCTTGTACGGACGCCGGTGCGGGTTTTGGCGCTTCCTTGGATTCCTGATTACAGGCAGTCAGCAGAGCAAGGGCAGACAGAATAAAAAACGTTTTTTTCATAGCGGCAAGGCCTTGGTTAAAAAGTGTACAGCGCAGGGCAATCGTGCAGCGTTGGACTCGAATCCCGTGATTTAGTGCGCTGTTCGCCCGGTGTTTGGTTATGCTCTTGGGGCAGACTCCGGCCCGGCTGCTAGATTACCGGGTTGAGCGCTGCTTCGTTCAGTGCTCAGCGTTCAGCTCGCCACGCAAGAGAATCCAATGACTGTCAGTACCCCCCTTTCCGGCATCAACCATCCTTTCAAAGGCATTCTGCTGATTGTACTGGCGACGTTCCTGTTCTCCAGCCACGATGCCCTGTCCAAATACCTGGCCGGGTTCTACCCGATCGTCATGGTGGTGTGGGCGCGGTACCTGGTGCACACCTTGTTGATGGCCGGCATTTTCCTGCCGCAATCGGGGTTGCGCGTACTGCGCAGCAAACGGCCGGGGATGCAGGTGGTGCGGGCGCTGTGTCTGCTGGGCACCAGCTTGTTCTTCACGGCGGCGCTGCATTACATCCCCTTGGCTGAAGCCACGGCAGTGAACTTCCTGGCACCCATTCTGGTGACGGCGCTGTCGGTGCCGCTGCTGGGTGAGCATGTGACACGCGGCCAATGGCTGGCGGTGATCTGTGGCTTTATCGGGGTGCTGGTGATCATCCATCCAGGCGGCGAACTTTTCACGCCGGCGGTGTTGCTGCCGCTGTGTTCGGCGCTGTTCTTCTGCTTTTACCAACTGCTCACGCGCATCTTGAGTAAGTTCGACACCCCCACCACCAGCAACTTCTTTGCCGGGCTGTGCAATACCTTGGTGATGAGCGCCATGGTGCCGTTCTTCTGGCAGATCCCCACGCTGTGGCATGGCGTGTTGATGCTGGCCCTGGGCACGTGCGGCATGACCGCGCACTTGATGCTGACCCAGGCGTTTCGCTTCGCGGCGCCGGCCTTGCTGGCGCCGTTCGGCTATTGCCAGATCGTGTTTGCGGGGTTGTTGGGCTGGCTGGTGTTCAACCATACCCCCGATGTGACCACGGTGGTCGGCATCGGGGTGATCTGCATGAGCGGGTTGGCCGCTGCCTGGCAGCAGCGGCGCAGATAGCTCAGACGGTTGCTCAGACGTCTACGGTAGGGATCTTGCGCGGCGCCATGAAGTACATCCAGGTCAGCGCAATGAAGTACATCGCTGGGATCAGGGTGAACAACACTGTGTAGTTGTTGTTCGTCACGGTGAGGATGTGGCCGACGATCTGGGTCATGAACATACCGCCGATGGCCGCGCACATGCCGCCGAAACCAAACACCGTACTCATCATGTGCTTGGGCGTGTAGTCCATCACCAGGCTCCAGATGTTGGCGGTCCAGGCCTGGTGCGCACCAATCGCCAGGGAGATGGCAAACACCGCGACCCACAGCTGGCTGGAACCGGCGGCCATGATCACGCCGACGATGCAGCAGGCAAACAGCAGCATCGACAGCAGGCGTGCCTTGATCGAGTTCATGCCTCGGCCGATCAGGAACGACGACAGAATCCCACCCCCCACGCTGCCGAAGTCGGCGGTCAGGTAAATGATGATCAGTGGAATGCCCATCTGGGTCACGTTGATGCCCAGGTTGTATTGCTGGTTCAGGAACGGCGGCAGCCAATACAGGTAGAACCAGAACACCGGCGCGGTGAGGGCATACGCGATGGCGAAGGCCCAGGTGCCGCGCATCCGCAGGATACGGCTGAAGGGGACGCCCGGTTGTTCCGGCTCGACTTGCTGCTGCACGTAGTCCAATTCGGATTGTTTGACCGAAGGGTGGTCTTCCGGGTTGTAGTACTTCAAACCCCAGAACACCAGCCAGATCGCACCGAGCGAGGCCATGCACAGGAACGCCGCCTGCCAGCCCCACACATGCAGGATCAACGGCAGCAGCATCGGGGTCATCATCGCGCCGACGTTGGTACCGGCGTTGAAGATGCCGGTGGCCACGGCACGTTCACCCGCCGGGAACCACAACCGCGTGGTCTTGACGCACGCCGGGTAGTTGGCGGCTTCGGTCAACCCGAGGATAAAGCGGCAGACCATAAAGCCCACCGCCGAGGTGGCCAGGCCGTGGGCGCCGGTTGCGAGGCTCCACAGCAGTACGGCGAAGAAGAACACGCGTTTGACACCGACCCGGTCGATCAGGCGGCCTTGCAGCACAAAGCCGACGGCGTAGCCGACCTGGAACCAGAAGTTGATGTTGGCGTAGTCCATCGCCGTCCAGCTCATCTCTTTGGCCAGGATCGGTTGCATCACGCCCAGTGCGGCGCGGTCGATGTAGTTGAGGGTGGTGGCGAAAAACACCAGGGCCAGCATGCCCCAGCGCGTTTTGCCCACGGCCAGGGCGCCGCGGATCTTGTCGCCGATGCCGGCGTGCGGGTTGCCCGGGCGGTCGGCCAGGACGGAGTTTTGCAGAGGCATGTGGTTGTACCCGTTTTTTGAAATTTTTATGGTGTGTTCTGGGTCTTTGTTACTGGATCGATGGTGCGCAGCGCTTAAAAAATCGTCAATTCGCCAAACAGGCATAGTGTTCGATAATCGCACCAAAAACTAACCGGTTCGTACATTTTAATTGCTGTCGACAGTTTAGCGGCCAATAATTTGCCGTAAATAAGACCAGTCTCAAATGCCGGGAGTCGCCCATGCAACGCTCTATTGCCACCGTTTCCTTGAGCGGAACCCTGCCGGAAAAACTCGAAGCCATCGCGGCCGCCGGGTTTGATGGCGTCGAAATCTTCGAAAACGATCTGCTGTATTACGATGGCAGCCCGCGTGAAGTTAGGCAGATGTGCGCCGACCTCGGCATTGCTATCACGTTGTTCCAGCCGTTCCGCGACTTTGAAGGTTGCCGCCGTGACCGCCTGGCGCGCAATCTCGAGCGTGCCGAGCGCAAGTTCGACCTGATGCAGGAGTTGGGCACCGACTTGGTGCTGGTGTGCAGCAATGCCTCGGCTGATTGCGTGGGCGATGAACGCATTCTACTGGATGACTTGAGCCTGCTGGCCGAACATGCTGGCCGCCGTGGCCTGCGTATCGGCTATGAAGCCTTGGCCTGGGGCAAGCATGTGAACACCTGGCAACAGGTGTGGAACCTGGTGCGTCAGGTCGATCACCCCAGCCTGGGCGTGTTGCTCGACAGCTTTCACACCCTGTCGCTCAAGGGCGACCCGAGCGCCATTGCCGACATCCCCGGCGACAAGATTTTCTTCGTGCAAATGGCCGACGCGCCGGTCCTGGCCATGGACGTCCTGGAGTGGAGCCGGCATTTTCGCTGCTTCCCCGGCCAAGGCGAATTCGACCTGGCGGGTTTCCTCGCACCGATCATCAAGAGTGGCTACACCGGGCCACTGTCCCTGGAAATTTTTAACGACGGCTTCCGCGCCGCGCCAACTCGGGCGAACGCAGCGGATGGCCTGCGCTCCTTGCTGTACCTGGAAGAGAAAACCCGCGAGCGCCTGAAACAGGAAGCGCCCGCGCAACCTGCCGAGATTCTGTTTGATACCCCGGCGGTTAGCGAATACGACGGCATCGAGTTCCTCGAGTTTGCCGTGGACGAAAGCCTCGGCGCCAAGCTCACTCATTGGTTGGAACGCCTGGGGTTCGTCAAGGCCGGGCAGCATCGCTCCAAGAGCGTGAGCCTGTTGCGCCAGGGCGATATCAACCTGATTCTCAACTGTGAACCCTATTCGTTTGCCCACAACTTTTTCGAAGCCCACGGGCCGTCGTTGTGCGCCACCGCGATTCGGGTCAAGGACAGCGCGAAGGCGCTGGAGCGGGCGGTGGCGTACAAGGGCCAGCCGTATCGCGGCCTGGTCGGGCCCAACGAGTTGGAGCTGGCGGCGGTGCGCGCGCCGGATGGCAGCCTGATTTACCTGGTGGACCCGAGCGAAGGCGGGCTGTACGACACCGACTTCAACCTGCAGCCCGCCGCTTCAACCAGCGGCGGCTTGTTGCGCATCGACCACATGGCCATGGCGTTGCCGGCCGACAGCCTCGACAGTTGGGTGCTGTTCTACAAGAGCCTGCTGGATTTCGAAGCCGACGACGAAGTGGTGCTGCCTGACCCTTACGGCTTGGTGAAAAGCCGAGCCCTGCGCAGCCGCTGCAGTTCGATCCGCCTGCCGCTGAATATCTCCGAGAACCGCAACACGGCCATTTCCCACGCACTGTCGAGCTATCGCGGCTCGGGCGTGCACCACATTGCCTTCGATTGCGCGGATATTTTCGCCGAAGTGCGCCGCGCCAAAGACGCGGGTGTGCCGCTGCTGGATATTCCGCTCAACTATTACGATGACCTGGCGGCGCGTTTCGATTTCGATGACGAATTCCTCAGCGAGCTTGCGTACTACAACGTGCTCTACGACCGCGACGCCCAAGGCGGTGAGTTGTTTCACGTGTACACCGAGCCGTTTGAAGGGCGGTTTTTCTTCGAGATCATCCAGCGCAAGAACGGTTATGCCGGCTACGGCGCGGCCAACGTGGCGGTGCGCCTGGCGGCGATGGCCAAATCGCGCAGCGGTGCGGTGCGCCAGGCGCGTTTATAACGGCTGGCCGGGTGCTTCCTTCGGGAGGCCTCGCGGCCCATAATCAGCGCCTGCATAACACTGGCCGTGAGCGCACCATGACCTCCGAGGCACCCCGCAAGAGCCGGAAGAACAACCCGGAAAAGACCCGCGAAAACATACTCCAGGAAGCCATTGTCGAGTTTGTCCAGCAGGGCCTTTCCGGCGCTCGCGTGGATGCGATCGCCGAGCGCATTCACACCTCCAAACGCATGATCTATTACTACTTCGGCAGTAAGGAGCAGTTGTACGTCGAGGTGCTGGAGAAGCTCTACGGTGACATCCGCAACACCGAAACCCGCATGAACCTCACCGCCCTGGAACCGCGCGATGCTATTCGGCGGCTGGTGGAGTTCACGTTTGATCACCACGACCAGAACGTGGATTTCGTGCGCATCGTCAGCATCGAAAATATCCACAATGCCGAATACGTAAAGCGTTCGGATTCGATCAAGGCGATGAACAGCAACATCCTCGAGGCGCTGGGTGCGACGTTGCGTCGTGGGGCCGAGATGGGCGTGTTTCGGGAAGGGTTGGAGCCGCTGGATGTTCACTTGCTGATCAATTCGTTCAGCTTTTACCGGGTGTCCAACCGCCATACGTTCAGTGAGATCTTTCAGATCGAACTGTCGGATGAGGCGATCAAGCAGCGGCACCGCGAGATGATTTGTGAGTCGGTGATGCGCTACTTGCAGGCCTGAGTACTCAGGTTGGAATGCAATCAAATGTGGGAGGGGGCTTGCCCCCGATTGCGGCAGGCCAGTTCCTGATAAGGTGGCTGATCCACCGCCATCGGGGGCAAGCCCCCTCCCACATTTTGCTCCGGTTTCTACCGTCAGGTATTCATGCTTTGGAAGTGCAGCAGCATCCGCTGTGCATCCGGCGCTTCTCCACTGAACAACTCAAACGCCTTCACCGCCTGAAACACCGCCATGTTGCCGCCATCCAGCGTGCGGCAACCCAAGGCGCGGGCGTCGCGCAGCAGTTGGGTTTCCAGCGGGAAGTACACGATTTCGGCGACCCATAATTCAGCCCGCAACAAGGATGCAGGCACCGGCGTGCCGGGCAACTTGGCCATGCCCATCGGTGTGGTGTTGACCAAACCATCGGCCTCGGCCATCGCATTTTCCAAGTGTGTGCCGACCTGCGCACGCCCCGTGCCGAAGCGCTGAGCCAGGTTATCCACAAGGTCGCGCGCTCGGCTGGCGTCCACATCGAAAACACTCAAGTGCTCCACGCCTTCCGCCAGCAGCGCATGGGCCACTGCTGCACCTGCACCGCCGGCGCCCATCTGCACCACGCGTTGGCGGGCGACGTCGTTCAAGTTGCGCCGAAACCCTTCGGCGAACCCAAGGCAATCGGTGTTGTGGCCGATGCGTTTGCCGTCCTTGAACACCACCGTGTTAACCGCGCCAATGCCCCGGGCTTCGTCGGACAATTCATCAAGCAATGGCAGGATTGCCTGCTTGCACGGGTAGGTGATGTTCAGCCCGGTAAAGTGCATCAGCTCGGCGGCTTCCAGCAAGTCGGGCAGGGCATTGATGTCCAGGCGCAGCGGTTCAAGGTCGATCAGGCGATACAGGTAGCGCAAACCTTGGGCATCGCCTTCCTGTTCATGCAGGGCAGGTGTGCGCGAGGCCTGGATGCCGCTGCCGATCAAGCCGGCGAGAATGCGCGGTTTCATCGGGCCGCCCCTTTGAGCAGGTGGCTGAAATGTTCCAGGGCCAGGTGGTAGCCATGGCTGCCGAACCCGGCGAGCACCGACTTGGCGATGGGCGATACGAAAGAGTGATGACGGAACGCCTCACGGGCATGCACGTTGGACAGGTGCACTTCGATCACCGGCACTTCGCTGGCGACCAGCGCATCGCGAATCGCCACCGACGTGTGCGTCCAGGCTGCCGGGTTGATCACAATACCGGCGCAACGGGCGCGGGCGCCGTGGATCCAGTCGAGTAATTCGCCTTCGTGGTTGGTCTGGCGAAATTCGATTTTCAGCCCGAGCTGTTCGGCGCTGCGGCCACACAGGGCAGCGACATCGGCCAGGGTTTCATGGCCATAGGTGGCGGGCTCACGGGTGCCGAGCAGGTTGAGGTTGGGGCCGTTGAGCACCAGCACGATGGGCGGCATAGGGAGGGTCTCCACAGTTATTGTTCGTTGTGGGGATAAAATGTACTGGTTAGTTAATTTGGTCAATTGATGGCAGCGGATCTGTTCGATTATCGAACTGTTAATCAGACCCTTCGCGCGCTGGAATCAGATTAGATATCAATTGAAAATCATTCTCGACAACGCTTAAGATGCCCGCCTGTTTCCTTAACATTCCAGGGAGTCGGTTTGTCGGACGTGGATCTCAAAGGCCTGTTTCTCAAGCACGCCGATACCTTGCGTGGGTATCTGGCACGCAAGGTACGGGACCCGCAGTTGGCCGCAGACCTGGTGCAGGAGAGCTTCCTGCGCCTGGCGGAAAAACCGGCCGGCGAGCGCATCGACAACTCCCAGGGCTATCTCTATCGAACGGCGAGCAATCTGCTGATCGACCATATTCGCCAGGAAGCACGGCGCAAGACAGACTCCGTGCCCCATGAGGCGCTGGCCGAGATTGAAGATGACGTGGCCGGGTTGGAGGCTCAGGCAATGGCGCAGCAACAGCGACAGGCATTGAAGCAGGCACTGGCGGAGTTGCCGGAACGTACCCAGCAGATTTTCCGTCTCAACCGCATCGAAGGCATGACCCACGCCCAGGTCGCCCGGCACCTGGACATTTCTGACAGTTCCGTGCAAAAGCACTTGGCCAAGGCGTTGGCCTACGTGATGCAGCGCTTGCAGGAAGGCGAGGTGGCGCCATCCGACGAATGAATTACCGAAAAATGCCAGGTCAGTCGTCACAGCGTTACATAACGAAAAATTCGAGATTCACACGTGAATAGCCAGGGTCCGCAACAGCACAGCATTACCGAGGCAGCCGCCGAGTGGGCGGTGCGCTTGCACGCCGGTGCCCTGACCGACCAGGAGCAGGCCGAGCTGCAGCATTGGATCGCCTGCGACAGCCGCCACGAAGCGGCCTTGCGCTTTGCCGAACAGACGTGGGCCGCATTGGGTGAGGTGTACAAGGACGAACCGCTGCAGCGTCAACGCCCGCCGGCGGCGACGCTGCCGGTGCGCCGGTCCAAGCGACGCAGGCCATGGCAACGTGCGGCGGCTGTCGCGCTGGTCGTGGTGGTGGCCGGTGTTGGCTGGGTGCGCGGGCCGGACGTGTTGTTGCGCCTGCAAGCCGACTACATCACCCAGAAAGGCGAGGTGCGCACCGTGCACCTGGCCGATGGCAGTACCGTAGAGCTGGATTCCGGCAGTGCCATTCGCCTGGACTACGACGGTGTGCAACGCCGTATCAGTCTGCTCCAGGGCTCGGCGATCTTTGATGTGGCGCCGAGGGTGGGCCAGGAAACCCGGCCGTTTGTGGTGCAGAGCGCGGGGGGGCAAACCCGTGCGCTGGGCACGCGGTTTGTGGTGGCGCGCGAGGGCGATAGCCAGGCGTGGGTTGGGGTGCTGGAGCACAGTGTCGAAGTTTCCCTGCAAGCTATCCCGAAAAAAGGTCCGGCCGACAGGGTGCTTAAGGAGGGCCTGGCTGCACGCTACAACCTCCAGGAGGGCATCGTGCCCATCGACCAGCTCGATGTAGAGCGGGCCACCAGTTGGCGCCGCGGTGTGTTGATCTTTGATCGCCAGCCGCTGGCCAAGGTCATCGAGCAACTTAACCGCTACCGTCCTGGGCGTGTGGTGCTGGCGGATTCGGCGCTGGGGGATCGCGAGGTCAGCGGGGTGTTTCGGCTTGATATGCTCGACACTGCCCTTGGCATTCTCACCCAGGAGCTGCACGTGCAGCGTTTGGATCTGGCGGGCCTCAGCTTGATCTATTGATTTTCCTGTAGGTGTGGGCTGGACCTGTGGTGAGTTAGGCGTGCTCCCGCTGGCGGCCTGACAGCTGACCGCGATCCAAATGTGGGAGGGGGCTTGCCCCCGATAGCGGTGTGTCAGTCAATTCATCAGGTGACTGATTCAGCGCCATCGAGGCATCGGTATCTACACCACCCTGGGTATGGCGCTGGACCTGTGGTGAGGGAGCTTGCTCCCGCCGGCGGCCTGACAGCCAAGCGCCATCTAACGGTTACCCCGCGATCCAAATGTGGGAGGGGGTTTGCCCCCGATAGCGGTGTGTCAGTCGATTCATCAGGTGACTGATTCAGCGCCATCGAGGCCTCGGTATCTACACAATTCTGGGTATGGCGCTGGACCTGTGGCGAGGGAGCTTGCTCCCGCCGGCGGCCTGACAGCTGACCATAATCTAACGGTTACCCCGCGATCCAAATGTGGGAGGGGGCTTGCCCCCGATAGCGGTGTGTCAGTCAATTCATCAGGTGACTGATTCAGCGCCATCGGGGCCTCGGTATCTACACAATTCTGGCTATGGCGCTGGACCTGTGGCGAGGGAGCTTGCTCCCGCTGGCGGCCTGACAGCTGACCATAATCTAACGGTTACCCCGCGATCCAAATGTGGGAGGGGGCTTGCCCCCGATAGCGGTGTGTCAGTCAATTCATCAGGTGACTGATTCAGCGCCATCGGGGCCTCGGTATCTACACAATTCTGGCTATGGCGCTGGACCTGTGGCGAGGGAGCTTGCTCCCGCTGGCGCGCTGGTAGACGACCAGGATGTTGGATCAGACCCGGTACATATCCGTTATTTAGGTCTCGGCCACTATGAGTTCCGCCCTTACGGCGGGTCACTTTTGGAAAAGGCCCAAAAGTAACCAAAAGGCCTTCGCCCCAACACTCGGCACCTCGCCTAGGCTCGGTGTGCCCGTAATCCGCCAGGGATTTGGGGGGCCGCCGCCACGCGCCATCCATGGCGCGGGGCGGCTAAACCGGCATCCCTGCCGGTTTACCCCCCAAATCCCTGTCGAATTCCGGCCAGCGTGTTTGACGGGGCGCCTGAGATCAAAAGCTAGATCACGATCAAGAGCGGCTCGCTTCGCATCGTGGTTAGTCTCGGTTGCTACAACGGTGTGTCGGTATCTATGGCTATCGCCGGCAAGCCGGCTCAGTTTCCTGCTTGAACCCCTTCGTTAAAAAACTTTTGGAAAAGTCTTACTGACTTCCTGCGCTTCGCACGTCTTGCTAGGTGAGAAGCATTCGCATAAACAAAAAACGCTTAGCGCAGGGAACAATCGAAATGTCAGCACTCAACAAGGGGCGCATCACCGGTAGCCGGTTAGCCCTTTCCATTCACTTGGGCCTGTTCGCCGCAGTGGCGCCGGTGTATGCCGCGCAGCCTCAATCGGGCGCTACCCAACCTGCTGTGTTGACGTTCGATATCCCCGTGCAATCTCTCGGCAGTGCCGTGCTGGCCTTCGCCGACCAGGCTGGCTTGCAGGTGTTGTTTGACAGCCAACGCCTACAAGGCTTGAGCAGTACGGCGATCAAGGGCAGTTTCAGCGTGCAGGAAGGCCTGGGTCGTTTGCTCGGTGCCGCGCCGGTGGAGTATCGCTTTACCGGCGAGCGCCAGGTCACGCTCAACCGCGTCAGTGACGATCACGACGGCGCCATGACCGTGGGCACTACCACCATTACCGGTAACACCAATGGCCAGGCCAGCGATTGGGTGTACCAGACCCCAAAGTCCGTGGCAGTCATCAGCCGTGACATGATCGACAAGCGCCCACCCCGTCACGCGGCCGACATGCTGGAGGAAACTGCGGGGGTCTACACCGCCGTTGACCAACGCGACCCTGGTCTTTCCGTGAACATTCGCGGCGTTCAGGACTATGGCCGTGTGAACATGAACATCGACGGCATGCGCCAGAACTTCAACGTCAATGGGCACCAGCAGCGCAATGGCACCCTGCTGATTGACCCGGAGTTCATTTCCAGCATCGAGATCGACAAGGGCAGCCAGTCGGGGCAGGGTGGGGCGGCCGTACTCGGCGGGATCGCCTCGTTCAAGACCCTGGAGGCCAGCGAGTTCCTCAAGGACGGTAAAGAGATCGGCGGACGTTTTCGCGCGGGCAGCGGTATCGGTGAGCTGGGCAACGGTACCTACTTCAATGGCAGTGGCGTGTTTGCCTTTGGTGATGAGCGCGGCGATGTGCTGCTCGGCTACAGCGAGCGCCATTTCGGCAACTACCGGGCCGGCACCCACAATGACCAGAACCTGGGCACCAATCTGCGGGCCAGGAAGTATGCCCCGGTCGCCTTCGACGACTGGTTGAACAGCGAAGTCGGTGATACCGGCAGCGTGACCCGGTCGCAGATCGTCAAGTTCGGCCTGAACCTGCCCAATGATCAGCGCGTGCAATTGAGCTACCTGGAAAGCGATACCGACAGCAATGATGCCTGGGGCTACATCAGTGATGATCTTCAGAGCAGCTATTACGTACGCACCGGCAAGAACAACCTCAACGCGAAAAACGCGGCGCTGGACTACAGCTACAGCCCGGATAACGCGCTGATCGATTTCAAGGCCAAGCTCTATTACGTCACCACCCAACTGGATCGTTCCAACGCCGGCAACCTCGCGTCCCTGAGTTCCGGCAACTATACGCCGGCATACACCGACCATTTCCAGACCGATACCTGGGGCCTGCAGGGCGAAAACACGGCGCGCTTCGACCTCGGCCGCGTGGGGCATCTGAGCTGGAACTATGGCCTGGAGATGTATCAGGACACCTTCAAGCCCAGTACCAACAAGATCGAGTCCACCAACACGATCAACTCCGGATCACTGCCCTACACCCCCAGTGCCGACCCGGAAGGCAAGCGCACCATCGCCAGTGTGTTCAATAACCTGCAATACGAATATGACGACTGGCTGACCGTGGATGCCGGGCTGCGTTACGACCGTTATCGGCTGGAGGGTGTCACCGGGATGACGCTGTGGAAGCGCGACCGGTTTTACACCAGTACGACGGGCGCGAAGCGTGTCGAGGACATTTTTGATATCGACCGTGAAGACGGACGGTTTTCGCCGACCTTCGGTATCGGCATCAAGCCTGGGGTCGACTGGCTGCAACTGTATACCCGCTGGGGCAAGGGCTGGCGCCCGCCGGCTGTCACTGAAACCTTTATGAGCGGCCGCCCCCACGGGGGTGGTTCGAATGAACGGGTATTCCCCAATCCTTACCTGAAGCCAGAGGAGTCTCGCGATTGGGAAGTGGGGATGAACGTGTTCAAGGAGTCGCTCTTTTTCAATGACGACCGACTGGGCATCAAGGTGGCGTACTTCGACACCAAGATTAAGAATTTCACCTTCCTCAATACCAGTGTGAGTTTGCCGGAGACGTCCGTTGGGGGTTTCAACGGGATCATGGCGTATACCAACAACCTCAATGACACGCGGTTCAGGGGCCTTGAGTACCAACTCAACTACGACATGGGGCGTGCGTATACCAACCTCAGTTACACGCACATGATCGGCAGCAACGAGTTCTGTTCGAAGAACTACTACCTGGGCGGGGCCAAGAAGGCCGGTCCCAGCACTACCGTTATCGAACGGTTTACCCGGCCCAACGGCACCATCGGTTTCCGCCCTGTGACCCGCTACGAATTGTTGGATGACGAGGCCGCCAATGCCAAGGAAAGCTGCGGCAAGATCATGGGCAACGCCACCTACACCCCTGCTGATCGCGCGTCGTTGACGTTGGGCGCGCGCTTTTTGGACAAGCGCCTGGATACCGGTGTGCGTGTTCGCTACAGCTCGGGTAACGGGGAAAACCTGGACAACCAGGGCTACAACCTGATCGACCAGGCCATGTGGCCCAAATACACCGTGTATGACGTCTACGCCAGTTACTGGATGACCGATCAATTGAACATCGCATTGGCGTTGGAAAACGCCACGGACGAAGCGTATTTCGTCGCCATGGGCGATGCCAACAATCTCAGCCTGGCTCGCGGCCGGACCTTGAGCGGAATGCTCGAATACAAATTCTGATACCGGTGCCACGGCACCGCATCAACCACGGTTTTGCCCAGGGTTGGGTAAAAAGTGCGCAGCTGCGCATTGATCAATAGCGCTGTAATTATGAGGTTTAGTGATGACTATTTCTGTTAGCTACGAGTCGTACCTGGGCACTACTTCGCTGTCTGACTACCTGTCGGACTGGGCTCTTGGTTTTGCCACGGCAGGTCATGGCACTGGCGGCAACAACGGTGGTTTCAGCAACGGGACCTTCGCCGGTGACCAATACGCGTCCCATGGCGCCAACAACTCCGACTACGCGTTCATCGCCGACAGCGACACCAGCAACGGCCTGCACTACGTGTTCAATCCAACACTGCCGGCCAGCAGCAACTTGAACCACTACCTGTGGGGCGAACTGGATAACGTCGAGCTGGGCACCGGCCTGACCGGCGGCAGTGGCAGCGACTTCGACCTGAGTGCCTACAAAGTCGCCTTCAATGGCCTCGACCTGTCCGCCGCCGAAGGTGCAGGCCGCGTCGGCAACGATGTGCAGAGCGTGATCTACGGCTTGATCCAGGGCAACACCAGTGCACTGGAATCGGCACTCAACGAGCTGCTGGGCGCTATCGACCCGAGCCTGTCGACGGCCAACACCTTCGACGAGATCTCCGCCGGCCTCGCGGCCCACGCGGCGTCCTCGACCACCACCGACGTTGCACTGGTGGGCGTGCAGGACGTGGCCCAGGACTGGGCACTCGCGGCCTAAATCCGCTGCATGAAAAAAGCGAATGGAAGATCGCTCTCCCATTCGCCGCATGACACACCGCCGTTGCCCAAGCCTTCTAACTCTTCAGGCGACGGCGGTGCCGAATTCTGCGCAGCGTCGCATGGCCTGTCAACGCGACGACGCTGACCGCTCAACCCTTTGAGAATCCCCAGATGCGCCACGCCGGCAACGAAACCCTGGCCGCCCTCACGGCCTATAAAAGTGGCTTCTTCAACATCGGCCTGTTCTCGGCGGTGATCAACCTGCTGATGCTCGCCCCGGCGCTGTACATGCTGCAGGTGTACGACCGGGTGCTAGCCTCGGGCAATCAGATGACCCTGTTGATGCTGACGCTGATGATCCTCGGCCTGTTCGGCCTGATGGGCGCATTGGAGTGGGTGCGCAGCCAGGTGGTGATTCGCCTCGGCACGCAGATGGACATGCGCTTGAACCAGCGGGTGTACGACGCGGCGTTCGAAGCGCAACTCAAGGGCGGCACCCAGGCGGCCGGCCAGGCGCTGCATGACCTGACCACGCTGCGCCAGTTCGCCACCGGCCAGGCGTTGTTCGCGTTTTTCGATGCGCCGTGGTTTCCGGTGTACCTGTTGGTGATTTTCCTGTTTCACCCCTGGCTCGGCCTGCTGGCACTGGTCGGCGCGCTGCTGTTGATGGCGCTGGCGTGGGTTAACCACCACGTCAGTCAGGCTCCGATGGCCCTGGCCAGCCAACTGTCCATCAGCGCCAGCCAGCAGGCCACGGCCAACCTGCGCAATGCCGACACCATCGAAGCCATGGGCATGCTCGGCACGTTGCGCGCACGCTGGTTCGGCCAGCATCAAGCGTTTTTGGCCCAGCAAAACCTGGCCAGTGAAAAGACCGCAGCCGTCAGCGCCTGGTCCAAGGGCGTGCGCCTCGCGTTGCAATCCCTGGTCCTGGGTTTGGGCGCGTTGCTGGCGGTGCAGGGCGATATTACGCCGGGGATGATGATTGCCGGCTCGATCCTGATGGGCCGGGTGTTGACCCCCATCGACCAACTGATCGGCGTGTGGAAGCAATGGGGCTCGGCGCGGCTGGCGTACGAACGCTTGTCGCAGATGCTGGAGGCCAACCCGGCGCGACCAGTCCCTATGAGCCTGCCGGTGCCTAAAGGCCAACTGAGCGTCGAGCACATCAGCGCCTGTGCCCCCGGCAGCCGTCGGCCGGCGCTGGCCAACCTCGGTTTTAACCTGGCGGCAGGCGACGTGCTTGGCGTGATCGGGCCGTCGGGCTGCGGCAAATCCACCCTGGCGCGAATACTGGTGGGCGCCTGGGCGCCCCTGGCTGGCAAGGTGCGGTTGGACGGTGCCGACCTGGCCCTGTGGGATAAGCAGCAGTTAGGTCCACACATCGGTTACCTGCCGCAAGACATTCAATTGTTCGGCGGCAGCATTGCGGAAAACATCGCACGCTTTGCCGAGGTCGACGCGGATAAAGTCCTCGCTGCTGCGCAAATGGCTGGCGTGCATGAATTGATCCTGCAACTGCCCCAAGGCTACGACACGCCATTGGGGGAGGGCGGCGCCGGCTTGTCCGGCGGCCAGAAGCAACGCGTTGCGCTGGCCCGTGCGCTGTACGGCCTGCCTGCGTTGATCGTGCTGGATGAACCCAACGCCAACCTCGACGAGGTGGGCGAGCACGCCCTGCTCCAAGCCATCGGCCAGCTCAAGCAACAGCGCCGTACTGTGATCCTGATCACCCACAAACCCAACGTGCTGAGCCTGACTGACCAGTTGCTGATCCTCAAGGACGGTCAATTGCAGGCGTTCGGCCCTACGGCGCGTGTGTTGGAGGCACGGCAGAAGCCTGCCGCGAGCAAGCCGGTGTCGACCCTGAGCATGAGTTACCGCCTCGGTGAAGGAAAACAGGCATGAGCCAGAGCAAACCTGTGTTGGTCAGCGAGGCGCCGAACAACGTGCTGGCGCTGGATGACAAAAAATACTCGCGCATTGGCTGGCTGTTGGTGCTCGGTGGCTTTGCCGGTTTCCTCGGTTGGGCGGCGTTGGCGCCGTTGGACAAGGGCGTGGCGGTGTCGGGCAAGGTCATGGTCTCGGGCCATCGCAAGACCGTGCAACACCCGGCTGGAGGTATCGTCGAGCGCATTGACGTGCGCGACGGTGAGGTGGTCAGTGCCGGCCAGGTGCTGCTGCGCTTGAAGGAAACCCCATTGCGCGGGCAGATGCAGTCCCTGCGCAGCCAGTACGTGGCGTCCCTGGCCAGCGAAGCGCGCTTGAGTGCCGAAAGTGAAGGGCTGTCGGCAATCACTTTTGCTCCCGAACTGCTCGACGATCCTGAAGCAGCGGCCACCCTGAACCTGCAACGGCAGCTGTTCAATAGCCGTGCCCAGGCCCTGGCTACCGAGCAACAAGGCCTGCGCGAAACCATCGCCGGCGCCGAGGCGCAGCTGCGCGGTACGCGGGATTCGCAAGCCAGCAAAGTCCAGCAACGTGCGGCGTTGAGTGAGCAACTGCAAGGCCTGCGCGCGTTGGCGCGTGACGGTTACATCCCACGCAACCGCCTGCTCGACAGCGAGCGCCTGTACTCGCAGGTCGATGGCGCCATCGCCGAGGACTATGGTCGTATCGGTCAGTTGCAGCGCCAGGTGCTCGAACTGCGGCTACGCATCCGTCAGCTCGGCGAAGACTTCCAGAAAGACCTGCGCGGCCAGTTGGCCGAGACCCGTACCCGCAGCGACGACCTGCGCAATCGACTGGCCTCGGCCGAGTTCGAATTGGCCAACAGCCTGGTGCGCGCCCCCGCGTCCGGTGTGGTGGTGGGGCTGGATGTGTACACCGAAGGCGGCGTAATCAAGCCCGGCCAGGCGTTGATGGACATCGTGCCCCAGGGCGAACCCTTGCTGGTGGAGGCGCGCGTGCCGGTGCAGATGGTCGACAAGGTGCATCCGGGCTTACCGGTGGAGTTGCTGTTCTCGGCCTTCAACCAGGCCACCACGCCACGGGTGGCCGGCGAGGTCACACTGGTCTCGGCCGATCGCCAGGTCGATGAACGCACCGACGAGCCTTACTACACGCTGCGCGCCCAGGTCAGCGCGGCCGGCATGCAACAACTGGACGGCGTGCAGATACGTCCCGGCATGCCGGTGGAAACCTTCATCAAGACCGGTGAGCGCTCGATGCTCAACTACCTGTTCAAACCCCTGCTGGATCGCACCCATATGGCCCTGGTGGAAGAATGAAGGCGCTGCTGTTTACCCTGTTTTTCGGTTGTACCTCGGCGGCGCACGCCTTGGGTTTGCTGGATGCCTACGACTTGGCCCTGCGCAATGATCCGACTTTTCAGGCCGCTATCCAGGAGCGTGAAGCCGGTGAAGAACATCGCGTGATCGGGCGTGCGGCGTTGTTGCCGAACCTGTCATGGAGCTATAACAACTCGCGCAACGCGTCTGAAGTGACGGCGGGTGAGGTCACCAGCGACCGTGACTACCGCAGTTACGCGTCGACTCTGACCTTGCAGCAACCTTTGCTGGATTACGAAGCCTATGCGCGGTTTCGCCAGGGCACCGCCCAGGCGTTGATGGCCGACGAGCGCTTTCGCGGCAAGAGCCAGGAACTGGCAGTGCGGGTGCTCAATGCCTACAGCCAGGCCTTGCTGGCGCAAGAACGTATCGAGCTGAGCCGTGCGCAGAAACGCGCGTATGCCGAGCGCCTGCAACTCAATGATCGCCTGCTCAAGGGCGGTGAGGGGACGCGCACCGATGTGCTGGAAACCCAGGCGCGCCTGAGCTTGGCCCAGGCAGAAGAAATCGAATCCCTGGATGCTCAGGACAGCGCCCTGCGCGAGTTGGAAGCCATCGTCGGCCAGCCGCTGCAGATCGAAGAATTGGCACCATTGACGCGCCAATTCGACATCCCGCCCCTGCAGCCCAACCGTTTCGAGACCTGGCGCGACATGGCCATGGCCAATAACCCGGAGCTTAAATCCCAGCACCACGCCCTGGACGTAGCGTCCTATGAAGTGGAGCGCAAACGTGCAGGCCATCTGCCCAAGGTCAGCCTGTACGCCACCAGTCGCCAGACCCGTTCTGACTCGGAAAGCAGCTACAACCAACAGTACGACACCAACAGTGTCGGCATTCAGATCAGCCTGCCACTGTTTGCCGGCGGTGGGGTGTCGGCCTCCACCCGCCAGGCGGCGAACCAGCTGTCCCAGGCCCAGTACGAGTTGGACGCGCAAACCTCGGCCACGCTGGTGGAGTTGCGCAAGCAGTTCAACCTCAACACCAGCGGCGCCGCCAAAGTGCGCGCCTATGAAATGGCCGTCAGCTCGGCCACTGCCTTGGTCGCCGCGACCCAGAAAAGCGTCACCGGCGGTGAGCGCGTCAACCTCGACGTGCTCGACGCCGAACAACAACTCTTCACCGCCCGCCGCGACCTGGCGAATGCGCGGCATGCGTATCTGCTGGCTCGGATTCAGTTGAAGTATTACGCGGGGTTGCTGAGCGAGCAGGACTTGCGGGCCTTGGCGGGGTATTTCCAGCCCTCGGCATGAGTGGTTACAACCCGGCATTCGCCGGGTTTTTTGTGCTTACTAGTCTGTGAAACAGCTTCGGGAAAATGGAGCCGGTTGTCGGGTGACAGGGGAAAATTGTTACCTGGCGGAAAATAACCTAACGGATGGGTTACGATGAGAGTAGGCGCTTACAAGGGATATGTGATTTCGGTGTTTATCAGGGATGAGCATTGCCCGCCCCATGTGCATGTCAGGGGGAAGGAGTGGGATGCGCGTTTTCGTTTCAGTTTTCTGGATGGAGACGTGGAATTGTGGGACGTAGAGCCTGAGCGTCGGCAGCCACCCATGGCGGTTTTGAAAGAAATACGCGGGGCGATCATGCAGCGGCATTACCTGGCGCGGGCACGCAGGATCTGGTGGGAATACCTGCAAACGGTCTGCCTGGAGAATCATTCTTGGGATTGGGAGGCCGGTGAATTGGTGCCAGGGTTAGTTATTCGACATGGAGTCCATGTCATCGCAAGCGCCCGGCACGATGTCGTTGCGCAACGGACAATTCTGAATCTGGTAAGAGCACCAGACTGTGTGGGGATTGATTTATGAAAATCGTAAAAGCCAAGGTTGTACCCTACAAACCGCTCACTGAAGCGGACGTCGAAAAGGCGATAGCCCGAGGGCGCAAGACACGGCACCTTTATGCCCGCGCCAGCTCTGTGCGTTATGAAGACAACTGCCTTTCCATCGGCTTCAGCGACGGCAGTCGCGTTGTACTGCCGGTGGCTGGCCTGCCCGAGTTCGAGGGGTTTTCCTTGGAGGACTTTGAGCAACTGGAAGTTGGCTTTGGCGGCAAGGCGCTGTGCTGTGAGGCCCGGGATTTGGATGTTTCGGTCACGGGCCTGATCGCCACCAGCAAACCGCTCATGGACCTAGCCACCAGTTTGGTTGCGTCGCGCAACGGTCGCAAAAGCAGCGCCGCCAAATCCGCCGCCGCCCGAGCCAATGGCAAGAAGGGCGGGCGGCCACGCAAGAAGGAACCTGAGGACGTTGAACTACCGCCGAGTCAGTAACACACCGGATTCCATATGGTGCGTCCACGGGAACTGGTCAAACATTGCGCACTTCGTAATCCGGTGCGTGTCATGCAATTGCGCGATGTTCGCCGCCAACGTCTCCGGGTTGCAGGAAATGTACAGGATGTTGTCGAAGCGCCGGGTCAGTTCGCAGGTGTCCGGGTCCATGCCGGCGCGCGGCGGGTCGACGAACACGCTGCTGAACTCATAGCTCTTCAAGTCGATACCGTGAAGGCGGCGGAACGGGCGCACTTCATTCAGCGCTTCGGTGAGTTCTTCGGCGGAGAGGCGCACCAGGGTGACGTTACCCACCGCGTTTTCATCGAGGTTGCTCAAGGCCGCATTCACCGAGGTCTTGCTGATCTCGGTCGCCAGCACCTTGCGTACACGTGTTGCCAGGGGCAGGGTGAAGTTGCCGTTGCCGCAATACAACTCGAGCAAATCGTCCGGGCGATCGCCCAGGGCGTCATAGGCCCAGTTGAGCATCTTCTGGTTCACCGTGCCGTTGGGCTGGGTGAAGGCGCCTTCGGGTTGGCGATAGCTGAACGTGCGGCCACCGACCTCGAGTTTTTCCACCACATAGTCGTGGCCGATTACATCGCGCTTGCCCTTGGAGCGACCGATGATGCTGACGTTCAAGTCGGTGGCGAGCTTATTCGCGGCGGTGTGCCAATGCTCGTCCAGTGGGCGGTGATAGCACAGGGTGATCATCGCATCGCCGGCCAGGGTGGTCAGGAACTCCACCTGGAACAGCTTGTGGCTCAGGGCGGCGCTGGCTTGCCAGGCGGCCTTGAGCTGCGGCATCAATTGGTTGATGCGTTGGCTGGCGATGGGGAACTCTTCGATCAGGATCGGCGTGCGCTTGTCGTCCTGGGAAAACATCGCGTAGTGGCGCTCACCGCCTTCGCGCCACAGGCGGAACTCGGCGCGCAGGCGGAAGTTCTGCAGCGGCGAGTCGAAGACCTGTGGCTCTGGCGCGTCAAACGGTGCCAGCAGGTCACGCAAGCGCGTGACCTTGTCTTGCAGTTGAGCGGTGTAGCGTGCGGCGTCAAAAGTCATGCGTTAAACCAGCCCAGCTTGATTACAAACAGAATCGACAGAATCACCAATGCCGGGTTCAGCTCACGGTAGCGGCCCGAAAGCAGCTTGATGGCGGTCCAGGCGATGAAACCGAAGGCGATGCCGTTGGCGATGGAGTAAGTGAAAGGCATCGCCAGGGCGGTGACCACCACCGGCGCTGCAACCGTGATGTCGTCCCAGTCGATCTCGGCCAGGCCCTGGGTCATCAACACAGCCACGAACAGCAGTGCCGGCGCGGTGGCGTAGGCCGGCACGCTGGCGGCCAGTGGCGAGAAGAACAACGCCAGCAGGAACAGGATCGCGACCACGATGGCGGTCAGGCCGGTACGGCCACCGGCGCTCACGCCCGCAGCGGACTCGATGTAGCTGGTGGTGGTCGAAGTGCCCAGCAGGGAGCCCGCCATGGCGGCGGTACTGTCGGCGATCAGCGCACGGCCCATTTTCGGCATGTGACCGTCCTTGCCCATCAGGCCGGCGCGCTTGGCCACGCCGATCAAGGTGCCGGAGTTATCGAACAGGTCCACGAACAGGAAGGCGAAGATCACGCTGACCAGGCCGATATCCAGGGCGCCCTTGATATCCAACTGCAGGAAGGTCGGGGCCAGGGACGGTGGTGCCGAGGTGATACCGATGAACGGGGTGAAGCCCAATACGATCGAGGCGATGGTCACCGCCAGGATGCCGATCAGCACCGCGCCGCGTACGGCCAGGGCTTCCAGCGCGACGATCAGCACGAAACCCAGGGTGGCCAGGATGGGCGCCGGTTGTTTCAGGTCGCCCAGGCCCACCATGGTGGCTGGGTTGCTCACCACGATCCCGGCGTTATGCAGGGCGATCAGCGCCAGGAACAGGCCGATACCGGCGGCAATCGCCGAGCGCAGGGGCAGGGGGATGGCGTTGATGATCCACTCACGAATGCGAAAGATCGACAGCAGGAAGAACAGCACCGCCGAGATAAACACCGCCCCCAGCGCAACCTGCCAGGTGTGGCCCATGTGCAGGACCACGGTGTAGGTAAAGAAGGCGTTGAGGCCCATGCCCGGCGCAAGGGCGATCGGGTAGTTGGCGATCAGGCCCATCACGGTCGAACCGATGGCGGCGGCCAGGCAGGTGGCGACGAATACCGCGCCTTTGTCCATGCCGGTCTCACCGAGGATGCTCGGGTTCACGAACAGGATGTAGGCCATGGCCAGGAATGTCGTGATGCCCGCGAGGATCTCGGTGCGCACGTTGGTGTTGTGTGCCTTGAGTTGAAACAGCTTTTCCAGCATGCCTGCTCCCTGTGACGCTATGTTGCGTCGTTATTTGTTGACCTCTAAGTCAAAGCACAAACTGCGCCAAGCGCCTGTGGTTCCAGAGAGGATCGGAAAAAGCGGCGCATCATACCAGCAGCCGAGGCTGTGTGGCGCATGGCCTTGAGGCATACTGCGGCGACGTTCAACAGCGGGTCATCGACAGCATGAAAAAAGCCAACGCGTGGAGTCTAGCCCTGATCCCCTGTCTCGGCCTGTGGTTGGGCGCGGCACCGGTGTGGGGCGCGACTGCACCGCCCTTGAGCGAGGTGCGCGTATTCAAGGTCGAATCGGCGCACTGCACGGAAACCATCCCGGAACGCGCGCAAAGCACCCAGATGTGCACGCACCGTGGGCCCACCCAAGTGTCGGTGATGGAAGTCGGCCTGGGTAACAACCCGATGGGGCGCTTCAATGGTGCCGAACTGAGCGGGCAACGCACGCCCGTGTGCCAGGTC
>Ga0209173_100397_pt1 | contig 24228 bp, 39 predicted proteins | sample SynthPrep_16_END_FD_187206 | JGI IMG/M metagenome (GOLD analysis project Ga0209173, IMG submission 187206) | Synthetic microbial communities from Ohio, USA - SynthPrep_16_END_DS12_MetaG (SPAdes) (version 2) | ecosystem: Engineered > Bioreactor > Aerobic > Activated sludge | place: USA: Ohio... | reverse complement strand
GGATGTTCAGCGGCTCGAAGCGCAGCTCCGGGCATGCGCCGACGGAACGGTAATGCCCAGCGTCCCAGCGGCTGCCGGTAATGAGGTCGCTGTCGTTCGGTGTGGAGTCGCAGCTGATGCACGGCAGGTGGGCGTCACGCAGGCGTACGTATTCGTTTACTGCGGCCTGGGCTTCGCGCAGGTGATCCGCCCGCGACTTCAGTTTCTCCTTGCGGACCTTGATCTCGGCGCGCTCGATGTCGGCCAGGGCCTTACGCGCCTTCGGCTCATGCCGTGGCGCGTCGATCATTGCGCAGGCCCGACTGCACACCGCCTGGCCCATGCGCGAAGGGACGAATGAGGCCCTGCACGTAGCAACGCGGCATTTCTTCGGCTTGGCCGGCTTCCGTTCGATGGTCATACAAGGAACTCCCGAGTCTCACACTGCTTTCCGGTCCTGCGGATGAATTCCTTGCGCTTGGAAACTGCCATCAGATAGCACTGCTGGCAGGACGCATCCGGTGCAGCTTGCCAAATGGCCTTAGCTCTGCGGACAACGTAATTCCCGCACTGACAACGGCATGACCACCGCCCCTTCCCCTGACCAATCCATCCAGACACAACCAATCGACCGAATCTTCTACCGACGAGGTTTTCCATGCCTTCGGGCAATTCCTTTATGGAGATAGGCAGGGATGAGCAAACCTCGGTCTCAAGCCCTCGATATTCGAATGACTCACCACGCGAAACCACTCTTGCCGCCAAGGAGTTCACTGGGCGCTCATGTCCACTTTTCATGCAGCCTCCTGGCTAAGCAGGTCAGAGAAGTACACGCCCTGCGGTGCAAAGCGCGCGACGATGCGGTCGGTGTAGGCGATGCCCTGGGCTCGATTGAACAGGCTGGTCACCGGGAAGCCGTCAGGGCCGAAAAGCTTGCACTCCCCCATCATGTCCATCTTGGTTTCGTATGGCAGGTGGCGCATCACCCGGTACCACTCAGCTTGGAAGCCGGAATCCTCGTTCAGTAGGATTTGAACGCCGATGTGCAACTTGCAGTACTTGCGCGCCTCTGCCGGATCGCCCAACTGGGTCATCTCGGCGATCCGCTTGTACATCGCGAACCACAGGCGGTTCTGGTCGAGCGTGCGGTCCTTGCCGGGGCGAAGGCTCACCACTACGAAGTGCTTGTCCTCGAACATCTTGGACATGCGGGTGATGGCCTCGGTGAGCATGGAGCGGCAGTTGACGCTGATCTTGTCGGTCACGGCCGAACCCCCTTGATCGAAGCAAAGTCGAAGTCCGGCAGGTCACTCACCCCGTTGAGGTAATCAACCATCACCTTCACGTCGCTTTCGTCGCATGCGCCGGGTTGCGCCTGCCAGCAGTAGAACGGGTCAGTGTTCGGCATGGCGCCGTAGCACATGATCCCGTAGCGGCTGTACATGCCGTCCTGCACAATTCCAACCCGAGCTTTGCCCTTGTCGAAGTACACGATGTAGTGGTTGATCCCCTCGGAGCGAACCAGCTTCGGACTTTTCCGATTGTTGCGCTTGATCCACTTTTCAACTTCGGTGAGCTGGTTCATGACTGCTCTCCCTTGCCCATGGCGGCGCGATACCCGGAAACCTCGGCCATGTCGCGGTCGTATTCGCGACGTGTCACAGGGTGCATGTCTTCCGGCAGCTGGCCGCCGAACTTCTGAAGCATTTCGGCGTGCAGGGAGTCTGCGCACGCGGTCAAAGCCTTGCGCAGAGTTTCTACCTGCTCCATCGCGTAAGGGATGCACTGCCCGTGAACTGGGCACTCGAACATATTCAACAGGCGATCACGGTCAGCAATGAGCTTGTCGTCCAGCGCGACTTCTTCACGCAGCGCCTCGTTCTCGGCCTTGAGCTGATCCATCAGGCTGAAGTCTGGCTTTTGGCCGAGAGGAGGCTTCCACAGCTCTCCGCCATTGTCCCTGTAGCCAAGGCGCTCAAGAGTTTTGACTGCCGACTGCAGGCGCGCGTTCTCGGCGATCAGGGCCAGGACTGTTTCGGGGTCAACCTCTTCGTGGAACTGCTGGAGCGCACGCATCTCCTCCGCTTCGTCAGCGAACTTGATGGTGTCCTGGGCGGCGTATTCGGCAGCCTTCTGGAGGTCCGTGTAGTCGGTCATGTCCGTTGCTCCGTGGTCTTCTTGCCGAACTTGGCCAGCAGCAGTGCGCGGGCTGACTTGCCGTCGGCCGGGATTCCTTGCTGGAGGATTCGCGCTTGGGTCTGTTGGTCAGCCAGTTCGTTGGCCAGTTCGAATTCGGTCTTCTGGCTGTCGTGGCCGATGCCGGTGAGGATCTTGCCGTCCAGCGGCTGGCCTTCCTGGGCGCGGCGGATCACCACGGCGTAGTTGTGATCGAATCGCTGGCGCAGGCCCTTGTCTTCCTGCTTGGCTGAGCGCAGGTCGAACAAGCCGGTGGCAATGGCTGCGATCTTCACCGCTTCGTGGCTGTACGTGGTCATTAGCGCCTCGATCCAGGCGTCACCAACGGATGGCATGCCGAAGTCTTCAGGGCCTGGCACGCACATAGCGATGAACTCACCGACGCTCGGTGCGAACGGCTTCTTGAGCTTGCGGCACTTCTGGATACCGAACTCGATCTGCTCCAGGGTGCGGATGCCCTCGTCGGCGAACTCCTTGATCCATTCCGCCTTGGCGGCGTCGAGCGCTTCGGTGGATGGCCAGGCCTGGCGCCATGCTGGGAAGATCCCGCGCAGCCGGCGGAACAGGTCGTTCACCACTTCTGCCGTCTGCGGCGTCACCTGGAGAGGCTGGCGAGGCTCCACAGCGGGCAGGTTGCCCATGGTCGCCATCAGTTGGTTGGCTGGCTTCATGGGGCCACCACAAGCCCTTCGGCCCAGGCGTTGCTGTCGAAGTCGGGCTCACTGCTCGGGCGCCGCGCCGGGAATTGGCGAACGTTACTGGCGGATGCCTCGTCGCGCTTCACCCACTTGACCAGCAGGCTCACCCAGGCAGCCTGAGTCTCGCAGCGACCCGATGCGGAGTAGTGGCAGACGAAAGCAGCTGTAGCCTCTGGGGTGAACCGGCCAACAGGGATAGCCATGCGCAGGGCGTAGGCCTTCAGCAGCTTCTGATCAGGCACCCATTCAAGGGTCATCTCGGTCGGTGACTTTGGGTCGGTGGAATTTTCCTGCTCCGCGCCTAGAGTGTTGTGTTGATCTTCTCCTATTCCCTTCCCTTCCCTTCCGGGGTCGAATGGTTGGCGACTAGTCGGCGACTCTTCGACGAATTGTCGGCGACCGATCTCCGACCGATCGTCGAATTCAGATGGTGGTGAGGGGTATTTGAAGTTTTTCTTCTCGATCTTCTGGTGCTTCCAGCCACAGACGTGAAGGTAATCTTTGCCCTCGGCCCGGTAGCTTAGGGTCAGATTGGCGCCCTCCAGCTCACCGAGAAGCTCACTTACCTCCTCGACGGTGATGTCGTCACCAGGGAACACCAGGGCCTTGATGGTCCGCGGCGACAGCGGGTGGTTGCCCCCGTCATCGCAGAAGTTCCAGATGCCGATGAACAGCAGGCGAGCCAGGGGGCGGCAGGACATGACCTGTTCGCTCGACCAGAACTCGGGCTTGACGGTGCGTATGCGAGCCATCACGCGGCCCCCTTGAATGCTTTGTCGTGAGTGAACAGGCCGTCCCAGGTCTTCTTCATTGGCAGCTCACCGGCCAGGTACAGGTCGTACAGGCGGGCAGCACCCTTCTTCAGCAGGATCGGCGTGTAGGAGATGAATGGGTCTTTGCCGTGCGGAGTGACTTCGTGCTGGTGCTCGGTCATGTACTTGTCGCGGGCGTAAGAGCCAACACGGTGACGGGTACCGGACTTGCTCTCGTTGTAGAGCCAGCTGCGCGATTCCAGGTAATTTCCCACCTGCATGACGTTGACCCCATTGAGGCCCTTGCAGAATTGGGTGTGGGTCATGCCTTCCTTGAAGAGGTTCTCTAGGGAATGGATCTTGGTTGCTTGAGCCTGCACCTCAACGCTCAAACGAAGGCGAGCCTGTTCAGCCGCCTGCTTCTGCTCTACCTCGTCCGCCCATGCGCGGGCAGCCGCTGCCGGATTTGAGAAGTCAGGCAGGGTTGCAATGACACGGCCACCTTCCAGTTCTCGCCAGCGCTTGATAACGGCCATGCGCATTGCCGCGCTGTAACCGGTGAGAAGGCAGTCGGTATGCTCCCGGTCGAGCAAATACTCCGTCTGCTGGCGGTTCATCGTGTCCAAATAGATCCGTCCAAAAATGGACGCATCTTCTTCGAGCTCGCCAAGCATCTTTTCTACGTCGCGCTTAACGTGCTGATGTTGCTTGCCGGTCAATTCGGCGATTTCCCGAGATGACATTGTCCGCGCCACGTTTTCAGATTGCGAAAAACGTGGCGCGGATGTGTTGGTATTGACGACTGATTGGGGAATAGGCATTATTCGCTCCAGACATTAGTTGTATGTGCTGCACAAGAAGCCAGGCCGCGAACCTGGCTTTTTTGTGCCTGCGATTTGTAACTACGATTCAATCGATTCACTGCTACCTCCTTTTTCGGCCCCATCGAGGCCCTTTTTGTGTTCAACCAGTGAAAGCAGAGGCGCCTTGCGCTTCATCTGCTCCATCTGGGCCTGGATCGCGAGTGATCTACCTGCTTGCAGGTACTCTTTCGCCGCGCGTTCAAGGCTCCATCCGAGCTCGACACTTAACTGTCTAACCTCGTCCTGAGCCCCTTCTTCCAGGAGGTCGAAGGTTCTTTCAGGCATAGGTCCTCCATAGGGCTCTTAAGCTGATTTATCCTGTGCACAGGCATTCATCTCTCTGATCAGTTGGGCAGCACCTAAGCGGCGCGCAATCATTGAAAGTTCGTGGATGTAAGTGGCGAGCTGCATCCCCGCCTGTTTTGCCTCCATGCGCAGGTAGCGCAAGTCTTCTGGCGTGAAACGCGCCTTGATCACAGCGCTGCGCTTATGGGATGGATCGTCATATGCCATTGGTGAGGCTCCTAGGTTGTTCGAAATGGTTAAGCGGCGGATTTCTTTGGGTGCGCCTCGGCAAGAAGCCAGGCGGGTTCGAACGGCTTGCCATTGGCGGCAGCCAGTTCTGCAATTTTCTTGGCGTATTGGGTTTCGCCGGTGTACTCGGTGCGCGGCAAGGCGTCGGCAACAAGCCATTTGTAGATAGCGCGCGGGGTCTTCCCGCAGGCCAACGCCACGGACGGAACACCACCAGCATCATCAATCGATTTCTTGAGCGGCCGCATAAGGCCTCCGAGTTAAATATGAACTTACGGTACATCTTATGTCGGAACTGAAAGTACATGCAAGCGCGTGAGAACATGAACCCATGGTTCAAATAGAAGAAATTCGAAATTCGTTCGTAGCGCGCTTAAAGCAATCCCTGTCTGAGGCTGGGATTCCAGAGTGGGGGGCGGGTGTTCGCCTAGCAAAAATGGCAAAGGTGACTCCAAAGGCCTGTAGCAAGTGGCTCAACGGAGAATCAATGCCTGGGGGCGCTAAGATGCTCGCCTTGGCCACGGCGCTTAACGTAAGGGTTGAGTGGTTGGAATACGGCCGCGGCGAAATGCGCGAGTCGCCTGTCGCTGTCGCTGATGAAGGGCGCACTCCCCCGCGCAGCTTCGATTTACAGGAAGAGCCTGGTTACACCGGCGTGCTTCAGCTGACCGCGCGCGGATCAACCGGCGACGGCGACGACAACCCACACGTCGAGATCCGCGGCGTAATGGCGTTCAAGACTTCCTGGCTGCGGGCAAACAACCTCAACCAGAAGCACCTGGACGTGATCTACGCAAACGGGCACAGCATGGAGCCGACGATCAACGACGGCGATGTGCTGCTGATTGATGAGTCGAAAATCGAACCGAAAGACGGCCAGATATTCGCCATGCAGAGCGAGTCCAAGGGCACGATCGTGAAGCGCCTGGTGAAGTCTGATTTCGAAGGCTGGATCATCCGCAGCGACAACCCAGACAAGGCTCGATATGGCGATGAGACGCTACGTGATGGGGAGATAAACGAGGTTCGTATTATTGGGCGCGTCGTGTGGCGCGGCGGGATGCTCTAGTTATCCAATTCTGTATTTGCATAAGCATGAAAGGAATCAATTGTGTCTGACGAATTCGATTCGGATGATGAGATATCTGACCGTGTAAGGCGTCTAAAAGCCTATAGGTTGGAAGACTTCTCAGCCCATCTTAGAAAAAAAGGCTTCGATCGCCCGTGCGATGCTTGCGGAGCCCATCACTGGGCAACGCCAGGCAACGAAGAAGGGAAGCCCACGATGCTAAGGATGGACATCGCTAATCCTGGTGAAGGTGTGCAGTTGTACATAACAAGGATATGCCAAAGCTGCGCTAACACTAAATTTTACAACGTTGGCTGGCTGCTATCAGATTATCTGGGAAAGGGTGTTGAGGATGAGTGACAAGGAACGGCTCTCGAATATCGCCAGTTTTCCTGAAATTCCATCTGGTCGAAAAAAGACTGACAGGGGTGGTGGAGGCGACCATACTGGTGGTGAGCCACCAGGAGGTGAACTGATGGAAGCCCGAGTAATAGCCCTTGAGAAAGCGTCCCAGGAAATCCGGGAGAAGCTCATTCGGGTTGAGACTAAGCTGGAGGGCATTGAATCTAATATGGCGACAAAAGCTGAGATTGCCGGTATTGGTACGATTATCGCCGAGCTAAAAACCTCTGTTGCTGAAAGCATGGTAGTACAGACACGCTGGCTGATTGGAGCGTGTCTTGCCTTGGCCGCCCTCGCATTTACTGCTGCTAAATACGTTCACTAATACACCTCCAATAACAAAGAAGCCCGGCCCAGTGCCGGGCTTCTTCTTTCTGACCTCCCCGACCTGAATCCATAGCCCGCCACTAAGCGGGCTTTTTTGTGGTCAAACCTAAGGTTGCCTGATGTCGATACCGGATGCGTAATCACTTGCCCTGCCTTTGGCGAAATCCTTGCAATTGATAACACCCTTCATTGCGCGGGCTGTATCCCACCCATCCATATACAGCCTCACGACAGCAGTCCTTCTGATCTGCGGCATAGCCTTTACCTGATTCTCCAGGCGCAGCCACTTCGCGAAATCCCCTTCGTTCATCCCGCTCTTGAAGTTGGAGCATCCTGATAACCATATCTGCTCGGCATCATACGCAGGCTCACCTTTGTCATACGGCGCCGTCGGCTGATCAGCCACCTCGTTAGCGAGACAAGCAGCACTCAATAGACACAACACCACCCCAGCTATTTCCTTTCGCACGTTACGCCCCCCCAATTTGATTAGCATTTTAGCGCGCCCCACCCCTGCTGACAGGGCTTTCGTGCACGCACGATAAAAATATGTACTTTTGGTACTTGACCAATATGAACCATTGGTACATATTCACTTCATCGCAGCGACTTACGAGGGACTGCGAAGGGCCTCACAGCCCGCCGCTCTTTAACAACATGCGCCATACACGATTACCCGGCTCACGCTGGGAGGTCAGCCCCGGCTATCACCTGTGGGGCGAGAGGAAGTCAGGTGAACAAAACGCGCTGCCACTACTGGTGACCGGCGACAGACAGGCCCGAAAGCCTGCCAACGATGGGATACCCCATACGGCTGTCGAGGTGTTGACCGAACTGGCGAATGACCTGGTAAGCGGCGCGGGAAGAACCCACAGATTTACTGATGCCGCTTCTATGAGGCGGCATTGGAAATCAACGGAGAGCAACACATGAAAGTCGACAACGAAGTAATGGCGCTGCTCAGCGCCTCGCGCACCGAAGATAACAAGCTGTTTATCACCGGCGGACAGCTAGACAAGAGCCTGTACCAGCGCCTCGACAAGACGCTGAAGGCCGCCGGGGGCAAGTGGAATACCAAGGCAAAAGCACACCTGTTCGCCGGTGACGCTGCTGACGCAATCGAAAACATCCTGATGACTGGTGAAGTTACCGTGCCGCAGGACTTCGGCTTTTTCCCCACTCCGCCACACGTTGCAAAACAGGCGGCTGATCTCGCCATGATCGGTGACGGAATGATGGTGCTGGAGCCGAGCGCAGGGCGCGGTGCTCTTGCGGTGGCCGCCAACTCCGCTGCAGTAGGCGTCATGGTCGACATGCACGAACTGTTGCCGGAAAACCATAAAGCGCTCATTGAACTGAAGCTGCCGCTGTCGGGCGTTTCTGAACCTGGCGACTTTCTAAAGGTTGAGCCGAAGCCCATCTATGACCGGGTGCTGATGAATCCGCCATTCGACAAGAAGCGCAGCGACATTCACCACGTAGTTCACGCCCTGAAGTTCCTCAAGCCCGGCGGCCGACTGGTGGCGATCATGCCTTCCGGCGTGACCTTTCGCGACGATGCGCTGACCCGAGACTTTCGCGGGATCGTAGAGCAGCGCGGCGGGAGTATCGAAACCCTTCCAGAAGCTTCATTCAAGCAAGCCGGAACGATGGTCAACACCGTATTGGTGGTGATCCCGGCCGCAGCCTGACAACCAGCGCCATGACAGCCGGGAAAGACCGGCACCTACCCTTCCCCACCTCTATTACGTCAGCACTCCTCCCCCGCGCCCATCGGCAACCAGCGGGAGGCATGAGTGTTGACGAATACAGGTGAACCAACGAATGGAGAGAGTCATGAGTGACATCAAGTACACCGACGACGGCAAGAAAGTCCTCGTCGTTGGCAAGCTCAACGCCCAGCAGACAATCGTGCAAGAGATCTTCGTCAGCGCCGGCCAGGAAATCCCGAGTGGCGAAAACTTCGTGGTGAAAAGCCTGCACGACGCGCCAGCTGAATCGTGGAAGGAAAAGAACCTGCGCGAACTTGAGGCGCGCTACGAGAAGCAGAAGAAGAATCTGGAGCAAGAGATCGACCAGCAGCATAGCCGGTTGACCATGATCAAGGGTAAGGCCAAGCACCATGCCGACGCCTTATTCCAGTTCGTTGAAAAGTCCGATGAAGGTTCGCTTGATCTTCTGAAGAAGGTCATGTCCGGCCAGATCACTCACGTATTCGTTTCAGGCCATTCTCCGGAAATCTTCGAATGGTATGGCGACAATGGCCCGTATGAGATCGATCGCTACCACGGCCGCATGGAACTGAAAGGCATCAAGCTCCTGTCGCTATACGGCTACTCCGAAGGCGATCTTGAATATCGGCTGCACACCTACCGCGACGGGAGCGGCGGCAGTGAACAAGTATGGCCGACCACCAGCTATCAGGAAGCACTCACGATGGCCCAGGCCGCTTGCGACGAACAGGCTGACGCCTACCTGGCTGGCAAGCGCAGTTCGTTTTCCATGTCTGATTGGAAAAAGATCGAAGGCGTCGTCATTCCTGATGCCGTGATTGAAAAGTATGAGGCCGAGGCAGACGCGGCGCGGCTAAAGCGAATTGCTGGCCTTCAAAAAGAGCTTGCCGATCTTGAGGCTAAAGCGCCAACCAAGACCAAGTCCGCCTAACCCCAAACACTGGAGGTCGTGATGAGCGATTTCGGATATTGCGAAGGCGATACCTGCCGCCGCAACGGCTGCAAAGGCGTCATCCAAATGCGCAAAGCAGAAAACTGCAGCTGCCATATCAGCCCGCCCTGCTCCGCTTGCACGGCGCCGCGCCACTTCTGTGATGCATGTGAATGGGATGAGGCGGACGACGAAATCATCAACGACTTCATCGTCAACGTGGATAAGACCACCGGCAACTATCGGAGCTGGGAGCCAAGGCCACTTAACCCGACAAAAATCGACTACAGGATCAAATCGCACACCAATTCATCGCAGATCTGCGAGGGCGTTTATCCCGAAGGTACGACCCGGGAAGAAGTGCAAAAGCTGGTGATTGGCACCTTCGGTGGCCGCTTCGAGCACTTCGGAAAAGGGAAATTCAAGTACATCGCCTACACCGATTAACGCCACCCTGGAGGCGACCATGAACGCAGCATTGAATATTTGCCAGGAGCGTTACGACGCTCAGTTGCCTCCAGAGATCAGCGAGGCGAATCCGGAACAGGAGTGGCTGGAACACTCGGCGGAACAGTTGGTGTGCGGCATGGACATCAAGTGGAAGCGCCGCTACGGCCAGCCGCAGGTGGTGACATTCGATCGGTTCTGCACCTACCTGCAAGGCGTCCTGAATCAGCGCCAGATCGACGGCCTGGACCAGCGCGACTCACTCGCCCGGCTGTTCCTGTCTTCGATCCTGGGCAGCCAGGCCGACTCGCGCGGTCACGCTGCTGACTTAATCGGCCAGCCCCGCCCCATCGAAGCCGCAGAGCGCATCGCTATGGACCTGCTCAGGCCCTACGCCGCCGACGCAGTAGCAGCGGAGCGGGAAGCGGCAGAAGACGACGTGGATGCCGATCTATGAGCCCCCACATCCTGATCGATGAGGCGCTCGAGGCCCTGGAGCACCCAGCCAGCGAGCCCGGCGCCCAGCGAATCGTGCTGAACATGATCACCAACATGCTCACCGGCAGCGTGATCACCACCGAAGAGTTCAACCACTACTGTCAGCGCCTCCTGAAAATCACCAGGCAGCGCAAGGAGGTCGCATGAACAGCATGACCCTGGCTTTCACCCACAAGTCCTGGCTTGGCGCCCTGTCGCTGGCCTACGACGCCGGTATCGAAAACGTCCACGCCTGGAGCCGCCGGGCCTGTATCTGCGGTGAATGGACAATCGCGTATGAGGTGAAAGCGTGACCTCCTACCAAAGAGCCAAGCGCTACTGCTTCTGGCGCGGGTCTGCCATAGCACTCGCATTCTTTACTTTCGTGATGTTGCTCGGCGCGCTCGCTGATCGAATCACCTCCTAAACACTTACGGCGCCCCTCTCCGGTGGCGCGGAGAGATAGTCATGTCCAGTACTTCCGTAGTTGAGCAGAGGGACAGCATGCCGATTCAGCTCAGCGAGTCAGCAACCATCCTCACTGTTATCCAGCGCGCCGCCGCCGACCCTGCATGCGACATCGAAAAGATGGAGCGCCTGATGGCAATGCACGAGCGCATGCAGGCGAAGACCGCCGAAACCGACTTCAACGCCGCCCTGTCGCGCGTACAGGGCGAGATGGGGAGAATCGCAGCCGACGCCACCAATAGCCAAACGCGCAGCCAGTACGCGACCTACGGGAAGCTCGACAGCTCACTGCGCCCCAAGTACACGAAGGAAGGTTTCTCCCTGTCCTTTGGCACAGAGCCAGCGCCAGATGGCATGGTCGGCATGGTGTGCTTCGTCAGCCATATCGGCGGGCACACCCGAGAATACCGTGCACACGTGCCGTCTGATGGCAAGGGTGCCAAGGGTGGCGATGTCATGACCAAGACCCACGCATTCGGCTCTGGTACCTCCTACGGCATGCGCTACCTGCTGAAGATGATTTTCAACGTTGCTATCGGCGAAGAGGACGACGACGGCAACGGCGCCGGTGGTGATGATTTCCGCAACGCCATTCTCGATGACCTGGCATCCCGCGTCTCGGCCGCGACCGACAAAGCCAGCCTGCAAGAGGCGTGGCAGCACGGACTTAAAGTGCTGCATGCCGCCAAGGACTCAGTAGGCGCCGAAGAGCTGCGTGGCGCGGTCAATAAGCGCAAAGCTGAACTGGAGAGCGCGTCATGATCCTCATCAGGTGTGAACAAGGCAGTCCAGAGTGGCATCAAGCCCGCGCCGGATGCATAACTGCCAGCATGTTCGGCGTGGCGCGCACCAAGGTCGGCGGCCTTGATGATAAGCAGATGATGTACGTCTGCGCTGTCCAGGCTGGGATGACCGAAAAGGAAGCCATGGCCGAGGCGGGATACAAAGCTGCGCCAAAGGCCGAGTCTGTGCGCCTGGCCCTGGCCGGTAAGCCAGTAGGCCAGCCATCCGAAGCCGCCATGAATTACGCGTTCGGGCTGGCGGTCGAGCGCATCAGCGGAATCCCACTGGATAACGGTTTCGAGACCTGGCAGATGAAACGCGGCCACGAGCTGGAGCCGATGGCCAGGATGGAGCACGAACTGAAAACTGGGCTGATGGTTGAGCGCGCCGGGTTCGTGACCACGGACGATGGCGCGTTCGGCGCCAGCGCTGACGGCTTGATCGGCGACGATGGCGGCAGCGAGTACAAGTGCTTTATCGCCCCTGACAAACTCCGCGCATTCCATATCGACAACGACGCCAGCGGCATCATGGATCAGGTCCAGGGCTGCATGTGGATTACCGGCCGCAAGTTCTGGCACGTCGGCATGTATTGCCCGGCCCTGGAAGTCGTTGGCCGCCAGCTCTGGTGGCAGGAATTCAAGCGCGACGACAACTACATCGAAAAGCTCGAGGAAGATCTCTGGCAGTTCAAGCTGCTGGTGGATGACTACGAGGCGAAACTTCGGAGTGAAGCAGCATGATCAGCAACCACCTAAGCCTGGTCGAGGCACTACGGCCAGCATCGGACGAACTTGCAGCAGCGGTTGACCAGTACCTGGCGGCCGGCGGCAAGATCGAAGTCGCCGAGCCCATCGGCTACAAGCCCAAGCCCATAACCTACAGTAACCAGATGCCGCCGGCGCCAAAGCCATTCGTTCGGCGGCGTGTTGAGCCTATCGATCCGCCGCCCCCTACCCCGCTTGAGATTCGGCAGGAGCAGCGCCGCAAGCGTGTTGAACTGGTGATGCGGCTCGCACCCACTCACACCCAGTCCGAAGTCATCGAGATAACTGGGATCGGCCGGCGGACGCTGCTGGCCATGTCGAAAGAGTTCGACTTCAAGTTCAAGCGATCCGCCCACGGCGGCCACAACAGTCCCGAGCGAAAGAAGGCCCTGGCTGAGCGCGATGCAGTGTTGGTCGAGCGGATCAGGGCTTACAAGGAGCTTGGCATCAGCCGGCGCCGGGTATGCGTAAAGCTCCACATCACCAGCGGCACACTCAAGCGGATACTCGAAAAGTACTCGATCGACTATCCCATGTCTGCTGCAGGTGGCAACCGATGCGCCGCATAGCCCGCACCCAACAACGCAAACGTCAAACCTGGCTCGCACTGCCGGCCAGCGGAATAGAAGAGGTAGGCCATGGCTGCCGCGCAGAAAGAACGATCAGCAAAGACTGCGGCGAGGCGAAAGACTCGCGGCGAGGAAGAGTTGCGATTCCACACCATGGCCGGCACACGCCAGGCCCTGGCTGACCTGATGGCCTGGAACGGAATCGAGGAACAGGGCGAGGCCATGACCTTGATGATTCACCACCTGCACGGCCTGGGCCCAGCAGGATCAGCTCAGTTCCTCGCGCCTCCGCGACACGAATATGTGATACCCGAAAACGTGTCGGCAAAATTGCAGCTCGCCTACAACCGCGAATCGCTGCGCATCTGCCACGACGAATAACCCACCCTACTCGCTGCATCCGGTAACAGACACAGCGAGTGTAGATTCACTTCAACTGAAGCTTCAGGTGGGCCAAGTAATTGGCTGCGTCTACTTTCTGCGTCGAACCTGGAGGGCCGTCGCTGCCCATGAGTGCCGCTTCCGCTTTTTGAAAGACGGTACTCACGGATAAGCTCATTCCGTTTATTTTCAGTACAGCCATCAGCAGTTGTTCGATTGCATCGATCTGCGCTTGATTTGTCATGCATCTCTCCTTGATCCGGCTCCATGCCGGTCACCCGTAATACCCCATATCAACGAATCACGCCAGCCGGCGAGGATCCCCTATGTCCGCACAACAGAAGAAACACCCCTTCGATTTCAAAACTCAATACGGACTCGGCTTCAACCCTCAGGACGATGAGATTGTTGTCGACTTCTTCTGCGGTGGTGGTGGTGCCGGTACCGGCCTGGAGATTGGCCTGGGCCGCACAGTGAACGTCGCGAAGAACCACAGCCCGCAAGCGATCAGCATGCACACCGTTAATCACCCAAGCGCCAAGCACTTCACCACCGACGTGTTCGAGGGTGATCCGGACACCGAGTGCGGCGGCAAGGCCGTGGGCTGGTTCCACATGTCGCCGGACTGCACGCACCACAGCCAGGCGGCCGGCGGCCAGCCGCGCAAGCGAGAGATCCGCAATCTGTCGTGGATCGGCCTCAAGTGGGCAGGCATGAAGCGGCCCCGGGTGATCAGCCTGGAGAACGTGAAACAAATCCTGCAGTGGGGCCGACTGATCGCCAAGCGCGACAAGGTCACGGGCCGAGTGGTCAAGCTGGACGGGACTATTGCTGCACCTGGTGAGGTTGTGCCGGTGGGCCAGCAGTTCCTGATTCCTGACCCCAAGCAGCGCGGCCGCACATGGCGCCGCTTCGTGGCCCTGCTGGAAGGCATGGGCTATGTAGTGGAGTGGAAGGTGATCAGGGCCTGCGACTTCGGCGCGCCGACCAGCCGGGAACGCCTGTTCATGATCGCCCGGTGCGACGGCCAGCCGATTGTGTGGCCGGAGGCGACTCACGCCAAGAACCCCACCAAGAGCCAGCAGAAGTGGAAAACAGCCGCCGACTGCATCGACTTCAGCGACCTGGGCAAAAGCATCTTCGATCGCAAGAAGGACCTGGCCCCGGCCACGCTGCGGCGCGTTGCCAAGGGAATGAAGAAGTTCGTCATCGATAGCGCGGCGCCGTTCATTGTGCCGATCGCCAACTGGTCGGGAGAGACCGTGCAGTCGGCCGGTGAGCCGCTGCGCACCATCACCTCCTACCCAAAGGGCGGTGCCTTCTCGGTAGTGAGCCCGGTCATCGCACCGGCAACCCACCAGGGCAGCGACCGGATCAATGACCCGCTCGACCCTCTGCCCACTGTGACCTGCGCGAACCGCGGCGAGCTGACGCTGATCAGTCCCGTGATGGTTACCGCTGCCCACGGCGAAGGGAAGCCGGGAGGTGTTCAGCGCTGGGGAGACGGTTGCAAATCGTCTGCTGACCCGTTGGGCACCGTCACAGCAAGCGGCGGTCACTCGATCGCATCAGCGCACCTGGTGAAGTTTCGATTCAACGACGCTGGCAAGGCGCTCGACGAGCCACTGCCGACCATCACCAGCGGCGGCAACTATCAGCGCCCGGCCGGAGCCGCACACGCCATGGGCATATCCACGGTGTTTATGGCCCAGATGAATGGCGGCTTCAACACTACCGACGCCAAGAGCGTCGAAGACCCGATGACCACGGTCACCAACACCGGCAGCCAGCAGCAACTGGTGGCGGCGAACCTCGTGCACTTGCGTGGCAACTGCGACGCACGGGACGTGAACGACCCGCTGCACACCGTCAGCGCCGGCGGCCAGCACCACGGGTTGGTGAGCGCGTTCATGGAGCGGGCATTCGGCGCCAGCGTGGGCCAGGGCCTGGAAGAACCGGCGCCGACCATCACGGCAGGCGGCGGTGGCAAGAGTTCACTGGTGTCGCTCACCCTCTCGCCAGAGCATGAGGCGGGTGCCCTGCGGGTTGCCGCTTTCCTGATCAGCTACTACGGCACCGAGAACATCAGCTCTTGCGACTCGCCGGCGCCGACGATCACTACCAAAGACCGCCTGGCCATGGTCACCGTGATGGTCAAGGGTACGCCCTACGTAATCGTCGACATCTGCCTGAGGATGCTGAAACCGTCCGAGCTGTACAAGGCCCAGGGCTTCCCGGCCGACTACATCATCAGCCACGGCGCCGACGGCAAGCCGTTCACCAAGACTCAGCAGGTGCACATGTGCGGCAACAGTGTCAGCCCGCCGCCAATGGCTGCGCTGGCACGCGCCAACGACCCATGGCGCGCCGAGCAACGCCAAGCACACGCCGCATAACCACCCCACCCACCGCCCGGGCATGGCCCGGCAAGGACTCCCCGTGATCAACTTGTTCTGGCGCCTGGTCGCCAAGCTGCTTGCGCGCCCGGCGGTTGCAGCCTGGCTCATCGCCCGCGCCCAGCGCACCCCGTACCTGCACATCATGTCCGCCGACGGCACCGAGATGTACATGGGCCGCTGGTGGCTGTTCAACCCCTACTCCCGCGAAACGCACAAGCCGGCGCGGTGGTGGTGCCCGTGGTCGTTCCGCATCCACCACATCATGCGGCACGACGAAGATCGGGACCTGCACGACCACCCGTGGAACGCCCGTACCATCATCCTGCGCGGCTGGTATGTGGAGCAGCGACTGCTCGATAGCGAAGACCCGGTGTTGTCGGGCCTCAACGTCCCTTCAGGCGCCCAGGCCACCGAATACATCGATCGGCGCGCCGGCGACACCGCCCGCCTCAACCACGGCGAGTACCACCGCATCGACCAGATATCACCAGGCGGCGTCTACACCCTCTTCATCACCAGCAAGTGGCGTGGTGACTGGGGCTTTCTGGTCAACGGCGTGAAGGTGCCATGGCGCACCTACACCGGCACAGACAATTGATCTGGAGATTGCACAATGCGTAACACACAAACGCGTGAAGGGTTTGAATTCTGGGACAAGCTGAATGCGCTCCCGCGCTATGCCTTCCTCCTTTCGCCATCAGGCAAGTCGGTGCAGAAGTTTGAAGACCAGGCCATGGGGAACTGGATCGATGTGCACGAGGCGCAAAAGGTCGTTGACCAGGCGCAGGAGGTGATCAGCGAACTGCGCGACGAGATCGCTACCAGTCCAAAGCCCGACCCAGTGCTATGCAAGTTCTATGACGTGACGGACTGGCCCGGCCTGGTGCGTGAACTGGTAGGCCACGTCGACCAGCTCCAGGAGTCGGCAAAGCGCAACGTCAAGCCTTGGGAAGATACCTTCCCACCGACACTGTTGCCGACCTACATCGAGCGCGTGAATGCTGCGAATGCAGCCGCCCAGCCGCAGGACGTGCCGGTGGAGTGGGGAGCACCTAAGACTGTTCGTCAGTTGGTCCGCCAGCTAGAAACGCTTGACCCAGACCTTCGCCCGCTGTCGATGCTTCGCGTCCCTGCGAGTGTCTTCGAGGATGGAAAGGAACGAGTTCGGGCCACGCATCTCAGCTTTTCCCATGAGCGCGTTGATGGGCAATGGCTTGCGCCATTCAAGAGCGACGGCGAGAAGGTTCTGGCGTTCTGGTGTCGAATGGAGCAGCCCGCGCCAATAACGGTGGTGCATCCATTCGCCGAAAAGGTGATCCGCAAGCTGGAACGCTTTCAAGAGTGTGCGGACGACGGCCAGGGCGCGGACATTGGTCGACACTGGTTTGATCTGCTGACCCAACTCGGCCTGTTGAATCGGGTACAGCGCAGCCCTGCTCTTTGGGAAATGACCCAGCAAGGCGAAGACGCGCTTGAGTTATCACGGCAGAGCGCCAAATCCCGATAGGAGTACATCCGTACTCCACCCGCAAAACCTGTAACCCCTCCCCCTTCAAAGTCAGCCGCTATAGCGGCAAGGACGAAGTCATGCCCGAAGAAACTGCGAAAGCCTGGCCGGACCACTACCGCTATATCGACACAATCGGCCCGGAAGGTCTTGAGGTCCACTGCATCACCTACCGGGTGATCGGCGAAACCGCACAGTGCTACTACATAGGCGACACCCACACCTGCGACTTGGTTAAAGGCCCGCAATACAGCTGGACGGCTGAGGCGATTAAGAAACGCCGCAAACGAGTGCTGAAAGACGGAGGTGAGTGGGCCCGCCGCTTCGCCTACACCAACAAAGCGCTGGCCCTGCGCTCGTACAAGGCCCGCAAAGCCTGGCAAATGAAGCATGCCCAGTTATCCATGGAGCGCGCGAAGGCCGCAATCGGATACTTCGGCAACCATGAAGTCGAAAGCACCATTCCGGCCGAGTCAGTGACCATCCCCAGCGAGTACATCCAAGGCCTGGGCTGGGGGGATTATTGATGATCGCCTCCCTCTGGTTCGCCTACGTCTTCATCTACAAGGGGCCAAGGCCATGAGCGAATACTCGCTTTACCTCGGTGACTGTCTGCAGGTCATGAAGCATTTGCCAGACGCCAGCGTCGATATGGTGCTGGCTGACCTGCCGTACGGCACAACGCAATGCGCCTGGGACACCATCATCCCGCTCGAACCGCTATGGCGTGAGTACTTGCGGATAGCCAAGCCAGAGGCCGCCATTGTTTTGTGCGCGGCCCAGCCATTCGCCTCAATGCTGGTGGCAAGCAACCCGAAGCTCTACCGGTATGAGTGGATCTGGGAGAAAGGTAACGCCACCGGTTTCCTGAACGCCAAGAAGCAACCGCTGCGGGCTCACGAAAGCGCCCAGGTTTTCTACCGCAAGCAGCCGGTGTACAACCCGCAGATGTCCGGCGGGCATGAACGCAAAACGGCGAAGCGCAAGACGGTCAACTCGGAGTGCTACGGCAAAGCCTTGGCCTTGACCGAGTACGACTCGACGGAGCGGTACCCGCGCTCGGTTCAGTTCTTCTCAAGCGACAAGCAGGCCGGCAGCTTTCACCCGACTCAGAAGCCTGTGGCCTGGATGTCGTTCCTGATCAGCACCTACACGCAGCGCGGCCAGGCGGTGTTGGATAACACGATGGGCAGCGGTACCACCGGCGTGGCCTGCATGCAGCTGGGTCGGAAGTTCATCGGCATCGAGCAGGACCGCGAGATCTACGGTACCGCCACCACACGCATTGCTGACGCGATTACCGAGCGCGACGCACCGGTACCACAAATCGATCTTTTCGCAACAGCCTAACCCCAATCCCCCTACATGCCTGCCGGTGAGCGGCGGGCGAGGTATTCCCCATGACCAAAGATAATTTGCCGGCGCTGGCAGCCGCAGTCGCGCGCGCCATCGAGGCAGGCAAGGTCGCGGCAGCAGCTGCACCTGACGACAGCGGTAGCGCCAACCTAGACCGCGTATACCTCCGCGCCGGCCTGCTGCGCGAAAAGACCCTGCACGATGCTGGCCTTCAAGGCTGGATGCAGGCAGCAAGCACCTACCATGCCCGCGCCTTTCACCTCAGTTCGCCCTTCGATGGACAGGGTAACCGGCGCTACGCCGGCGTGCAGGCCATGTACAAATCGCTGACTGCCGACGGTGTCGACTGCGGCGTCTGGTACCAAATGGATTAACCACCTTCTGCCGCCCAGCGCGGCGCGGAGAATCAACATGGCAGCAGCAGAAAATATTGATCGCTTCCTGCGCCTCGACGAGGTGCTTCACACTACCGGCCTGGGCCGCAATACTGTTTATCGGCGGATCAGGGAGGGTACGTTCCCAAAACAGGTTAGAATAGGCCCCAACTCGGTCGCCTGGCGCCAATCGGCAATTGCTGAATGGATGACCTCAATCACGCCCAGCAACGACCAATCAGTACATTGATCAGTACACCAAAACCTGACAATCGCACAGACCCCTTTAAAACCCTGCCCTACAGGTTATACCGTGGAAATCTTCAAGGAATTTACATTCGAATCCGCCCACCGCCTGCCCCACGTACCGGAAGGCCATAAATGCGGGCGCCTGCACGGGCATTCGTTCAAGGTGGCGATCCACCTGAGCGGCGACCTTGATCCCCATACCGGCTGGATTCGCGACTTCTCGGAGATCAAGGCGATTTTCAAACCGCTCTATGAACGTCTCGACCACAACTACCTCAATGACATCCCAGGCCTGGAAAACCCGACCAGCGAAGTGCTGGCCAAGTGGATCTGGAATGAGCTGAAACCCCTGCTGCCTGAGCTCAGTGCGATTCGCATCCACGAGACTTGCACCAGCGGTTGCATCTATCGCGGCGAGTAAGCGATTGCGCGTTGAAGAACCACCTGCGGGTGGTTTTTTTACGTCTGCCACCCCCAATGTAAAGCACCCTTGACATGGCAATAATCCAAACCTAATGTAAAGCACCCTTTACTTGTGGAGTTGGTCATGTCGGTCAAACGCTTTCTGGTGGAATTCGCGGTGATAATGCTGGCGTACATGCTGTGCGTCGTTATTTCCAGCACCTATGTGTCGTCCATGTCCGACGGCGCCGCAAAAATCGCCTTGGCCTTGCTACCAGTGATTCCGATGATCGCGATGGCGGTTACGATCATCCGCCGGCTGAACGCCATGGATGAAATGGGCCGCAAGATCCAGCTGGACGCGCTGGCCGTGGCGTTTGTGTGCACGGCGCTCACGACCTTCAGCTACGGCTTCCTGGAAACTGCCGGCTTCCCACGCTTATCGGCCTTTATGGTGTGGCCGATCATGGGTGGCGTCTGGTGCGTGGCCACGATCATATGCACAAGGCGCTACCAATGAATAACCTGATGCGTCAGTTACGCTCGGAACTGGGCTGGTCCCAGGCCGACCTTGCCGAGCGCCTTGGCGTATCGCGCCAGACCATCAATGCCATCGAGACCGGCCGCTACGACCCAAGCTTGCCGTTGGCGTTCAAGATTGCCAAGGTGTTCGAACGACCTATCGAAGGGATCTTCGAAGCGCCGACAGATTGATCGACTGTCCAAAGGAGCACATTGCAATGATGCGCCTCGCCACTGCTGCTGATGTTGCTGCCATCGAGGCTATCGTCCAGGCGGCCTACTCGCCGTACATCGAACGGATCGGCCGCAAGCCAGGGCCGATGCTGGAGGATTATCACCAACACGTGAAAGCCGGAGGCGTACACGTGCTGGAAAATGCCGGGCGGGTTCAGGGTTTTATCATCCTGCTGGATGCTGATGGCGCACTGCTGCTGGATAATCTGGCCGTTGCCCCGGATGCCCAGGGCCTGGGCCTCGGGCGGTTGCTGATGGATTTTGCCGAGCAACAGGCGCTCGCCGCAGGCTTCGCCGCCATCCGCCTGTACACAAATGAAACCATGGCCGAGAACATCAGGCTGTACACGCGCCGTGGCTATGTCGAAACCCACCGGGCCGAAGAACATGGCCTGCACCGCGTATACATGACCAAACAACTCCAGGAGTAACCCATGGAAAACACCTGGCTGGCCCAAGCCAAACGCTTGCAGGCGTTGGCGTCCACGGGGCTGCACTTTTGCACTGATGATTTCGAGCGCGAGCGCCTGGAAGAAATTGCCGCGATTGCCCACAGCATGCTCGCGCAATTGGGCAATGTGCCCTTGGAGCGCATTACCGGGTTAGTCACCGACTTTGCCCAGCGCTATTCGACACCGATGATCGACGTACGGGGTGCAATCATCGAGGACGACCGAATTCTGCTGGTGCGCGAGTTGACCGATGGCTGCTGGGCGTTGCCGGGCGGTTATGCCGATATCGGTTTGTCGGCGGCGGAAAATATCGTCAAGGAGATTCGCGAGGAAGCCGGGTTGACGGTCACCGCGCGGGCGCTGTACAGCGTCACGCACAAGGCCAAGGGTTTGTATCGTCCGGACGTGCGGGACTTCTACAAGCTGTACTTCCTGTGTGAACCGGTGGATCAGTGCGCACCGATGGCGGGTTTCGAGACTACGGAAGTGGGCTTTTTCCGCCTCGATGCGCTGCCGCCGCTGTCCCGTGGGCGCACCATCGAAAGTGATCTGGAGGCGGCATTCGCCTTTCATCGCGGCGAGACGACCTACACGCTGTTCGACTGATCCAATTTGTATCACCGCTGCACCGCTTTCGTGCCCGACTGGGCACGGCGTACAACCCTTCCTGCGTTTCTCCCGTGTTTGGCTATAAATAGTGTGCACGATGCACAGCGTCGACCGTGCGCCTGTCACTGCCGCCGGTTTGGCACGCACGGTGCAGTAGGCCTGCGTCACTCATTCAGGGAGCAAGGCACATGACGCAGCAAGAACCGGGCAATGATTACCCCCTCAGCGAAGTCCCGATGCATGCGCGCAAAGGCCTGGCGTCGACCGCCATGGTGCTGCTGGGCTTTACGTTTTTTACCGCGACCATGTTTGCCGGCGGCAAGCTGGGGGTGGCGTTCAGCTTTATCGACATGCTCGGCGTCGTGGCCCTGGGTAACCTGTTGTTGGGTATCTACGCCGCAGGCCTGGGTTACATCGCGTTCAAGAGCGGGCTGAATTCGGTGCTGATGGGGCGCTTCTGCTTCGGCGAACTGGGCAGCAAGCTCAGCGACTTGATCCTCGGTTTTACCCAGATTGGCTGGTACGCCTGGGGTACCGCCACGGCCGCCGTGGTGCTGGGCAAGTATTTCGAACTGAGCCAGGGCAGCGTGCTGGCGTTGATGGTGCTGTTTGGCCTAGTGTTTTGCGCCACGGCCTATATTGGTTATCGCGGGCTGGAGATTCTGTCCTACATCGCGGTGCCGGCGATGGGCATCCTGCTGTGTCTGTCGATGTGGGTGGCGACCGTGAAAGTCGGCGGGCTGGAGGGGTTGTTGGCGGTGGTGCCGAGCGGTGCATTGGACTTGTCCACGGCAATCACTCTGGTGTTCGGCACCTTTGTCAGCGGCGCGACCCAGGCCACCAATTGGACGCGCTTTTCGCGTTCGGCCAAGGTGGCGGTGCTGGCCAGCCTGATCGGTTTCTTTATCGGCAACGGCTTGATGGTGCTGATCGGCGCCTACGGTGCCATCGTCTATCAACAACCGGATGTGGTCGAAGTGTTGCTGCTGCAGGGCTTTGCCATGGCAGCGATGGCCATGTTGCTGCTCAACATCTGGAGCACCCAGGACAACACCATTTATAACTTCGCGGTGGCCGGCTGCAACCTGCTGCGCACTAAGCGGCGCAAGACCGTGACCCTGGCCGGCGCGGTGATCGGCACCCTGCTGGCATTGCTTGGCATGTACGACCTGCTGGTGCCGTACTTGATCCTGCTGGGCACGGTGATCCCACCGATTGGCGGGGTGATCATGGCGGACTTCTTCTACCGTTACCGCGGCCACTATCCGCGCCTGGCCGACGCTCGCCTGCCGGCGTTCAACTGGCCTGGGCTGGTAGCGTATGCGGTGGGCACGGTGCTGGCCTTCAGTTCGCCCTGGGTCGCGCCGTTGGTGGGCATCGTTGCTGCGTCGTTGACCTACATCGTGCTCACCGCCGTACTCCGGGTGCGCGCGCCGCTGGCTGACGCCCGCGCATGAGCCTGACCCTTGCCGATGTACTGGCCCTGCCGGGCTTGGAATCAATGCGCCTGCGGGCCGGCGCCGTTGGCCTGGATAATACCGTGCGCTGGCCCTATGTCGCGGAGAACAGCGGGATTGCCGAATGGGTCTTGGGCGGCGAGCTGGTGTTCGTGACCGGGATCAATCACCCACGGGATGAAGCCAACTTGCTGCAATTGCTGGATGAAGCCTGTCAGCGCCAAGTGGCTGGGTTGGTGATACTCACGGGGCCGGCATATATCCAGGCGATTCCCCCGCATTTGCTGGAGGCTGCCGAAGCCGCCGGCATGCCACTGATCGAACAGCCCTATTCGCTGAAAATGGTGCTGGTGACCCAGGCCATTGGCTCGGCGCTGATCCAGTCCGAGCAATTGGGGCGCTCGCGGCACGATGTGTTGGAGCGCTTGCTGACCGGCGATTACCAATCCCTGGATTTGCTGCTGCACCGTGCAGTGCAGTTGGGCCTGTCGCTGGCCGGGCACTGGCAGGTTGTGCAACTGCAATTGGAAGGCAGCGAATGGCTGTTTGCCCAGGGCGATGCCGCCTATGTAGAGGCGCAACTGGCGCGGCAACATGACGCTATCAGTCGGCGTTTGCGTCAGGTGTCTGCCGGGTTGCCGGTACTCGGACGGGCCGGGCAATGGACACTGCTGCTGCCGGCGCCGGACGCTGTCGCCGCCCTGGCCAACCGCCAGCAATTGGCCAACTGGCTCAACCCGCTGAACCTGCGCCTGGCGCCGCTCAAACTGTTTATCGGCCTCAGCGCCGCCGCGCACCCACCGGTACGCCTGGCCCAGGCGCAGGATGAAGCGCGCCAGGCGTTGGCCGCTGCGCGGCGTTTCAGCGAGCGGGCCGGGCTCTGCATGTACGACGAACTGGGCGTGCTCAAACTGCTCAGCGGTGTGCGTGATCGCGCCCTGCTCGACCAATTCCTGAATGAACGCCTCGGCCCATTACTGCGCCACGACGTGCACCATGGCCCCAGCCTGATGCCGACCCTGGAAGCCTGGTTTCACGAGAATGGTAACCTTGTGGCCGCCGCCCAACGGCTGGCCGTGCACCGCAATACCCTGACACACCGTGTCCAGCGCATCGAAGCCCTGTGCGGCCTGACGCTGGATAACGCTTATGACCGCCTGGACATTGGCATTGCGCTGATGATCTGGCGGCTGTCTGCCTGATTGTTTTTAGCCAAGAGGAACTTGCCCATGCACATCATCAACGCCCGCCTGCGCAACCGTGAAGGCCTGCATGATCTGCACCTGGAACA
>Ga0209173_100395_pt1 | contig 24484 bp, 19 predicted proteins | sample SynthPrep_16_END_FD_187206 | JGI IMG/M metagenome (GOLD analysis project Ga0209173, IMG submission 187206) | Synthetic microbial communities from Ohio, USA - SynthPrep_16_END_DS12_MetaG (SPAdes) (version 2) | ecosystem: Engineered > Bioreactor > Aerobic > Activated sludge | place: USA: Ohio... | reverse complement strand
TTGAATAATCCTTAGAAATCAGTATTATACGCGCCACCACACAGCGGGTCGTTAGCTCAGTTGGTAGAGCAGTTGGCTTTTAACCAATTGGTCGTAGGTTCGAATCCCACACGACCCACCATTTTTGGCGGTTTAGAAAATCCGGAAGGCCCACGCAAGTGAGGATTTCCGGGTTTTTTTTTGCCCAGTAAAAAGCCGATCACTCTCGCGACAGAGAGTGATCGGCTTTTTTGTTAAAGCTAGCCAAACCGCCCGGTGATGTAGTCCTCGGTCTGTTTCATCTTCGGCTTGGTGAAGATCTCATCCGTATTGCCATGCTCAATCAGTTCGCCCATGAACATGAACGCCGTGCTGTCCGACACCCGGGCGGCCTGCTGCATGTTGTGGGTCACGATGATCACCGTGTATTGCTCTTTCAGCTCGGTGATCAACTGCTCGATGCGCCCGGTGGAAATCGGGTCGAGCGCCGAGGTCGGTTCATCCAGCAACAATACCTGCGGGCGCAGCGCAATGGTGCGGGCGATGCACAGGCGTTGCTGTTGTCCGCCGGAAAGACTCTGGGCGCTTTGTTTGAGTTTGTCCTTCACCTCATCCCACAGCGCCCCGCCGCGCAAGGCTTGCTCGACTCGATCATCCATTTCCCGGCGCGATAGCTTTTCGTGGTGACGCACGGCATAGGCGATGTTGTCGTAGATCGACATCGGGAACGGCACCGGCTTCTGGAAGACCATTCCGACGTGGCTGCGCAGGCGGTTCATCGAATAGCCGGGGGCGAGGATGTTTTCGCCATTGAGCAGCACTTCACCGCGGGCTTCCTGCTTCGGGTACATCGAGTAGATACGGTTGAACACCCGCAGCAAGGTCGACTTGCCGCAGCCCGATGGGCCGATGATCGCGGTGATGCGTTTTTCCGGAATGTCGATGTCGATGGATTTCAGCGAACGCTGGTTGTTGTAGAAAAACTCCAACCCACGGACACGGATTTTGGTTTTTTCAGGATCAAGGCGGGTCGATTGCATCAGTGGGACCTATTGCGCAAAAGAATCAGGCGAGACAGCAAGCTCAGCACCAGCACGAACATCGTCAGTACCAAGGCGCCTGCCCATGCGAGGGAGTGCCAGTCATCGAAGGGGCTCATGGCGTACTGGAAAATAACCACCGGCACGCTGGCAATCGGCTTGAGCAGGTTGCTGCTCCAGAACTGGTTGCCGAAGGCGGTGAACAGCAGCGGCGCGGTTTCCCCGGTAATCCGCGCCAGCGCCAGCAGGATGCCGGTCACCACGCCGGCCTTGGCCGCTCTCAACACGATCTGCAACGTCAGTTTCCACTGGGGTACGCCCAGGGCCAGGGCCGCCTCGCGCATGGTGGAAGGTTGCAGTTGGAGCATCTCGTCGGTCGTGCGCACCACCACCGGAATCACCAGCAAGGCCAGCGCCAGGGCACCGGCAATGGCGGAGAAACCTACCTGGTGATTGGTCAGCAGGTTCAGCGGCAGGATCACCCCGGTGTAGATGAACAGGCCCAGCACGATCGACGGCGCGGACAGCAGGATGTCGTTGATGAAACGCACCGTGGTACCCAGGCGCGAGTGCCGTGCGAATTCCGCCAGCCAGATACCGGCCATCAGCCCGATGGGCGTGCCAATCAGCAGCGCAATCCCGGACATCAGGGCGCTGCCATAAAACGCGTTGGCCAGGCCGCCGTCTGTTCCGGGTGGCGGCGTCATCTCGGTAAACAGGCGCAGGTTGAGCGCCTGAAAGCCGTTGATGATGGTGGTCAGCAGAATCCACGCCAGCCACAGCAGGCCAAAGACTGTCGCGCCACAACTGAGCAGCATGGCCACCCGGTTCTTCAAGGCACGCTTGCGGTACAGGCGTTCGTTGCTGCTCATAGGCCCTCCTTGCGGGACAGGCGCATGAGCATCAGCCGCGCCAGTGCCAGCACCACGAATGTCACGATAAACAGCAGGAAGCCCAGGGCGATCAGCGCCGAACGATGCAGGTCGGTGTACGCCTCGCTGAACTCGTTGGCGATGACGGACGCGATGGAACTGCTGGGCATCAGCAACGAGGCGGAGAACTGTTGCGCGTTGCCCAGCACGAAGGTGACGGCCATGGTTTCACCCAGGGCGCGACCGAGGCCGAGAAAGATCCCGCCGACCACTGCCGAACGGGTGTAGGGCAGGACGATGTCCCACACCACTTCCCAGGTAGTACTGCCCAGTGCGTAGGCCGACTCCTTCAATTGAGTCGGCACACTGCGGAAAACCTCATGCATCACCGACGTGATGAACGGCGTGATCATGATCGCCAGCACGATGCCGGCGGTCAGCATCCCGATGCCCAGCGGTGGCCCCTGGAACAGCGAGCCAATAAACGGAAGCGCACCCAGGTAGTCATTGATCCAGGGTGACAAGTGTTCAGCCATAAAGGGCCCGAAAACAAACAGGCCCCACATGCCATAGATAATCGAGGGAATGCCCGCGAGCAATTCAACGGCGGAGGCGACCGGCATTCTGAGCCAGGGCGGCGCCACTTCGGTGAGGAAAATCGCGATGCCGAAACTCACCGGCACCGCAATCAGCAACGCCAGCAACGAGGTGACCAAGGTGCCGTAGATCGGTACCAGGGCGCCAAAGTGGTTGTTGACCGCATCCCACTCGGTGCTGGTGATGAAACCGAAACCGAAGGTCTTGAAGGCCAGGCCACCGCCCCACAGGGTGGAGGCGGCGATGCTTGCCAAGAGCAGCAGCACCAGCATCGCGGCCCCGAACATCGAGCGTTTGAACCACAGATCGTGGCGCTGATCGCGAGCGGCGCGGCTATCACCCGACACGTCGCTTGCGTGAGTAGTCATAACCAGGGGTTGCACGGTGTCGTTCATATCAGAAGTGCTCACCCGCCTCCATCAAGCATGCACATGCTTGAGGAAGGGGGCTATAGAGGCGGATCAGTGGGCGAAGTCAGACTTCCAGTAACCTTCGATCCGGGTCACGAGGGAATCGGGCAACGCTACGTAGTCCAATGCCGCAGCCTGCTGCTGACCTTTCTCCAACGACCATTTGAAGAAGTTGAAAGCGGCCTGGCTTTGCTCGGCGTTTTTTGCCTGCTTGTACATGATGATCCAGGTGGTCGCCGTGATCGGCCACGCGTTCTCGCCCGGTGCGTTGGTCATGATCAGGTTGAAGTCATGGGCGTTGGCCCAATCGGCAGTATCAGCCGCTGCCTGGAAGGCCTTGGCGTTGGGCTCGACGAATTTGCCGGACGCGTTCTTCAGTGAGGCGTAGGTCATCTTGTTTTGCAGGGCGTAGGCGTATTCAACAAAGCCGATGGAGTTCTTGATCTGCTTCACGTAGGCCGAAACACCTTCGTTACCCTTGCCGCCCACACCGACCGGCCACGGCACGGTGGTGCCGAAACCGATTTTGGTTTTCCAGCCATCACTGACCTTGGAGAGGTAGTTGGTGAAGTTGTACGAAGTGCCCGAGCCGTCCGAGCGGTGGACCACGGTGATATTCGCGCCCGGCAGTTTCAAGCCGGGGTTGAGGGCGGCAATCGCCGGGTCGTTCCAGGCCTTGATGTCACCGAGGAAGATCTTCGCCAGCACATCACCATCGAGTTTCAGCTGGCCAGCTGCAACGCCCTCGACGTTCATCACCGGCACGATGCCGCCAATCACGCTTGGGAATTGGCCGAGGCCGCCGGCCTTCAGTTCATCCGCCGACAGCGGCGCGTCGGACGCACCGAAGTCCACGGTAGCCGCCTTGATCTGGGCGATACCACCACCGGAGCCGATGGACTGGTAGTTGATCCGGTCACTGGAGCTTTTGCTGTATTCCTGGGACCACTTGGACAGCACCGGGTAGACGAAACTGGAGCCTGCGCCCGTGACGTCAGTGGCGTGAGCGACACCACTCAGGCACAGGGCAGTGAACAACACTGACAGACTCTTTTTGGTCAGCAACATCACGACGACACCTCAAAGGAAGGGGGCAGGTGGAGGGCTCCACCTGCCTGGGACGTGACGATTTAATTCCTGAAATGTGTCTGTTTAATGACGGTTTGGCTTTATGAAGAAACATTTAGAAATATCTGTGGGCGACCCCGGAAGGGATGTTCCGAGGTCGCTGCACTGATCAACCCTGGCTGCGCACCAGGATCGACTCATCGATCTGGGCGATCGACGTGACTCCGGTCAACGTCATGGCCACGCGCATTTCCTTGGCGAAGATATCCAGCAGGTTCTCCACGCCACGCTGCCCGTCGGCGGCCAGTGCGTAAGCCTGTGCACGGCCCAGCAGAACGCCCTTGGCGCCCAGCGCGAGCATGCGCACCACGTCCAGCCCCGAGCGTACGCCGGAGTCCACCAGCACCGTCAGATCGCTGCCCACGGCTTGTACGATAGGCGCCAGTGCCTTAGCTGTGGATAGCACGCCATCCAGTTGGCGCCCGCCATGGTTGGAGACGACGATGCCGTCGGCACCAAAGCTCACCGCGTCCTTGGCATCCTGTGGGTCGAGGATGCCTTTGATGATCATCGGGCCTTTCCAGAATTCGCGGATCCACTCCAGGTCTTTCCAACTGATGGAAGGGTCGAAGTTGTTGGCCAGCCAGCCGATGTAGTCCTTCAGTTGGGTGGGCTTGCCCAGGTACTTGGAAATGTTGCCCAGGTCGTGGGGGCGACCCAGCAGGCCCACATCGAAGGCCCAGGCCGGTTTGGTCATGGCCTGCAGGATTTGGCGTTGCGGCCCGTAGGCACCGGACATACCCGAATGGGCGTCGCGATAACGCGCGCCGGGGGTGGGCATGTCGACCGTGAACACGAGGTTTTTCACCCCGGCGGCCTGGGCGCGCTCCAGGGCGTTTTTCATGAAGCCGCGGTCTTTCAGCACATACAGCTGAAACCAGATCGATTGCGGGCTCTGGGACGCCACTTCCTCGATCGGGCACACGGAAACGGTCGACAGGCAAAACGGAATGCCCTTGTTCGCTGCCGCCTTCGCCGCCTGGACTTCACCACGCCGGGCAAACATGCCGGTCAGGCCCACCGGGCTGAGGACCACCGGCATCGCCAATGGCTGGTCGAACAACGTGGTTTCAAGGCTCAGGCTTTCGACGTTGCGCAGGATGCGCTGGCGCAGGCTGATATCCGACAGGTCCGAGCTGTTGGCCCTGAGGGTGTGTTCGGCGTAGGCGCCGCCGTCGATGTAGTCGAACAGGAAACGCGGCAGTTTGCGGCGGGCGGCTTCGCGGTAATCCGATGCAGACGAAATGATCATGAACAGTGATGCCCCGAGTGAAGAAAACGGTGGGGTGAGGATAGACAAAGGCCTTTCATGGTAAAAACAACTTTTCCAACTTGAATCAAGTCGCAAACGGAATACTCATGAACCTTCGTACGTTGCTGGCCTTTGTCGAAGTAGTTCGCCAGGGCAGCTTCTCACAAGCAGCCGAGGTGGTTTCGCTCACCCAGTCTACCGTCAGCAAGGCGGTCAAGACTCTGGAAGATGAATTGGGCACGCCGCTGTTCAATCGCATCGGCCACAAGAGCGAGCTCACGGCCGCCGGCGAAATTGCCTACCGCCGAGCGCTGGTGTTGCTGGCGGAGCGCAGTGACCTGGTGGCCGAGATCAACGACTTGCTGGGGCTCAAGCGCGGTGTATTGCGCATCGGCTTGCCGCCGGTGGGCAGTGGGGTGCTGTTTGCGGCGATGTTTGCCTTGTATCGACAGCGTTATCCGGAAATCGAGATCGAGCTGATCGAGCATGGCAGCAAGAAGTTGGGCGAATGCCTGGAGGCCGGGGAGGTGGACCTGGCCGCGTTGCTGGTACCGGTGGCGGGAGAATTTGAATATCAGGATGTGCGCGTCGAGCCACTGATGGTGGTGATGCCGATCGACCATCCTTTGGCCGGGCGTAAAAGCGTCGATTTTTCCGACCTGGCTGACTCGCCCTTTATTCTGTTCGAGGCCGGGTTTGCGCTTAACCGGATCATTCTCACAGCCTGCGAGCGCAGAGGCGTAGTCCCGCGTATCACCGCCCGCAGTGCGCAGATCGACTTTATCGTCGACCTGGTTGCCGCAGGCCTGGGTGTCGCGTTTCTACCGAGCATGCTGGCTTACAAACACCTGCACGCCGGCATCGCCCTGATCCAGCTGGACGAGCCCCAGACTGATTGGCACATCGCCCTGGCCTGGCGGCGACAGGCGCACTTGCCACCGGCGGCGCGGGCCTGGCTGGATCTGGCCCTGGAGATGGGCAATGTTCCAGACGCGGCCCGGCCTGCGGTCTAGCCTTGTGCGACCAGGGGCAGGCGGCTCTTGACGACTTTTTGCAGCAGCAGGGCCAGCGCCTCGGTGGAATACGGCTTCTGCAGCAAGACAAAACGGCTGGCTTCTTCCTGGGCGATACGCGCGTATTCGTCGTTGTAGCCGGTGGTGAGCACCACCGGCAGCCATGGGTACAAGGCTTCGATTGCGTCCAGCAACTCCAGGCCACTCATGCCGGGCATGGAGATATCGGAGAACACCACCTGGAAGCTTTCCGGGTTGGGGGCCAGGGCTTCCAGCGCGCTGTTCGCATCCGGCACCCACAGCACGTGAAAGCCCATCTGTTCCAGGGTTTGCGAGGTGTACAGGCCCACATCGGCGTTGTCCTCGACCATCAGCACGCACAAGCCTGAGACGATGGGCGAAACGCTGGTGTCTTGAGGTACCGGCATGGCACTTGGCTCGACCTTGGGCAGGTACAGCGTAAATTGGCTACCCCTGCCGCACTCGCTCTGTACCAGGATTTCCCCGCCTGATTGCTTGGCGAAGCCGTACACCTGGGACAAGCCCAGGCCGGTGCCCTGGCCGATACCCTTGGTGGTGTAGAAGGGCTCAAAGATCGCGTCGAGTTTTTCCGGCGGGATACCCGAGCCGGTGTCCGCCAGTTCGATGGTCACGTAATCGGCGACACGTACTGGGTGAGCGCGAACCGAGGGTAGCCAGCTTGCCGTCGAAACGGTGATGGTCAAATGCCCGTTGCCGGCCATGGCATCCCTGGCGTTCACCACCATGTTGACCAGCGCGGTATCGAACTGGCTTTCGTCGGCGTTGATAAAGCAGGCGTCGTCAGGCACCTGGATGCTTACCTTGACCCGTGAACCGGTCAGGCTGTCCATCATCTCGCCCACCCGCTTTACACTTTCGCCGACGTTGAACACCTCGGGTCGCAAAGCCTGGCGGCGGGCGAATGTGAGCAACTGGGCCGTCAGGCGGGCCGCGCGATCGACCGTGCTGGCGATGGCTTCCACGTATTTCACGCGGCGTGCTTCGCTCAGGGCAGGTGGCTTGAGCAAGTCGGCACAGGACTTGATCACCGTCAGCAGGTTATTGAAATCATGTGCGACACCGCCAGTGAGTTGGCCGATGGCTTCCAGTTTCTGTGACTGACGCAGGGCGTCTTCCGACAGTCGCAGGGCTTCCTTGGCTTCTTCCTCCGCCTGGATATCGCGGCCCACGGCGTGGATGTAGTCGCTGTCGGGCACGGCGGTCCAGGCGATCATGCGGTAGCTGCCGTCCTGGTGGCGGTAACGGTTCTTGAAATTGGGGAAGTTCTTGCCATCCCCCAAACGGCTGACCGCCGAGGATGAGACGGCCAGGTCGTCGGGGTGAACCAGGGCCAGCAACTGGCTGCCCACCAGGTCGTTTTCGGCGTGGCCGAGCATGCGTGTCCAGGCCGGGTTCACGGCGGAGATCACACCGTCGAGTTGTGCCACCAGCATCAGGTCCGGCGACAGGCGCCAGATACGGTCGCGATCGCGAGTGCGTTCGACCACCCGCTGTTCCAGGGACTCGTTGAGTTTGCGCAGGGACTCTTCGGCTTCGCGCAGGGGCGTGATGTCCCGGGACACGCAGAGGATTTTCTCCGGCAGGCCGTCACTGCCCATGATCGGGCTGACGTTCACGTGCCACCATTTAAGGTTGCCGGCCAGGGTGTGGGCAGCGCCGACAAAGCTGGCATTGCGACCGGCCTTGGCGGCCTCAACGGCGGCCTTGGCATCGAGATTGCCCTGGTCGTGCCAGAAGTCGGGCCAGGGGCAGCCGCGGATCGCATTGAAGTCGCTGACTTCCATGATCTGCTTGCCGCCTTCGCTCATGAAGGTCAGGCGGGCGTCGAGGTCCAGCACCTTGATGCAATCGTTGATGCTGGCAAGCACGCGTTCGGTGAAGGCTTCGCTGTGGTTGAGGCCCGCGGCGGACAAATCACTCTCGCCAGATTCAGGTGGGCTGTTTGTCTCAGGACCCGTCCCGATAGTGCTATTCATTTGAGTGCTGCCACGCGTGTTAAATGGCCGTCATCATGTCATTGCGACACTTATATCACCAGCGCCTTCACGCTTATTCGATGGCAGGCAATCCGGCATGCTGCAAGCGTGACGGCGAGATTAAAACCCGTCAGTCATATTCAGGTTCCGGGGTCTGAATAAGTGCTGGAAAAACCGTCGAAGTCTTTGAAAAAAATAGGATTGTCGGACAATTTTGCGCATGAAAAACTCTTCATAATTTGCCCGCTCGAAGATTGGTAGCTTCCCCTCGCTGCCCAATAATTCGAGTTCTAATAATGAATAAAAAACTCTTCAAGAGCGCTTTGGCGCTGTCGATTTCCCTTGCCTCCACTTCCTTGTTTGCCGGTGGTTTCGCCCTCAACGAACAAAGCATCAGTTCAATGGGGACCGGTTACGCCGGGCGTTCCTCCTCCGCGGATGACGCCAGCACGGTGTTCGGCAATCCGGCGGGCATGTCTCGCCTCAAGCAGAATGAAGTGAGCATCGGGGCGACCTACCTGGATGCCAAGTCGAACATCAAGGATGCCAGCTCCAGCCAAGGTGGCGTGGACAACCCCGGCACCAACAAAGGCGATATGGTCCCCGGCATCGCCGTACCGATGGGCTACCTGGTGACGCCGATTGATGAACACTGGGCGTTTGGCCTGGGAATCTACGCGCCGTTCGGCCTCGTGACCGACTATGAACACAGCTTCCAGGGCAATGGCTTTGGCAACAAAAGCAAGGTTCAAGTCATCACGGTGCAGCCAACCGTCAGCTATGCCTTCAACGACAAGGTTTCGGTGGGCTTCGGTCCGACCTTCAACCGTATCAGTGGCGAACTGGACTCCAAGGTCCCGGCATTTGGCCTCGGCACGGAAAGCGTAAAGGTCAAGGGCGACGACACCGCCACCGGTTTCAACGCCGGTATCCTGGTGCAGCCGATTGAAAGCACGCGCATTGGTGTGACCTACCACTCACAGGTTGTGTATCACCTGTCGGGCAAAACCAACGCCTCGGGGGTGCTCACCGACCTGGTGGATGGCGGCCCGCAGCGGTATGACGCCAAGCTGGATGTCACCACGCCGTCGTCCGTGGACTTCTCGGTCACCCATAAACTCAACGATGACTGGACCCTGTACGTCGGCAGCACCTACACCCGCTGGAGCCAGTTGAAGAAGATTACGATCAACAACAGTGGCGTCTCTGACCTCGCCACCGAACTGGCCGGCCTGAACTCCATCACCGAAGAACAGCACTGGCATGACACCTGGTCTCACGCCATCGGCCTGTCGTACCAGTTGAACAAGCAACTGGTGCTGCGGACCGGCTTTTCGGTGGACCAGACGCCCACCAACAACACCGACCGGTCCGTACGTATTCCTACGGGCGATCGCACGGTGTTCAGCTTGGGCGCTGGCTGGACGCCAGTGGATAACCTGACCTTCGACGTCGCTTATTCCTACCTGAAAGAAGAGCCGATCAAGGTCCGCGACAATAATCCGCAACTGGCGCTGACCTACGACGCCAAATATGAAAACAGCGCCAACGGTTTCGGCGGTTCGGTGACTTACCGCTTCTGATGCACCGGAAGAGGGCAAAGAGTCAGTTTTCTGACATGGCTCTTTGCTAGCAATTGTATCGGTCGCGCTACCAAACCTTCCCTGTCTTGGTTAAATTGGCTGCAATCCAGCTCAAGACAGGGATCGTCATGACTACGCTTTCGCCGATCAGCTCCGCCATCGCCCTTACCAATCGACCCGCCGTTACCCCGCCAGCTACGCAGGCGCCAGAAACGGACGCCGCTGCCGTGCGACCTTCCTCGGTGGTCAGCCTTGGCAATGTCACGGTAGACGTTCAAGCCGAGACGTATTCCCGCAACGGCCAATTGCCCGGCCATGGGCCGATCAATGCCTGGGAAAGTGACAGCGACGATGCGGTCACCAAAGCGATCAGCACGAATTTCCCTGCACTGCCCAGAGGCACAGGCTTCAGCGGCCTGGGCGCTACCCTGATCGAGCAATTTGCGAAGAGCGGTACCGACATTTCCCAGTCGGCGCTGAGCACCAGCTCTTCCAGGACCCAAAGCCCCGCCGAACTCAAGGTTCAACAGACGCTGCTGCACAGCAAGGCCGACAACCTGGTCAGCCTGACCGTCAAGACGGCCAGCGGCAAGACCGTCACCTTCAGCCTGGCCAGCCAGTCCGCAGGCCTGGCCGCGCAGGCGAAGGTGGACGGTGGCGCCCTCAGCGCCGCCGAACTCAAGGAAGTCGCCAAGTTGGGCGAAGCCTTCCAGGACGCGATCGACGGCCTGGCCGCCCAGCCGCCGAAACTCGAGCTGAGCAAGCTGACGCAGTTTGATTCCAGCGTATTGGCTGCGGTGGACCTCAGCGGCAAATTGAAAGTGAGCAATACTGACGACCTCACGCTTGCATTCCATGCGGACAGCCAGGGCCGCACCACGCGCATGAGTAGCCCGGCGGGGGAAGTGAATCTCTTGGTCGACCTGAAGAACGCCGGCATCCTCGGCAACGCCAAGCAACAGGCAATCGCGCTGAAAAGCTACCTGGCCCAGTTCGACAAGGCCCAGACGCGGGGCAAAGCCGATGCTGACCTGATGGCGATGTTCAAGGATGCGTTTACCGCCATGAACAGCAACTACCCGCAGAGCGCCAAAGCGCCTGCGCCGCTGACCCGCAGCGCGGCAGATCAAGGCCTGCTGACGGGCCTGGCAGATTTCAAGGCCTCCATCAGCCAGGCGGCCAGCTCCCCCAACCCGGCGCGCCCAGGGGAAACCGATACGTTTGCCTATGGGATTTCCCAGAAAACGCGCATCGGCGGCAATGACCTCTCCAATCGCACGATCGATCAGGTCCAGCGATCAAGCCTCAAGGCCAGTTTCCATCAGGGCCTGGATGGCGGGAAGCCGCCGGCTTTCGATACCAGGCGCGAGTCGCAGAACTACCTCTATGTGCAGGTCGACGACAAGGCCAGCAGTGCGGCGAACATCACCTACAAGGATGGCTTCCTGACCAACGCCTCCGTGGACCAAAGCGCCAGCCAGAACACCCGCACCCAGCGATACGAGATGGCTCGACTGGTTAACGACAGCGTGGTACCGAACGAGGCCACCAGCCATCGCGACTACCTGGTACTGCTGGAATATGCGGCGCGGGAAGGCAAGAGTGCCAAGGGCGCCGATGAAACGATCCTGAAGGATGCCCTGGCGAACATGCATCAGTGGGCGTTGCTGCAAGGCGATCCGTCCGCTTTGCCCGGTTAAACCGGTCGTTGTAAAAAAGGGAAACCCCTGGCCGGGTTTCCCTTTTTCATGCCTGGCCGAATCCCAGATTAGGCTTTTGAAACCATTCGATATTCTGTAGCCTTGCGCAGCTTCACCGTGCTTGATGAACACAATCACTTCGTCCGGCGGCGCCCGAAAGGCTCCAGAGCCGGTGGTACACTCGACTTTCGCGCAACTGCGCCTGCAGGTCTTGCGAACATGACGCAAATTTCCGAACGCCTTCTGGTCCAAGCCCACCTCGACGCCAAGCAGCCCAAGGTGCTGAGCGCCGAAGAAGAGGCGGGCTACCGCGCCGCCATCGCCGCCGAGCTCAAGGCTCAGGACGCGGTGCTGGTGGCACACTTCTACTGCGACCCGGTGATTCAGGCCCTGGCCGAAGAAACCGGTGGCTGTGTCTCCGACTCCCTGGAAATGGCCCGCTTCGGCGCGGCGCACCCGGCCAAGACCGTATTGGTGGCGGGCGTGCGATTCATGGGGGAGACGGCCAAGATCCTCACGCCTGAAAAACGCATCCTGATGCCGACACTGGAAGCCACGTGCTCCCTGGACCTTGGCTGCCCGGTGGATGAGTTTTCGGCATTCTGTGATCAGCACCCTGAGCGCACGGTGGTGGTCTATGCCAACACGTCGGCGGCGGTGAAAGCCCGTGCTGATTGGGTGGTGACTTCCAGTTGTGCGCTGGAGATTGTCGAAAGCCTGATGGATAACGGCGAGACGATTATCTGGGGGCCGGATAAGCATCTGGGCACCTATATCCAGCGTCAGACGGGGGCGGACATGTTGCTGTGGGATGGTGCGTGCATCGTGCACGAGGAGTTCAAGTCCAAGCAGTTGGAGGACATGAAGGCGTTGTACCCGGACGCGGCGATTCTGGTGCACCCGGAGTCGCCCACTTCGGTGATTGAGTTGGCGGATGCGGTGGGGTCTACCAGCCAGTTGATTGCGGCGGCGCAGCGGTTGCCGAACAAGACGTTTATCGTGGCCACCGACCGCGGCATTTTCTACAAGATGCAGCAGTTGTGCCCGGACAAGGTGTTTGTCGAGGCGCCGACGGCGGGGAATGGGGCGGCGTGTCGCAGTTGTGCGCATTGCCCGTGGATGGCGATGAATACCCTGGAGCGTACGCTGCAGTGTTTGCGTGAGGGGAGTAATGAGATTTTTGTTGAGCCTTCGGTGATTCCGCAGGCGGTTAGGCCGCTGAAGCGGATGTTGGATTTTACTCAGGCGGCTCGCTTGAGGTTGGCGGGGAATGCTTGATTTGCGGTGGGTTGGTTTGTGTACATATCCGTTGCTGCGGTAACGGCGGCTTAGGGTTCCGCTCTTACAGCGGGTCACTTTTGGCAAACGCCCCAAAAGTAACCAAAAGGTCTTCGCCCCACCACTCGGTGCCTCGCTTAGGCTCGGCATGCCCGCACTCCGGCCCGGCTCCGCGGGCCGCCGCGACGGGCCATCCATGGCCCGGCGCGGCTAAATCGGCATCCTTGCCGATTTACCCGCTCCACCGTGCCTACTTGCGGCCATCGTGGTTGACGGGGCCCGCAGATCAAGATCAAAAGCAGATCAAAAGCACAGCGGCCTACCGGCCGGCTTGAGTGTTAAAAGCAAAAGCAAAGACCAGAGCGAAAACAAAGCTGCTTTTCTGTGGGAGCAGGCTTGCCTGCGATGCAGACAACTCGGTTTTTCAGATACACCCAGTTGATGCCATCGCAGGCAAGCCAGCTCCCACATTTGACCGTGCCCGCTTTAGATTTTGATTTGGCTTTTGCTCTTCAACACTCAAGCCGGCCGGTAGGCCGCTGTGCTTTTGATCTGCTTTTGATCTTGATCTTAGGCGCCCCGTTAAACCACGCTGGCCGAACGCAGGCTTTGGAGCGTGGGTAACCCGGCATGACGCCGGGTTAGCCGTCCTGGGCCAGGGATGGCCCATGACGGCGGCCCACGGTCCAAAGCCGGAGTGAGGGCACTCCGAGCCTAGGCGAGGAGCCGAGTGGTGGGGCAAGAGCGTTTTGCTTACTTTTGCGCTGTTCAAAAGTGAGCCGCTGTAAGAGCGGAACCAATAGCGGCCATCACCGCAGCAACGGATATGCCCCAACCTGAAAACCTACTTCTTTTTCTTCGGAACCCGCACCAACTGCGTGTCGGAGTAGATGTCGTGCCAGCCACGCTTCTGCTTGTCGAACAACGACCAGATAAACCCAAGCCCCAGGCACAACCACGAAGCAATCGACACCACAAACCGCAACAACGCCTGCCACAGACTAATCCGCGACCCATCAGCGTTCTGCACCCGCACCCCCCAAACCTGCATCCCCAGGGTCTGCCCCGAGTGCGTCCAAAACTTGGCAAAAAACCCAAACAACACAAAAAACAAAATCGTCGACAACAGCGGATCACCATCCAGCGCGCCAGACTCAGACAGCGCCCGCAACTTGGCCTCACCGACAAACCCCATCCACACCAGCTTGTAGATGAAGGCCGTGACGATCAGCAGGGCGGTGCACAACAGGAAGTCATAGAACATCGCTGCCAGACGACGGCCCAGGCCTACGGCGGGAAACTCGCCTTGGGGGCTCAGCAGGTGTTTCGACATGGCATGGCTCTCGGCAGGAAAAAAGCCATTTTACGGAAGAACGCCCATAAAAAAGCCCCTGATGTCATATCAGGGGCTTTTTGTCGCAGCAAGGATCAGCCTTCTGCTTGTACTTCGTCGGCTTGCATGCCTTTCTGGCCTTGCACCGCGATGAAGGTCACTTTCTGGCCTTCTTTCAGGCTTTTGAAGCCGTTGCCCTGAATAGCGCGGAAGTGGACGAACAGATCCGGACCGCTTTCTGGAGTGATAAAACCAAACCCTTTTTCGTCGTTAAACCACTTGACGGTACCGCTCTGACGATCAGCCATTTTCTTATTTCCTTGACGCAAAAAAATTAATGACAGCCCCTTTCACATGAAAGAGTACTGGGCTGGGTTGCAGGAAAGTAAGAGACGTCGAACGGGTTGTAGCAAACTTTGGCTACTGCCCAGGTCCAGGTTCAAAGCGACCCATGCAAACACAGTGGGCAAACTCTACGCCAACTAATACAGAAAAAACAAGCCCCGGCAAAACCCCAGGTTTTGCTCGGCCTCGTTACACTTCTGCCCACAATGTGGAACGCGTTTATTCGATAGAATTCGTCACTTGTTATAGGTGACTGAACATAACATTGACTATCGTCAATGCACTTTAATGTGGCGGTTGCGTTACAGATTAGTGCACGTTAACGCAACCGCGTTACTTATAGGAACAGTCAATCAACCACGGTAGTAACGTTGTGGCACGAATGGCATTTTACTTACACGTAGTGGCACCTTTTTCCCACGTACCAACGCAGATACTTCGGTATCCAGTGCGATGAAAGCGCTGTCCAGATAACCCATGGCCAGCGGGCCGCCCAGGCTCGGGCCAAAACCGCCGCTGCAGACGCTGCCGATCACGGTGCCATGTTCGTCGACGATTTCTGCGCCTTCACGGACCGGCGTGCGTTCCTGTGGCAACAGGCCTACGCGTTTGCGGCTGACGCCGGTTTGTTGCTGGGTGAAGATCGCATCGGCGCCCGGGAAGCCACCGGCGCGTGCGCCATCAGCACGACGGGCCTTGGAAATTGCCCACAACAGGCTGGCTTCAATCGGCGTGGTCTCGGTGTTCATGTCATGGCCATAAAGGCACAGGCCGGCTTCCAGGCGCAGGGAGTCGCGGGCGCCCAGGCCGATGGCCTGTACTTCGGTTTCGGCCAGCAGGCTGCGGGCCAGGGCCTCGGCGTTCGCGGCCGGTACCGAGATTTCGAAGCCGTCTTCGCCGGTGTAGCCCGAGCGGCTGACGTAGCAGTCCACGCCCAGCAGGCGGGTCGGTGCGAATTGCATGAAGGTCATGTGCTTGACCTCCGGCGCCAGGCGCGCCAGCACGCTGACGGCAGCCGGGCCTTGCAGGGCCAGCAGGGCGCGTTCCTCGAACAGTGGCTCGATGGTGCACTGGTCACCGATGTGCTGGCGCAGGTGGGCCAGGTCCTGGTCCTTGCAGGCGGCGTTGACCACCAGGAACAGTTCGTCGTTACCCAGGTTGGCGACCATCAGGTCATCGAGGATGCCGCCTTGCTCGTTGGTGAACATCGCATAACGCTGCATGCCCACCGGCAGGTCGATGATGTCCACCGGCACCAGGGTTTCCAGGGCCTTGGCGGCACCGGCGCCGGTCAGGCGGATCTGGCCCATGTGCGACACATCGAACAACCCGGCTTGTTCACGGGTGTGCAGGTGTTCTTTCATCACGCCCAGCGGGTATTGCACCGGCATGTCGTAGCCGGCGAAGGGCACCATGCGTGCGCCCAGTTCGATGTGCAGGGCGTGCAACGGGGTTTTCAACAGGGTTTCGGTGGACATATTCAGCTCCTGAAAAACGTGCGGACGCGCTTATAGGCGTCAGCACTCGATAATGTTGACCGCCAAACCGCCACGGGCGGTTTCCTTGTATTTGCTTTTCATGTCGGCGCCGGTCTGGCGCATGGTGCGGATGACCTTGTCGAGGGACACGAAGTGTTGCCCGTCGCCGCGCAGGGCCATGCGCACCGCATTGATGGCCTTGACCGAACCCATGGCGTTGCGCTCGATGCAGGGCACCTGCACCAAGCCGCCGATGGGGTCGCAGGTCAGGCCGAGGTTGTGTTCCATGCCGATCTCGGCGGCGTTTTCTACCTGGGAAACTGTACCGCCCAACACTTCGCACAGGGCGCCGGCGGCCATGGAACAGGCCACGCCAACTTCCCCCTGGCAGCCGACTTCGGCGCCGGAGATCGAGGCGTTTTCCTTGTACAGAATGCCGATGGCCGCGGCGGTGAGCAGGAAGCGCACCACCCCGTCTTCGCTGGCCCCCGGGATAAAGCGCATGTAGTAGTGCAACACCGCCGGCACAATCCCGGCCGCACCGTTGGTGGGCGCCGTCACCACGCGCCCGCCATTGGCGTTTTCTTCGTTGACCGCCAGGGCGTACAGGTTGACCCAGTCCAGCACCGACAGCGGGTCGCGCAGCGCCGATTCCGGGTTCTTGCACAGTTGGCGATGCAACGCGGCGGCGCGGCGCTTGACCTTCAGCCCTCCCGGCAAAATCCCTTCGTTGCGACGGCCCGCGTCCACGCAGTCCTGCATCACCTGCCAGATCTTCAGCAGGCCGGCGCGGGTTTCCGCTTCCGGGCGCCAGGCGCTTTCATTGGTCAGCATCACCTGGCTGATGGACAGCCCATAGGTGGCGCAATGGCCGAGCAAGTCCTTGGCACTTTTGAACGGGAACGTCAGGGGCGTGGCGTCTTCGACAATCCGGTCGTGGCCGGCGGCGTCTTCATCCACCACAAAACCGCCGCCCACCGAGTAGTACTCGCGGCTGCGAATCTGCAAGCCGGCGGCGTCGAAGGCGCGGAAGATCATGCCGTTGGGATGATAGGGCAGGGGTTTGCGAATCATCGCCAGGTGTTCTTTCTCGTTGAACGCAATGCTGTGTTCGCCGAGCAGGTTCAAGCGTGCGTTGCCGCGAATTTCCAACAGGCGCGCGGCAACGGTTTCGGTGTTCACGGTGTCCGGGTGCTCGCCTTCCAGGCCCAGCAATACGGCCTTGTCACTGCCGTGGCCTTTGCCGGTGGCGCCGAGTGAGCCGTAGAGCTCCACCTTGACGCAGGTGGTGGCGCCCAGCAGGTTGTCGCGCTTCAGTCCCTCGACGAATCGAGCGGCAGCGCGCATCGGGCCGACGGTGTGGGAGCTGGAGGGGCCGATGCCAATCTTGAACAGGTCGAACACGCTTAAAGACATGGTTGTTCTCCGGTTTCTTATTATTTATCGGATGTACGCGGTCCAATGTGGGAGCGGGCTTGCTCGCGAAAGCGGTGGGTCAGTCACCAGATGTATCAACTGACACTCCGCATTCGCGAGCAAGCCCGCTCCCACATCAGGTTACGCGTAGCTCTCGATCGACGGGCACGCGCACACCAGGTTGCGATCGCCAAACACGTTGTCGACCCGGCCAACCGGCGGCCAGTACTTGGCTTCGATCAACGACGCCACCGGGTACACCGCTTGTTCACGGCTGTATGGGTGGCTCCATTCGCCAACCAGTTCCGCGGCAGTGTGTGGCGCGTTTTTCAGCGGGTTGTCGTCCTTGTCCAGCGAGCCATTTTCCACCGCGCGGATTTCTTCGCGGATGGCGATCATCGCGTCGCAGAAGCGGTCCAGTTCTTCCCTGGATTCGCTTTCGGTCGGCTCGATCATCAAGGTGCCGGCCACCGGGAACGACATGGTCGGCGCATGGAAACCAAAGTCGATCAGACGCTTGGCCACGTCATCCACGCTGATGCCGCTGCTGTCTTTCAACGGGCGCAGGTCGAGGATGCATTCGTGGGCCACCAGGCCATTGCTGCCGGTGTACAGCACGGGATAGTGCTCTTCCAGGCGGCGGGAAATGTAGTTGGCATTCAAAATCGCCAACTGCGAAGCGCGCTTGAGGCCCGCGCCGCCCATCATGCTGATGTACATCCAGGTGATCGGCAGGATGCTCGCGCTGCCGAACGGTGCGGCGCAGACCGCGCCTTCCTTGCGTTCCATCGCGGCATGGCCGGGCAGGAACGGCGTCAGGTGGGATTTGACGCCAATCGGGCCGACGCCCGGGCCGCCACCACCGTGGGGAATGCAGAAGGTCTTGTGCAGGTTCAGGTGGGATACATCGCCGCCGAACTTGCCCGGGGCGCAGAGGCCGACCATCGCGTTCATGTTTGCGCCGTCGATGTACACCTGGCCGCCGTTGTCGTGAATGATCCCGCAGATTTCGCGGATGCCTTCTTCGAACACGCCGTGGGTGGACGGGTAGGTGATCATCAGCGCAGCGAGGTGCTCGCGGTGCTCGATGGCCTTGGCACGCAGGTCTTCGATGTCGACGTTACCGCGTGCATCGCAGGCGGTGACCACGACGCGCATGCCGGCCATGTTGGCGGTGGCCGGGTTGGTGCCGTGGGCCGACGACGGGATCAGGCAGATATCGCGGCGTTCTTCGCCACGGCTCTGGTGATAGGCACGGATGGCCAGCAGGCCGGCGTATTCGCCCTGGGAACCGGCGTTCGGTTGCAGGGAAATCGCGTCGTAACCGGTGGCCGCGCAGAGCATGGCTTCCAGTTCGGTCGTCAGTTGCTGGTAGCCGGCGCTTTGCGAGGCCGGGGCGAACGGGTGCAGGGCACCGAACTCGGCCCAGGTCACCGGGATCATTTCGCTGGCGGCGTTGAGCTTCATGGTGCACGAGCCCAGCGGGATCATGGTGCGATCCAGGGCCAGGTCCTTGTCGGCCAGTTTGCGCAGGTAGCGCATCAGCTCGGTTTCGGAATGGTAACGGTTGAACACCGGGTGGCTGAGGATCGGCGACTGGCGCAGCAGCGCGGCCGGCAGGGTGCTTTCAACGCTGGCAGCCAATGCGGCGAAGTCCGGCAGGGCTTTACCGCCGGCGAACACGCTCCACAGGGTTTCGATGTCGGCTTGGGAGGTGGTTTCGTCTACCGACAGGCCAACGCGTTCGCTGTCGACCACACGCAGGTTGATGCGCTGGGCGCGAGTCTTGTCGTGCAGGGCAGCAGTTTGCGCGCCGGTCTTGATGGTCAGGGTGTCGAAGAAGTGGGCTTGTTCAACCGCCAGGCCCAATGCGCCCAAGCCTTTGGCGAAGATCGCGGTCAGGTGGTGAATGCGGTTGGCGATCTGGGTCAGGCCTTTCGGGCCGTGGTACACGGCATACATGCTGGCAATGTTGGCCAACAGCACTTGGGCGGTGCAGATGTTGCTGGTGGCCTTCTCGCGGCGGATATGTTGCTCGCGGGTCTGCATGGCCAGGCGCAGGGCCGGCTTGCCGAAACGGTCCACGGAGACGCCGACCAGACGGCCCGGCATGTCGCGCTTGAACGCATCCTTGGTGGAGAAGTACGCCGCATGCGGGCCACCGAAGCCCAGCGGAACGCCGAAGCGTTGCGCGCTGCCGATGGCCACGTCGGCGCCGAACTCACCCGGCGGGGTCAGCAGGGTCAGGGCCAGCAGGTCGGCGGCCACGGCCACCAGCGCATTGGCGGCGTGGAAGCGCTCGGTCAGTTCGCGGTAGTCGAACACGTCACCGTTGCTCGCCGGGTATTGCAGCAGGGCGCCGAAGAAGGCACTGACGTCGGTCAGTTCACGCTCGTCGCCCACCACCACGTCGATGCCCAGCGGCTCGGCACGGGTGCGCAATACGTCGAGGGTTTGCGGGTGGCTGTGCACGGAGGCGAAGAACGCGTTGCTGCCTTTGTTCTTGCTCAGGCGTTTGCAGAAGGTCATGGCTTCGGCAGCGGCGGTGGCTTCGTCCAACAGCGAGGCGTTGGCGATCGGCAGGCCGGTGAGGTCGCTGATCAGCGTCTGGAAGTTCAGCAGCGACTCCAGGCGGCCCTGGGAAATCTCCGGCTGATACGGCGTGTAGGCGGTGTACCAGGCCGGGTTTTCCAGGAGGTTGCGCAGGATCGGCGACGGTGTGTGGCAGTTGTAGTAGCCCTGGCCGATGTAGGTCTTGAACAGCTCGTTCTTGGCGGCAATCGCCTTGATCGAAGCCAGTGCGTCGGCTTCGCTCAGGCCGTCGCTCAGGCCCAGCACAGCGGTGCCCTTGATGCTTTCCGGGATCACGCTGGCGCTCAAGGCTTCCAGGGAATCAAAGCCCAGGGTGGCGAGCATGTGTTGCTCGTCGTCCTGGCGCGGGCCGATGTGGCGGGCGATGAATTCGTTGGCGGTGGTCAGATTAGTCATGGCGCGCTCCTCAGGCTTCAGCGTTGGCTTTGATCAGGCGGTCATACGCATCCTGATCCAACAGCTTAGCTACTGCGTCGGCATCAGCCGGTTTAAAGCGGAAGAACCAGCCTTCGCCCATCGGGTCTTCGTTGACCAGCTCGGGGCTGCCGTCCAGCTTGTCGTTTACTTCGAGGACTTCGCCGTCCAATGGCATGTATACGCCGCTGGCGGCCTTGACCGATTCAACGGTGGAGGCTTCTGCCCCTTTGTCGTAGGACTGCAGCTCAGGCAGTTGCACGAAAACCACATCACCCAGCGCGTTCTGCGCAAAAGCGGTAATGCCCACGGTCACGCTGCCGTCGGCTTCGGCGCGCAGCCATTCGTGATCTTCAGTAAAGCGCAACTCGCTCATGGAAACTCCTCAGGGCCAGATTCGTCTGGTGGACGGGATTGGAATAATGGGGAGTTGCTTAGCAAAATTGCGGCCAATGTTTTTTTATCGTTATAAAACAATTAGTTACTGATTATGGCGGGTGATGTTCGGAAGGTGGCTGTAGCGATATCGCTACAGCTGGGCGTGTGAAAAAAAGCCTATGAGGATCAAAGCCTTGCATGGCGACGCCTACGACGGTGTGTATCGATATCGTTCCACTGTAGCGCTTTCAGTACAGACGGAGGTCGCTTTTGAGGGCGCCGTAGATCAAATGTGGGAGCGGGCTTGCTCGCGAAAGCGGTATGTCAGTGCCGAATGTATTGACTGACCCAACGCATTCGCGAGCAAGCCCGCTCCCACATGTTGATCGCGTGCAGTCAGTCAGGGCTTGTTGGGAATGCCGTACTTGCGCAAGCGGTGGGCAATGGCGGTGTGGGAGGTTTGCAGGCGGCTGGCCAGCTGGCGCGTGGACGGATAGCTGACATAGAGCTTCTCCAGCAACCCGCGCTCGAAGTCTTCCACCGCCTGCTCCAGGCTGTCGACTTCACCATCGTTCTGCCGCGCCACCGAGGTGCCGGCGATGTCCAGGTCGCCGATGTCCACCAGGCTGCTTTCGCAAATGGCCGCGGCGCGGAAGATCACGTTCTGTAATTGCCGCACGTTGCCCGGCCAGCGGTTGCCCAGCAGCGCCGGGTAGGTGCCCGGCGCCAGGCGGCAGACCGGGCGCTGGATCTGCGCGCAGGCCTGCTGCATGAAGTAGCGGGCCAGCAGCAGGATGTCCTGGCCGCGCTCGCGCAGGGGCGGCACTTCGACGTTGAGCACATTGAGGCGGTAGAACAGGTCTTCGCGGAAGGTGCCTTCGCTGACCATTTTTTCCAGGTCGCGGTGGGTGGCGCTGAGGATCCGCACATTGACCTTCACCTCACGGTCGCCGCCTACCCGGCGGAAGCTGCCGTCGTTGAGAAACCGCAGCAGCTTGGCCTGCAAGTAAGGTGACATCTCGCCGATCTCGTCGAGGAACACCGTGCCCTGGTTCGCCAGTTCCATCAGCCCCGGCTTGCCGCCGCGCTGGGCACCGGTGAAGGCGCCGGGGGCGTAGCCGAACAGTTCGCTCTCGGCCAGGTTCTCCGGCAGCGCCGCGCAGTTCAGGGCCAGGAACGGCGCGCTGTGGCGCGCGCTGATGGCGTGGCAGGCACGGGCCACCAGCTCCTTGCCGGTGCCGGTCTCGCCCTGGATCAACAACGGTGCATCCAGCGCCGCCACCCGTTGCGCCCGCGCCTTGAGGGTGCGGATCGCCGGGGACTCGCCCAACAACGCGTCGAAACCTTCGGCGTGGTCATGGTGCAGCGCCGACAGTTGTTCGCCGATGCGGTTGGGTTGGTACAGGGTCAGCAGGGCGCCGGCGTCGGTGATCGGCGTGGCGTCCAGCAGCAGGGTCTGGCCGTTGACGCTGATTTCCCGCAGGGCCAGGCGAAAGCCGTGTTCCAGCAAGGTGGCCAGCAGGGTTGGGTCGTCGAACAGTTCGTTGATGCTTTCTCCGGCGGGTTCGCGACCGTACAAGGCGATCAGCGCCGGGTTGGCCAGCAGGATCTTGCCGGCGCTGTCCAGGGCCAGTACCGGGTCCGTCATGGCGGCGAGCAGGGCGTCGAGTTGCAGGTGCTGGCGCTGGCCGGGGAGGATGTCGACCACGGTCACGGCTTGCACGCCGCGCACGCTGAACAGTGCATCACGCAGCTCTTCCAGTACCTCGGCGCTCAGGGTTGGAGCGTCGATGTAGACGTTGGGCGGAACCATTTCCACCGCATCCAGGTTCAGATTGCGCCCACCGAGCAAGGCCAGGACTTCCTGGGTGATGCCGACGCGGTCGATGAAGCTGACGTGGATACGCATGGGGCTGTTTTTGGTTCTGGCGAGCGAGAGGTGGCAAGTATGCCTTGGAGAAGATAGAGATCAAAATGTGGGAGCGGGCTTGCTCGCGAATGCGGTGTGTCAGCTGATACATCCGGTGACTGACACACCGCATTCGCGAGCAAGCCCGCTCCCACATTGGATGGTTGGTGCCTGGGAAATCGGGTTATTCGAGGTGTTCGGGTTTGACCGGATCCCCAGGCTTCACATCCAGCTGATGGCGCACATCTTCAAACATCAAATCGTACTGCTTGTGCATCTGGCCATTGAGCACGGCAATCTTCGGCATGCCGTACTTCTGCGCGATGTTCATCGCCTGCCGGGCGAAGTCGAACGACTGGTCCTTGGGCAGGAAGAACTCTTCCTTGAGCTCCTTGCCCTGTACCGTGCCGTGCATCTTGAAGAGCATTCCCTTGCCTTCCTTTGGGTCCTGGCTGACTTCGTAGTCGATGCACAGGTTGTAGCTGTAGTCATCCTTGTTCAGCGCGTGACGTTCGATGTGCAGGTGACCAGGTTCAAAGGTAGCCATAGGCGTTTCTCCTCTACTTCACAGGTAGGTGATGCCAGGTTTTGCGGTACTGATGCGGGTGCCGGCGCTGCCCTGGACGATCGCTTCGATGTCCGAGAGTGAACCGATCACTGCGGTTTTTCCAGTCTGGCGGGCGAACTCGCACGCGGCCTGGACCTTGGGTCCCATGGAGCCGGCAGCGAAGCCGAGCTTTTCGATTTCGTCCGGGTGTGCCTGGCCGATGGCTTTCTGGGTGGGCTTGCCGAAGTCGATAAAGGCGGCATTGACGTCGGTGGCGATCACCAGCAAATCGGCGTCCAGTTGCCCGGCCAGCAAGGATGAGCACAGGTCTTTGTCGATCACGGCTTCAATGCCCTTGAGCTTGCCGTCTTCGCCATACATCGTCGGAATCCCGCCGCCGCCGGCGCAGATCACGATGCTGCCTTTTTCCAGCAACCACTGGATCGGGCGGATTTCAAAGATCCGCTTTGGCCGTGGGCTGGCCACTACGCGGCGATACTTGTCGCCATCGGGGGCAATCGCCCAGCCTTTTTCAGCGGCGAGTTTTTCCGCTTCGGCTTTGGAGTACACCGGGCCGATGGGTTTGGTCGGGTTCTTAAAAGCCGGGTCCTTGGCGTCGACTTCGACCTGGGTCAGCAGTGTGGCGAACGGCACTTCGAAGTCCAGCAGGTTGCCCAGTTCCTGTTCGATGATGTAGCCGATCATGCCTTCGGTTTCGGCTCCCAACACATCCAGCGGGTAAGGTGAAACCTGGGTGTAGGCCGCAGCCTGCAGCGACAGCAGGCCCACTTGCGGGCCATTGCCGTGGGCAATCACCAGCTCGTTGCCTTTGTGGATCTTGGCGATCTGTTCGGTGGCGATACGGATATTGGCCCGTTGATTGTCTGCGGTCATGGGTTCACCACGGCGCAGAAGGGCGTTGCCGCCCAGTGCAACGACGATACGCATATAAGGTTGTCCTTCCAGAATCCAGCGTTGTGAACACCGGGCCAAATGTGGGAGCGGGCTTGCTCGCGAAAGCGGGGTGTCGGTGAAAAATATAGCGACTGGCACGCCGCCTTCGCGAGCAAGCCCGCTCCCACATTTTGGACCGCGTATCAAAAGTGGGAGCGGTGTGGGTTTAGATATCCGCCAGCGCCGACACCAGGATCGCCTTGATGGTGTGCATGCGGTTTTCCGCCTGCTCAAAGGCAATGTTGGCC
>Ga0209173_100394_pt1 | contig 24592 bp, 15 predicted proteins | sample SynthPrep_16_END_FD_187206 | JGI IMG/M metagenome (GOLD analysis project Ga0209173, IMG submission 187206) | Synthetic microbial communities from Ohio, USA - SynthPrep_16_END_DS12_MetaG (SPAdes) (version 2) | ecosystem: Engineered > Bioreactor > Aerobic > Activated sludge | place: USA: Ohio... | reverse complement strand
TTGTTTGCCGGACATTTTCAGGTGCAGGCGCAGCACTTCTTCAATCTGGAAACCCACGGTGTAGCTGGGGTTCAGCGCGGTCATCGGGTCCTGGAACACCATCGCCAGGTCTTTGCCGACGATCTGGCGGCGCTGGCGGTTGCTCAGCTTGAGCATGTCCTTGCCGTCGAAGTTCAGCGCGTCGGCGGTGACGATGCCGGGATGCTCGATCAGGCCCATCAGCGCCATCATGGTCACGGATTTACCCGAACCCGACTCGCCAACGATCGCCAGTACTTCGCCTTTGTCGACCGAAATGTCGAGGCCATCGACCACCGGAACGGCGGTCTTGTCGCCGAAGCGCACGTTGAGATTCTTGATTTCTAACAGTGACATGGGAATCTCCTCAGGCGGCGTTCTTGAGTTTCGGGTCCAGCGCATCGCGCAGGCCGTCGCCCATCAAGTTGATTGCCAGCACGCTGAGCAAAATGGTCAAACCAGGCAGGCTCACCACCCACCAGGCGCGTTCGATGTAGTCACGGGCCGAGGCCAGCATGGTGCCCCACTCCGGGGTTGGCGGTTGTACGCCAAGGCCGAGGAAGCCCAGGGCCGCGGCATCGAGGATCGCCGAGGAGAAGCTCAAGGTGGCCTGTACGATCAGCGGCGCCATGCAGTTGGGCAGCACGGTGATGAACATCAGGCGTGGCAGGCCGGCGCCGGCGAGGCGGGCGGCGGTCACGTAGTCACGGTTCAGTTCGCCCATCACCGCAGCGCGGGTGAGACGGACGTAGGACGGCAGCGATACGATGGCGATGGCAATCACGGTGTTGATCAGGCCAGGGCCGAGGATCGCGACAATGGCGACAGCCAGCAGCAGCGACGGCAGGGCCAGCATGATGTCCATCAGGCGCATGATGGTCGGACCGAGCAGGCGCGGGAAGAACCCGGCGAACAGACCCAGCAGGATCCCCGGAATCAGCGACATCACCACCGACGACAAACCGATCAGCAACGACAGGCGCGAGCCCTGGATCAGGCGCGACAGCAAGTCACGGCCCAGTTCGTCGGTGCCGAGCAGGAATTGCATCTGCCCACCCTCCAGCCAGGCCGGCGGGGTCAGCAGGAAGTCGCGGTACTGCTCGCTTGGGTTATGCGGTGCAACCCACGGGGCAAAGATCGCGCAGAACACGATCAGCAACATGAACAGTAGGCCGGCAACCGCGCCTTTGTTCTTGGAGAAGGCTTGCCAGAATTCTTTGTACGGGGACGGGTACAGCAGGCTTTGATCGACTGCTGACACTTGAGTAGGTGTGGTCATGGTCATGATCTCAGCGCTGGTGACGGATGCGTGGGTTGGCGAAGCCGTAGAGGATATCCACCACGAAGTTCACCAGGATCACCAGGCAGGCGATCAGCAGGATGCCGTTCTGCACCACCGGGTAGTCCCGCGCGCCAATGGCTTCGATCAGCCATTTGCCGATGCCGGGCCAGGAGAAGATGGTTTCGGTCAAAACCGCGCCGGCCAGCAGGGTGCCGACTTGCAGGCCAACCACGGTCAATACCGGAATCAGCGCGTTACGCAGGCCGTGCACGAACACCACACGCGCCGGCGACAGGCCCTTGGCCTTGGCGGTGCGGATGTAGTCTTCGCGCAGTACTTCGAGCATCGACGAACGGGTCATTCGCGCGATCACCGCCAGCGGGATGGTGCCCAGCACGATGGCCGGCAGGATCAGGTGGTGCAGGGCGTCGAAGAAGGCGTCCGGCTCGTCAGCCAACAGGGTGTCGATCAGCATGAAGCCGGTGCGTGGCTCGATGTCGTAGAGCAGGTCGATCCGCCCGGAAACCGGGGTCCAACCCAGGCTGACCGAGAAGAACATGATCAGGATCAGGCCCCACCAGAAGATCGGCATCGAATATCCCGCCAGGGAGATGCCCATCACCCCATGGTCGAACAGGGATCCTCGCTTGAGTGCCGCGATCACCCCGGCCAACAGGCCCAGGATACCGGCGAACAACAGGGCGGCCATGGACAGTTCCAGGGTCGCGGGGAAGAGGGCGGTGAATTCAGTCCACACGCTGGTGCGGGTACGCAGTGATTCGCCAAGGTCGCCCTGGGCAAGTTTGCCGACGTAATCCAGGTATTGCGCATACAGCGGCTTGTTAAGGCCAAGGCGTTCCATTGCCTGTGCGTGCATCTCGGGGTCGACGCGCCGCTCGCCCATCATGACTTCGACGGGGTCGCCAGGGATCATGCGAATCAACGCAAACGTGAGCAACGTTATGCCGAAAAACGTGGGGATCAGTAACCCCAGTCGGCGGGCAATAAAGCTAAACATCTTGTCGTGTACCTCAATCAGCCGGTTAGGCAGGTTCGGCACCGTCAGTGTCGACGGTGCCGAGCGTTTTTCTTATTTACTTCACCTGGGTGGTGGCGAAGTTATTTGTAGTCAGAGGGCTTTGGGTATAACCCTCGACGTTTTTACGCATGGCGGTGAACATTTTCGGGTAAGCCATGGGAATCCACGGTTGGTCCTTGTCGAAAACGTCCATTGCTTGTTCATAGAGTGCAGCGCGCTGGGTGGGTTCAGCGATGGCGCGCGCCTTGTCGATCAAGTCTTGAAACTCCTTGTTACACCAGCGGGCGTAGTTTTCGCCGTTTTTCGCCGCATCGCAACTCAAGTTAGGGGTGAGGAAGTTATCCGGGTCCCCGTTATCCCCCGCCCAGCCGGCGGAGACCATGTCATGTTCGCCATTCTTGGCGCGCTTGAGCATTTCGCCCCATTCCATGACTTTGATGTTCACTTTCAGGCCGATTTGCGCCAGGTCCGCCTGCATTCTCTGGGCGCCGAGCATCGGGTTGGGGTTGGTCGGGCCGCCGCCGTTGCGGGTGAACAGGGTGAACTCGGTGCCTTCCGGTACGCCGGCTTCCTTGAGCAGGGCACGGGCCTTGTCCAGGTCACGGGGCGGGTTCTTCAGCTTGTCACTGAAGCCCAGCAGGGTTGGCGGGTAAGGCCCGGTGGCGTCGATCGCGTTGCCTTTGCCGTACAGGGATTCGTTGTAGCCTTTCTTGTCGAACGCGATGTTGATCGCGTGACGCACCCGCGCGTCGCTCATGTACTTGTGGGTGGTGTTCAGGGCGGTATAGGCGGTGGTCATGGCTGCCAGTTCCGCCACCTTCAGGTTCGGGTCGGCCTTCATGCTCGGCACGTCATCCGGTTTCGGATACAGCGCGATCTGGCATTCGTTAGCCTTGAGCTTTTGCAGGCGCACGTTGTTGTCGGTGGTGATGGCCAGAATCAGCGGGTCTGCCGGCGGCTTGCCACGGAAGTAGTCCGGGTTGGCCTTGAAGCGCACCTGGGCGTCTTTCTGGTAGCGGGTGAAGATGAACGGGCCGGTGCCGATGGGCTTGGCGTTCAGGTCATCGGTCTTGCCGGACTTGAGCAACTGGTCGGCGTATTCGGCGGAGTGAATCGAGGAAAACGCCATGGCCAGGTCGGCCAGGAACGGTGCTTCAGGGCGGGTCAGGGTGAAGACCACGGTGTGGTCATCGGTCTTCTCTACGCTCTTGAGCAGTTCCTTGAAACCCATGCTTTCAAAGTACGGGTAGCCCACGTTGGACTTGTTGTGCCACGGGTGGTTCGGGTCCAGCTGGCGCTGGAAGCTCCAAAGTACGTCGTCGGCATTCAGGTTGCGCGTGGGTTTGAAGTAGTCGGTGGTGTGGAACTTGATGTCGTCACGCAGGTGGAAGGTGTAGGTCAGGCCATCGGCGCTGATCTCGGGCAGGCCTTTGGCCAGCGCGGGGATCACTTCGGTGGTGCCGGGCTTGAAGTCCACCAGGCGGTTGAACATGGTCTCGGCGGCGGCGTCAGCGGTCACGGCCGTGGTGTACAGGACCGGGTCAAAACCTTCCGGGCTGGCTTCGGTGCAGACCACCAGTGGTTTGGCCGAAACGCCGATCGCCACGCTCAACAGCGCGGCAGCCATGGCGGCTTGTAGTGGGAGCAATTTCATTCGGAGCCCTCTGCAATCGATGGGACCAGACAAGCGTAAACGGCGAGCTCGTCCTGAGCCCGCCGTCTAGCTGGCGCTAATTAAAGGATGTTGAACGGAACAGTGGTCACCAGACGGAACTCTTTGATGCTGCCGTCCGATTGGAACTCGCTGCCACGGTGCTCAACATACGTTGCGCGCACGGTAGTGGCCTTGAGCGGGCCGCTCTGGATGGCGTAAGAGCCACCGATACCGTATTCCTGGTGTTTTTCACCGTCTTGTTTCTGGATGCCGTCGTAGGCGAACTTGGCCCGGCCATTGTTGCCGGTGTAGTGAGTACCGTCGATGTCCCAGCCGCGCGCCGAGTAGATGTTGAACTTGAGGCCTGGCACGCCGTATTCGGCCATGTTGATGCCGTAGGCAACCTGGAAGGATTTCTCGTTCGGACCGTTGAAGTCAGAGGTCAGGGAGTTGGCCAGGTAGATGCCGTTGGTTTCGTGCAGGTAGTCGAAGTACTCGTTACCGTTCACTTGCTGGTAGGAGAAGGTCAGGCTGTGAGCCTGGTGGGCCAGGCCCAGGGACAGGGAGAAGGTATCGTTGTCGATTTCCCCCATCTCTTTTTTGCCTTCATCGACCGTCTTGTAGTAGTTGAAGCCGGTGGTCAGCGCCAGTTGCTGTGCATCACCCAGTTCGTGGGTTGCGCCGAAGTAGTACTGGTTCCAGAAGTCCTTCACGTTGGCGCCGAAGACGCTGACTTTCAGGCTTTTCAGCGGCTGGTAGTTCAGGCCCAGGGTGGACACCTTGTCGGTTTCCGCGCCATTGCCGTATTCGCTACGGAATTTCGACAGGCTCTGTTCGCTACGTGGCGAAACGCGGTCAAACACGCCGCCCTGGAACGACAGGTTGCTGAACTCTTCGCTGTTGAAGCTCACACCTTCAAAGCTCGAAGGCAGCGCACGGTTGCCGATGGTGTCGACGATGCCGCTGCTGAAGTTCTGACGACCGGCGGTCAACGTGGTGTTCGACACACGGAACTGCACGTTGGCCAGGCCCAGTTTGCTCCATTGGCCGACTGCATCACCGTCGGAGTCCGCCAGGGTACGGTTGGAACCGCCTTTGATATCACGCTTGCTACGGTCTAGGACCAGTGCGTTGTAGACCGCCAGTTCCGTCTTGACGCCTACGGTGCCCTGGGTAAAACCCGAGCTGGCGTTGATGATGGTGCCTTGCACCCAGTTGGTACGGTTACGGTCGGTCAGGGTTTGGCCGTGCTTCTTGTACTCGAAGGTGCCGCCACGGTATTTGCTTTCGTGGGAGTACCAGTTGCGGGTAGTGCCGCCCAGGCTGAAGTCTTCGATAAAGCCTTTGGCTTCGCTTTGCGCGCTGGTGCCGGCCAGTGTGGTCGGCACGAAGTCCTGGCTGACGGATTCAGCGTAGGCGGTGGCCGTGATGCTGCTGATGGCCAGGGCCAGAAGCGCTTTGCTGCTCAGTTTCATTGATGAAGCTCCTTTGGTTCTCTTTTTAATGCCGGTCTTTTTTGGTGATCCGGCTATTGGGTGTGTAACTCGTTCAAGCTCATGCAAACGTTTGGCGTAGGGAAAATCCCAACAAAAGGCCGCGCGTTTGCAGCAAGGCGGGGGTCGCCCTGCGCAATCCGGTTATTTTCTTATGGGGTGATACTGACGCCCGAGAACACGTTGCGGCCGAAGGGGCTGACCTTGAAACCTTCGACTTTGGCGCTTAACGGCTGGTTGACCGTCGAGTGGGCGACTGGCGTGATCGGCACCTGCTGCTTGAGCAGTTGCTGCGCCTGTTTGTAGAGAACAGTCCTTTGTTCGCGGTCGGTCACGACCTTGGCTTGCTTGATCAGCTTGTCGTACGCCGGGTCACACCACATGGAGTAGTTGTTCCCGCCAATGGCGTCACAGCTGTAGAGGGTGCCCAGCCAGTTGTCCGGGTCACCGTTGTCACCGGTCCAGCCGATCAGGCTTACATCGTGCTCACCGTTCTTGGTGCGCTTGATGTACTCGCCCCACTCGTAGCTGACGATCTTGACCTTGAGGCCGATCTTGGCCCAGTCGCTTTGCAGCATCTCGGCCATCAGCTTGGCGTTGGGGTTGTACGGACGTTGTACCGGCATCGCCCACAGGGTGATTTCGGTGCCTTCTTTCACGCCGGCGGCCTTGAGCAGTTCCTTGGCTTTTTCCGGGTTGTAGGCGGCGTCCTTGATGCTGTCGTCGTAGGACCACTGCGTCGGTGGCATGGCGTTGACCGCCAATTGCCCCGCGCCCTGGTACACGGCGTTCAGGATGCTCTGCTTGTTCACCGCCATGTCCAGCGCCTGGCGCACTTCGAGCTGGTCGAAGGGCTTGTGGCGCACGTTGTAGGCGATGTAGCCCAAGTTGAAGCCGGGCTTGGTCAGCAGTTGCAGGTTCGGGTCGGCCTTGAGGGCATCGACGTCAGCCGGGCGCGGATGCAGGGTCACCTGGCATTCGCCGGCCTTGAGCTTTTGCACTCGCACCGAAGCGTCGGTGTTGATGGCGAAGATCAGTTGGTCCAGTTTGACCTTGCTCGGGTCCCAGTACTGTTTGTTGGCCACATAGCGGATCTGTGAATCTTTCTGATAGCGCTGGAACACGAAGGGGCCAGTGCCGATCGGCTTCTGGTTGATATCACTCGGTTTGCCATCCTTGAGCAACTGCTCGGCGTATTCGGCCGAGAGGATCGCGGCGAAGCTCATGGCGATGTTCTGGATAAACGCGGCGTCGACCGTGTTCAGGGTCATCACCACGGTGTGCGGGTCGGTTTTCTCGACCTTGGCAATGTTCTTGTTCAGGCTCATCCCGTTGAAGTACGGAAACTCGGTGGGGTAGGCCTTGCGAAACGGATGGTCGGCGTCAAGCATGCGGTTGAAGGTGAACAGCACGTCGTCGGCGTTGAAATCCCGCGTTGGCTTGAATTCCTTGTTGCTGTGGAATTTCACCCCTTCGCGCAGGTGAAAGGTGTAGGTCAGGCCATCTGGCGAAATATCCCACTTGGTTGCCAGCGCAGGTACGACACCGGTCTCGCCCTTTTCAAACTCAACCAGGCGGTTGTACAGCGGTTCGGCCGCATCGTTATCGGTGGCGGTGGTGTATTGCGCGGTGTCAAAGCCTGCCGGGCTGCCTTCCGAGCAGAACACCAGGCTCTTTTTGTCGGCGGCATAGCCCATCGTGGCCGCAGCCAACAGGCTGGTGCCAAAAATTGCGGATAGAACGGTGGTATGGCGCATGACGATCCCGATCCTTGTTTGTAATTGTCATCAGCGAGCAACCCCCCTGGCGTACGGCCAGGGGAACATCACTGATCCCACACGCAGCAAGTGCCTTTCCGTGTTAGCAGCCTCTGCTGTCCTACGACGTTATGGGTCTCGGACTTCGCAGTAAATGCGCCAAATCGGATTGACCTTGTAGGCAACGGCGTCGCGCTTCGCAGTTCATTGCTGTAGGACGCAACGATTACGGGCGTGGTCTGTTTCCTACGGTCCAGGCGGATGCAATAACGGCGACGTTAGGAAACGTCGCCGTCAATGATCCTTACTTGCCGCTGACGCTCACGCCGTAGAAGGAGTTCAAGCCAAACGGGCTGATCTTGAAGTCCTGCACGGTGGAACGCATGGGTTGATACACCGTCGAGTGCGCGATAGGTGTCATCGGGACAGCATCTTTGAGGATGTGTTGCGCCTGCTTATACAGCTCGGTGCGTTTGGCGACGTCCGACGTAGCCTTGGCTTCTTTTACGATGCCGTCGAATTTCTTGTCGCACCATTTGGAGAAGTTGTTACCAGACAGCGAATCACAGCCGAACAGCACGTTCAGCCAGTTGTCCGGGTCACCATTGTCACCGCTCCAGCCAATGATCATGGCCTGGTTCTCGCCACCTTTGGAGCGTTTGATGTACTCGCCCCACTCGTAGCTGGTGATCTTCACGTTGAGACCGATCTTCTTCCAGTCGTTCTGCAGCATTTCAGCCATCAGCTTGGCGTTCGGGTTGTACGGACGCTGAACCGGCATGGCCCACAGAACGATTTCGGTCCCTTCCTTGACGCCGGCTTCCTTGAGCAGCGACTTGGCTTTCTCAGGGTCGTACTTGGCGTCCTTGATGGTGGTGTCATACGACCATTGGGTCGGTGGCATGGCGTTGACGGCCAGTTGGCCGGCGCCCTGGTAGACGGAGTCGATGATTTGCTGCTTGTTCACCGACATGTCCAGCGCCTGGCGTACGCGCAGGTCAGCCAGTGGGTTTGGCTGGTCGCTGCCCTTGATCTTGTCCATGACGTTGTAGGCGATGTAGCCCAGGTTGAAACCGGCTTGGTGCGGCAGTTTCAGGTCCTTGTCATCGCCCAGCGCCTTGAGGTCGGCTGGACGTGGGAACAGGGTGATCTGGCATTCGTTTTTCTTCAGCTTCTGGATACGCACCGACGGGTCGGTGGTGATGGCGAAGATCAGGTTGTCGATCTTCACGTCGTCAGGTTTCCAGTAGTCCTTGTTGCCGGTGTAACGGATGTTCGAGTCTTTCTGGTAGCTCTTGAACACGAACGGGCCAGTGCCGATCGGCTTCTGGTTGATGTCGGCAGGCTTGCCTTCCTTGAGCAGTTGGGCGGCGTATTCAGCCGACTGGATCGACGCGAAGCTCATCGCCAGGTTCTGGATGAAAGCGGCGTCCACGGTACCAAGGGTGAACTTGACGGTGTGTTCGTCGACTTTTTCGATGTTCTTGATGTTGGTGTCCATCCCCATGTCCGTGAAGTACGGGAACTCGGTGGGGTAGGCTTTGCGGAACGGATCGTCTTTGTTGATCATGCGGTTGAACGTGAACAGCACGTCATCGGCATTGAAGGTACGGGTCGGCTTGAAGTACGAGGTGGTGTGGAACTTGACGCCATCACGCAGGTGGAAGGTGTAGGTCAAGCCATCCGGGGACACGTCCCAGCTGGTGGCCAGCCCAGGAATCACAGCGGTGCCGCCGCGTTCGAACTGGGTCAGGCGGTTGAACATGGTTTCGGCCGAGGCATCGAAGTCTGTTCCGGTGGTGTACTGGCCTGGGTCGAAACCGGCCGGGCTCCCTTCGGAGCAGAACACCAGGTTAGTCGCCGCTTGGGCGAAAGGAGCTGCGGCCATAAGGCCAGCGCTAACAATTAACGGAATGACTGCGTGTTTAAGCATGTTGGCCTCATGATTTGTTGTCATTTTTGGTGGTGAGGGCGACCTCGTGAGTCGGCCTGCGGATACTTATGCAGGCGCCATACCCATTGCAAGATGCTGAACCGTTGCGAGGGTGAAACAGTGGTACGAACGTACAGGAATGTCGCAATTATGAAAGTTTGTACATATTTGCGCATATTTCGAGGGTTTTTTCGGTGCAGAAGGCGCACCAAAAATGACCAACCGAGGCGTCTAGCGCACTCGGTTGGGGCGTTGCTGTTACTTATCTAGACTCACGCCGTAGAACGGTGTCAGCCCAAAGGGGCTGATCTTGAAGTCTTTCACTTCCTTACGCAGCGGCTGGAAAACCGTCGAGTTCGCAATAGGCGTTATAGGTACTTGTTCCTTAAGGATTTTCTGAGCCTGTTGATACCACTTGATGCGCTGCTCGCGGTCATTGCTGACCTTGGCTTGCTGCACCAGCTTGTCGTAGGCCGGGTTACACCATTTGGCGTAGTTGCTGCCCTTGACCGCAGCACAACTGTAGAGCACGCCGAGCCAGTTATCCGGGTCACCATTGTCGCCGGTCCAACCATAAATCATGGCGTCATGCTCACCGTTTTTGGCCCGCTTGATGTACTCGCCCCATTCATAGCTGACGATATTGGCCTTGATGCCAATCTTTTCCCAATCCTGCTGGATCATCTGTGCCGACATCCGCGCGTTCGGGTTGGAGGCGCGTTGCACGGTCATGGCCCACAGGTTAATGGTAGTGCCGGGTGCAACCCCTGCTTCTTTTAGTAGCGCTTTGGCCTTTGTCGGGTCGTAGGGCGCGTCCTTAATGCTAGGGTCATAAGACCACTGCGCAGGCGGCAATGCGTTTTGCGCCAATTGTCCGGCGCTCTGGTACACGGCCTTGATGATTGCCGGCTTGTCGATCGCCATGTCCAGCGCCTGGCGCACCTTGAGCTGGTCCAACGGCGGATGGGTCACGTTGTAGGCCAGGAAACCCAGGTTGAAACCGGCTTGTTGCAGTACACGCAGGTTCGGGTCCTGTTTCATCACCTCGATATCCGCAGGGCGCGGGTAGCCGCTGACCTGGCATTCGCCGGCCTTGAGCTTTTGCAGGCGCGACGCCGCATCTGGCGTGATGGCGAACACCAGGTTGTCGAGCTTCACATCTTCGGGTTTCCAATACTGTTTATTGGCCACGTAGCGGATCTGCGAATCCTTCTGGTAGCGCTTGAACACAAACGGCCCGGTGCCTACCGGTTTCTGGTTGATCTCTTCGGCCTTGCCTTGCTTGAGCAGTTGCGCGGCGTATTCGGCGGACTGCACCGAGGCGAAGCTCATGGCCAGGTTCTGCACAAACGACGCATCGACGTTGTTCAGGTTGAAGCGCACGGTGTGTTCGTCGAGTTTGTCGACGCGCTTGATCGTGGTGTTCAAGCCCATGTCGGTGAAGTACGGCGACTCGGAAGGGTAGGCCTGGCGAAACGGGCTTTGCGCATCCAGCAGGCGATTGAAGGTAAACAGCACATCATCCGCGTTGAAGTCGCGGGTAGGGGTGAAGAAATCGGTGGTGTGGAACTTGACGCCATCGCGCAGGTGGAAGGTGTAGGTGAGGCCGTCTTGGGAGATGTCCCAGCTCGTCGCCAGGCCAGGTTCGACTTCGGTGCCGCCGCGCTTGAACTGGGTCAGGCGGTTGAACACGGTTTCGGCCGAGGCATCGAAGTCGGTGCCGCTGGTGTACTGGCTGGGGTCGAAACCGGCAGGGCTGGCTTCGGAGCAATAGACCAGGGTGCTGGCGGCGTGGGCCATTGGCATAAAAGCCAGTAGACCCGCGGCGAGGAGGAGCGGTTTTAAGGCGATTCTTTCCATGGAGACCCCTGAAGTGGCAGGCCTGTATAAACGGCCCAAACGAAAACGGCGGTCACGCAGGTTACCGCCGTTCTGGTTTGTCAGGTAGGGGGAGTTCTCACTTGCGATGTCGGTCTCCTCCCACTCAATGCAGTCCAGTATGTGTTCATATATGTGTTGGAGTAGTTATTTCTAGTTGGGTGGGGGCGGATCTGTCGATTGTGTAAGCATTACCCTGCAACTCATTACTTTCACGTATTGTGAATATTCGCGTGCTGGTTATATCTAAATCCCGATTGGGAACCATGCCGTCTTCTGTTTGGAGTTTAAGCACCCATTGGGTAGTGGCCTTGACAGTGTGAGTATTGAGTGCCGGATCATATTCTATCGTAAAATATTTTCTGCCTGCAGAAACGCTGTAGTCCTCTTTCAACGTGGGTGGTGTTAGTTCTACGAAGGCCGGGAACGAAGCCCCTTGGTGAGCAACTTCTGATATACGGGCTCTAAGCTCAGCGTCCGGAATCGTCTCTTCAAATCTTTCAAGCCTTCTTTTTATGGTTTCATCCGCTGACGCTGATTTAAAATCCAGTTCAATTCGTACGGTATTGCCGTTTTCTCTTTTTATGATCGAGTACGTTTCTCGATTCAAGTCAGGCGCAAAGCTTGTAGAGTACCCAGTGTCGGGTTGGGCTTTCTCACCTTCTGTAACGGCGAAATTACCGTCATCGATAACCCAGGAAATGCTGAGCTTTCTTTTTATTTTTGAACCTTCCTCATATACGTCGTCGTTGAATGCATATTGTTTGTTTTCATCTAAATTCAAGTAGTCGTCAAACTTTTCGGCACCGGAAATTTTCGAGCCTTTGGAATCAATAAAGCGTTCTGAGAACTTTGGAGTTTTTGTTGATTCATGACTGGGAGTTGGCGAAGCAGTGTGTTGCCATGGCCATCTCGCTCCACCTTCTTCCCCTCTTCTATTCCATACACCCATTTTGTCAGGTTTGGCAATAATAGTGCTGCTCACCAACTTTGATCGGTCTTGCGGGTCTGGTACACGAAGCAAGAAATGCTCCCCGTCCCCACCATCAGGCTCATAGGCGGCCAAATACGTTTTCCCTTTATACTGCACTTCTTGCATCCCTGGATAGAATGCAGAGGGGGTGGGAGTAGGATCTACTTTAGGCACGTCCTGCGTTCCGACTGACGCGGCATCGGTATCGTTCGACGTTTTGGGCGCGTGTGCGAGCTCAAAGTCGCGCGTCTCTGAATTGTAATTCCAGCGGTAGTTCTTAGCGGTGGCAGAGGCGGTGGGTGGTTCGCCTATCCCAGCCTCTACCCCAACAGGTGCAAGTTCATGCGCCAATTGCAAGCCTGATATCACCGCTGCGGCATTGCCGCCGACGCGATCATTGGCGGTCATGCCATAGATGGAATAATGGATACCGAAGACAAGATTTCCCGTGTTGCCGACGAGGGGTATGTAACCAAAGGTATTGCCCCACAAGTCCTTCGCGAACTTCCAGTTTTGTTGCGATGAACCAAATACCTCGGTCTGGTCGGACCATACTGCGTTTTTGGCATTCACTTCCTGATATTTGCCTTCAAGACCGGAGCCCAGATTGCCGAATTTCAACAGATAAGCGCTACCTCGCGACTCAGTATAGTTAAATGTCTCCCTCACTGGCACCGCTTTATCGGCGAGGAGGCTGGAGCGTCCTTGGTAGGTGGCATGTGGGTCTACAATTAAATTATTGAGAACATCACAGGCCTTTGGCCAATGAACATCGTGGCCGCCTTGCCTGTCTCTGGCGTTAAAACTGCGCTGCAAATTATCTCGGTTGTTTTTTGCCCAGTTGGCAAAATCGCTGTCACCCTGTATCTCATGGGCTGCGCCGTTCTTCAAATCCAGCATCACGCCCTTATTGGGTCTATGTTCATCATTACCATCAAAGGGGGTGTAGGGAATAAATGCATAGCCTGACAGCGGGTAGCCATAGATATTGGGGATAATGACTTGTCCACTCGTTTGCAGTGTGTGCTTTACGGCCTGTTGCCCAGCAGAACTTAGCTTTTCAAAACTATCTTTATTATTTGCCAGGCTCTGCAGAATTCCACGTACAACATAGGCGTCTGCTTGCCCCGAGCGTTTCGTCAGTGCTCCCGAATCGTCCCGCATGGGCTTTGATACTTCATTTTCCCATTGATTTTGAAGGTTCTTACCCTGCGCCTCCAAGTCCGCGACCTTGCTCCGGTCTTTATTCTCAATTTCCATAAACTGGAAGTCGATCGGTCCCCCTCGCTCTACTTTGTCGTGTGCAAGAGCACCCGCCGCAATTTCCCATGCAAAGTAAGTGCGTTTGTCGGTGTTTGTCAGTGTTTCGGGTTTTCCCTTCCCTACGTAGGAAGTGAAGGTGACCGTGATTTTTTCATGCGGGTCGTATCCAGCCGCCAGCAACCCGCCGCTAAAGTAACCAGCAGGTTCGAGGAACTGACGAACCTTCTGGAATTTGATATTGCGTTCGCCTTCGCTACCGCTTTCTATGTTATTGATCTGTGATACAACACGACCGGAATAGGCATCAATACGCTGCGTCCGTTCCTGTTGTGTATAGTTCGGTGTGGGCGCGGAAGTGGTGGCCGATCCATAAATGACCTCCTTGGAGAAATCAAGTTCGTTCTCCGGTGCAGGGGCTGCAATCGGTTTTCGATCCACTGAAACGCTCGCCGCTATCGAATGAGTATTTTTTGCTAAAGGCGAGGCATCAACTTGCCACTTGTAACGATTATGTGCGGGAGCGAGGGTGGTTGGTATTGGAGTGCTGGTGACTGCAAGTGGCGGTAGGGATGATAGATGATTATTCATTATCGGCTCATTAAATTATGGGTTTCATGAGGTTAAATATTTGGCGCGTTGTATCATGATGCGTTGGTTTATTTTGCGATTGCGCCATCCATAGCCATAGTTGCGTCAAGCCGAATGTTATTTTCGTATTCAGCCAAGGCTGTTTGGATTTATTGGTGACTTTGATTTATGAGTGGATTCTTAATGGTTGGGTGGTTGCGTAAGTAGTAATGGTTCCGCTTTATGCCTTTGATAAAAACGGGAATTTCATTCCTGATATGTATAATGCCGGATGTGACGTACCGACAGTAATAAAAAAAGGCGCAAGCCCGTGGGGGCGCCTTTGCCCTGTTTAAAAAAGGTGCTGTAATATTTTGATCACGCCGTCGATGCTCAGGGAGATGCAGTCTCCGGTCGCCTCTACTCATAAATATAGTTTCAAGGCTGAGGGGTGAATGTCACAGGCTTATAGGTGAAGGCCCACCACTTAAGTGGGTTCCGATAGGGGGTGGTCTTCGCCGGTCTGAAACGTGCAATTTTTTCATCTCATTAATGACATATTTCTCAGTCTCGACTTTAGCGAATTTTGTGTTAGTAGAATTAAGTGAGGTGCCTTGGCTTTGCAGGGTTTGGTTATAAGTTTTTCTACTTTGTCAGTGGTGGCTGATTACCAACTGTTCGAGTTGTGCGGCGGTGGGCATAAAATTAGTGGTGGGAGGTGGCAGCACAAGGGGCTTATGGTCACGCGAGGCTCGCTTTATCATCGAGTGTTCAAGGTTTTTGACTGGGTGCGAGCTAAAAGGACTGACAATGAGTGCGTCTTCGCACAACTTGAATAATGAGTTTGATGAACGTTGCTGCATCATGGTTTATTGTTTTGGTGGGGTGCGAAATTTATATAAGTGAGGCGTAAACCAATATTGGTGGCAGGTTTGCTTAGTGGGGTGTTTCTACATTCATGTCGTTAGGCTTGTGTAGCATTACATGCACTTGGGTGGCCGTAGGCGTGCAGGCAGTTCCATTATGTGTTTATGCTCTCTACAATAAATAGTGTGAAAAAATGCAACCTGCAGTGAGGGCGTGACTTGAATCGAGAGTTAGTTCAGGCGGGTTATAAAAAACGGCGCCAGCTTTCAAGGCTGCGCCGTTTTTTGTCTCCAGGAACGTTACTGGAGCACTTCAATGACGCCATCGGCGCTCATGCTGACTTGGCTGGTGCCGGCTTCGACTTCAGGCGTCGGTGCCGAATCTGCCATGGCTGCTTTCATCATCATGCCGCCACGAGCGTAAGGCATCGGGTAGCCATTGGTGTTGAAGTTCAGATTAACGATCTTGTACCCCTTGCCGCCCAGTGCATCGGTGGCCAGTTGTGCGCGTGCTTTAAACGCGGCGACCGCGTCCTTGAGCAATGCGTCTTCGCTGGCCTTGCGCGTGGCGTCGGCGATGGCGAAGTCCATGCTGTCCATCTTCAGAGTGTTCAACAGCTCGCCGGTGAGCTTGGAGAGTGCCGGGAAGTCTGCGCTTTCCAGGCGCAGTTCAGCGCGCTCACGCCAGCCGGTGATCTTCTGGTTTTTGCTGTCGTAGATCGGGTAGCTGTTGCGGCTGCCTTGGCGCAGGGTCACGCCTTTGACTTCGCGCGCCTGGCCGAGCGCCTTGTTCATGGTGGTGGTGATTTCAGCGGCGAGCTTGGCTGGGTCGCTGTTCTGGGATTCGGTGTACAGCGTCACGATCATCTTGTCGCGGGCCACCTCCTGGCTGACCTCGGCGCGCAGGGAAATCTGGTTGTAGTTCAGTGCCTCAGCGGCCAGTGCTGGCAGGCTGACCAGCGTGCCGACGCTAAGGGTGAGGGCGGCTGCACTGCGAGTGAAACGAGACATGGAAGCTCCTTGAGATAGTCGTGTTGGGTATGACTGTAGACGGTGGCATCGGGTTCTTCGGGTTTACACATTAGCTACAAGTTGTGATGAGGCCGACGAACGGTCATTGGTCCGGCCTGCGGCAAAGAGCCACACACGCCGTGCCAGCCGGCCTGCTTCGTTTATACTCCTGCCGATCCGCCTGCAGCGCTCACCGGGAGAGCACATGCTCGCCGCCGTAAAACTGACTTCCGCCACTCGCCAGAACCTCTGGCGCCTGACGTTCATCCGTACCCTGGTCCTGGCCGCACAGGCTGGCTCCGTCGGGCTCGCCTATTGGTTCGACCTGCTGCCGCTGCCGTGGCTGCAACTGGGCGTGACCCTCGGTTTCTCCACCGTGCTTTGTGTGTTTACCGCGATCCGATTGCGTACCACCTGGCCAGTCACCGAGCTGGAATACGCCCTGCAATTGGCCTGCGACCTGTTTATCCATAGTGTGTTGCTGTATTTCTCCGGTGGTTCTACCAATCCGTTTGTTTCGTATTACCTGGTGCCACTGACCATCGCTGCCGTGACGTTGCCGTGGCGCTACTCGGTGGTGCTGTCGGGTATCGCCTTGACCCTCTACACCCTGCTGCTGGCGCGGTTCTACCCGCTGCAAACCTTCCCGATCGCTCGGGAAAACCTGCAGATCTACGGGATGTGGCTGAGTTTTGCGCTGTCCGCTGCGGTAATCACCTTCTTCGCCGCCCGCATGGCCGAAGAACTGCGCCGCCAGGAAGAACTGCGCGCCATTCGCCGTGAAGAAGGCCTGCGCGACCAGCAACTGTTGGCCGTCGCCACCCAAGCCGCCGGCGCCGCCCATGAGTTGGGCACACCCTTGGCCACCATGAGCGTGCTGCTCAACGAAATGACCCAGGACCACCACGACCCGGCACTGCAAGAAGACCTCGGTGTGCTGCGTGAACAGGTCAAGCAGTGCAAGCAGACCTTGCAGCAACTGGTGCGCGCCGCCGAAGCCAATCGCCGCCTGGCGGTGGAAATGCAGGACGTGACCCAGTGGCTCGACGAAGCCCTGAATCGCTGGCACCTGATGCGCCCCGAAGCCAGCTACCGCTTCCACCTGCTAGGCCAGGGCAGCGTGCCGCGCATGGCGCCGCCACCGGACCTGACCCAGGCCCTGCTCAACCTGCTGAACAACGCCGCCGACGCCTGCCCTGAAGGCCTGGGCGTACAGTTGGATTGGGACGCCGAAGACGTGACCATCAGTATTCGAGACCACGGCGCGGGCGTACCGTTGGCCATTGCCGAGCAGATCGGCAAACCCTTCTTTACCACCAAAGGCAAAGGCTTCGGCCTCGGCCTGTTTTTGAGCAAGGCCAGCGTGACCCGCGCGGGCGGCTCAGTGAAGCTCTATAGTCATGAGGAAGGTGGCACGCTCACCGAGCTGCGCCTGCCCCGTGTCGCACGAGGAGATATCGATGAGTGACGAGATCCAAGTCGAAGGCGAAGAACTGCCGCACCTGTTGCTGGTAGATGACGACGCCACCTTTACCCGCGTGATGGCGCGCGCCATGAGCCGTCGCGGTTTCCGCGTCAGCACCGCAGGGTCGGCCGAGGAAGGCCTGACCATCGCCCAGGCCGACCTGCCGGACTACGCCGCGCTCGACCTGAAGATGGACGGCGACTCCGGCCTGGTGCTGCTGCCCAAGCTGCTGGAACTCGACCCGGAAATGCGCGTGGTGATCCTCACCGGTTACTCCAGCATCGCCACCGCCGTCGAGGCGATCAAGCGCGGCGCCTGTAACTACCTGTGTAAGCCGGCGGATGCCGATGACGTACTGGCCGCCTTGCTCTCCGAGCACGCCGACCTGGACACCCTGGTGCCGGAAAACCCAATGTCGGTGGACCGACTGCAGTGGGAACACATCCAGCGCGTGCTGACTGAGCACGAAGGCAACATCTCCGCCACTGCCCGCGCCCTGGGCATGCACCGCCGTACCTTGCAGCGCAAGTTGCAGAAGCGCCCGGTACGCCGCTGAGGCTGATCTGAACAACAGCTGAACAATCTGCTTCAGGCCGCACGGAGCCTCGAACCGATCAACTATGATCGGTTCGAACGCCTGTCACATTTTCTTACAGAGCCTGAACGATGAATCAGAACGCTGAGTATTCCGCGGTCAACGACGCGGTGCGTGGGCAATTTTTACGGCGGGTGTGGGGGTTGATCACGCCTTACTGGCGCAGCGAAGAAAAGGCCAAGGCCTGGCTGCTGCTGTTGGTAGTGCTGGGGTTGTCGCTGTTCAGTGTCGCCGTGTCGGTGTGGTTCAACAGCTGGAACCGTGATTTCTACAACGCGCTGGAAAACAAGGACTACGACGCCTTTACCCATCTGCTGATGTACTTCAGCGTGATTGCGGTGGTGTCGATCGTGACCGGCGTGTTCACCTCCTACCTGCAACAGATGCTCACCATCCGCTGGCGCCGCTGGCTGACGGAAACCTATTTCGCCCAGTGGCTGGGCCACAAGAATTACTACCACCTGGAATACGGCGGCTACACCGACAACCCCGACCAGCGTATCTCCGAAGACCTCAATGCCTTTACCAGTAGCACCCTCACGTTGGGCTTGGGCTTTATCGCCAACCTGGTGAGCCTGGTGTCGTTCTCGGTGATCCTGTGGGGCGTGTCTGGCAGCATCGAAATCTGGGGCATTACCATTCCCGGCTACATGTTCTGGGCGGCGCTGATCTACGCGGTGATTGGCAGTTGGTTGACCCACTTGATCGGTCGAAAACTGATCGGCTTGAGCAATCGCCAACAACGCTTTGAGGCTGACTTGCGTTTCAGCCTGGTGCGTGTGCGGGAGAATGCGGAAAGCATCGCGCTGTTCAATGGCGAGCCCAACGAACATCAGCAATTGAGCGCACGGTTCGGACGGGTGTGGAGCAACTTCTGGAACATCATGCAGCTCAAGAAGCGCCTGAATTTTTTTACTAGCGGTTACTCCCAGATTGCGATCATCTTTCCCTTTGTGGTCGCGGCGCCACGTTACTTTTCCGGCAAGATCGAATTGGGCGTGCTCATGCAGGTGGCCCAGGCGTTTGGCAGTGTGCAGGGCAGCCTGAGCTGGTTTGTCGACGCCTATACGCTGTTGGCCAGTTGGCGCGCTACGTGTGATCGTCTGCTGAGTTTCGGCCAGGCTATGCAGGACAACGAAAGCCGCACCATGGGCATTGGTTTGCAGCATCAGGGCGACGATTTGCAGGTCAAGGACCTGAGCCTGGACCTGGCGGACGGTCGGCATTTGTTGCAAGGCGCCGACCTGACGGTGGCGGAAGGCGAGCGTCTGATGCTCAGTGGGCGTTCCGGCAGTGGTAAGTCGACCTTGCTACGCGCCATGGGCAACCTGTGGCCCAACGGCCACGGCAATATCCGCCTGCCGGCCGAACGTTATCTGTTCCTGCCGCAAAAACCTTACCTGCCGATTGGCACGCTAAAGGCGGTATTGAGTTATCCACAGGCCGACAGCGTTTACCCGGCCGAACGTTATGCACAGGTCCTGGAAACCTGCCGCCTGCCGCATCTGGTGGGCCGGCTGGAGGAGGCCAATCACTGGCAACGCATGCTCTCGCCGGGCGAACAGCAACGCCTGGCCTTTGCCCGCGCGTTGCTGTTCGCGCCGCAATGGCTGTACATGGACGAAGCCACGTCGGCCATGGATGAAGAGGATGAAGCGACGCTGTATCAGGCGCTGATCGATCAGTTGCCGGGGCTGAGCATCGTCAGCGTCGGCCATCGCAGCAGCCTCAAGCGCTTCCATGGGCGGCATGTGCGGATCGAGGGTGGGATGTTGCAAGAACAGCCGCTGGCCTGACGCGGTCCCTGTAGGAGCCGGCTGCGGTGTATGAGGGATCGTGACCCAACAAAAAGCCCGGCTGATCATCGATCAGCCGGGCTTTTTAGTGTTTGAAGAGTGAGTTACTTCTTCAAACCGTAATGCTCATCCAGCATGCCGGGGGCGTTCGGCGTCTTTGGCGCGTAGTCCCGTGGTGGCTCCTGGTTTTCCCGGGGTGGGGTCAGGCGTTCCCGTGGGGTTTGCGGTGCATCGGAATGCAACGCGGCCAGCAGGCGCTGGCGGGTGATGTCGTCGAGGGCCAGGCGGTTGGCGCCATCGGCGAGGTGATCCTGTACTTCCTGGTAGCTCTGGGTGAGCTTCTTGACCAGGGTCGCGGTGCTGTTGAAGTGGGTAACAACCTCGTTCTGATAACTGTCAAAACGTTCCTGAATGTCGTCCAACTGACGCTGCGTGCGGTTAGGCGCGGCATTCGGCAGCAAGCGAGCAACCAGGAAACCAATGGCGACACCGGCAACCAGGGCAAGAGTCGGCAACAACCAAACTAAGAGCGAGTGTTCCACGAGTCCTTCCTCTATAAACGGCTTTGCTTTACGTTAACGGCTCAAACCTGCGCTGTATACCGCGATTAAGCTCGCAATGATGCCAAGCACAGACTTTTAGCTAGACGAGTCGACCCTTTGTGAGGTCACGGAGTTCATTCCTTGCTCATGCGTGAAACCCCCGTTTTGATCGATGGCCCGGTAGGCCAACTGGAAGCCCTGTACCTGGATCACCCCGAGCCACGTGGCCTGGCGCTGATCTGCCACCCGAACCCGGTGCAGGGTGGGACCATGCTCAATAAAGTAGTATCGACCCTGCAACGCACCGCCCGCGATGCCGGTTTGGTTACCTTGCGTTTCAATTACCGTGGTGTTGGCGCGAGTGCCGGCACCCACGACATGAGCACCGGTGAAGTGGATGACGCCGAAGCGGCCGCCACCTGGCTGCGGGAAAAACACCCGGACTTGCCGATCACCTTGCTCGGCTTTTCCTTCGGTGGTTACGTCGCTGCCAGTCTCGGCGGTCGCTTGGAAGCCAAGGGTGAAAAACTGTCACATTTGTTCATGGTTGCCGCAGCGGTGATGCGTCTGCGCGATACCGATGCGCTGCCACTGGGTTGCCCACTGACCCTGATCCAACCGGAAACCGACGAAGTGGTCGACCCACAGACCGTCTACGACTGGTCTGCAGCCCTGAAACGCCCCCATGAGCTGCTGAAAGTGGCAGAATGCGGACACTTTTTTCACGGCAAGCTCACCGATCTGAAGGATCTGGTGCTGCCGCGACTTTCGAATTGATAGCAGTCTGATAAGCGATTACCCATGACGACTCGTACCCGTATCCTCACCGGCATCACCACCACCGGCACGCCGCACCTGGGCAACTACGCCGGTGCGATCCGCCCGGCGATCCTCGCCAGCCAGGACGCCAATGCCGACTCCTTCTACTTCCTGGCCGACTACCACGCCCTGATCAAGTGCGATGACCCGCAGCGCATCCAGCGCTCGCGCATGGAAATCGCCGCGACCTGGCTCGCCGGTGGCCTGGATGTGAACCGGGTGACCTTCTACCGCCAGTCGGACATCCCGGAAATCCCCGAGCTGACCTGGCTGCTCACCTGCGTTGCCGCCAAGGGCCTGCTCAACCGCGCCCATGCGTACAAGGCCTCGGTGGACAAGAACGTGGAAGCCGGCGAAGACCCGGATGCGGGCATCAGCATGGGCCTGTACAGCTACCCGGTGCTGATGGCGGCGGACATCCTGATGTTCAACGCACACAAGGTGCCGGTCGGTCGCGACCAGATCCAGCACGTGGAAATGGCCCGCGACATCGGCCAACGCTTCAACCACCTGTTCGGTAACGGTAAAGAATTCTTCACCATGCCCGAGGCGTTGATCGAAGAAAGCGTCGCTACCTTGCCAGGCCTGGATGGCCGCAAGATGTCGAAAAGCTACGACAACACCATCCCGTTGTTCACCAGCGCCAAGGACATGAAGGACGCGATTTCGCGCATCGTCACCGACTCCCGCGCGCCGGGCGAAGCCAAGGACCCGGACAATTCGCACCTGTTCACCCTGTACCAGGCGTTTGCCAGCAAGGCCCAGGAAGAAGAGTTCCGCGCCGAGCTGCTGCAAGGGCTGGGCTGGGGCGAGGCGAAAAACCGTCTGTTCCAACTGTTGGATGGCCAACTGGGCGAAGCCCGCGAGCGCTACCATCAATTGATGTCGCGCCCATCCGACATGGAAGACCTGCTGCTGATCGGCGCCAAGAAAGCGCGTGCGGTGGCCGCGCCGTTCCTGGCTGAACTGCGTGAGGCGGTGGGCCTGCGTTCGTTCGTCAATCAAGCCGCAGCGCCAGTCGCGACCAAGAAGAAAGCCGCAAAAGCCGCGCGCTTCGTGAGCTTCCGCGAGGACGACGGCAGCTTCCGCTTCCGCCTGCTGGCGGCCGATGGTGAGCAACTGTTGTTGTCGCGCAATTTTGCCGACGGCAAGGCGGCGGGTGCGGTAACCAAGCAACTGCAAAACGGCGACGCCCTGGACGTACGCACCGAAGCCTTGGGCTTCAGCGTTTGGCTGGACGGTGCCGTGGTAGCCGACAGCGCCGAGTTCGTTGACGCCGCTTCCCGCGACGCGGCCATCGAAGCCTTGCGCGTTGCGTTGACCCCCCTCGAGGATTAACCCGACCAAGGGTTGATTGCCATTATCCGGGGCCGTCGTTACAGTGACGGCCCGTTTTTGTTGCCTTGCTAACGAAATTATGACGCCCCTAGAACGATATCAAGCTGATCTGAAACGCCCTGAATTCTTCCATGACGCGGCCCAGGAAAATGCGGTGCGTCATTTGCAGCGCCTGTACGACGACCTGCTCGCGGCCTCGCAAAGCAAGCCAGGGATGTTCAGCAAGCTGTTTGGCAAGAAAGACCACACCCCGGTCAAAGGCCTGTACTTCTGGGGCGGTGTAGGGCGCGGCAAGACTTATTTGGTCGACACCTTCTTCGAAGCGCTGCCGTTCAAGGAAAAGGTGCGGACGCACTTTCACCGCTTCATGAAGCGCGTGCACGAAGAGATGAAGACCCTGCCGGGCGAGAAAAACCCGCTGACCATCATCGCCAAGCGTTTCTCCGAAGAGGCGCGGGTGATCTGCTTCGATGAATTCTTCGTCTCCGACATCACCGACGCCATGATCCTCGGCACCCTGATGGAAGAGCTGTTCAAGAACGGCGTGACCCTGGTCGCCACCTCGAACATCGTGCCCGACGGCTTGTACAAGGACGGCCTGCAACGCGCGCGCTTCCTGCCGGCCATCGCGCTGATCAAGCAGAACACCGAAATCGTCAACGTCGACAGTGGCGTCGACTACCGCCTGCGCCATCTGGAGCAAGCGGAGCTGTTCCACTTCCCGCTGAACGAAGCGGCCCACGAAAGCCTGAAAAAGAGCTTCCGCGCCCTCACGCCGGAATGTACCCAGGCGGTGGAAAACGACAAGCTGATGATCGAGAATCGCGAAATCATCGCGTTGCGTACTTGCGATGACGTGGCCTGGTTCGAATTCCGCCAACTGTGCGACGGCCCGCGTAGCCAGAACGACTACATCGAGCTGGGCAAGATCTTTCACGCGGTGATCTTGAGCGGTGTGGAGCAGATGAGCGTCACCACCGACGACATCGCGCGCCGCTTCATCAACATGGTCGACGAGTTCTACGACCGTAACGTGAAGCTGATCATCTCGGCGGAAGTCGAGTTGAAGGACCTGTACACCGGCGGGCGCCTGAACTTCGAGTTCCAGCGCACCTTGAGCCGGTTGCTGGAAATGCAGTCCCACGAATTCCTGTCGCGTGGGCACAAGCCGTAAGAACGATGTAGATCAAATGTGGGAGCGAGCAAGCCCGCTCCCACATTTTTTACCGCGTTCAACCTTATCTATGCGGCCTGCTGAAACTGCTGGCGATACTGGTTCGGTGACAACTCCGTGTGCTGCCGGAACAGCCGCGCAAAGAAACTCGCATCGTCGTAACCCACCTCATAACTGATGGTCTTGATGCTCTTGCGGCTGCCCGAGAGCAGGCCCTTTGCCGTCTCGATGCGCAGCCGTTGCAGGTAATGTAGCGGCTTGTCACCGGTAGCGGTCTGGAAGCGGCGCATGAAGTTGCGGATGCTCATGCCGTGTTCCCGGGCCACGTCTTCGAAGCGGAATTTGTCGGCGAAGTGTTCTTCGAGCCAGTGCTGGATCTGCAGGATGATCACATCCTGGTGCAGCTTCTGCCCGCCAAACCCGATGCGTCCCGGTGAATAGCTGCGCTGCACTTCATAGAGGATATCGCGGGCCACGGCCTGGGCGATGTTGGCGCCGCAGAAACGTTCGATCAGGTAGATATAGAGGTCGCACGCCGAGGTGGTGCCGCCGGCGCAATACAGGTTGTCGGCGTCGGTGAGGTGCTTGTCCTGGTTGAGTTGGACCTTGGGGAAGCGTTCGCTGAAGGCGTTGAAGAAGCGCCAGTAGGTGGTCGCTTCCTTGCCGTCGAGCAGGCCGGCTTCGGCCAGCCAGAACACCCCGGTGGCTTCGCCGCACAATACGGCGCCGCGTGCGTGTTGCTCACGCAACCATGGCAGCACTTGTGGGTAGCGAGTGCACAAGGCGTCGAAGTCATCCCAGAAGGCCGGTAGCACGATGATGTCGGCGTCTTCCAGGCCGCCGTCCACCGGCATGATTACATCACTGAAGCTGCGTACCGATTGCCCGTCGGGGCTGACCAGGCGCGATTCGAACGCGGGAGTCAGGCCCAATCCTTGTTGCTTGCCGTAACGCAGGCTGGCGAGGTGGAAGAAATCCTTGGCTTGCATGAGGGTTGAAGCGAATACCCGATCAATGGCCAAAATGCTGACGCGCCGCAACGGCGTGGAGATTTGGTTAGACATAATTTCATTTATTCTTATAGGGGAAAGTGGTCACCAGACGGCTGGATCGTCTTATTTTTTGTCGC
>Ga0209173_100379_pt1 | contig 25525 bp, 20 predicted proteins | sample SynthPrep_16_END_FD_187206 | JGI IMG/M metagenome (GOLD analysis project Ga0209173, IMG submission 187206) | Synthetic microbial communities from Ohio, USA - SynthPrep_16_END_DS12_MetaG (SPAdes) (version 2) | ecosystem: Engineered > Bioreactor > Aerobic > Activated sludge | place: USA: Ohio... | reverse complement strand
CGCCTTGCGCCATGTCCGGACGACCACCGCCCTTCCCGCCCACTGCCGCGGCGGCTTGCTTCATCAAATCACCGGCCTTGAGTTGGCCAGTCAGGTCCTTGGTTACACCGGCAACCAGAACGACCTTTTCCTCATGGACACTGCCGAGCAGGATCACTGCGCGACCGAGCTTGTTCTTCAACTGATCGACCAAGGCCAACAGCGCCTTGCCGTCCTGACCGTCCAGGCGTACGGCCAGCACTTTCACACCCTTGACGTCCAGGGCAGAAGCCGACAGATCGTCGCCCGCCGCACTGGCCGCCTTGGCCTGCAACTGTTCCAGCTGTTTCTCCAGCTGACGGTTGCGCTCCAGTACGCCGGAGAGCTTGTCGATCAGGTTGTCGCGGCTGCCCTTGACCAGGCCGGCCGCTTCCTTGAGTTGTTCTTCTGCCGCATTGAGGTAGGCCAGGGCCGCAGCACCGGTGATCGCTTCAATACGACGTACGCCGGAAGCCACGCCGCCTTCGCTGATGATTTTCAGCAGGCCGATGTCGCCGGTACGGCTGGCGTGAATACCACCACACAGCTCCACCGAGAAGCTGCCGCCCATGCTCAATACGCGCACTTCGTCGCCGTACTTCTCGCCAAACAGCGCCATGGCGCCTTTCTTCCTGGCGCTCTCGATATCGGTTTCTTCGGTTTCCACCGGGGTGTTCTTGCGAATCTCGGCGTTGACGATGTCTTCCAGGGCCTTCAACTGCTCAGGCTTGATCGCCTCGAAATGACTGAAGTCAAAACGCAGGCGCTGGCTATCGACCAACGAACCCTTCTGTTGCACATGCTCACCCAGCACCTGACGCAACGCAGCGTGCAGCAAGTGAGTGGCAGAATGGTTCAAGGCAGTTGCATGCCGTACGTCGGCATCTACCTGAGTGTCCACCGGCGCGCCGACGGTCAGGTTGCCCAGCACCAGCACGCCGTGATGCAGGAACGCACCGCCGGTCTTGGTGGTGTCGCGCACTTCAAAACGACCGGAGGTGGAGCTCAGGAAACCACAGTCGCCAACCTGGCCACCGGATTCAGCGTAGAACGGGGTCTGGTCGAGGACCACAACACCCTCGTCACCTTCGTTCAGCACGTCAACCGACTTGCCATCCTTATAGATAGCCACGATCTTGGCCGAGCCAACGGTGGCTTCGTAACCAATGAACGAAGTCGCCACATCAACCTTTACCAGGGTGTTGTAGTCCAGGCCAAAGGAGCTGGCGGAACGGGCACGCACACGCTGGGCTTCCATCTCACGCTCAAACCCGGCTTCGTCGATGGTCAGCTCGCGTTCGCGGGCGATGTCGGCGGTCAGGTCCATCGGGAAACCGTAGGTGTCGTACAGCTTGAACACGACGTCGCCCGGCACCACGGTGCCCTTGAGCTCGGCCAGGTCCTGCTCGAGGATCTTCAGGCCGTGCTCCAGGGTCTTGGAGAACTGCTCTTCTTCAGCCTTGAGCACGCGCTCGATGTTGGCTTGCTGCTGCTTGAGTTCCGGGAAGGCATCGCCCATCTCGGCCACCAGCGCGGCAACGATCTTGTAGAAGAAGCTGCCGGTGGCGCCCAGCTTGTTACCGTGACGGCAGGCGCGACGGATGATGCGGCGCAGCACATAGCCACGGCCTTCGTTCGACGGCAGCACGCCATCGGCGATCAGGAAGCCGCAGGAACGGATGTGATCCGACACCACCTTGAGCGACGACTGGTTGTCGTTGGCACAGCCAATGGCCGCGGCCGAAGCGCTCAGCAGGTTGGTGAACAGGTCGATCTCGTAGTTGGAGTGAACGTGCTGCATCACCGCACTGATCCGCTCCAGGCCCATGCCGGTGTCCACCGACGGCGCTGGCAACGGATGCAACACGCCATCGGCGGTGCGGTTGAACTGCATGAACACGTTGTTCCAGATCTCGATGTAGCGATCGCCGTCTTCTTCCGGCGAGCCCGGTGGGCCGCCCCAGATGTCGGCGCCGTGATCGTAGAAAATCTCGGTGCACGGGCCGCACGGGCCGGTATCGCCCATGGTCCAGAAATTGTCGGACGCGTAAGGCGCGCCCTTGTTGTCGCCGATGCGAATCATGCGCTCGACCGGCACCCCGATTTGCTGGGTCCAGATGTCGTAGGCTTCGTCATCGGTGGCGTAGACGGTCACCCAGAGTTTTTCCTTCGGCAGCTTCAGCACGCCGGTCAGAAAGGTCCAGGCAAAGGTGATCGCGTCTTTCTTGAAATAGTCGCCGAAGCTGAAGTTACCCAGCATCTCGAAGAATGTGTGGTGGCGGGCGGTGTAGCCCACGTTTTCCAGGTCGCTGTTCTTGCCGCCGGCGCGTACGCACTTCTGGCTGCTGGTGGCGCGGGTGTAGGCGCGCTTTTCCTGGCCCAGGAAGCAGTCCTTGAACTGGTTCATCCCCGCGTTGGTGAACAGCAGGGTTGGGTCATTGCCTGGGATCAAGGAGCTGGAGGCGACACGGGTGTGACCTTGCTCTTCGAAGAAGCGAAGGAAGGCTTCACGGATTTCTGCGCTTTTCATTAGGTTCTTCCACGGAGGCTGCGGCCAAAGGCCAGTGCTAAACGTCATCAGACGGAGCGACGGCAAAGGGCCGCATTATATCGGCCCTTTGCCCGTGGTACAGCGTGTTTATGTGATAGAAACAGTCAATTAGACGGTCTGCACTGTCATTTCCGGGAAAACTCGACAAATGTCGCGAGCACTTGCTCGATCTGTGCCCGGCTGACGTCCAGGTGCGTGACCATGCGCAGGCGCGGCGCCGCGCTCAACTTGATCCCGCGCTCGGCAGCAAACGCCTTCAAGGCCTGGGCTCGATCACCGATGTCGACGTAGACCATATTGGTCTGCACCGGCTCCACCGTATAACCCGCCTTGCGCAGTTCATCCCCCAGCCATTGGGCGTTGGCGTGGTCGTCGGCCAGGCGCTGCACCTGGTGATCCAGGGCGTACAGCCCCGCCGCCGCCAGCGAACCGGCCTGGCGCATGCCGCCACCGACCATCTTGCGCAAACGACGGGCCTTGGCGATCAACGCGGTGGAGCCGCACAGCACCGAGCCGATCGGCGCGCCCAGGCCCTTGGACAGGCACACCGACACCGAATCGAAGTGCTGGGCAATTTCCCGCGCATCCACACCCAGCTTGACCGCCGCGTTGTAGAGCCGCGCGCCGTCCAGGTGCAAGGCCAGGCCGTGTTCCCGGGTAAAGGCTCGCGCGGCCGCCAGGTATTCCAGCGGCAGGACCTTGCCCTGCATGGTGTTTTCCAGCGCCAGCAAGCGGGTACGGGCGAAGTGGAAGTCGTCCGGCTTGATCGCCGCCAGCACGTGCTCCAGGTTCAGGGAACCGTCGGCCTGCACTTCCAGGGGTTGTGGCTGGATCGAGCCGAGAACCGCCGCGCCGCCGCCTTCGTATTTGTAGGTGTGAGCCTGCTGACCGACGATGTATTCCTCGCCACGCTCACAGTGCGCCATCAACGCCAGCAGGTTGCTCATGGTGCCGGTGGGCACGAACAACGCGGCGGCAAAACCCAGGCGCTTGGCCAGTTCGGCTTCCAGGCGATTGACGCTCGGGTCCTCGCCGTAGACGTCGTCGCCGCTGGCGGCAGTGGCCATCGCTTCGAGCATGCCAGGGGTCGGTTGGGTCACTGTGTCGCTGCGCAGGTCAATCACGTTCATCAAACTAGCCTCTAGCGGATTGGAGCGTTTCTTGTGTTAACGATTACTGCGGGCAAACCCGCGGAATATCAAGCCCCATGCTTGCACAATCGAATACCAACCAAACAAACCGATATAGGTTATCGATAAACCAACCGTGCAGTTTCTGAAAAACCATGATAAAAACTCTCCGCCGCCAGGGTTCTGGCGGCAACGTTCTCAGGGCGGGGTGTAATTCCCCACCGGCGGTAATTGCACGCAATGTGCATAGCCCGCGAGCGCTTGGCGCCTCGAACTGCCTCGGCAGGACGGCGACAAGGTCAGCAGACCCGGTGTGATCCCGGGGCCGACGGTCATAGTCCGGATGAAGAGAGAACGGGATTGGCACCTAAGGGCCGCGCTGACGTCATGTTCACATGAGCCCGCTGTGCGTACCCTTAAATCCCATTCGATTCATAACGCCCTGTTTTTTTCTTAAACAGGAGTCAGAACATGCAACCCACTGCAATCGACAGCAAAAGCAAAAACCACCACGGCGAGCGCGTCGCGTTTATCCAGGCCTGCTGGCACAAGGATATTGTCGACCAATCCCGTAAAGGTTTCCTCGCCGAAATGATCGCCCAGGGCTACCAGGAATCGGACATCGATTTCTTCGAAGTCGGCGGCGCCTTTGAAATGCCCCTGCACGCCAAGCTGCTGGCCAAGTCCGGCCGTTATGCCGGTATCGTCGCGGCCGCCCTGGTGGTGGACGGCGGGATCTACCGTCACGAGTTCGTGGCCCAGTCCGTGGTCAGCGGCCTGATGCAGGTCCAGCTGGAAACCGAAGTGCCGGTGTTCTCGGTATCCCTGACCCCGCACCACTTCCACGCGGGCAGCGAGCACCATACGTTCTTCTATGAGCACTTCGTGCACAAGGGCCAGGAAGCGGCACGCACCTGCGCCGACACCCTGCACAAGGTTCGCGCACTGCGTCGCAATGAGCCACGGGCTCTCGCGGTTTAAGCAACACTGCAAAGCAAATGTGGGAGCGGGCTTGCTCGCGAAAGCGGAGTGTCAGTCAATACATGTCTGACTGATACACCGCCTTCGCGAGCAAGCCCGCTCCCACATTTGACCGAGTCGGTCTCGGGGTTCAGGCCAGGCCGGCATCCGTGGTCGGCACAATCAATATCCCTGCTCGCAAGCCATTCTTGACCTTCGGGTTCGGGAAGATGATGCGTGCGCCCTCCTCCTCGATCACCCAGCGGGTCTTGGCAATGTCCTCGGCCAGCAGATAACCCTTCTCCAACTCCGAAAAGTTTTCCACGTCCGCCGGCAAATGCAGGACGAAGGTATCGCTGTGCTTGATCACTTCCCGGGAGACGCTGAACAGCTGCAGGCCATCCAGGCTCTCGGTGGCCGGCTCGTTGCCTTCGATGATCTGCGTGAGGCGGGTTTCCAGGCGCGATACGTCCACGCCCTGGTTCTGCCCGAACGGCCGGGCCTTGCCCAACTCCAGGGTGAAGGACTCGGCCTCCAGCTGCTCATAGGTAAACGCCGTGAAGGTGATCGACGTCTTGTTCTGCAACAGCACCGCCTCCAGGCCCGCGGCTCGCAGGCGCGCCAGTTCACGACGTGAATGCTGGCGACCGTCCTTCCACGGGTACAGTGCGAACTGCTCGATCTTCGAGCCACGGATGGCAGTGTGCAGGTCGTAGTGCAAACGGCTACGCCCAGGCACGCTGAAGAAGGTGCGGGCCAACTGTTCAAGCTCGGCGGCGCGCATGGCTTCAGGGCCGATGTTTTGTTCATGACGGCCGTTGAACAGCCGGTTGACGTCCAGTTCGAGGTAACGCTCGCCGCGGCGCATGGCCTCGGGGTTGCCGAACAGGAACAGGATACGGGTACGGGGCTTGATCTCCCCACGGGCGATGCCCTGCAGCAAGCGGTCGGCCAATTCGATTGGCGCGGTTTCGTTGCCATGGATGCCGGACGACAGCAGTACGTCGCTGCCGTTGTCCCGCGCCTCAGGAGGCCGCACTTCCAGCGCGCCCTCACTGAGCCAGCGCAGTTGCACGCCGTCGACAGTCAGTTGAATTTTTTGCGCCGGTTCGCGACCGGCGAGGGTCAGTTCAAGCAGTTTGCCGAGGGCGAGCATACGCAGCTTCCTTAGTGGTTGCAGCCAGGACCGTGGACGTGATCGTCGTCATCACCTTCAACGTCGGCCGGTTCCATTTCCAGTTGCAGGCTCATCAGGTTGGTGGCCAATGGGCGCATCAGCAGGTTGGCGTATTCCGCGTCGCCTTCTTCCACGTCCACGCCGATCAGCAGTTGGCCACGGCCGTCGTGCTGGATCCAGATCTCCTTGCCCTGCCACACCACGGCGACGCGGGTGCAGGAGGTTTCCAGCTGGGTGCCGTCGGTGTCTTCAAGGATCAGTTTCAGGGTGTCGGTGGTCATAAATAGTTCTCAGCCGTGCGGCGTTAATTGATCTGGAAAGGATAAACCGAGCCCAGTTTAAGGATTTGCGTCAGTTCATCCAGTGCCGTCCGGCACTCAAGCAGCAATTGCGGGTCAGCCAGGTCGGTTTCCCGCAGGCTGTCGCGGTAGTGCTTGTCGACCCATTGGGTCAGCGTGTCGTACAACGGCGCCGTCATGATAACCCCTGGGTTGACCGCCGCCAGTTCGGTTTCATTCAAGGCTACACGCAAGCGCAGGCACGCCGGGCCACCGCCGTTCTGCATGCTTTGCTTGAGGTCGAAGACTTTGACTTCGCGGATCAGCCCGCCGGAGGACGTCAGGCCTTGCAGGTACTGCCAGACACGCTCGTTGGCGCGGCATTCTTCCGGCACGATCAGCAGCATCGAACCGTCGGCGCGGGTCAGCAGCTGGCTGTTGAACAGGTAGGAACGCACCGCGTCTTCAACCCCCACCTGGGCCCGTGGCACGCAGATCGACTGGAAATTGCCGCCGAGCTTGCCGAGCTTGCCCTGCAATTCGCCGAGCATCTGATCGGTATTGAGGAACGCATCCTCGTGATAGAACAGCACCTCGCCATTGCCCACCGCGATCACATCGTTGTGGAACACACCGGCATCGATCACCGCCGGGTTCTGCTGGGCGTAGACCACGCCGTCGTCCCGCAGGCCATGCAGGCGCGCGACCGCCTGGGAGGCTTCGAGGGTCTGGCGCGCCGGGTACTTCTGCGGCGCCGGGTAGCGGGTGTCGAACGCGCTGCGGCCGAACACGAAAAACTCTACGCCCGCCTCACCATAGTCCCGGCAGAAACGCGTGTGGTTGGCCGCGCCTTCGTCGCCGAACTGCGCCACCGCCGGCAGCGCGGCGTGGTGGGCGAAGTGTTTGCTATCGGCAAACATCGCCCCCAGCACGCGGCTGGTGGTCGGGTGCTCGATGCTGCGGTGGTATTTGCAGTTGAGGTTGGCGGCGGTGAAATGCACGCGGCCGTCAAAGGTGTCGGCGCTCGGGCTGACGGTGGCGGCGTTGGCCACCCACATGCTCGACGCCGAGCAACTGGCAACCAGCAGCGGCATGGCTTGCTTGGCGGCCTGCTGGATGACTTGAGCGTCAGTGCCGGCAAAACCGAGGTTGCGCAAGGCCGCCACATCCGGACGTTCCTGGGGCGCCAGCACACCTTGCACAAAGCCCATTTCCATCAGGGCCTTCATCTTCGCCAGGCCTTGCAGCGCAGCTTCCTTCGGGTTGGAGGACTGCTGGCTGTTGCTTTGGGACGCGACGTTGCCGTAGGACAAGCCGCCGTAGTTATGGGTCGGCCCCACTAGACCGTCAAAATTGACTTCACAGGATTTCATCGGCGAGGCTCCACGAACATCTGTATTTTTATAGGCATCAAGTGCAGATCTGTATCTGTTAACCCGATCAAGTGTGGGAGCTGGCTTGCCTGCGATGCGGGCAACTCGGTCATGCAGATACACCGAGGTGATGCCTTCGCAGGCAAGCCAGCTCCCACATTAGATCAGTGTCACTTTCACTTAAGCGTTACGCCTGGGGTCAGCGACGCAGGCAACACCAGGCTCGGGGTCTCAAGGGAGGCCACCGGGTACGCGCAATAGTCCGCCGCGTAATAGGCGCTGGCGCGATGGTTGCCCGAAGCCCCTACCCCGCCAAATGGCGCGCTGCTCGCAGCACCCGTCAGCTGTTTGTTCCAGTTGACGATCCCGGCGCGGCTTTCCAGCCAGAACTGCTGGTAACGCGCCTCGGAATCCGACAGCAGCCCGGCCGCCAAGCCGTATTGAGTGTTGTTGGCCTCGGCAATCGCCGCCTCGAAATCAGCGTAGCGGATCACTTGCAGCAGTGGGCCGAACAGCTCTTCGTCAGCGCGTTCCGTAACCTCGGTCACATCGATAATCCCCGGCGTCAGCAACGCAGCCTGGGCCTGGGGTTGAGTCATTTCCAACAGCGCCACGGCGCCATTGGCCAACAGCAATTCCTGGGCATCCATCAACGCCTTGGCAGCACCGAGGGAAATCACCGAGCCCATGAACGGCGCCGGCGTTTGGTCAAATGCGCCGACTTCGATGGTCGAGCTCACCGCCACCAGGCGTGCGAGCAACGCATCGCCCCAGGCGCCTTCCGGCACCAGCAGGCGACGGGCGCAGGTGCAACGCTGGCCAGCGGAGATAAACGCCGACTGGATAATGGTGTACACGGCCGCATCCACATCGGCCACTTCGTCCACCACCAGCGGGTTGTTGCCGCCCATTTCCAGCGCGAGGATCTTGTCCGGGCGCCCGGCGAATTGCTGGTGCAGATGGTTGCCGGTGCGGCTGGAGCCGGTGAAGAACAGACCGTCGATGCCCGGATTCGCCGCCAGGGCGATCCCGGTTTCCCGTGCGCCTTGCAGCAGGTTCAACACGCCCGCCGGCAGGCCGGCGTCGATCCAGCATTGCACGGTCAACTCGGCGACTTTCGGGGTCAGTTCGCTCGGTTTGAACAGTACGGTGTTACCCGCCAGCAAGGCCGGTACGATGTGGCCGTTAGGCAGATGACCGGGGAAGTTGTAAGGGCCAAACACCGCCACCACACCGTGGGGCTTGTGGCGCAATACGGCAGTGGCGTCGCCCAACGGGCCGCTCTTTTCGCCGGTACGTTCGCGGTAGCTTTGCACCGAGATCGCGACCTTGTTGACCATGCTGGTGACTTCAGTCGCCGATTCCCACAAAGGCTTGCCGGTTTCCTCACCGATGCAGCGGGCGAGTTCGTCAGCACGACTCTTCAGGTTGGCGGCGAAGGCTTCCAGCACGCTCAGGCGCTCTTCCAACGAACGCTTGGCCCAGGCCGGAAACGCCTGGCGTGCGGCCTGGACGGCGGACTCGACCTGCTCGGCGGTGGCGCCATTACCCGACCACACCACCTGCTGGGTCACCGGGTTCAGCGACTCAAACACTTCACCCTGGCCAGCCAGCCATTCACCTGCGATGTATAGCGAATTCATTATTTCGACTCCCGGGCAGCGGACAACGGTACGGCACGCACTTGATCACCGGCGATCAGTTGCAGGCGCTTGGCGGTCTGTTGATCGACCACCAGGGTGCCCGCAGCCAACCGCGCCGGCGCGGCGGTGATGCGGCAATCTTCACGTTTGCGGTTATGGATCAGGAACGGCGTGGCGTCGTCGCCCGGCGTACCAATCGCCAGCACCAGCGCCTCGCTGTCGCGCACGGCGCGGATCTTGGTGGTTTCACACTCCACCGCCGGGCCCGCGTCGAAGATGTCGACGTAGCCCTGGTAGCTGAAACCTTCGCTCTTGAGCATGCTCAGGGCCGGCTCGGTGTCGGTGTGGACCTTGCCGATCACGTTGCGCGCGTCTTCAGACAGGAAGCAGGTGTACAGCGGAAACTTCGGCATCAGCTCGGCGATAAACGCCTTGTTGCCCACGCCGGTGAGGTAGTCGGCCTGGCTGAACTCCATCTTGAAGAAGTGCCGGCCCAGGCTTTCCCAGAACGGCGAGCGCCCGGCTTCGTCGGACATGCCGCGCATCTCGGCGATGATCTTGTTGCCAAACAGCTGCGGGAATTCCGCGATAAACAGCATGCGCGCCTTGGCCAGCATGCGGCCGTTAAGGCCGTTGCGATAATCGGCGTGCAGGAACAACGAGCACAGCTCGGAGTTGCCGGTCAGGTCGTTGGCCAGAAACAGCGTCGGGATTTCACGGTAGATGTTCAGCTCCTGGGAGGCGCTGACCGTCAGGCCGACCCGGAAGTTGTACCAGGGCTCGCGCAGGCCGACGGCACCGGCGATGGCGGAAATCCCCACCACGCGACCTTCGTCGTTTTCCAGCACGAACAGGTAGTCCGCATCACCGCGCCCGGCTTCGCCGCGAAAGGTCTTTTCAGCCCAGCCGACCCGATGGGTCAGGCGCTCTTCGTTGGCCGGCAAGGTGGTGAGGCCGGTGCCGGTGCTGCGCGCCAGATCAATCAGGGCCGGTAAATCGCTGCTGCGTACGGGACGAACGATCATGCTATCTCCTCAAACGGGCCGCCTTGCAAGCCACCCGCGAAACTCATTCTTAAACCGCTACCAGTCGAACGCTGGCACCCTCGCCGACGCCCAGGGCTTCGGCGGTTTCCAGGTCCAGGGTCACTGGCTTGCCCGGCGCGTAGTCCAGCTCCAGCATCACCGCGCGGTAATCCTGCAACTGGCCGTTGCTCACCAGGTACTGGCGGCCGACACCCTTGACCATCTCACCGATCTTCACCGGCACCACACGGCTCTGGGCGATCGAGCGAATGCCCGAGACGCGCGCATGCAGGGTTGGGCCGCCGTCGAAGATGTCGATGTAATGGTCGGTCTCGAAGCCTTCGCGCATCAGGATGTCGAAGGTGATCTGCGCCCGCGGGTGCACCTGGCCCATGGCTTCCTGGGCGGCGTCCGGCAACAGCGGCACGTAGATCGGGTAATGCGGCATCAGTTCGGCCAGGAAGGTCCGGCTCTTCAACCCGCACAGGCGCTCCGCGGCGGCGTAATTGAGGTCGAAGAAGTTGCGGCCGATGGCGTCCCAGAACGGCGAATCACCGTTCTCGTCGCTGTAGCCCACAATCTCGGTGACCACCGAATCGGCGAAGCGCTCCGGGTGGCCGGCCACGAACAGCAGGCGGCCACGGGAGTTGAGCTCCGACCACGGCGAACCCACCAGCTCCGGCACCACGTAGAAGCTGGTCAGCAGGCTGTTGCCGGTGAGGTCATGGCACTGCGAGAGCACGTGGATCTTGTTGTGGATCTTCAGCTCGCGGGAAGCGTGCACGAAGGTCTCGTTACGGAAGCTGTAGAACGGTTCCGAGTAGCCGGCCGAGGCAACGATGGCCGAACAGCCCACCAGCTTGCCGGCGTCGGTGTCTTCCAGGACGAAGAAATAGCTTTCTTCACCGTTGAAGCTGACCTCGGCGGCGAAGGACGCTTCGCTCGCAGCGATCTTGTCGCTCAGGCGTTCGACATCATCCGGCAAGGAGGTGACACCAATCGGGCTGTCCGCAGCCAGACGCTGTACCTCGCCCAGATCAGCCATTTGCGCGGGGCGCATCACCAGCATGGTGTCACTCCTTAACTCGAAAAACTCACAGGAAAAAATGCCGGACACGATCTTGAAATCAGTGAGGTCAAGTGTGGGAGCGGGCTTGCTCGCGAAAGCGGTGTGTCATTCAACATTTCAGGTGACTGAGCCACTGCATTCGCGAGCAAGCCCGCTCCCACATTTGATCTTCACAGCTTCAACTAAAGAGTCCGGCATACAAAATTTGTGTTGGGCGCCCGACTCGCCGGACACCCAACGGTCCATCAGGCTTGCGTCAGCTTTTTCACCGCACGTTCGAAGCGGTCCAGGCCTTCCTGGATATCGGCATCTTCCACCACCAGGCTCGGGGCGAAGCGCACCACATCCGGGCCGGCTTGCAGGATCATCAAGCCTTCGCGCTCGGCGGCGTTGAAGATGTCCTTGGCCTTGCCTTTCCAGGCATCGCTCAGCACGCAACCGAGCAGCAGGCCCAGGCCACGCACTTCGGTGAAGATGCCGTATTGCTGGCCAATCTTCTCCAGACGGGAAACGAACAGGTCGTGCTTGGCGTTAACACCGGCCAGCACTTCTGGCGTATTGATCACGTCGATCACCGCTTCCGCCACCGCGCACGCCAGCGGGTTGCCGCCGTAGGTGGTGCCGTGGGTGCCGACCACCAGGTGCTTGGCCAGGTCTTCGCGAGTCAGCATGGCGGCGATCGGGAAACCGCCGCCCAGGCTCTTGGCGCTGGTGAGGATGTCCGGCACGACGCCGTAATGCTGGTAGGCGAACAGCTCGCCGCTGCGGCCCATGCCGGTTTGCACTTCGTCGAACACCAGCAGCGCGTTGTTCGCGTCGCACAGGTCGCGGGCACCTTGCAGGTACGACAGTTCTGCCGGCAGCACGCCGCCTTCGCCCTGGATCGGCTCCAGCACCACGGCGCAGGTCTTGTCCGAGACGGCGGCTTTCAGCGCCTCCAGATCGTTGTAAGGCACGTGGGTGATGCCGACGATCTTCGGACCGAAGCCGTCGGAGTACTTCGACTGGCCACCCACGTTCACGGTGAACAGGGTACGGCCGTGGAAGCTGTTCAGCGCGGCGATGATTTCGTATTTCTCGGTGCCGAAGCGGTCGAACGCGACACGACGGGCCAACTTGAAGGCGGCCTCGTTGGCTTCGGCGCCGGAGTTGCAGAAGAACACACGCTCGGCAAACGTGGCGTCGATCAGCTTGTGGGCCAGGCGCAGGGCCGGCTCATTGGTGAAGACGTTGGACACGTGCCACAGCTTGTTGGCCTGTTCGGTCAGTGCACCGACCAGCGCCGGGTGGGCGTGGCCCAATACGTTGACCGCGATGCCGCCGGCAAAGTCGATCAGCTCTCGGCCCGCCTGGTCCCATACGCGCGAACCTGCGCCACGCACGGGGATGAAAGCGGCAGGTGCGTAGTTGGGAACCATGACCTGGTCGAAATCGGCACGTTGCACCGGGGCTTGCTCAACGGACATCGGAGTCTCCTGAAGAGGAACGCCTGCCTGAAACTGGCGGGCGATGCAGGGATTGTAAGGACAGTTTTCAGCGCGGCCTTGCCGCCAAGCGACAACTTCTTATAGCGCCAACCCGCGATTTTCGCGGGTTTACGCCAATGCGACAAATAGCATCGCAATGGCGCAGTTTAAACCGCCCGGGCCGGTTTTGGGCGGTCGGTGAGGCACAACTATCCAATGCCGTCGCCGATGGCCGTTTTGGTCTGCTGTTGATCTCATCCGCGCACAGGAACAGCGCCATGCCTGGAGATGCCGGCCGAGCATTGATGCCTAGCCGCGCTCGGACGGCACCGACGACAATTCGAACGGGCTGCTGCTGCGGCGCTGGTTGCGGTCTTCACGAGGGGTGGCGCCGAAGAAGTTGCGGTAGGCGCTGGAGAAGTGCGGCCCCGAGGAGAAGCCGCAGGACAGGCCGATCTGGATGATCGACTTGCTGGTTTGCATGAGCATTTGGCGGGCCTTGTTCAGGCGCAGTTCCAGGTAGTACTGGCTGGGGACACGATTGAGGTATTGCTTGAAGATCCGCTCGAGCTGTCGTCGGGACACGCACACATGCTGGGCGATTTCGTCGGTGGTCAGCGGCTCTTCGATGTTGGCCTCCATCAGCAAAACCGCCTGGGTCAGCTTTGGATGGCTGGAACCCAGGCGGTTTTGCAGCGGGATGCGCTGGCGCTCGCCGCCTTCGCGGATGCGCTCTACCACCAGTTCTTCCGAGACCGCCCCGGCCAGTTCGGCGCCGTGGTCACGGGCCAGCACTGCCAGCAGCAGGTCGAGTACCGACATGCCACCGCAGGCGGTCAGGCGGTCACGGTCCCAGTCGAACAGATGGCTGGTGGCGATGACCTTGGGGAAACGCTCGGCGAAATCGTCCTGCCAGCGCCAGTGCACAGCGGCGCGATAGCCGTCGAGCAGACCGAGCTGGGCCAACGGATACACACCGGCCGACAGGCCGCCGATCACACACCCGGCACGCACCAGTTGCTTGAGGGCGGTGCTGAGCTGGGAGGCGATGACGGTCGGTGGCTCATCGGCCAGCAGGAACAGCTTTTGGAAACCTTCCAGCTTGCCGGCCCAGGGCTCACCCGGCAGTTGCCAGGCGCCGTCCATTGGCGGCTCGGCCTGCAAAAACGAGAGTTCGTACACCACGTCCGGATGCACCCGCTGAGCAACGCGCAAGGCCTCCTCAGCCAGCGCAAGCGTCAGTGCTTTAGTGCTGGGCCAAATCAGGAAACCAATTCGATGGGCAGTCATGGAGTGCTATCCGAAGCGAGTAACAGTAATGAAGACAAAGGCCAATGCTAGCCGGTAAACCAACACAAATCTCTAAAGCTGGTGAAGATCCAAATGTGGGAGCGGGCTTGCTCGCGAATGCGGTGGATCAGTCACCGGATGTATCAACTGATACACCGCTTTCGCGAGCAAGCCCGCTCCCACAGGGGATCGGGGTCAGCCTTAAAGCTGTGAAGCTTGCACTAATTCAGTGCATAAAAGCAGTTCTGTTTACTTCAAGCTGCCGGAAAGAAACTGCTGCAAACGCTCGGACTGCGGGTTGACCAGCACTTCGCGCGGGTTGCCACGTTCTTCAACGATGCCTTTGTGCAGGAACACCAGCTGGTTGGAGACTTCACGGGCAAAGCCCATTTCGTGGGTCACCACCACCATGGTCCGGCCTTCCTGGGCCAGGTCCTGCATCACCTTCAGCACTTCGCCCACCAGCTCCGGGTCAAGGGCCGAGGTGGGTTCGTCGAACAGCATCACCTCAGGCTCCATCGCCAGGGCACGGGCAATTGCCACGCGTTGCTGTTCGCCGCCGGACATGTGGCCAGGGAACGCATCCTTACGATGGCCCACACCGACTTTAGCCAGGTAGTGCTCGGCCTTTTCCCGGGCGTCTTTTTTCGACATGCCCAAGACGTGCACCGGTGCTTCCATGACGTTTTCCAGCGCGGTCATATGGGACCACAGGTTGAAGTGCTGGAACACCATCGACAGTCGCGAACGCATGCGTTGCAGCTGTTTCGGGTCTGCAGCCTTCATGGCGCCGTCTTTGTTGGCCACCAGTTTCAGCTCTTCGTTATTGAGCAGAATCTTGCCGGCGTGGGGTTGCTCCAGCAGGTTGATGCAGCGCAAAAAGGTACTTTTGCCCGAGCCACTGGACCCGATGATGCTGATCACATCACCGGCCGCGGCGGCCAGGGACACACCTTTGAGCACTTCATGACTGCCATAGCGTTTATGCAGGTCTTGGACTTCAAGTTTGTACATGCGGTCGGTTCTCACAAAAACAGTTGGTCAGTCGTTGAGCAAGCGCCCGTGCCGCAGCGCTTCGCGCCCCGCCACCTTGGCCAGCCAGAAACCCGCTTGGGCATAACGTAGCCGTTCAACGGCAAACAGCACCCCAGGCGTGCCCGCGCAAACAATGCTCACGCGGTCGGACAAGGGATCGATCACTTCAAATATCGGGTCGCCGGCTTCGACTACGCCACCGGCTTTACGCAGGTAGCTGATCACACCGGCGTGGGGCGCGAACAACAACTCGGTGCCTTCAAAGGGCAGGCCTTCGCAGGCTTCGTATTGCGGCGCGGGCCATTCACCACGGATCAGGCCTTGCTCGGCAAGGAACGCCAGGATGCCTTCGGCGTGGAAAATCGCCTCGTCACGACCGGTATCGGCCTGGCCGCCCAACTCCAAGGTCGTCGCCAGGCACGCCAGGGGAATCTGCGCCTCGGGGAACGCCCGGGCCAGGCGCAGCCACGGCAGCGAACAGGCTTCGTCAAACGAACTGCCGCCGGAATCTTCCGCCAGCAGGCCGACCTTCACATTCAGGTGCGCCGACAGCGAACGCCACTGCGGCCAGTGTTGCGGCAGCGCGTACATGTGCAACGCGGCTTCGGCGTCGCAATGCAGGTCGAGGACCACGTCGGCGGTGCAGGCATGGCTCAGCAACACCCGCTGCATGCCTTGCAACTGGCTGCTCGGCGCCGGCAACGCATTGAGCGCATCGCTCATGGCCTGGCGGATCAAGCGCACATTGGCGTGAGGATCATCCCCCAGCTTGCCGTTGAGCAACTCGGTAACCGGCTCGCTCAACTCAACGAAGTCGCGGTTGAAATTCTTGCCGCTGCCGATCTCGAAACGGCCCTGGTGACTGCCTTGCAGCAGTTGCCCCAGGCCCATCGGATTGGCGACGGGAACCAGCTCGATCACGCCGTTGAGGGCGCCTTGCTGTTCCAGTTCCGTCAGGCGCTTTTTCAGCTCCCAGGCGGCGCGCATGCCGGGCAATTCATCCGCGTGCAGGCTGGCCTGGATATAAGCCTTGCGCTCGCCGCTGCCGAAACGGAACACCGTCAGCTGGCGTTCGCAGCCCAGGTGACCCCAGGGCAACAGGTGATCGATACGTTCCATATCAATGCTTCCGTGGAGCCAGGTAGCTCAGCCAGCGGCCTTCGGCCAACTTGAACAGGCGCACCAGGATGAAGGTCAGGCACAGGTAGAACGCACCCGCCGTGATATAGGCTTCGAACGGCAAGTAGTACTGGGCGTTCACCGTGCGGGCGGCACCGGTGATGTCGATCAGGGTGACGATGGAGGCCAGGCTGGTGGTCTGGAGCATCATGATCACTTCGTTGCTGTATTGCGGCAGCGCCCGGCGCAGGGCCGATGGCAGCAGGATCCGGCGATACAGCTTGTAGCGCGACATGCCCATGGCCTTGGCTGCCTCGATCTCGCCATGGGGCGTGGCCTTGAGGCTGCCGGCGATGATTTCAGCGGTGTAGGCGCTGGTGTTCACGGCAAACGCCAGGCACGCACAGAAGGTGGCGCTGGACAGCAGTGGCCACAGGAAGCTTTCGCGCACCGCTTCGAACTGGGCCAGGCCGTAGTAGATCAAGAACAACTGCACCAGCATCGGCGTGCCACGAATCACGTAGGTGTACAGCCAGGCAACACCGTTGACGATCGGCTGCTTGGACACGCGCATCAGGCCCAGGGGCAAGGCCGCGAGCAAACCGAAGAACAGCGAAATGGCCAGTAGTTTCAGGGTGGTCAGCAAGCCGCCGAGGTACAGCGGCATGGCCTCCCAGATGACGTTGTAGTCGAAGATCATAGATCAGCCGCCTTTACGCCTACCGAGTAGCGCTTCTCAAGATGACGCAGGGCCAGCAATGACACGCTGGTGATCACCAGGTACATCGCCGCCACTGCGAGGAAGAAGGTAAAAGGTTCGCGGGTGGCGTCTGCCGCCTGCTTGGCCTTGAACATCATGTCTTGCAGGCCCACCACCGAAATCAATGCGGTGGCCTTGGTCAGTACCAGCCAGTTGTTGGTAAACCCGGGGATCGCCAGCCGAATCATCTGCGGCACCATCACCCGGAAAAACACCTGGAACGGGCTCATGCCATACGCCAGGCCGGCTTCGGCCTGGCCCTTGGGAATGGCCATGAAGGCGCCACGGAAGGTTTCCGAAAGGTAGGCGCCAAAGATGAAACCCAGGGTGCCGATACCGGCGGCCAAGGGGTTCAAGTCAATGTAGTCGTTGTAGCCGAGCAACGGCGCAACGCGGTTAAGCAGGTCCTGACCGCCGTAGAAAATCAGCAGGATCAGCACCAGGTCGGGGATCCCGCGGATCACCGTGGAGTACAGGTCGCCCAGCCAGGCCAACCAGCGCACCGGCGAGAGGCGCAACGCGACCCCGATCAGACCCAGAACAATGGCCAAGGCCATGGACGACAAGGCGAGCTGAAGCGTCAACCATGCGCCATCGAGGATGACAGCCCCGTAGCCTTTCAACATGATTCAGGTCCTCGAAAAGGGGGATGAAAAAATGGCGCAAACTTCAGAGATCCTGGTGCTTGCGCCATTCTGGACAGACAGCTGCGACGGTTTACTTGGCTTCTGGGCCGTAAATGTCGAAGTTGAAGTACTTGTCCTGGATTGCCTTGTACTTGCCGTTGGCACGGATCGCGGCGATTGCAGCGTTGATGCGGTCCAGGTTTTCCTTGTCGCCTTTACGTACCGCGATGCCGATACCGTCGCCGAAGTACTTGGCGTCGGTGAAGGCCGGGCCGGTGAACGCGTAGCCTTTACCGGCTGGCGTGTCGAGGAAGCCTTCCTGCAACAGGGTGGCGTCGGCCACGGTGCCATCAAGGCGACCGGCTTCTACGTCCAGGTAGATTTCGTTCTGCGAGCTGTAAGGAACAATGGTGGCGCCTTTGGGAGCCAGCACTTCCTTGGCAAAACGGTCGTGGATCGAACCGCGCTGCACGCCGATTTTCTTGCCTTTCAGTTCGTCCAGGCTGTCGCTGACGGCAGTGCCTTCCTTCAACACCAGGCGAGCCGGGGTCAGGTAGTAGCGGTTGGTGAAGTCCACGGACTTCTTGCGATCGTCGGTGATGGACATCGAGGACAGGATGGCGTCGATCTTGCGCACTTTCAGCGCCGGGATCAGGCCGTCGAATTCCTGCTCGACCCAGGTGCACTTGACCTGCATCTGCTCACACAGGGCGTTGCCGATGTCGTAGTCAAAACCGACGATGCTGCCGTCCGGTGCCTTGGAGGCAAACGGAGGGTAAGCCGCTTCAATACCAATCTTCAGTGGCTTGCCTTCGGCGAAAGCCTGCATGGACAGCACGGACAGCGCCAGGGCGCCCAACAGCACGAGTTTCTTCATCTTGGGACTCCATCGGTATAGGGCAAAACAGCAGTATGAGCCAGGGCCCACGATGCGAATGAGTGAAACCGAATAGCGGTGCTGCGTCCTGCGCCAGTTCAGCATCGGCGACGACGAGCGAGTGATCGGCATTCTAACGACAGGCCGGAAGCCGATATTTCCTCAATGCGACAACAATTTACAGAAGCACCGAGAAAGCGGTTCCAGCACATTGACAGCCTCTTGATTTTATGCAGAGGCAAAAGATATTAAACCTGTTAACGCTGCAAGTTGCGGGCCTATTATTCGCAAACCCTTCTAGCACGGCAAGTGTAGCGTTGGATCTAATTTTTCAGGGCGTCTAAAACGCGGGTTTTCGGGGCATGGGCGTAGCACTTTGCCTCATGTTTGGGCGTGGGGTTACACATTTGCCGGGCTCGGTAACATTCAGAAACTTCCCACAAACAAAACCGATATTTATTGGCCTCGTGGAAGGAACCCGATCACCTGTGGGAGCTGGCTTGCCTGCGATAGCGTTTTATCAGTGCCAGGTAGGTTGACTGGCCCACCGCAATCGCAGGCAAGCCAGCTCCCACATTAATCCGGTCTTGGCAGTAACATTTGTGGCGCCTCACAAAAAAGCCCCACCCGGCCTACGCCGAATGGGGCTTCGTCCCACAAACCCGCCTTACGCGACGTTCATGGTCTTGTGCGTCTCGATCAAATGCGCCACCACACTCGGATCCGCCAGGGTGGAGATATCGCCCAACCCGTCGTATTCAGCGGTGGCAATCTTGCGCAGGATCCGGCGCATGATTTTCCCCGAACGGGTCTTCGGCAAGCCCGGTGCCCACTGGATCACATCCGGTGAAGCAATCGGCCCGATCTCTTTACGCACCCAGTTTTTCAACTCCAGGCGCAACGCTTCATTCGGCTCTTCGCCGTTTTTCAGCGTGACATACACATAGATGCCCTGGCCCTTGATGTCATGAGGCACCCCCACCACCGCCGCTTCCGCGACTTTCGGGTGGGCAACCATGGCGCTCTCAATTTCGGCGGTGCCCATGCGGTGGCCGGACACGTTCAGCACGTCATCCACCCGCCCGGTGATCCAGTAGTAGCCATCCTCGTCACGGCGCGCACCGTCACCGGTGAAGTACATGCCACGGAAGGTCTTGAAGTAGGTGTCCACAAACCGGTCATGGTCGCCATACAGCGTACGTGCCTGGCCCGGCCACGAATCCAGGATCACCAGGTTACCCTCGGCCACGCCTTCAATCAGGTTGCCGAGGTTATCCACCAGCGCCGGTACCACGCCAAAGAATGGGCGCGCCGCCGAACCCGGCTTGAGCGCATGGGCGCCCGGCAGCGGGCTCATCATGTTGCCGCCGGTCTCGGTCTGCCACCAGGTATCGACGATCGGGCAACGGGATTGGCCGACGTTCTTGTAGTACCAGTCCCACGCTTCCGGGTTAATCGGCTCACCCACCGAACCCAGCAGGCGCAAGCTGCTGCCATCGGCGCCTTCGCAGGCGGCGGTGCCGGAAGCCATCATGGCGCGAATCGCGGTCGGTGCGGTGTAGAGGATGTTCACTTTGTGCTTGTCGACGATCTTCGCCACCCGGGTAATGTCCGGATAGTTCGGCACGCCTTCAAACATCAGCGTGGTTGCGCCGTTGGCCAGCGGGCCGTAGACGATATAGGTGTGACCGGTGACCCAGCCGACGTCGGCGGTGCACCAGTAGATTTCGCCCGGGCGGTAGTCGAACACGCGCTCGTGGGTCAGGGCTGCGTACAACAGGTAGCCGCCGGTGGTGTGCTGCACGCCCTTCGGCTTGCCGGTGGAGCCGGAGGTGTAAAGGATGAACAGCGCTTCTTCGGCGCCCATCTCTTTCGGCGCACACACGGTGCCCGCCACTTTCATCAGGTCTTCGTACCAGATGTCGCGATGCTGGTTCCACTTGATGTTGCCACCGGTGCGCTTGCACACGATGACTTTCTGGATGCTGCTGGTTTCCGGGTTGGTCAGGGCGTCGTCGACGTTGGCCTTCAGGGAAATTTTCTTGCCGGCACGAATGCCTTCGTCGGCGGTGATCACCACCTTGGATTTGCAGTCGATGATCCGACCGGCCAGGGCCTCTGGCGAGAACCCGCCAAACACCACCGAGTGAATCGCACCGATCCGGGCACAGGCCAGCATGGCGACCGCAGCTTCGGGAATCATCGGCATATAGATAGTCACCACGTCGCCGCGGTGCACATCCTGGCCGCGCAGGGCGTTGGCGAACTTGCAGACTTCTTCATGCAGCTCGCGGTAGGTGATGGTGCGGCTTTCGGCAGGGTCGTCGCCCTCCCAGATGATTGCTGGCTGGTCGCCACGCTCGGCGAGGTGGCGGTCCAGGCAGTTGTAGGAAACGTTGAGGGTGCCGTCGGCAAACCATTTGATGTCGACATGGTGATCGTCGAAGGAGGTCTGCTTCACCGTGGTGAAAGGCTTGATCCAGTCAAGGCGCTTGGCTTGCTCGCGCCAGAAACCGTCGGGGTTGACCACCGACTGCTGGTACATGGCCTTGTAGGTCGCCTCATCGGTCAGCGTATTGGCTGCTACTTCGGGGCGAACGGGGTACAGAGAAGCCGCACTCATCTTTCTTACCTCGGTGACATAGTTGTTGTTGTATGGCCCTGTTGTAGCCGGGCCGGACCTATAGAACCATTCGACGATGGTAGTAACAAGCCCCTACAAATTGCCCACCTATCCCCCGGCGGCGCTCTGGCCCGCGGCCCGTGGCGCTTTGCAGGTTTCTGAAAAAACCTTCATTTCGCGATTGTTACAAAAACCACCAATAGTGTTTATCAAAAGCACGGGTATATGAATATAACTCGGGCGCCTAAAATCAACCTCGCCATCAAGGCACTGTGATTAACAACGTAACAGCCCCCACGAAGGCAACGTTAATCCGAACTTCCCAATCAAGTTACACACGTGGCCTCACAAGGGCCCCGTGACCCCCTTCGACTGCCAAAAGGTAAATAGTCAAATGAAAGCGTTATTAGTTATGGCCCTTAGCAGCTTGTGCGCCACCGCCGCCCTGGCCGACGAAGCCCCGACTGACGTAGCCAGCCAGAGCACTCCCATCGTTGAGGACTACACCTACAGCACCCACTTGGACGTCGCCAAAGTATTGTCCATGAGTGAAGTCCCGGATGTATGCCAAGTAGTACCGGTAAAGATGGAATATGAAGACTCACAAGGTCAGCGTCATATTCTTCAATATCAGGTCATGGGTAACGGTTGCTCTAACGGATAATAACTTCGTTAGTTTGAACTGAACCTGATCTTATTCGCCGCAAGAAATCGTTCTTGCGGCAAAGAGCCCTCTCCTCTCGAATCGAATGCTACGATTGTGGCGCCGCCACCTCACCTGCAAGGCAGGATGCATTCATGCGAGCCAGTTTCGAAAAAATCCCCACCGAGGCGAACACCTCCTGGACCCTGCTGAACAGGCGTCTACCGGAGGCGATTCCGTTTGAATGGCATCACCATCCCGAATACGAACTGACCCTGACCCTCAACAGTCGCGGGCACCGCTATATCAGTAACGATGTGGCGCTCTACGATGATGGCGACCTGGTGCTGGTGGGCCCGAACGTGCCCCATAGCTGGTCTTCAGCCGAGCTGATCGACCCCGCCAAACCGCACATTGCCCTGGTCATCTGGTTTTCCGAGGCCTGGGCGGACTCGCTGGTGCAACTGTTTCCGGAGATGGGGTCGACGCGCGCGCTATTGGCTGCTGCGCGACAGGCGTTGAGTTTCAGTGATGCTACGTCCCGGGCGCTGCGCCCAGCGATCGAAGCCATGGTCGAGCAAGACGCTTCCCAGCGACTGATCTCGTTGCTCACCGTGCTCAACACATTGTCCCGGGATATCGCCGCGCAGCGCATCGCGACGGAAAACGCCGCCCCTCACATCGTTGAGGACGCCCGCATCCGCCGCGTTCTGGACTACCTGCACGGCCACTATGCGCAACCTGTCGGCATTCCCGAGCTGGCGCAAATGGCCTGCGTCAGCGTTTCAGCCTTCCATCGCATGTTCCGCAAACACACGCGCTGCACGGCGCTGGACTACATCGTCCGGCTACGCATCGGACATGCCTGCGCCTTATTGATGCAGGGCAAACTGGCGGTCAGCGCGATTTCCGAACAGGTCGGCTATGCCTCCCAGGCGCTGTTCAATCGGCAGTTCAAGGCGCACAAAGGCATGACGCCGTCACAGTTTCGGCTGCAACACGGGCATCACTTTCAATAAGCCGATTCTTCTATACGCTTCGCAACAAACGCCACAATCGTACTGCTCAACGCTCCAAATCAGGCTGCCGCCCAGGCAGGCCGGGGTGATTCCATACCTGTATGCACAACAACAAGACAGGTCACCCCATGAGCAACTACCACGCCTTCGAATGTGCCGAGCTGCCGGACGACTACAAGCGCAGCATCGTCGCGATGAAAAAGGCCCTGCGCGCGCAGATCGGCGACGTGCCTGGGCTGTTCGCCGAGGTCAGCGAGTTCATCAGGGCTGAAATCGCCTCGATCAAGGCCCAGCAGTCTGCCTGGCCCGAACTCGACTTTGAAACCATCGCCACCGGCCAGGTCACCGAAGCACAACGAGCCCTCATCAAGCGCCGGGGCTGCCTGGTGATCCGCAACCACTTCCCCAGGGAACAGGTGCTCGCGTGGGACAAGAGCCTGCTGGACTACCTCGACCACAACCATTTCGACGAGGTGTATCGCGGCCCGGCTGACAACTTCTTCGGCAACCTCGAAGCCTCACGCCCGGAAATATTCCCCATCTATTGGTCCGACGCCCAGATGCAACTGCGCCAACACGAGCGCATGGGCGCCGCGCAGTCATTCCTGAATCGCCTGTGGACCTACAATTCCCAAGGCCGGCAATGGTTCGACCCAGACATCAATGCGCTATACCCCGACCGCGTCCGCCGCCGCCCACCGGGCACCAGCTCCAAAGGGCTTGGCCCGCACACCGACTCGGGCGCCCTAGAACGCTGGCTGCACCCCGCTTACCTCAAGGTGTTCGACAAGATCTACCGCAACGACTTCAAGTCCTACGACCCCTGGGACGCTGCATATCGCACAGAAGTCGATGAATACGCCTACAAGGACACGGTGAAATGCTCGGCCTTCCGCACCTTCCAGGGCTGGACCGCACTGTGCGACATGCAGGCCGACCAGGGCGTGCTGCATACCTTGCCGATCCCCAAGGCCATGGCCTACATGCTGCTGCGCCCGTTGCTGGACGACGTCCCCGAAGATGAGTTGTGCGGCGTTGCGCCGGGCAAGGTGCTGCCAGTTTCAGAGAAATGGCATCCGCTGCTGGTCCAGGGCATGACCCCAATTCCGGACGTGCAGGCCGGCGATTCGGTGTGGTGGCACTGCGACGTAATCCACAGCGTCGCCCCCGTCGAAAACCAGCAAGGCTGGGGCAACGTGATGTACGTGCCCGCCGCGCCCATGTGCCCGAAAAACCTGCGGTACGCCAAGGATGTGCTCAGGGCGTTCGCGCAAGGGGTTTCGCCGGATGACTTTGCCAGGGAGGACTATGAAAAGGACTGGGGTGACCGCTTCATGAAGTCGCAATTGAATGCGCTGGGCCGCAAAGGGTTGGGGCTGGAATAGAGGGTTACTAGATCGCCTTGCGGCTCCCCATCCAACCTAATGAACCCAATCCTCGTAAGACAACCCGGCGACGCGACTGAATTCACGGACATTATTCGTCACCAATGTACAACCCGCAGCGATGGCATGCCCCGCGATCGCGGTGTCGTTCTGACCAATGATCAAGCCAGCGTCTGTCAGGCTCCGTTTCACGTCTACGGTCGCATCCACCGCGCTTACCCCCCAAGGCAGAACCTCATCCAACCGCTTCACAAACTCATCCACCAGAACCTTGTGCTTGGGTGATGCTTTTTTACCAATCTGCCCATAACGCATTTCGGAATAGGTGATCGCAGATATGACGATTCGATTATTGCGTGCAATCTCTGCGGCCAATCTTTCCAAAACACACTCAGGACGCTCGCGCATGATGAAAGAACAAATACAGGTATCAAGCATGTAGACGGTCACAGATTAAACCTGCCTTCATCGCTGATAATGTCGGGACGCTCTTCCAGAAAATCCGCATCAGCCTTGGGTAGCTCAGCGAACGACCCCCAACTAGGACGCACAGGCCGCAGCGTGATGGTGTCGCCATTACGCGTGATTTCCAACTCTCCCACGCCGTCATAAGCCATATCCGTGGGCAAGCGGATTGCCTGATTCTTACCATTCTTGAAAATTGAGACAGTGCGCATAATCGTCACTCCTACATATGCCTGACCTATGCAATCTAGCGACACACCCTGACATATGCAAGCCATAGGTCTACGCGGCGACCATCGGTAGCACTGCTGCGCGGCTGTAAAAAAATCCAGAAGCGGCAAACCCTTGCAAACCCTTGCTCTGGCTCGAAAAGCAGTCTTTTTGGCCGCTCACCGAGACCATCCGCCGCAACACAAAGTCGAATTTTTCCCTATAATGCGCGGGTAAATCGGGCCTGCAATATCCCTTTACACTGGGACGAAGAGCCAGACCTGAGGCCCCCGCTGGAGCCAGTAAGCATTGCTCCGCCCCTCAAGCCTCAAGCAGAACACCCGTAACCCTGATTCCGTTTAATGCGTGCGTTAGCTGCAACAAACGATTCCTTAAGATCCACCGCGGCCTTTGGGCCGTGTGAACACCCCACCATCCGGTTTCACACGGGCACCTTAGAGCCCTCACGCAGGAGACGACACGTCATGCTGAGCTGGGACGAGTTCGACAAAGAAGAAGACGGCGAAGTAGTTGCCAAAGGCGCCAACGCCGGCCACGCCACCGAAGCCAACATGGACCGCCTCGACGGCGCCGGCGCTGCTGCCGCCATCGAAGCCCGCGCCGTCACCGCCGCTGACTCCGCCGCGATCATCCGCGCCAAGGCCGCCCTCGACAAGCTCGACGTCGCCGAAGGCCTCGCCGAACTCGAAGGCTCCGCCGCCCGCGTCGCCGTTGACGAAAAGCGCATGATCAACTGCCGCGCCGACCTCAACCAACTCGTAC
>Ga0209173_100376_pt1 | contig 25889 bp, 26 predicted proteins | sample SynthPrep_16_END_FD_187206 | JGI IMG/M metagenome (GOLD analysis project Ga0209173, IMG submission 187206) | Synthetic microbial communities from Ohio, USA - SynthPrep_16_END_DS12_MetaG (SPAdes) (version 2) | ecosystem: Engineered > Bioreactor > Aerobic > Activated sludge | place: USA: Ohio... | reverse complement strand
GCATGGGCCTGTACCTGGCCGGCTGGTGGAGCGGCCTCACCCGCATCGAACGCCTCGGGCGCGGCCTGTGGCGGCATATCCAGCCCGTGGCCGGCCGTTTGTTGCCGGTCTCCAGCCTGCCGCGCGCATTGCTGCTGGGCGCGTTGTGGGGTTGGTTGCCGTGCGGGTTGGTCTACAGCACGTTGCTGTGGGCGGCCAGCCAGGGCAATGCGCTGGACAGCGGCCTGTTGATGCTGGCGTTCGGGCTGGGGACCTGGCCGGTGCTGTTGGCGACCGGCCTGGCGGCTGAGCGCGTCACGGCGCTATTGCGCAAACGCAGCGTGCGCATGGCCGGAGGGCTGCTGGTGATGCTGTTCGGCATATGGACATTGCCCGGTCCGCATCAGCACTGGTTGATGGGCCACTAACGCGCTGTGGCATAGCGCCGCTCCCTGTTGATGCAAATCAAGGTGCGCCCCCCGGCCAGCCCCTAGACTCGGCCCACTAGCCTATCCGGGGGAACGCCCGCATGCTCGACGCCATTCGTTGGGACACCAATCTGATTCACCGTTACGACCTGGCGGGACCGCGCTACACGTCCTACCCCACCGCCGTACAATTCGACAGCCAGGTCGGCACCTTTGACCTGCTCCACGCCCTGCGTGAGAGCCGCAAGGCCGCGCGGCCGCTGTCGCTGTATGTGCATGTGCCGTTCTGCGCCAACATTTGCTATTACTGTGCCTGCAACAAGGTGATCACCAAGGACCGCGGCCGCGCCCTGCCCTACCTGCAACGGCTGGAGCAGGAAATCCAGCTGGTGGCCTGCCACCTCGACCCGAAACAACCGGTGGAACAGCTGCACTTCGGCGGCGGCACGCCGACCTTTCTCAGCCACGACGAATTGCGCCAGGTCATGAACTGCCTGCGCCAGCACTTCAACCTGCTGGATGATGACTCCGGCGACTACGGCATCGAGATCGACCCGCGTGAAGCCGACTGGGCCACCATGGGCCTGCTGCGTGAGCTGGGTTTCAACCGCGTAAGCATCGGCCTGCAAGACCTCGACCCCGAGGTGCAACGGGCCGTCAATCGCCTGCAAAGCCTGGAGGAAACCCGCGCGGTGATCGATGCGGCACGTACGCTGCAATTTCGCTCGATCAATATCGACCTGATTTACGGCCTGCCCAAGCAAACGCCCATCAACTTCGCGCGCACGGTAGAGGAAGTGATCAAGTTGCAACCGGACCGCCTGTCGGTGTTCAACTACGCCCACCTGCCGGAACGCTTCATGCCCCAGCGGCGCATCAACACCGACGACCTGTCCTCCCCGGCGGAAAAGCTGGTGATGCTGCAAACCACCATCGAGCAACTGACCCAGGCCGGTTACCGCTACATCGGCATGGACCACTTCGCCCTGCCGGACGACGAACTGGCCATCGCCCAGGAAGAAGGCACCCTGCAACGCAACTTTCAGGGCTACACCACCCACGGCTATTGCGACTTGATCGGGCTCGGGGTGTCGGCGATCAGCCAGATCGGTGATCTTTACTGCCAGAACAGCAGTGACCTCACCGGCTACCAGAACACCTTGGCGGGCGCGCAACTGGCCACCAGCCGCGGGCTGGTCTGCACCACGGACGATCGCTTGCGACGGGAAGTGATTCAGCAGTTGATCTGCAATTTCAGCCTGGCATTCGAGAACATCGAGCAGGCATTCAACATTGATTTTCGTGGGTATTTCGAGGAGATCTGGCCGCAACTCCAGGCAATGGCCGAAGATGGCCTGATCGAACTCGACGCCCAGGGCATTCGTGTATTGCCCGCCGGGCGACTGCTGGTGCGGTCGGTGTGCATGGTGTTCGATGCCTACCTGGAGCACCAGAATCGGCAACGATTTTCACGGGTGATCTGATTACATCGACAACGAGGCGGCCTTCATCGAGTCGTTGGCGCTCATACCTTTCATCGACTTGGCCAGGGAGGTCTGAGCCGACATCAGGCCCGCCTGCAAAGCACTGATTTCGCTTTGCAGAGCACTGGTCTTGGCTCGAGCCTCTTCGGGCGAGAGGTTATTGGCCGCCGCGACTGCCGCCAGTTCGGCCTGTTTTTCGGCGATCTGCTGTTTCAGTTGGCGGATGATTTTCAGCACCTGTTTGACGTTGTCGTCCAGACCACTGTCATCGATATCCGCATTGGAGCTTTTCGCAGCACCAGCGGCTTTGAAGGCATCGGCGGAAATAGTCACGGTCACACCTTCAACCACCTTGGGTGCAGTAGCCGTTTCAGCGCCTGGTGCTTCTTCCTTGGCCTCAGCCAATGGTTTTGCATCCGGCACAGTCGGAATGCGGATGGCAGGGTTGTAGGCGGCTATAACAGACATGATCCAGGCTCCGGCTAAATAGGTGTGCCTGCTGTATCGACCTCGATACAAAAACCTTTATACGGTTGCCGGTTTTTTGTACACGCTGGCTTCAGCGACCTCCAGTGCGTTACCCTTACGTCTTATGTGTGTTTTCCCACAAGGATTTAAGAAATGTCCGAGCCAGTTAAACTGCGCGCTCACAGCCAGGCCCATTGCAAGGATTGCAGCCTGGCCCCCCTCTGCTTGCCACTTTCACTGAATTTGGAAGACATGGAAGCGCTGGACGAGATCGTTAAACGCGGTCGCCCGCTGAAAAAAGGCGAGTTTCTGTTTCGCCAGGGCGACAAGTTCGATTCCGTTTATGCAGTGCGTTCGGGCGCGTTGAAGACGTTCAGCCTGAGCGATGGCGGCGAAGAGCAGATCACTGGTTTCCACCTGCCCAGCGAACTGGTGGGGTTGTCGGGCATGGACACCGAGATTCACCCGGTGTCGGCCCAGGCCCTGGAGACCACATCGGTGTGCGAAATCCCCTTCGAACGCCTGGACGAACTGGCCCTGCAATTGCCGCAACTGCGTCGCCAGCTGATGCGGGTGATGAGCCGCGAAATTCGCGACGACCAGCAAATGATGCTGCTGTTGTCGAAGAAAACCGCCGACGAGCGCATCGCCACGTTCCTGGTCAACCTGTCCGCACGGTTCCGTGCCCGTGGTTTCTCGGCCAACCAGTTCCGCCTGAGCATGTCGCGCAATGAAATCGGCAACTACCTGGGCCTCGCGGTGGAAACCGTGTCCCGCGTATTCACCCGCTTCCAGCAGAACGCACTGCTTGCCGCCGAAGGCAAGGAAGTGCATATCCTCGACCCGATCCAGCTGTGTGCACTGGCCGGTGGTTCGATCGAAGGTTAAGGCACTCGAAGGTTAAGAGAAGGGTTGATCCAGACACCTGCGGCGCGCCAATCGGCGAGGTCGCAGGTATACTTCGAGTCCGTTTTCCGCCCAGGACTCTTCGACGATGACTTTCGATTCGTTCGACATCAAATCCCTGATCCGCCCCGTCATCGACTTCCCCAAGCCTGGGGTGATCTTTCGTGACATCACTCCCCTGTTCCAATCGCCCCGCGCCCTGCGCCTGGTAGCGGACAGCTTTGCCCAGCGTTATGTCGAAGCCGACTTCACCCATATCGGCGCGATGGATGCACGGGGCTTCCTGATCGGCTCGATCATCGCCTACCAACTGAACAAGCCGCTGATCCTGTTCCGCAAGCAGGGCAAGCTGCCCGCCGACGTGCTGGCCGAGGGTTATCAGACCGAGTACGGCGAGGCCTTCCTGGAAGTGCACGCGGACAGCCTGTGCGAGGGCGACTCGGTGTTGATGTTCGATGATTTGATCGCCACCGGCGGCACCCTGATCGCCGCGGCGAACCTGGTGCGGCGCATGGGGGCGAAGATCTTCGAAGCAGCGGCGATTATTGATCTGCCGGAGCTGGGTGGCTCGCAGCGGTTGGAAGATATGGGGATTCCGACGTTTTGCTTGACGCAGTTTGCGTTGACTGAACGTTAAGGTTTACCTGGGCCGGCCTCTTCGCGAGCAAGCCCGCTCCCACATTTGATCGTATTCACAGATATGAATGTGTGAACCCAATTAAATGTGGGAGGGGGCTTGCCCCCGATGAGGCCATCCGCAGCACAGCACATCACAACCCCATCTGCTTGCTGATGATCTCATTCATCACTTCACGCGTACCGCCACCGATGGACAGGATGCGGTTGTCACGGTACAGCCGCTCCACCAGGCTGCCGCGCATATACCCCTGGCCACCGAGGATCTGCACCGCGTCGTAGGTGACGCGGTCGGCGGTGTCGGTGGCCAGGTTCTTGGCCATCGAAATCTCCTTGATCACGCTGATACCTGCGGCCATTTTTGCCGCCTGGCGGTAGGTGAATTCGCGGGAGACCTCCACGGCAGTGGCCATCTCTGCCAGGCGATGCTTGAGCACTTGGAATTTACCGATAGGCTTGCCGAACGCTTCGCGCTGGGCCGCCCATTTGAGGCTTTCCTCCAAGGCCATCTGCGCGGTCATGTTGGCCATCAGGGCCAAGGCCAGGCGTTCGCTCTGGAAGTTGCCCATGATGCAGGCAAAGCCCATGTTCTCGGCACCGATCAGGTTGCCTACGGGCACGCGGCAATCGTCGAAGAATAATTCAGCCGTGTCCGACGCCCACCAGCCCATTTTCTTCAGCGGCTGGCCGACGCTGAAACCGGGGGTGTCTTTTTCGATCAGCAGCAGACTGATACCGGCAAAGCCCGGCCCGCCGGTGCGCACGGCCACGGTGTAGAAATCGGCGCGGATGCCGCTGGTGATGAAGGTCTTGCTGCCGCTGACGCGGTAATAGTCATCGTCGCGAATGGCGCGGGTCTGCAGGCTGGCCACATCGGAACCGCCGCCCGGTTCGGTGACCGCCAGGGCGATGATCTTTTCACCCGACAGCACCTGCGGCGCCACCCGTTCGCGCACCTCGGGCCGGGCCCATTTGACGAGGGGCGGCAGGCCGATATCCAACGACCCCAGCCCCGCCACGACACCGCCAGAGCCGCAGCGCATCAACTCCTCGCTGGCGGCCACCTTGGCGAACAGATCGCCTTCATGGCTACCCCCCAGGGCTTCGGGATAACCGATGCCGAGAATCCCCGCCGCGCCGGCCTTGAGGTACAGCTCGCGGGGAAAGCTTTCCGCCTCCTCCCACTGCTCGATGCCGGGCAACAGCTCACGCTCGACAAAGCGACGCACGCTGTCGCGGACCAATTGGTGGTTGGGGTCGAAGTAGTCCAGGTAGGCAGACATCTGCAAACTCCACGGGGGGGTGGAGGGAAATTACCAAGCGCTTGCTTGGTTATCAAGCCGTACTCAGCGATTGCTAATGGCACAAACCCAATATGGAAAGGGGCTTGCTGTGGTGAAGGAGCCAATCTCCCAGCGAATCTAATGGGGCTGCTTCGCAGCCCAGCGCGGGGCAAGCCCGCTCACCACAGCAAGCCAGCTCCCACATTTGTAGTGCGGTGGTCTTTAGAGGGCGATCGGTTTACGCCCGGCGAAGGAATGCGCCAGCGTCCCACCATCCACCAACTCCAACTCGCCACCCAGCGGCACGCCGTGGGCGATGCGCGAGGTGATCAGGCCTTTGTTGGTCAGCAATTGGGCGATGTAATGCGCGGTCGCCTCACCTTCCACCGTCGGGTTGGTGGCCAGGATCACTTCGGTAAAGGTGCCCTGCTCTTCGATGCGCGCCACCAGTTGCGGAATGCCGATGGCTTCCGGGCCAAGGCCGTCCAGCGGCGACAGGTGGCCCTTGAGCACAAAGTAGCGCCCACGATAGCCGGTCTGCTCTACCGCGTAGACATCCATCGGCCCCTCCACGACGCACAGCAGTGTGTCGTCGCGGCGCGGGTCGGCGCATTGCGGGCAGAGCTCTTCCTCGGTGAGGGTGCGGCACTGGCGGCAGTGGCCCACGCCGGTCATGGCCTGGCTCAGGGCCTGGGCCAACCGGGTGCCGCCGCTGCGATCACGCTCGAGCAATTGCAGCGCCATACGCTGGGCGGTTTTCTGGCCGACACCCGGCAATGTGCGCAGGGCGTCGATCAGTTGGCGAATCAGGGGGCTGAAGCTCATGGGCAATGGTCCGACAAAACAACGAGACGCGGTTTATACCCGCGCCCCGGATTAGCGTCAAATCCTCAATCCTGCGCGACGCGCACCACCAACTTGCCGAAGTTGCGCCCTTCCAGCAAACCGATAAAGGCCTCGGGTGCCTGCTCCAGGCCGTCGACCACATCCTCGCGGAATTTAATCTTGCCATCGCGCACCCAAGGCGCCATGGCGCTGAGGAACTCCGGCTGGCGATCACCGTAGTCATCGAACACGATAAAGCCCTGGATGCGCACACGCTTGGTCAGCAACGTACGCTGCAGTGCGGGCAACCGGTCAGGACCGCTGGGCGCCTCGTGGGCGTTGTAGCCGGCGATCAGGCCGCACAACGGAATGCGCGCCTTGGGGTTAAGCAGCGGCATCACGGCATCAAAGACCTTGCCGCCGACGTTTTCAAAATAGATGTCCACACCGTTGAAACACGCTTGGGCCAAGTCATCGGCAAAATTCGCACTCTTGTGGTCGACGCAGGCATCAAAGCCCAATTCGTCCACCACGTAGCGGCATTTGTCGGCGCCCCCTGCGATGCCCACGACACGCAAGCCTTTGAGCTTGGCCACCTGCCCCACCACCGAGCCCACCGCGCCGGACGCTGCGGCCACCACCAGGGTTTCGCCCGCCTTGGGCTGCCCGATGTCCATCAGGCCCATGTAGGCGGTCATACCCGGCATGCCCAGCACACCCAAGGCCATGGACGGGCTCGCCAGACCGCCAGGCACCGGGATCAGGTTGCGACCATCGGAAATGCTATGGCTCTGCCAGCCGGTAGCGCCGACGACCAGGTCGCCCACTTCGAATTTCGGGTTACGCGACTGTTCGATACGGCTGACAGCCCCACCGGTCATCACTTCGTCGATTTCCACCGGAGCTGCGTAGGACGGTGCATCGCTCATACGTCCGCGCATGTAGGGGTCGAGGGACAGGTACAGGGTTTTCAGCAGGACTTGGCCGTCAGCCAAGTCAGGCAGATTCACACGCTCCAGGCGGAAATTTTCCGGGGTCGGTGCGCCTTGAGGGCGTGAGACCAGGACAATGCGCTGGTTCAGGATCGGTTCTTGAGGCATGAAGGGGCTCCTTTATCGAATGTATCGGTATAGGGTGCAGACCCTGCGTGGCGTACCAGGGTTCGATCCAATTGGCACACAAAAAAATGCCAGGCACGTGGCCTGGCAGTGGAGTGTAGCTAAAACACATCGATCAGAACGGCAGCTTCATGCCCGGTGGCAGTTGCATGCCGGCGGTCACGCCGCCCATTTTTTCCTGGCTGTTGGCTTCGATCTTGCGCACGGCGTCGTTAACGGCCGCGGCGAACAGCGCCTCGAGCATTTCCAGGTCATCTTCGCCAACGCCCGGCAGGACGCTTGGGTCGATGCTCACGCGCTTGATGTCGTGACGACCGGTCATCACCACACTGACCATATCGCCACCGGCTTTACCGGTGACTTCGGCGTTGGCCAGTTCTTCCTGCATCTTGGCCATCTTTTCCTGCATCTGCTGCGCCTGCTTCATCAGGCCGGCCATGCCACCTTTCATCATGGGAATCACCTCAAAGTACGTGGATCAATTAGTAGCCCGGTGTTATGACGCCTGAGGCACCGGGGCTTCGACGGGTTCAATAGTATCGTGACGGACGACCGCACCGAACTGTTGCATCATTTGCTGGATGAGTGGATCACCCTGGATCGAATCCTCGGCCTCGCGCTGGCGGTTGATACGCCGGCGGGTCGCGGCCTGGGCCGGGGTTTCCTGCTCGGGCTTGATCAGCTCGATGGTGATGGTCAGCGGGCGCTCATGATACTGGTTCAGTGCATCGTTGAGGCGGCGTTGCTGGGTCGCGTTGAACAGGGCGCTGTGGGCCGGGTCCAGGTGCAACAGCCAGTGGTCACCCTCAATGGAGATCAGTGTGCAGTTGGCCGCGATGCTGCCGGTCATGCCGGAAATCGGCAGTTTCGGGAACAGCTCCAGCCATTGCAGGGCCAGGCCGGTGGCCGGGGCCGCAGCGGGTTCCGCCTCGGGCTCGGGGGCCGGCTCGGCGGTGTGTTCGCTGGCCAGGTCGTCCAGGTAGCTGTAGGCCGAATCCATGTCCGGCTCGATGTAGTCCTCGTCCAGCGGCGGTTCGTCGTCGAGGTCGATGCCCGGCGTGGCAGCTTCCACCTGGGCCACGGTAGGCTCGGGGACCGGCGCGGACACCCACTCGGGGGCATCCGGCACCACGCTGTCCGGGGTCGGCGTGGGCATCGGCGTCAGCTCGGGCTGCTCGCCGATGGTTTCCAGCACGGGCTCTACGGCAGGCACCCGCTCGACGTCGGCGTCAGCCTCCACCGGGTCATTCCAAGGCAGGTCGACGACCGGCTCAGGCGCGCTGACCGGTGCCGGCTCAACCGCCGGCGCAGCAGACACTGGTTCAGGCTCAGGTTCAGGTTCAGGTTCAGGCACCGAAGCAACCGGCGTGGGTGCAGCAACCACTGGCGCAACCACCGCCGCGCCAGCCACTGGTTTGGCGGAATCAACTGTGGCCTGGCTGATCCCCACTGGCTTTAGCGGCTGTCTCGGCGCGTCTGCCGAGTCGGCGGGTCGGAAGGCCAGCATCCGTAGCAGCACCATTTCAAAGCCGCCCCTCGGGTCGGGGGCCAGGGGCAGGTCGCGGCGACCGATCAGGCCCATCTGGTAGTAGAACTGCACGTCTTCGGCCGGCAACGCCTGGGCCAGGGCCAACACGCGGTCGCGGTCGCCATGGCCGTTGTCGACACCCTCAGGCAGCGCCTGGGCGATGGCAACGCGGTGCAGCACATTAAGGATTTCCGAGAGCACGCCATTCCAGTCGGGGCCTTGCTCCGACAAGTGGCGCACGGCCTCGAGCAAGGCCTTGGCGTCGCCTTCGATCAGCGCGTGCAGCACGTCGAATACCTGGCCGTGGTCCAGGGTACCGAGCATGGCGCGCACGTCGGCGGCCATGACCTTGCCCTCACCAAAGGCAATGGCCTGGTCGGTGAGGCTCATGGCGTCACGCATCGAACCATCGGCGGCGCGGCCGAGCAGCCACAGGGCATCGTCTTCGAACGGTACGTTCTCGACGCCCAGCACGTGGGTCAAATGCTCGACCACCCGCTCGGGGGTCATGTTTTTCAGGGAGAACTGCAGGCACCGCGACAGAATCGTTGCAGGAAGTTTCTGCGGGTCGGTGGTGGCCAGGATGAATTTGACATAGGGCGGCGGCTCTTCCAGGGTTTTCAACAAGGCGTTGAAGGAGTGGCTGGAGAGCATGTGCACTTCGTCGATCAGGTAGACCTTGAAGCGGCCGCGGCTTGGCGCGTACTGCACGTTGTCGAGCAGTTCGCGGGTGTCTTCGACCTTGGTGCGGCTCGCGGCGTCGATCTCGATCAGGTCGACGAAACGCCCTTCGTCGATTTCCTTGCACACCGAGCACGTGCCGCAGGGCGTCGAAGTGATACCGGTTTCACAGTTCAGGCATTTGGCGATGATGCGCGCAATGGTGGTCTTGCCCACCCCCCGAGTACCGGTGAACAGGTAGGCGTGGTGCAGCCGCTGGCTGTCCAAGGCATTGATCAGAGCCTTGAGCACATGGGTCTGGCCGACCATTTCGCGGAACGAGCGCGGACGCCATTTACGTGCAAGAACCTGATAACTCATCGAAAACCGTCGCAACTGGGAAGCGGAAGCCGGTAATGCTAGCGGAGCAAGGGGGAAATTGCATCCGGCACGCTCGCCTAATCTGACTAAGCTTGCCTGATTGGCCCCAAAAAGGCCTGAACCCGGAGAGTGTATGCGCGGAGTCCTGGGCGCTTTATGGATGATCACCTCGGCTTGCCTTGCAGCCCCCACCCCCTTGCGCTTCTCGGTCTCCGACAGCTGGGCCATGCCCGTGGTGCAGTTGGAGGACGGCCGGCCGACCCAGGGTATTTTGTATGACCTGATGTTGAGCCTGGCCACCCAAGTTGGCCGACCGGCCGAATTCCACGTGCTGGCGCGGGCGCGCATCTCCGGCGCCATGGAGCATGGCGACATTGATGTGCGCTGTTATGTCACCCAGGCCTGGGTCGACAACCTGTCCGGCGACTACAGCTGGAGCGTCTCGCTGATGGTGCAGCGCAACCTGCTGGTCAGCACCCACATCCCCGCGCAGCCGGTACACGTCAGCACACTCGCGCCGCAAGCCATCGGCACGGTGCTCAATTACCGCTACGCCACCCTCGACCCGCTGTTTGCCAGCGGCCAGCTCAGCCGCGACGATGCGCGCAGCGAGGAGCAAGTGCTGCACAAACTGGTGGCCGGGCGCTTCAAGTTCGCCGTGGCCAATGAATGGATACTCGACCGTTTCAACCAGCGGATGCCGGTCGGCAAACGGCTGCATAAGGTGGCGGTGATGGATGAACAGCACCTGGGCTGCGCCGTACGCAACGACCCGGATGTGCCGGTGCAGCAGATCCTGCGCACGTTATTGCGGATGAAGCTGTCGGGCGAGATCGATCAACTCATCCAGCTCTACACCGGTGAGACTCCTGACAGGAACTGACAGCACCGCCTTATAGACTCGGCTCCCCAAACACGCATGTCCAAGGAGCCCGCATGAACACCATCGCCCACTATTTCCTGCTGTACGTCGACAGCCCGGCCACCAGCGCCAACTTCTATAGCCGTCTGCTGGACAAGCCACCGGTGGAGCTCAACCCGACCTTCGCCCTGTTCATTCTCGACAATGGGGTAAAACTGGGGCTGTGGTCGCGCCATACCGTACAGCCGGCGGCCCAGCTCACGGGCGGTGGCGGTGAAGTGGGCATGTCCCTGGCCGACAAGGCCGCCGTGGATGCCTTGCACGCCCTGTGGGTCGAGCGCGGTGCGACGATCATCCAGTCACCGACCGCCCTGGACTTCGGCTACACCTTCGTCGCCCAGGACCTCGATGGTCACCGGCTGCGCGCGTTCTGCCTGCACGATTGACCGCCAACGCCCTTCTAGGCTGATGGCGGCCACGCTGGCCAACACGATCACGCCGCCCAGCACCACTTGCAGGGCAATGTGCTCGCCCAGCAGCGTTGCCGCCATTGTCATCGCCACCGGCGGGATCAGGTACATCGCCACTGAGGCGCGGCTGACCTCGACATGTTTCAACACATACCCCCAGGCCAGGTACGCCAAGGCGCTGGGAAAAATCCCGAGGACCAGTACCGCGAGGTTTTCCGGCAACGGCGCCTTCATCACTGCCGAGGGCAGACCTGGCAGATTCACGCAGAGCATCAAGGTGCCCGCCCACACCATGTAGCACGCCATCGTCAGCGGGCTGTAGCGGTGCGCATAGTGTTTCTGGATGGCGAAGTACAAGCTCCACGACACGGCCGCGAGCAGGATCAGCAAGCCGCGCGGGTCGATATCGCCCACACCGTGATCGCCCCAGATCACCACCAGCACGCCGAGCAAGCCCAGCAACACGCAGCTCCAGCGCCAGAGGCTGACCCGTTCCTTCAAGCAGAAAAACGCGAGCAATACACTGAACAGCGGCGCCGATTGCGCCAGCACGCTCGACGCCGCAGCGGTCACGAATTGCTGCCCGTAATTGAGGCTGGTGTGGTGCAGGAACACGCCGAAAAAACTCAACACCAGCAGCCACGGCAGATCCCGCACGCGGGGTCGACCGATGCCCAGCACCAGCGCCACGCCCGCCATGAAGACTGACGCAATCAAGAACCGCAGCAGCGCGAGCTGGCCAGGGCTGTAGCTGTGCAGGCCCATATGCACGCCAATCGGTGAATAGGCCCAACAGAGGATGACGCTGGCGATGACTAGCGTAAGCTTCAGGGGTGACGGGGTATTCATTGACGGCCATCCGAAAACTGAGAAGGAATGCCGTCAGTCTTGGCCCAGGCAAGGCGTAGGACAATTAACCGTTTCTGACTTCTGAAATCACGGGAACTGAGCAATGGAACTGGCCCAACTGAACATGGTGCGAGCCGTGGCGCGAACCGGCAGCGTGGCCCAGGCCGCCGTGCAATTGCATTGCGTGCCGTCCAACATCACCACGCGCATCAAGCAGCTGGAAAGCGAGTTGGGCACGCCACTGTTTATTCGCGCCGGGCGTGGGCTGGTGATCAGTGCTGCCGGTGAGATCTTCCTGGAGTATTGCGAACGCATCCTGGCCTTGGTGGACGAGTCCAAACGCGCCGTGGACGCCAACGCCATTCCCCGTGGCACCCTGCGTATCGGCGCCGTGGAGTCCAGCGCCAGCGGGCGTCTGCCGCCCCTGCTGGCCGAGTACCACCGGCGCTACCCGGACGTCAGCCTGGAACTGGTGACCGGTGCCTGGAGCGAGCTGCTCGACGACCTGCAACACCACCGCCTGGACGTGGCGTTGGTGGCCGCCGGCAACAAACGCGCGAAGCTCGAACACAGCGTGGTCTACAGCGAACGCCTGGTGCTGATCGCCAGCGCCTCCAGCGACCCGATCCACAGCGCCGAAGACCTGGCTGGCCGCACCTTGCTGGTGTGGCCACCGGGCTGCCCTTATCGGGCGGCGCTGGAGAACTGGGTCAAGCCCCACGCCTTCAAACCGGCGATTGCCAGCTATGCCAGCTGGGGCACGATCATCGGTTGCGTGAGTGCCGGGATTGGCGTGGCGCTGGCACCGGAAGGCATCCTGGCCCGCTATGAGCAGGCCAATCAGCTGGCGTCGTACCGCTTTGAGGAATGGCAGGCAGTGGACAACCTGCTGTTCTGGCACAAGGACACCCAGCGGCACTTGGCGCGGGATGCGTTTGCCGACTTGTTGCGTGAAACCTTTGGCGGATGAAGATCCAAAATGTGGGTGTGAGCTTGTTGGGGTAAATGGGGCTCTTTGTGATGTACGGTTTTTTTGTAGTGAGCGGGCTTGCCCCGCGCCGGGCTGCGAAGCAGCCCCATCAGATCTACAGTGAACCCGCAGGGGGTCAAGCCCCGCTCACCCCAAAAAGCCCCATTCCCCACAACACGCCCGCGTCCAGATTTAGACGCTTATCGTTGTCGAGATCAGCCTTTGGGGGCCGCCAAACGCGCGTACTGATCCTGGCTGATCCACCCCGTAAACGAGCGATCATCCGCATTGATGAACTCGACCTGGGCCCAGCCATCCTTGAAAGCCAGCACACCGACCACGTCATTCTTGACGATGTACGGCCGTTTCGCCGCCTTGGCACTTGGGTTTTTCAGCAGGTAAGCCTTGTCGGCGGACACCTTCACCAAGCCGATCCATTTTTTGCTGGCGGTCTGGGTCAGGTCCAGGCCAGTGGCAATCTCCGGCATCAGCACATTGAGGCAACCCGGATGCTGGCGGCCTTCTGCCACGGTGAGGGTCACGCCGTCAGACGACGCTGCCACGCTGCCGGGGTAAGACTCGTCGAGCCAGGTGGTCAGCGCGCCGGGCTGGCCTTGCAGGTAAAACGTGCAGCCGCGCGTCACGCCTTCGCCCATCTGTTCCGAGTAGTAGCCTTCGACCTGGTGCTCAGGCGTCACCGCGAGCATCAGCCCTTCGTATTTGCCTGAATGCAACGCGGGCGAACCGGCAAAGGCAGGCGCTACGGTGCACAACGACAACACACCCAGTGCTAGAAAACGGATCATCTTATTTTTTCCCTTCAAGTTTCTCGTAGGCTTTTTGCATCAGGACGTCGTAGTTGCCGTAGTCCTCACCGTTATAGTTACGCGCCATGCCGGTAAAATCTTTAGTCTTCATGGCCTTCATCAACGCCGGGCTCTTACTGCAAAACCCGAGAAACGCCTTTAGTTGATTGCCCGCATTCACTTTTAATGCCGCAGAAAACTCAAACACGGTCTTGTAACCACAGGATGCAAAGTTGAACCCCATGATCTGAAACATGCCCCACGACGCCGACATCAAGGCCGCTTCCTGATCCAGGGCGAAGGCGGTGGCCATGGTTTCCCAGGCCTTGGTCTGGTCCTTGTTGTTAATCTGCCACTGGGGCCCGGCCTTTTTCTTATAGGTGTAGGACAGCAGCGGGTGCGCCTGGTCGTAGATGTGCTTGGTGTACCGCTGAAACAGGTGCCCTTCAAACGCGATCACCGGCAACTTAGCCGGCCCGAACCCCGAACGCCCGCCGGACTCCACCGTGGCGAAAGCCTTGATGATATTCACCGAAATGCCACTGCCTAACTGCGTAGCGGCGTTCTGAAAATCGCTCTCGCTCAGGGTCATGCCCCCGTCGCACGTGGCCTGGAGCATCAATTGGCGGTTACGCCGCTCGGCCTCGATCACCGCGCGCATGCGGTCCAGGTACACATTGACCGTGGCTTGCACCGCATCCCCCTGGTTATTGCCGAACGTATTCAGAAAGCTCGGAATACGCAGGGTCGGGAAGGCCTTCACCGGCACCTTCACCGCCTCTTCGATCAAACTGTTGAAGGTTTTACCGGTAGGGTCGATCACGCCATCGGGGTGGGCATATTTGAGGTGGCGAAACTGGTACTGGCTGATGCACTGCACCAACTGGCCGTCGCACTTGCCGTTTTCGGCCAGCGGAAACCCCAGCTTGGGAATGATCAAATTGAATAGATACTGGATGCACTGCACATCGGCGGGCAAGTTACGGGCTTTACCGGGGGCGCCCACCGAAGCACTGATAAGACGGGGCAACCCTTGCAGGCTTTTCATCACAGACATCCTTGTTAGTTAAAGAAGTAGTGGCACTTCAATATCAACTCCACCACCTTGTCATACTCTGAAACAAGTGGCTGGCGGAAACTAACAAGGAGGTTTGGGGTTGTCCAGAGCGACCGGTAAAAGTTGTGAAACAGCCGAATATATTTGATCAGTAACCGTGGAACTCTCGGGTTTTCTGATACGTGTGGAAATCAATCCACTCGACCACGTCGTAAGGCAGGTACAGCTGCGCGCGAGCCCTGGAAATGGCGATGTACACCGCGCACAGTCGCTGATCGAACGCGTAGGCATCCTTGAACTTAACGTTGGTGAGCAGCTCGGGCGTGAGCAATACTCGGTCGAACTCCATGCCGCCCGCCTCTTCCGCGAGCATTAGCAGGCAGCGCTTGCCGGGGACGCCGCTCAACCGGTTCAAACGGGTAATGTCGGCGACGTTGAAGCCTTTTTCCAATTCACTCTCGACCCACAGGAACGATTCATCGAACTGGCCGGCATCGCGCACCTGCTGCCAGTCGTCCATGTCGCTGAAATACGCATGCGGGCCGTTGTGGTTGTGCTCGTTGCTATAGAACTCCGGCTTGAACAAGGCGACAGCGCTGATCATGAAGCGCTCAAGGTCCTGCTGCGCGGCGTTGTCGAGGAGACCGAAGGGGCAGTTGGCCTGCTGCAACTGAATCGCCCATTTCATGGTGTCCCAATGGGAGGCAGTCAGCACCACGCAACCTTCCGGCGGCACGAAGCCTTGGGGGTAATGCTCGATACCGACATCGGCATCCCGGGCGCCTTCGAAGGGCGTCTTGCCCTTCTGCGAGTGCACGCTGATCAACGGATTGACCAGACGCTCGACGTTGCGGCCTGAGCGGACGGAGTAACTGATGTCAGTGTGCCGGACCTCACGCTTTCTCCGGACCATCACACCGCTGGCCAATTGGTATTCATCGCCGAGGGTGATCAGCACCTGGCGGCCGCGCTCGATAATTTGCAGCAACGACGGCGGGATGTCTTGGCTTTCGTCGATCAGTACATGGGTGTAACGGGGCGGCACCACGCACCCTTCGAGGCTCGCACGCTTGATCAGCCACAACGCCGCGAAGCCGGTCTGGTTGGCCCACTGAGGGTTGGCTTCGAGGTAGGTCCACACGCGGCTGGCATACTCCAGCAACGCTTGGGCGTCGACGCTGGACAGCGGTTGCTTGAAATGCGGCAAGTGCCTCGCCGACAGGCTGTGATGGTTGGAGTGGCAATAGCTTTCGAGCACCTTCAGACAGATATCGAGTGTCGCCGCGCCATCGTGCCCCCGCCAGCCATGGATATTGAGGGCCTGGGACACATCGTGCTTACCGGGCAACCTCACCGGCGAAATCTGCGCGGAGGGCCGTGGCCCCTGCAACAGGGCCTTGGCAAAGGCGGCAAACGTCGAGCCGGCCTTGCTATCACGCGCCAACCCCATACGCTCGCGAAGCGTTGCCAGTTTTGCCCCTGTGCGCGCCAGTACGAGGGTCTGAGCAGGCCGCAGGCACTCCATCAATGCGCCGAGCAAGTGGCTCTTGCCGATGCCCGCATAGCCTTGCACATGCAGGTCTTCGTTCAGGTTGGCGCGAAAGGTGCGCACCAGCTTGTCCTGGGCCGGGCTGAGCCAGCGTTCGCGGTGCCGAGGCGTGATCATCTGCTGGCTGAACGGGTCATTGCTGCGCAGGTGGCGGACCTTGTAGCCGATATCCCATTTGCCCGAAGGCAGCAGGTAATCCCGCGCCGCGACTTCTTCAGCCGACAGCAGTCGCAGGTTGACCGTTTTGAGCGCATTGAAGCCAAAGTACAGTTTGCGCGGATCGAACAGCCGCTGGGCTTCGGACAGTAATCTCGCGGTGCCTTCTGCCTGCGTGTCCACCGCCCAGTCGATCAGCTTGGTCAGGATGCGCTCGGCGCCCATGCAGGTCAGGTCTTTTTCTGCGGTCTGGGCCAGGTTCTGGATGACCAGCACGGCGGCCAGCTCGGGGTCCGTCAGGCCGGCAAGGGCCGTGGCACCGTCCGTGCCCAGCAGGGCCGTGCAGGTCTCATCCGTCACGGGCAGGAAGACGGGGCTGGATAAATCAAAGTGTTCCGGTTGCATAGTTCCTCGCAGCCAGGCAATCAGGCATTGCCCTGACCACCCAGCTCAAACCGATATTCTCCAAGAGACCCCGACATGCCGCCGCCATGAGGATGCACGTGCGGCGTAGAGGCCATCGCATTGATCTGCTGTTGGAGTTCGAACACCGCCATATCCAGCAGCCTGCGCAAGTCCTCGGCACTCTGTGCGGCCACATTCAACTGCAGCGTGCAGGCACCCGCGAGTGGCGGCGACGCGGGCTCGGCGGGCGGCGCGGGTTCATCGGCCACCTGCGCAACCTGGATCATTTGCGCCTGGCTGAGGATCTCCGCGTGCTCGTCATCCATCAGGTCCAGCACCCTCGCTAATTCCAGGGTCTGTTCAGGGTGCGATTGAATACGGTCCTTGATCTCCAGGCGCCGCATCTGCCACTCCCGCAGTTTTTCGCGAGTGAGGTCGTCGACTTTTTCCACGTGTGTTGTCTCCGGATGCCAGGCACTGGAGTATGCCGCCATGGACCGCCCGATGGCAGATGGCGTGAAAGCATTTTTGAAGTGAAATTTAAGAGGTGATGCAAGGAAGAGCGTTATGGAGGCAACCCCACCAGCCACACCCCGGCACACAATGTTCCCGCTGTGGCTGCTGCCTTCCGGCTCTGACCAGGTTCACGGGTAATCGTTGAAAGCCATATGGGGCAAGGGTAACAGGCTTTTGAGGTTGTCTCTATTCTTCCGTGCCAACACCCGGTGCGGACAGTCAGAAATCGGGGTGTAGCCAGCACTGTCACTTGCTTAGCACTAGGCGGGGTAGACCTGACCAGTCCGCCAGGCAAGATGACAATGCAGGTTTTGAGCGCCATAGCTGAGTTTGAACGTGACCTGCTGATAGAACGTACTCAGCAAGGGTTGATACGTGCCAGGGCGGAAGGTAAGAAGCTTGGGCGCCCACAGGCCACATACACCACGGCAGCAGTGCAGCGACTAAAGGCAAGGGATATGACTCAGGCTGAGGTGGCGGGAGAACTATGAATTGGAATCGCTACTGTTAAGCGCCACTGGAACAAGGTCTAACGGGCCCTCGTGGATGAGCCCCATCAAGTACGGGATTTTTCCCGGTGATATTCGGCGATTCTGGATGCCAGATAGCAGATTGGAACGGAAATGGCTCTTACCACCAAGCCAATTTCAACAGGTGAACACGTTTTCAGAATTACACGCGATGCATTTCTTTAATGATTCTGCTGAATTTCGTGCAGGTTTCGTCCTTCAACGCCCGACTTGAAACTATATACTTCTCTGACCTTGAGATAACGTCAATATTATAAACTATAGTCAAAACCCCAACAAAATCGGAATCTAGGATGGCTGCATCATATGCCATTATAAGTAGCTTATCTGGAGAAATGGCCAGCCTGATAAAATATAACGGCTCATCTTCAACAGCATTATTGTTAATTACAACGACATTATCACCCAATACGAAATGCTCTCCCGACATATCTACATGAACGACAACCCAGCTCATCTTACTTATAGATTTCGCAAGCTCTGAGTCAAAAATCCTTTCCACCATGAATTTCAGGATTGTGTTATCCCTAACTGCCTGAATATCAAAGCCAACTTTCTCTATAATGTTGGCCATGCCTGGATGAGCTTTAAGCAGCCCATCAACATAGTCATCAATATTAGCAAGGCTTTTATATTTTTCGATTTTCTTGGGGCTTCTTTCGATCATGCAAACCATGAACACCGACCAGATACCCCTCTCATCTTCAGTCAAAGCCCCCACCCCAAACTCCAGTAACTTTCTATGCAATACCGCAGCCTGATCATCGATCTTGGCCATAACTTCTCTTTCAACTTCATCCGATGGTTCTTTAGCACCTCTGTATTCTGGATATACTGTGTATAAATTTTCCACATAAGCAACCGACTTGGGAGCACCTTTCCGAAGAGAAATATCACCTCCACCGTTCCTTTGATATATCCACAGATGGCCACTCTCGTCCTGCCATTCTTTTAGGAGGAATCTAGGAATAAAATGGTGTTTGGTGGAAACCTTCTGTTTCGACATTGAACTAATCCAGATACGGTAATTGAACATATTTTCGCACACAAACCGGTCAATGTTACACAGGCAGAATTAGAGATTAACTCCAGGCGACCCCGTCTAGCCTCCCCAGAAGCATACCACTTTGCCACTCCACAGCAGCCCATGAAACGTGAGCTTAAACCCCGCAACGAAAATCTAGGACGATAGCTATAGCAGATACCAAGAAACTCAAATTGCTACAGCCGACGCTTTTACCCCGCTGCTGCATAACCAACATGTCCTGTCTGCGGCAATTGAAGAAGTCACGAGGTGGGTTTCAGAAAACGGTATGGGCGGTTTCGCCAACGTTACTACAGCCAGGGAGACTTTGGACAAGAGTGCTCAGGCATCACAAAGGCGATACTGCGACTACTCCAATCTTATATTTCACGATCATTATCAAGAAACGATAATGGCGTGTTAACATCAAAACTATCAGTGACAGGAGTGGATGTAATGCCGAACGACGCAGGCGATTTGAATAAATCTCGCGGTTTTTTACTTACATATTCAATGGCTGTCTTGTCTCTCTGGTACTTCGGTGCAGAGTTAACAGCCTTTAAGCTTATGGGCACCGAGATTCAATTGAAGCACCGAACTGAGAGTATCTGGCTAGTACTCGCGTGCTTGAATATGTACTTCTTGATTCTGTTCTTTCAAAACATTCCGAATGGAGGGTTCCGCTTTAACTACCCAATGCGGGACTTGTACGATCACTCTCTTAGGAGGCTCGCAGTATGGAGAAATCACTTCAAACTGAGAAAAATGGTTCGTGAAGTCAAAGCAGAAAAGCATTTGAACGAAAAGGTCAAATTTGTGAGCGGTAGTGCCCACATGACTTGGCAAGACAGATTGAAAGATGATCGCCGAAATACCCCTGACGAAGATCATGAGTTGCATCATTACAATAGGATGGTGCGAACAGAAATGAAGGTATCCGCCTATTACAGGTATACCATCGATGGAAAGTGGATTACTTTCGGTGATTATGTACGCCTAGGTCCGTATTCCCCCTCTTGGGTGTTGACCTGGGCGGTTAAATCATATGTAACAGTAAAGGGTGCATTGCTAACACCTTGGTTCACGAACAATATATTTCCGCTGGTTTTGGGTTTGATTAGCACCGGGATTGCCTGTTGGACATGGTGGCACGACAGCTCTACAATAACTGCGGCTTGCGTTATATAACGCTTAATGCCGAGCGATTGAATGGTAAGACCTCACGGCGACAAAGTACTCAGGACTCGTCAGACCCGTCCCATTTGGGTCGCGAGTTTTTCGAACGCTTCTAGGGCCCCGTACGGTAGTTTCACCAGCTTACTCACCGCTCTTGCGATTTGTGGGTTCAAGTACAATGGCGAGTTGGTCGCGACGAAGTTGAAATCTTCAGAGGCGATTATAGGCTGCTCACCACCGAACATTGCGTTCCGCCAGACTAGCCCCTCACGGGCCCGGTGATGCTGGTCAGCCAGGATTTTCTCGAGAGCACCGTGCTCCAGGTGTCCACCGACAGGCTCTCCGCCCAATCTCGCCTTTATCTTATCCAGGTTTCGAGACAAAACCTCTTCAGACGGCTTGTCGTTATAGTGCTCGACATCAAGCACATCGCAGTACTGGCGGAGGCGCCACACAAGTGCATCTAAGCCCGCTAGCTCGTGATCGAATAGGTGAAGCGAGACGACTAAATATCGATCACCACAAGACTCTGAAAGATGATTGAAGACCGCCTGCTCATCATCGGGCAAGACGATGTCGTACCCCAAGCGATCATTTACCAACATGAGGCCATCTAAAATCTTGTGGCCTACTCCCTTCGAGTTAACCCGGCGAAGAAGCAGCATGCACTTCAGGTACTTTTCTACAGCTTGCAACCCAGACCAGATTGCCTGAGTCGCCAGACCGGCCTTTATCGCCAACCTCGCAGCAATGTAATCACCGTCCCCCGTATCTCTAAAACTCCTGATGGCGAAGTTGTTGATCCAAGCGGCTTCTGAAGGAGGTTGGAACTCGGAGGCAAACTGTTGCCAAGTCTTCTTCACGTCATCGCTCATGCTTAAACCTCACCGAAATGTTCAGTGATAGTAATGACCGCAATGGCTAGGGACCAGCAGTACGTTGATGCAAATTGCAGTACTGGAAATGGTTGACTAGGAGAAAGGTTGGAGGACCAGCAGACAGGCGATAATATGCAGTTAATGGCGCACCAATTTGGTGTACATAAACGCTGTCACTCTTCGAGATTCATGACCGATAAATCCTTTTAGGATCAAGTACTTAGACATATTAGGCAACCCCACCAGCCACACCCCGGCACACAATATTCCCGCTGTGGCTGCTGCGTTCCGGCTCTGACCGAGTGGCATGCAAGAATGCTCCGCAAACATTGCAAGCCTTACGAGGCAAGGGTTTCAGGCTCTTTTGGTTGCAATATCTCTACCGTGCAAATTCCCTGCACGGGCAGTAAAAACTCGGAGGTGTAGCCAGCACTGTCACACTTTTTGCTGTAACACTTTGGTGTCATACCCATGGCTTACATGATCAAGCGGGGGGCGCTCTATTACCTCGCTCTGAAGCTACCCAAGCACCTCCTCCCAAGGTGTCACACTTTACGTTTGAGCCTGAACATCCGGCAGCGGCAGAGCGCCCTGTTCCTCGCTGCTTCACTCGCACAGCAAGTCCACAGCCACTTGAACGCCCAACCCATAGCCGACCTTCAGACGCTGCGTCGACTGTGTTCGGAGTGGCGAGATGCTACGCCAACAAAGCCAATCCAGACTGCTCCAAAGAAAGTGCCAGCGGCCACCATGACGCGGAACCTGAAGCACCCAACCATGTCTCCGGATCAGATCGCCAAGCTGGCTGACTGCGGTGTAGCCACTGTTTACAGAATCAAGAAAGAAGCAAAGGTGGCGTAATGGGGCTCGCCTTGTGCCTTTTGTTTTGATCATTAACTACAGAGCAAGCTGCAGGTTATTTTCAAATCAGGACCGCTCTAAGTGTGCCGCCTAGCACAGGGCTTAGCGAGTCAGGCAAAGCCACCAGAGTTTTTTTTGAGCTAGAAAAACTAAACTTCTATCGAAGCGCACAAGCAATTTTGGCGGCAGAAATAGGGACCATGACATTTGCCCCATACACCACTGACTAAGCACGAAAACCATATTTAAGCTCTCGCTCTTTAAATGCAACAATTCCGCCTTCCAAAATCTCGCAAACGTGCTGCCGTATACCTTTTTTATTCAACATACCCACGCGCGATTCATCATTATAAGTAAATTCCAAACTACCACTACAGTACTCGAATCTGTATTTATCATTCTCAAGATTTGCCTGTTGACCGGCCTGATTTGCAACAATTACGCATTCAGAGTCAGCCGCCACTACCAAGTTAGCATTATGTGTAACCATTATTATTTGTCTTTTACTTTTTCGCTCCCTGATAAAAATATTCAGCTGATCATATATAGTTCTATTATCAAGATTATCTTCAGGCTGATCTATCAATATAGGATGTGACGCATTACTTAGATGCAGGATCAGATTAAGCAGTACAAGCCCTCGCTTGCCTGGAGACATTCTTGCAATTTCATCATCCCGATATCTAACTACATAGTTTATATAAAGACAGTCTTGAAATAATCTCTTTGTTGCCTCTAGTTCAGAGACTCCCTTTCTACGACTGAGAGTTTCAGCGGGCGAACGCAACCCCCTATCTATAGCAATTAGATTTTCAGCATAGCTATCTATATCGAATGTATAGCCGCTATTAGAATCCATCAAATTGCCAAGAAAATTAGCAAGATTACCTCGACCATCAAAACACTTTGAAAACTCAGAAAACTGAGACTCCGAAAAACCTACCTCAGCAAGGATTCTTATTCCACCTTCAGGCTGATATTCCGATTTAGAAACTTCTAAAACGTACTCTTTATATTTATGTATCAGCTGTTTTAACTTTTCATAAAGCTCGCTCCTACATTGCATACCCTCCACTTTCAATGCTGCCTGCTTTGCCTCAATTTCCAGTATTGATTTGAGTTTAGCCTCCTCAGCCTTGAGTTTATTATTAGCTAACTCAAGCTCACCTTGATCTTTAACCTTCTGCATGAGCGGCAGAAGCTTTATTGCGTTATTACTAAGCTTACTTTGAAGTTGGCTCGACAATATAGGAATGGACTTAGCACGTTGAGTGACCATCTCAGAAAACTCGCCAACCCCTTTCATAACTATATCTTCAAAAGAGGTAACTAACCCTTTCAAAAATTTAGAGTCTTGGGGCAAATCTACATCAGAAAAAATGGCATCGCGAAAATCCAAAAGAAGCGAGTCACTCCGCTGCCTGATGGACTCTACTACTTGTATAGAACACTTAGAGAGTGCTTCAAGAGAGCTTTTTCGAGACTCCCATGTTTTAACCTGACTGGTCAACAACAAAAACTGTTGCTCCTGCTCAGTAGAAAAGCCAGACTTCTCACGCAAAAATTTTATCAAATCGGTTAGCTTTACAATCTCCTCCTCGACTGACTTTCGATTACCAAAACTAGCAATTTCCGTAGTAAGGACTGAAAATCTTTCACGCAAATCAAATATCTTTACTATCCGATCTGAAATCTCAATATTAACATCGTGGATTATTCGCTCTTGCTGCGCAGCAAATTCCTTGAACGCATTATTTTGAGTGAGAATAGATTTGACCAGCCTATTTAGCTGATCTCGGCCATCTTCCTCCGCCAGATGATTAATGTAAAGCTGTGGAATATATGTAATTGGCTTGCTATCAGCGGGCTCCGAAAGTTTACTTACGCTACCATCTGACCACTCAACTTCAAAATCCACATCTAGGAGCTCTTTGTAACTTGACGCTTTTGCAAGCTCAACCTTAGTAGAAACCTCAGCTGCATTGATAGCCTTTGCTATGTGATAAAGCAGTAGCGACTTGCCAGAAGATTTCCCACCAATAATAGTCGTCAAATCCGGACTAACAAAATGCCATTCATTCGTGAAATTTTTGCCTGAACGATCAATAAACCGGATTCTTTCAATGGTTTGATAGCTACTCTTTTGCTGAGGAGATAACTCTTGAATCCTTACCCTAGACTCAGGATCATAAACAACCTGCTTTAATCCCTCGAATGTCAAATCAGCCTTTACCCATGTATGCCTATTATTATCTGGTAAAAATAACTTCTCAAAACTATGGGCATCCGACCCCCACAAACAAGGCTTTAAACAACCAAATTCTTTTATCTGCTTTTCTTTATCAAAGCTACCTAGTAGAAATTTAATTGTTCCATTATTTGATGAAAAAATAAAATGAGCCTGCTTTATTAAATTCTTCCGAATCGCATGCCCCTGAGAATTCCAATGCACGCTACTGAGGTCTTCATCAGCCGGCAACCCTAACAAGAAATTATCTTTCAGATCGCTATTATTCTTTAATATCTTAATAACCTCATCTTCATCAACCGCTGCATTAAGCATACCTACACGCAGAGGAGAACCTGCATTGGCAAACGGAGGGTGCTCAGAAATAAGACGTTCCCCTAGACTTTCAAGAGTTGCTCTAGTTAGAGGACGCTTCTCTGCCTGACTACCCGTAGATGAGTTAAAAGAAATATTAATTAACGACACAAACTCAGAATATATTTTCTCTATTCCAATCTCATCAGAAAGCAAAACATGATAATTTAGTTTTTTTATTCCAAACCAAGTCTGGCTCTTTCCCTATAACCAACTTAGCAAGCCGGAACTCTATATTAGCAAATACAGCAATTTGATTAATTTTCAGAATTTCTTCGACAGTAAAAAGCGAAGTCATCTTCTGCGAATTATTCAAATACTCTTGTTTAAGCTTCCTATATCCCTCAGGAAGATAATAATCAGTGATCCCAATGGCACAAATATTATTCTCGATAGCGCTTTGGAACAGATTTTTGACATACACATCCCAATCGTCACCAAATTGGTTTTCCAGCTCAGATGCTGGTGTATGTACATGTAAGTCCCACTTGCGCCACTCAGAACCCTTGGGAAAAAAATTCATTATTGACTTTCCTGTCTTCTTATATTGGTCGAATAATAATCGCAAAGTTAGCATATAGCCATCAGTGTCTGGATTTTATTGGCACGTCACGGTAAGCAAACTACGATTACTCGAATTCAGCGAAACGTCCAGCCCTTGCCACCCTCCCCGACACCTGCAAACCAGTGGCGCTAGGTTGCTCGTATAGCCGAAAAGCAAAGACGAGCCAAAAGATCATCTGCACGGCAAAGCCCGCAAGCACTCTCAACAGGCTATGGACACAATTAGTTAATTGCAGAGAAGTGCCATGATGGAAGGCTAGCAAGGTTAGATATTCAATTAATCACGCAGGATTAGCACGCTGTCAGGAGCCTCTATGGCAATCCTGACGCTCACTTCTCTGGTGACTTCTAAAATGCTGACGGTGATACCCTGCCGCATAAGGTCGCAGATGTTGTCTAGACGCTCGGGCTTGATCGTGAATCGAAGCCCCTGCTCTGCCTTCCTTGCTATCGTCAATCTACCCACAGCCCTCTCCTTGATTAGTTGTTGCCGGGAGAGATTAGCTACATTCAGGCTGACGTAATGCCTACATTGCCACCAAATAGCAGATATATGCACAAGAGAGATTGGTAGTTTCGACTCAAAAATGGCACCGTCAAGGGAGGTCCTACGATGGTGTGAGTAAAATTAACAAAGTAGGATTGCCAGCACAGTGCACCACTGAGGTGTACCTAAACGCTGTCACACTTCGAGATTCATGACTGAGAAATCCTTGAGAACTCAAGGACTTGCGTTATGGAGGCAACCCCACCAGCCACACCCCGGCACACAATGTTCCCGCTGTGGCTGCTGCCTTCCGGCTCTGACCAGGTTCACGGGTAATCGTTGCGGGGGGACCGATGGGGTCACCATAACGACGCTGGCCTCTCGGCAAGCGGGGCCATTGTACCGATCTCATCGGAAGTTACAACCGTTGG
>Ga0209173_100375_pt1 | contig 25904 bp, 27 predicted proteins | sample SynthPrep_16_END_FD_187206 | JGI IMG/M metagenome (GOLD analysis project Ga0209173, IMG submission 187206) | Synthetic microbial communities from Ohio, USA - SynthPrep_16_END_DS12_MetaG (SPAdes) (version 2) | ecosystem: Engineered > Bioreactor > Aerobic > Activated sludge | place: USA: Ohio... | reverse complement strand
AGCCCCCCCACCGCCCTTGAGCCGATTAGCGGCATCATTCCCCGAGAGCGTGTCCCGGCCGGCGCCGCCCATTGCATTTTCAATCGTGCAGCCCTTGGCAATCGACACATTGCCCTTCAACCCGCCCACATCGGAAAACGATTCGGCGTTCAGGTCGATGTTCTGGTCCTGGGCAAACCCGGAGAAATCCATCGTGTCGATCCCCCCGCCGTCCCACACACAGAAGACCGGTTTGTCCGTGGCGCTTTTGAGGCTAAACGCCTCCCTTTCGGTATTGGAATTGAAGCCATAGGTGGTGTCGGTGTTACGGGTTTTATGGTTGGCACCGTACAGGCGTTGTGCCGCGGCGATATCGTCCATCATCGGCGCGGACGGGCTCTGGTTCTTGAAGTCATGGCCCTTCTGATTTTTCTCCGAAAAGTAACTCATGACAGTGCGCGCATGCGTATCCCCTGCGTAGGTCGCGCCAGTCTGGTAATTGGGGTTACCGCCGTTGTAGTCACCCGGATGATGCAGACCGATGGCGTGGCCTATCTCATGAATGGCAGTCAGCGAAAAGTGACTGCCCAATGCGGCTGAGCTGTTCCCGCCCTGTGTGCCAAGCGTGGCCGTGGTGTGAGGCGTGGTACGGTTCGGAGAGGTCGCGACACCACGATCGCTGCGTGGATTGTTGCGCACGTTGAGCGTGCCGTCCGAGCCGCCTGACTGCTCGCGAAAGTTGATATTGGCAACATCCTGCCAAGACTGCAGCGCCTGGCGGACGCGTTGCTGCTGCGGTTGAGTGAAACTGTTGTCTACCGTGTAATGCACATCGACGGTCGAATCATCATTACGGTCATGAAAGCGCAGGTTCTCCCGCGAGAGTTGTTTGGCTGCCTGGTCCGTTGTGTAAGCGGGCTTATTTCCAGCCCCCGCACCAAACGGGCCGGGGCCCGATACCGGCAGGTTATTAAGAGGACTCCTGCTGCGCAGGTCATAGTTATTCATTGTGCGGCGCCTTCAGTGTGAATAAAAAGAGCCGAATCAAGCCAATTCGGCGTTCGAGTAACCCAGAACGCCGGCCAACGGACCGTTGACCCGCCGTTCTGGAGATACGCTCGCACGCTGAAAAACTGGATACCAACGTAGATGTGGTTCTAACCGCAACACCTGCGCGGTTCGACATACGCGGCGATATAACTAAGCATTCATTTGCAATTTAAACACTCGACAACACAACAACCTGAACGGCATCACATTGTTTTCGCAGGAAAAAAACAAGATCTAAAAAAACAGGTGTTGTTCAAGTACGCGGTTTTCCGAAGGGTGAGGACATACCTGTTCAACGTTCTTCAAGGCATCCAAAACGGCGCCGGTGACCGCAGTGGGCGCCCCGTCAGGACCGCACCAATTTCTCAAGCGCGGCATCGGCCAGGAATGAAGAACGGCTTTTGACCTTGTGCTCGCGCACATAACGGTCAATACGCTGGATGACATAACCGGGCAAGGTCACATTGACCTTCTCGGTCTTGCCCAAGTAGGGCGTGACGTCCAGCTCCAACATGCCCCAGCCCATTTCGGCGTAGTCTTCGTTCGCGTGATGATGGGCCACCGACGTTGGCATCGGAATCACCCCGCCCTCTGCGGCGATGGCTTGCAGCATGATGTGTGCGACTTCCACGGCGGCGTTGTAGGCCTCTTCAAAACTGTCCCCGGCGGTGACTGCGCCTGGGATATCGGGGATCTGGATACCGGTGGCGGTGAAGTCATCGCCCCATTCGATACAGATTGGGTATTGCATGAATGCTCTCCTTAAAACTGAAACAAACCGGCGCGTTTCCTGATGCTTCTGATGGTGCCCAGCGGCAGGTCCTTCTTGGGATGCGGCACCGGGAGGGTGTACGGGTTATAGCGATGGGTAAAAATGTGATGACTGCCGGTGACCCGATCCACTACCCAACCTGCCTCTTGCAGTTCCTTGATCAATAACCTGCTTAGCCCCCCCAGCCTCCTTGGCTTGGCCTGAATAAAAGCAACCCTAGAGTTATCTTTACTCAAGCACAGAATACCCATCCCTGACTGACGGCTGTTTTACTGAATATTGAAAACCCGCCTGCTCAGGGCGGGAAACGCATGACAGCCGTCGTCCATCGCCTTAGGCTTGAGCGCCGCCACGCCAAGCAGGAACAGCCGATGGACCGTCTCACCGCTATGGAAACCTTCGTCCACGTGATCGAAACGGGCTCCTTCTCCGCTGCCGCCAAACGCCTGGGCATCGGTCAGCCCGCCGTCTCCAAAAGCATTGCGCAATTGGAAACGCGCCTGGCCGTGCGGTTGGTGCTGCGCTCCACGCGGGGCCTGACGCCCACCGAAGCAGGCCTGGTGTTTTTCGAGAAGGCCAAGCGCGCCATTGATGAAGCCAACGCCGCTGACGACGCTGCACGCGGCGCGGGGGCGGGGCTCTCCGGCAACTTGCGCATCAGCGCTCCGGTAACCTTCGCCCGGATGCACATCATTCCTCACCTGGGCCCCTTCCTGACGCAGTTCCCCGAGTTGAATGTGGACGTGGTGCTCGACGACCGCAGCCTCAACCTGGTCGAAGAAGGCATCGACGTCGCCCTGCGCATGGGCAACCTGAATGACTCAAGCCTAACGGCGCGCAAGATCGGTGAATCGCCCTGCGTCATCCTGGGCACCCCGGCCTACTTCGAACGCTTCGGCGAGCCAGCCACGCCGGCGGATGTGCTGCAACACCAAGCCATCATCTACACCCGTGGCGAAGGCTCGCACTGGCGCTTTACCCAAGGCGACCAGGAATACCCCATCGTCGCCCATGGGCGCGTGCGCGTCACCGCGGCTGAGGGTGTACGTGCGGCGGTGTTGAGCCATTTGGGGCTGACGTTGTCGTCTACCTGGATGTTCGCGCCGGAGCTGGCCAGTGGCGAAGTGAAGACCGTGCTGGCCGATTGGACGTTACCCGCGCGGGATTTATGGGCCGTGTACGCCACGGGCAGAATGGCGAGTGCCAAGGCACGGGCGTTTGTGGAGTATGTAGAGCAGTTGCTGGCTGAAACCCCATCGCCCTGACAATTTGGATCAGAGGTGGAAGCCAGTTCCACCTCAAAGCACGCGCCCATCCCAACCAATGGAAACATGCCGCGGCAACTCCCGGCGGTGCTCCAGCAACCACGCATCCAGCGTATGCCCCACATGGGTCAACACACCCAACTGAGCCCCTGTGTCCTCGATGCTCTGCAACGCCAGCGTCAGGTCATTGTGATTGCGCGGTGCCTGCGGTTGCGGCGGCATGGAGCAATCCAGTACCAGCACGTCCAGCGGTTCACGTTGCAGCCAGGCCTGGGTCGCCGGTGGCAGGCCGACGGTGTCGGTGAGGTAGGCGATGCGCCGCCCCTCGCCTTCCAGCAGGTAACCCAGGGTCGGCTTGGAATGCTGCAACGGCAACGCGGTGACGCTGAGTGGGCCAAACTGCCGGGTTTCGAATTCGCTGAATGGCTGGCTGAAATCCAGGATACCCGGATGCTTGTAGAGGTCGGATAAACCCTCCGGATCCGCAGGCCCATGCACCGGGATTACCAGCCCTTGGCCCCAGCGCAAGTGCAGCAGACCCTGGGCATGATCGGCGTGGTAGTGGGTTTGCAGAATCCCGTTGAAACTGCGCGGCGGGAAGCGTTCGGTGAGGTCGGGCAAGCCGCTGTCGATCAGCCAGCGCTGGTCGGCGCATTCGATCAGCGCACTGCAAGGTCGGCGGCGCAGGCTGGCATCGCTGCGCGCCAAACCGCACGCGGGGCACTCGCAGCCATACACCGGGACTTGCCGCGCGTCACCGGTGCCAAGCAAGGTCAGGCGCATGCCGAGTGCCCGTGGTCCAGGCAGCACAGCAGGCGTTCGACGGTATGTGCCAGCGGCCCGGAATTGTCCAGGACAAACAACCCCGCGCCATGACCGGCGATCAAGTCGGCCGTGAAGCGCGCATTGCGCGCCAGGCGCGCTTCAATGTCCGCCAACGCCTCACGGCCTCGTGCGATCAAGCGTTGGCGTAACACGGCTTGGTCAACCGTCAGCAGCAACACCAGCACCGTCGGGTAACGTTCGCGCGTCTGCGCCAGGTGCGCGCGGGAGCCGTTGATCAGCACGTCGTCACCCGCCGCCAGCCAGTCGTCGATTTCCCTGGGAATGCCGTAGGACAAGCCATTCGCCTGCCAGCTGAGGGCAAACGCGCCCTCGGCCTGCATCGTGGCAAACTGCTCCGGGCTCACCCCCTGCGCCGCTTCACCCACCGCTTCCGCCGAGCGGGTGATAACGCGGCGCACGATGCGGCAACCGCGCTCGGCCAAACGGGGGCGTGCGGCATCCAGCAGGCTGTCCTTGCCCGAGCCGGAGGGCCCGATGAGATAGATCAACCTGCCTGCCATCAAAACACCCTCTTCGCTTGTCGCCATACTTGTTGCACTACAGGAAGCCCTTGGCGGCTGCGGGCTTGGACCAGGTCGGCGCGCAGGCCAATGGCAATTTCACCGCGATCCTTCAGGCCTGCCGCTTGCGCGGGCGCCAGGCTGATCATCTTGACCGCCCGCGACAGGTCGCCACCGTCCTGCTGGTCAGCCAGCACAAACGCAGCCTGCAACAGGCTCGCCGGGTAGTAGTCACTGGAAAGTATATCCAGCAACCCCTCGGCCGCCAGGCCCGCCGCGGCCACATTACCCGAGTGCGACCCACCGCGCACCACGTTCGGCGCGCCCATCAAGACTTTCATGTTCAGCGCCTGGCAGCCCTTCGCGGCTTCCAGGGTGGTGGGGAATTCGGCGATGGTCATGCCGTAGCGCGCCGACTCTTCCACGTGGGCCAGTGTCGCGTCGTCGTGGCTGGCCACCGACAGGCCACGCGCCAGGCAATGCTCGACGATGGCCGCGCGATAGCGATCGCTGTAGGCCAGGGAGTTGGCTTTTTGCAGCACGATGAACGCGTCCATGGTCTCGTCGTTCAGGTGGTACTTGCCCATGTAGTACTCACGGTATTTGGATTCGAGCACGAACTGGCGCTGGCCCGGCGAATGGTCCATCACCGACACCAGCCGCACCAACGGGTTTTCCACCAGGTCGCGGAACACGCTGAGGGTATCCGGGTGGCACAGCTCGCAACGCAGGTGCAGGTGGTGCTCGGCGCGAGTCAGGCCGGCACCTTCCGCCTGGGCAATGGCCTCGAGCATCGCCGGCAGCTTTTTCATGCGGTTGCCCTTGGGGTTCACGTCGCCTATGGACACCGCGTCGAACACCGTGGTGATGCCCGCCGCGATGATCTGCGCATCATGGCTGAGCACCGCGGAGGTCGACGGCCAGTCCACGCCGGGGCGCGGGGTCATGTGTTTTTCCAGGTTGTCGGTGTGCAACTCCACCAGGCCCGGCAACAGGCAATCACCGCCGAGGTCCTGGGCCTGGGGCAGCTGGCTGCGGCCCTCGGCGAGGTCGACGATAGTGCCGTCGCGCAGCACCACCGAGCCCAGGAACATGCGATCAGCCATGACAATCTGGGCATTACTGAGGATCTGTTCAGCGGGCATGGGCGTATTCCTCTGTGGCGACGGGCGTGGGGGTCATGTCGAAATGGCGGTCGGCGACCGCTTCACGGGCAGCACGGTCGTGGAAGATGCCGATCAGCGCGGCGCCCTCAGCCTTGGCTTCGTTCATCAGTTCCAGCACCACCTGGCGGTTGTTGTCGTCCAAAGACGCGGTGGGTTCGTCCAGCAGCATCACCGGCCAGGCCACCATGAAACCGCGGGCGATGTTGACGCGCTGTTGCTCGCCACCGGAGAACGTACCGGGTGCCAGCTGCCACAGACGCTGCGGGATGTTCAGGCGGGTCAGCAGGTGCTCGGCGCGGGACTGCGCATTCGCCTTGGACCAGCCGCGCGCCAGGGCCGGCTCCATCACCACATCCAGGCAAGCCACACGCGGGATCACCCGTAGGAATTGGCTGACATAGCCAAGGGTCTGTTGACGCACCTGGAGAATGTCACGCGGCTCGGCGCCGACCAGTTCCAGCCATTCGCCAGCATGGCGCACGCGGATGCTGCCGCCCGCCGCTAGATAATTGCCGTACAAGGTGCGCAGCAAGGTGCTTTTACCCGCACCGGACGCGCCATGCAGCACCATGCACTCACCGCCCTGCACGCTGAATTCCACGCCGCGCAACACGTTGAGCACCACGCCGTTCTGCTGGTGCAGGGTGAAGGTTTTCGAGAGGTCACGGACCTCGATCAAGGCATTTGTCATGGCTGCAATACCGAAGACACCAGCAGTTGAGAGTAAGGGTGCTGTGGATCGTCGAGGATCTGGTCGGTGAGCCCGGTTTCCACCACCCGCGAGCGGCGCATGACCATCAGGCGGTCGGCCAGCAGCCGCGCCACGGCCAGGTCGTGGGTGACGATCACCACCGCCAGATCCAGCTCACGCACCAGGCCGCGCAACAGGTCGAGCAGGCGCGCTTGCACCGACACATCCAGGCCGCCGGTGGGCTCATCCATAAACACCAGGCGTGGGCTGGAGACCAGGTTGCGGGCGATTTGCAGGCGCTGCTGCATGCCGCCGGAGAAGGTGCGCGGCAAGTCGTCGATACGCTGGGGGTCGATTTCCACCTGGCTCAACCAGTCCAACCCGGCGCCGCGCAATTGCTCATAGTTGCGCACGCCTTGGGCCATCAGACGCTCACCGATATTGGCGCCCGCCGACACGCCCATGCGCAGGCCGTCGCGAGGGTTCTGCTCGACGAAGCCCCATTCGGTCCGCAGCAAGGTGCGGCGCTCGGCTTCGCTGGCGCTGTAGAGGTCCAGCCATTCGCCGTCCTTGCTGCGATAGCCAATGCTGCCCGCTTGCGGTGGCAGACGCCCGCTCAACAACGAGAGCAAGGTGGATTTACCCGAGCCGGACTCGCCGACGATGCCCAGCACTTCGCCGGGGTACAGATCGAAGCTGACGTCCTGGCAGCCCTTCTCCGGGCCGTACAGCAGGGACAGGTCGCGCACTTGCAGTAGCGGTGCGTCGGCTTTTTGCTTCAAAAGAACCTGGCTCATTGGTTGTTCTCCAGAACCCGTTGGGCGCAATACCAGGTGTCGGAGCACACGAAACGCTGGGTCCCGGCGTCATCCAGAATCAGCTCATCAAGGAACGACTCATGGCTGCCGCAGATCGCGCAGTTGTGCTCCCACTGCTGCACGGCGAACGGGTGGTCTTCAAAGTCGAGGCTGGTGACCTGCGTATACGGCGGCACCGCGTACAGGCGCTTTTCGCGACCGGCGCCGAACAGCATCAGCGCCGGGCTCATGTCGAGTTTCGGGTTGTCGAATTTGGGAATCGGCGACGGGTCCATCACGTAGCGCTCGTCGACCATCACCGGGTAGGCGTAGCTGGTGGCGATATGGCCGAAGGTGGCGATGTCTTCGTAGAGCTTTACGTGCATCACCCCGTAATCATTCAGGGCGTGCATGGTGCGGGTCTCGGTTTCCGACGGTTCGATGAAGCGCAACGGCTCGGGGATCGGCACTTGGTAAACCATGATCTGCCCAGCCTGCAACGGTGTTTCCGGGATGCGGTGGCGGGTCTGGATCAGCGTGGCGTCCGGCGTGGCTTCGGTGGTGGCGATGCCCGCAGTGCGCGCGAAAAAGCGGCGGATCGACACGGCGTTGGTGGTGTCATCGGCGCCCTGGTCGATGACCTTGAGCACGTCATCCGCGCCGAGGATCGCGGCGGTCAGTTGCATGCCGCCCGTGCCCCAGCCATACGGCAATGGCATTTCGCGGCCACCGAACGGTACCTGGTAACCGGGGATCGCCACCGCCTTGAGCAACGCGCGGCGGATCATGCGTTTGGTCTGTTCGTCGAGGTAGGCGAAGTTGTAGGCCGTGTCATTCATGGCGGGAGCCCTCGGCGGGTTGGCGCAGTTTGCGGATCAGCTCCAGCTCGGACTGGAAGTCCACGTAGTGCGGTAGCTTGAGGTGCGAGACAAAACCGGAGGCCTCGACGTTGTCGCAGTGCGCCAGCACGAACTCCTCGCGCTGGGCCGGCGAGACGATCTCTTCGTTGTATTCCCCGGCGCGCAACGAGCGGTCGACCAACGCCATCCCCATGGCCTTGCGCTCGGCATGCCCGAACGCCAGGCCATACCCGCGCGTGAACTGCGCCAGCTCAGTGGCCGAGCCAACGAACTGGTTGACCATCTCGCACTCGGTCACTTCGATGCTGCCCAGGCAAATGGGGAAGCCCAGCTCTTGCGGATCGATCCACACGTCCACATCGCCGATGCGAATCTCACCGGCAAACGGGTGATTGCGGCCGTAGCCACGTTGGGTCGAGTAGCCCAGCGCCAACAGGAAGCCTTCATCGCCACGGGCCAGGGCCTGCAGCCGTTCGGCACGGCTGGCGGGGTATTCCAGCGGGTCGCGAGTGATGTCGGCGACCGTGGCGTTGTCGTCGACTTCGGGCTTGATCAGGCCTTCTTTGGCGAGCAGGCCGAGGACGCGTGGGCAGGCTTCCAATGTCGCCTCCGGCGTGGTCTGCGGCCCTGGATATTCACCTTCGGCCAGCAGCGCAAAATCCAGCAGGCGATGGGTGTAATCGAAGGTCGGCCCGAGCAATTGACCGCCCGGCACGTCTTTGAACGTGGCCGACAAACGCCGGCTCAGCGACATGTGCGCGGTGTCGATCGGCAGGCTCGGGCTGAAGCGCGGCAGCGTGGTGCGGTAGGCGCGCAGCAGGAAGATTGCTTCCACCAGATCCCCCGCCGCTTGCTTGATCGCCAACGCGGCGAGTTCTTCGTCGAACAGCGAACCTTCAGTCATCACCCGTGCCACGGCCAACGGCAGTTGCTCGCGGATTTGCGCCACGCTCAGTTCCGGAATCGCGGTATCGCCACGGCGTTTTTTTGCCAGCAGGCGGTGGGCATTGTCGATGGCCTGTTCGCCACCTTTGACGGCTACGTACATCAGGCGTGCTCCTGTGCAATGCGGCTGCTGCGTGGCAGGCCGATCAAGTGGTGGCCGGCAGCGAACACAACGTCCAGCCCGCGGGGAAAGGCTTCGCGGCGCTGACGTTCGTGCCAGAAGCCTTGGGGCACCGGCAGGTGCACCTGGCGCTGGGCCTTGATGCCGGGGCCGCGCCAGAGCAGGCCGCGACCGCCTTCCAGGTCGGTGAGCTGCACGAGCAGGGTGCAGGACTGATCGGGGTAGCGGTCATTGCCGTGGTCGAAGCCACTGAGGTCGAGCAGGTCCTGTTCGCCGAGCAGCGCGAAGACCGCGTCTTCGCGCTTCGACGTCAACGGGCAGCCGCAATGGAAGGCCAGGTTGGCGCGGATCAGCGACGTGTCGAAGCTCGGCGCCAGCCATAGCGGCGTGTCGGTATCCAATAGCGCCAGGCACAAGGCGTAGGTGGCGGGCGCCAGGCCGTCGAGGCGGGGCGCGCACGGCAGGTGCTGGATCAAACCGGGCTCGGCGAGGGCCTTGAGTGCGGCACGAAAACCGCGCTGGGCATCAAGGACCGGGTCAACAAACGCCGGCTGCAACAGTGGCGCACTCATCAGTTTTCTCCTCGTACGAGCGTGAAGAACTCGACCTTGGTGGCGGCGGTATCGGCTTCTTTTTGCGCACGGCGGGTGGCCTGGGCATTGGCCAGCGCGGTGATCAAATCGCTGAGCCAGCGGCTCGGTTGCGTGCCTTGCAGATGGGCATCGGCCAAGGCGGCCAACTCGGCATGGACCTTGTCGCGCCCGGCCAGGTAGCTGTAGCCGGTGCGGCCATCGGCCAGGCGCACCACACAGCGGGTCACGCTCATTTCGCCGACGTTGAACGGCGCGCCATTGCCGCCCATGCGGCCGCGCACCAGGGTCATGCCGATTTCCGGGGCGCGGATCAGTTGGTATTCGGCGTCCTTCAACGCGGCTTCGTGGGGCTGCAGTTCACTGAGCTGGGCGCGAGCAAGCACGCCGATCCAGTGTTGACGCGGGGACAGGCTCATCAAAGGCTCCATCAAGTCATCACCTGGTACTGGAAGCGATCCGAACGGCTGGTGGACTGCGCCAGCTCCACCGGGTGGCCATCGCGATCGCGGGAAAGGGTGAATACGGTGAGCGCCGGCAAATGCCGGGGCATCATCAGCAGCGCGGCTTCGTCACGGTTGGGCAAACGCGCACCGATCAGGCTGTGGGTGCGGGTCAGCGGCAGGTCACGCTCGCGCAGGTAGTGGCGCAAGGACCCGCCGGTGTAGTCGGCCAGCAGCGGCGCGCGGCTGGCGCAGTAGCGATGGCGGATCAGGCTGACGGGCTGGTGGTCGAGCTTGCGCAGGGTTTGCAGTTCAATCATTGGCGCCATCTCGGCGATGCCTAAGTGCTGCGCCTCTTCACGGCTGGCGTAGCAGTAGCGGCGCTTGAGCAACAGCGCTTCCACCCCTACGCCCTGGGCCGACAACGATTGGCTGTAGGAGGTCTCGGCGCCCATCGGGTAGATGAGCGGGCGGTCGAGCACCTGGGTGCCCTTGCCCTGGCGGCGTAACAGGCTGCCTTCGAACACCAGCTCGTCGATGGCCCGGCGCAGGGTGTGGCGGTTGACGCCAAAGCGCTCGGCCATGTGCACCTCGCCGGGCAGGAAGTCGCCGGCCTGATAGCTGCTCAGTTCACGGCGCAGGATATCCGCGAGTTCGCGGTACACCGGCTCATCTTGTCTAGACAACTGCATGTTAAAAAAAAGCGCCGCGTGGGCACCCCTCCGACGTCAGATGAACTGCTTGCGCAGGCGTTGGGACAACACGTCGATAGCGCTCACCACCACGATGATCACCAGCAACACCGCGCAGGTTTGTACGAACTGGAAGGCGCGGATGTTTTCCCAGAGGATCACGCCGATCCCGCCCGCACCGACCATGCCCACCACTGTCGCCGAGCGGACATTGGCTTCGAAGCGGTACAGCGCGTAGCTCACCCACAGCGGCATCACTTGGGGGATCACGCCGTAGATCACTTCCTGCAGGGCGCTCGCGCCGGTGGCACGTACGCCTTCCACCGGGCCTGGGTCGATGGCTTCGACGGCTTCGGCAAACAGCTTGGCGAGCACGCCGGTGGTGCTGATCCACAGGGCCAATACACCGGCGAAAGGGCCGAGGCCGACGGCGACCACGAACAACATCGCGAAGACCATTTCATTGATGGAGCGGAAGGCGTCCATCACCCGGCGCAGGGGTTGGTGGACCCACCAGGGGGTGATGTTGTCGGCGCACAAGATGCCCAGCGGCACCGAGCAGACGATGGCCAACACCGTGCCCCAGAGGGCGATTTGTACGGTGACGATCATCTCCTTGAGGTAGGAGCGCCACTCGTGGAAGTCCGGCGGGAAGAAGTCGGCGGCGAAGGTCGCCATGTTTCCGGAGTCGCGGTACAGCGCCAGCGGGTTCATTTCCGCGCCGTGCCAGGCCCAGGCGAGCAAGACCAGGAACAGGCCCCAGCCGAGGTATTGCGGCCAAGTACGTTTGCCGACGGCTTCAGCGTGCAAGGTAGTCATGGGTCACTCTCGATCAATGTGTATGAGTGGGCTTTCTGTGGTGAGCCTGGCTTCTGTGGTGAGCGGGCTTGCCCCGCGCTGGGCTGCGCAGCAGCCCCAATGGCTCTGCTGTGAACCCGGAGGGGGACAAGCCCCCTCACCCCAAAAGCACTCCGCATACAGGCGGGGGATTAGCCGTTGACCGCAGTTTTCTTGTCCAGCTCGGAGATGCGCTGTTGCAGCTTCGCCAGGTCGGCGTCGATGTCGGCGAGTTTCTTGGCCTTGTCGGCCGCGTCCAGCTTGCTGTCAGCGCTGATGGTGGTGCGCTGCTTGAACAGCTCCAACTGGCGGATCGGCAACAGTTGGTCGTCGTTGGAGGCGAGGAACTTGCCCAGCTGCATGTTCTTCAGCACCACCTTCTCTTCATCGGCGTCGCCATAGTTGGCAAAGAAATCGCGGATCTTGGTTTTCTCGCTGTCGCTCAGCGACTTGCTCCACACCATCGGGTCGGCCGGGATCAGCGGCGATTTCCAGATCACCTTGAGCATCGCGGCTTTGTCGGGCTGGGTGACTTCCAGGCGGTCCCAGCTTTCGGTGTTGAAGGTGGCCACGTCCAACTGCCCCTTGGCCACGCTCAAGGCGTTAACTTCATGGCTGGAGTTCAGCGTGCGTTTGAACGCCGTGGCGGCGTCCACATTGTTCTTGGCGAACACGTAGTAGCCCGGCACCAGGTAGCCCGAGGTGGAGTTCGGGTCACCGTTGCCGAAGGTCAGGTTCTTGGCATTCTTGAGCATGTCGTCGACGTTGTTGATCGGGCTGTCCTTGCGCACGATCAGCACGCTCCAGTAACCGGCGGCGCCGTTGGCGGCAGCGGTCTGGGCGAAGATCTCGCCGTTGGAACGGTCCACCGCTTCCATCGCGGCCTTGTTGCCCAGCCAGGCCACGTCGACCTTGTTGAAGCGCATGCCCTGGATCAGGCCGGCGTAGTCGGAGGCGAAGGTGGCGTTGATGGTCAGGCCGGTCTTCTTGTGCATGTCATCCAGGAACGGCTGCCAGATGCTCTTGAGGTTCTGCGAAGACTCGGTGGACATGATGCCGAAATTGATCACCTTGTCAGCGGCGTGGGCGTTGCCCAGCGCGACACTGGCCAGCAACACGGCAGACAAAAACACATGGCCGATACGGTTCAACATGGACGGGACTCCTGTGGGTCGTGAGTAGGGTTTCAAGCGCGCGCCAGGGCCAGCCGAGGGGGCGCTTCGGCACGGCGGGTTTGGTCGGAACACATCAGGCTGGTGTCGACGTCGGCACCGTATAAATCGTTGAGAAACTGGCTGCTCATCGAACTGCCCTGCCCGTCGAAATGAATTCGACCGCCTTTCAGAGCCACGGCACGCGGGCAGTAACGCATGGCGTAATCGACTTGATGCAGGGTCACCACCACGGTCTTGCCGTCGCGGCGGTTGATGTCGGCGAGGATCTCCATGACCTTGCGCGCCGACTCCGGGTCGAGGGACGCGATCGGTTCGTCGGCCAGGATCACTTCGGCCCGCTGAGTCAACGCACGGGCAATCGCCACGCGCTGCTGCTGGCCGCCAGACAAGGTCGAAGCCCGTTGCGCGGCCAGATCGGCCAGGCCGACGCGCGCCAGCGACGCCATGGCAAACGCCTTCTCCTCGGCATTGAACAGCCCCAGGTTGCCACGCCAGCGCGGCATGCGGCCCAGGCACCCGAGCAGCACGTTGTCGAGCACGCTCAGGCGATTGACCAGGTTGAACTGCTGGAAGATGTAGCCGATGTCCGCCCGCAACCGCCGCACCTTGCCATTCAAGCGTCCGCTGGCCTGCACCTCCCGGCCCAGCACCTTGACGCTGCCGCCGTTGCTCTTGTCGCAACAGGCCAGGCCCGCCAAATGGCGCAACAACGTGGACTTGCCGGAACCGGAAGCGCCAATCAGCGCGACCATCTCACCAGCGGCAATGGTGAGTTCGAGGTCGACCAACGCAGGCTTCTTCGCAAAGGTCTTGTTCAAGTGATCGACATGGATAGCGTACGTCATGGGCTTCTCTGTCTTGTTTGAACAGCCAGGGGATGGCTGCGGTTGAGTTCAAACGACAGTAGGCGCGGGAGGTGTCAGTGCTATTACTTGCACATGACTGGAGGGGGTCGGCTGGATGAAGGTTTTGTGAAAGGTTGGAATGTCACCGCCCCCCCCTGTGGCGAGGGAGCTTGCTACCGCTGGGCTGCGAAGCGGCCCCAAAACCGAAGGGCGCGGTGTGTCAGGTGGATCGAACGTGACGGGATCGGGACTGCTGCGCAGTCCAGCGGGAGCAAGCTCCCTCGCCACAGGGGTCGGAGGTGTTTCAGTGAGATTCGAAGGGCGAAACAGTCGGAAGCCTCTTCAGTTCAAAATCCTCGAAAACACCCACATCGCGCTCGCGGAAGCTGTCCATCGTCACGGGTTCAAGGTTCAACGCCTGATTAAGAATCTGCGCCGTTTGCTGGGCTCGCAGGCGTGGAGAGACGATCAACACGTCGATGCCGCAGGGCAGGTTCTTGCTCAGAGAGGCGGCCTGTGCCCTGCCCCGCTCGGTCAATTCCGGATCGAGTGCGCCGAGGTAGCGGTGCTCGGCGTTGGCCCAGGTTTCGCCGTGGCGTATGACGTGGAGATGCATGAGGTCCGTCTCTCTGAAGATAGGAACTGGGAGGGTAACCGCTGTTCCGAATGAACCCGCGCACGGTCCGCCTACCGACAAAATACGCCCCCTGTCAGGCTGCAAACCCAATCAATAGCCCTCCACGGATGGAGCGCATTTGCGCCAATGCGCCTACATTTCCCACCGTAAGTTCAGGGATTTTTTTCGTGATTATGTGAATTTGTAACAGCGATACAACATGAAACAAATGTCCGATGGTCGCACCTCCTTACAAACTATAAAAAGCTCAGCACGTTCCTACATGGGAACGGTTTTCATCCTATAGCTGATAGTTAAAATAGGGATCTAGAACATGGAGTTCGACGTAATTGTAGTAGGAGCAGGAGCCATTGGCGGTTCTATCGCGTATGAACTGAGCTCACGCGGCTTAAATGTTTGCCGGGTCGGTGAAACTGACCGTAGCAACGCAGCATCCAAGGCCGCCGGCGCCATGAATGGCTGTTTTGGCGAAGTCACCAGCGGCCTTTTGGCCAGTGAGCATGGCCGGCTCAAACTGAATATGGATCGTCAGGCACAGGATCTCTGGCCCGAGTGGGCCGAACGCCTGGCTGATGCATCAGGTATCACCACCCCGCTGTTCACTGCCAGCGGCACGCATGTTTTGCTCAACAGCGCCGGAATGGACGAGGTCGATACCGTCAACTACGAAGCTATCGAGCATACACTGCAAGCCTATGGGGAACCGTACGAGACCATTGATCCAAGAACAATGGAGTGGTTGGCCCCAGATCATCTGGTACGCCCTCTGCGCGGCTTGTTCATTCCCAACGAACACTCCGTAAATGCCCACTTGCTGCTGGAAAAACTCGACGCGGCTCTGCTGGCCAACAATGGCACCTTGATCAATGAGAACGCCCGTCGGGTATTGGCCGAAGGTGACGTCGCGACCGGTGTCGAGTTGCTCAACGGCGAAGTGCTCTGGGGCAAAAAAATTGTGGTGGCCGCAGGTGTTCAATCGTTGGATTTGCTCAGCGAGTTCGACACGGTTGTAAAGAAAATACCTCCCCTGTTCAGCGGATATGGCGTCTCCATTCTGGTCAAGTTGCCGGACGGCATGGCGTTACCCGAGTCAGTGATCCGTACGCCTAATCGTGCGTTTGCTTGTGGTTTGCATTGTGTGCCACGAGGTGATGGTGTGCTGTACCTGGGCGCCACCAATATCCTTTCCGAACGTCCCAAACGTCATGCGCTGATCTCAGATGTGCAGTTTCTGCTTGATTGCGCAGTCGACCAGTTGAATCTCGACCTGCACAGTGCCGAAGTTATTTCGATTCAGGTAGGCAACCGTCCAATTCCCGCTGACGGTTTCCCTCTGATCGGCGAGTGCGGCATACAGGGGTTGTGGCTGACAACCGGCACCTACCGTGACGGGTTGCACCAATCGCCGTTGCTGGCGACCTATGTCGCCGACTGCTTGACCAACGTCAAGAACACTGGCCTGGACTTGAGCACCTTCCATCCAGTACGCGCGCCACTGACCGGTCTTGCTCGTGAACTGACGGTCGGCGAAACCGTCAAGCAAATGTTCGCCACAGGCTATGAATATCGCTGGGACGTAAAACCGTACTGGCTGCCAATCCTCGATAAAGGACTGTCGAGTAATTACCAGCAGCTGATCGATGATCTGCATCCCTCATTCACTCCCCCTCCGGAGCTGGTCGCCTTTTCCTATCTCTACGAATCCATGCGAGTGAAACTGACGCAGTACTACAAGGAGTGGTCATGAGTCTGGACAAACATGAGCAGGAGGCTATCGCCAAAGCCCGCGTTCAGTTGGAGGCGGCCGGTGTATGGGATCCGGACAATGACCTGGATAGCCTGGTCGATCGTTTTATCGTGCGTGCTGACAAACAACGCGCACTCGATGAATTCAGACTGGCGGTAAGCGAGCGCTGCAATCGTATTCCGTTGGGGCATATTGTTGGCACCGTAGCGTTCGATGAGTTGTCGCTGGTCGTCGGCAGCGGCGTGTTCATCCCTCGTCCCCACAGCACGGTGATTCATAAATGGTTGGATGAAACCGAACTGGCAACAGGAACCTGCGTTCTGGACCTTTGCGCCGGCAGCGGCGCAATCGGGTTGGCCATCGCTCGTCGCAGGCCAGACCTCGACGTCACCTGCGTGGAGCGTGAAGACGTCGCCGTAAACTACCTCAAACGCAATATCGCCCGGCTCGCAACCAAAAACGTACAGGTCAGTGCGGCACAGGCGGATGTTTACGACACCAAAGCATTTGCCCGCTTCAGGCAACAGGTGGGCCTGATTGTCGCCAACCCGCCCTATGTTCCCCAGAAAGCCCAGTTGCAGCCTGAATGGGGCGACCATCATCCCAAGGCGGCCGTCTATTCAGGGACCGACGGCCTGGACCTGACACGCCAGATCATCACACTGGCGACCACCTTACTTACCCCTGATGGGTGGCTGGTAATCGAGCATGGCGAGGATCAGGCATCCGCCGTTCGTGAGTTGTTCGAACAACACCAACTGACTGAAATCCGGACGGTGATCGACCGTCAGGCATCGGATACCACCGGCACTTCAGTCATGACCGTTGGCTGTTTATCGAAGGCTGTTCACCCCTAGGAGTTTTTGAGCAATGGATGCACAAACCAAACAAGACTGGATGACCATTCGCCGTGACAACACCACCAGCGCACTGGAGAGCGCCTATGAGGAGGGCCTCACCGGGTTTACCGTCGCAAGCCGTGAAGGCAAACGCATTACCCTGGCGCAGGGCGGCACGTTCACCGAGTTCGTCTCCTGTTCCTATCTGGGCCTGGAAACCCACCCTGCACTGATTGAAGCAGCACACCAGGCCCTGGGAGTCGTCGGCCTGCACTTGTCGTCATCACGCAGTGCAATGCGCCCAGTGTATCTGCCGCAACTCGAATCCCTGCTCGGCGAAATCTACACAGGCTGCGGTGTCAGCGTCTTCACCTCCACCAGCAGCGTACACCTTGGCGTACTGCCGTTGCTGGGCAGCAATTCGCTCAAGAGCTACCCGATTAGAAAGCGCGCGCACTGGTTGATAGACAAAACCGCTCACGCATCGATGCAGGTATTGCGAGGCATTCTGCAGCAGTTCGGCGAGGTGTCCCGTGTTCAATCGACCGATCCGGAGTCGATGAGCGTCGCCTTGAAAAACTGCGTTGATCGCCAGGAAACGCCGATTCTGCTGATCGACGGCATCGGCTCGATGAGCGGCCTGGTGCCTATCGCGCAACTCTCCCGTCAACTGGAGACAGCCGGAGGTTACCTGTACGTGGATGATGCTCACGGCATATCCATTGCTGGGCTTCATGGCGCTGGCTACGCCCTTGCTGCCGTGGACAACCAACTGCCGCACAACATGATTCTGGCCGGTTCTCTTTCCAAAGCATTCGGTGGCGCTGGCGGGTTTGTGGTGGTGAGCGATCCGCAGGATATCCCGACAATTCAATCGCTGGCCAACCCGCTGGTTTTCGGTCACTCCATCATGGTGCCGATGCTGGCGGCCAACGTTGCGGCAGCGAGGATTCACTTGAGCGACGAGATCGATAGCCTGCAAAACAGCCTGTGGAACAATGTACGCCTGTTTGATTCGCTGACACATAATCGCCTGCTCAACGCCGGTGTTCAATCGCCGGTCAGGGGCGCATTTTTCGAGACCGAAGAAGACGGCTTACAAGCCTGCCGGATCCTGCGGGACAACGGCATCCTGATGTTCCCGGTGTTTTATCCGATCATCGCCAAGGGGAAAGCCATGCTGCGTTTCGCGTTCTCGGCCAGCCATACCGATCAGGATATTCGGCAGTTGGCTTCATCCTTGAACGAAGTCACACGTGCGGGCTTATGGAAAGCAATACCGGCACAGATGACCACGGCCTGAGGAGTAACAGGCCAGCATCACACGCCGTACCAATCAAAGGAATGAACATGACAGAACATAGGCACATGTCACCGACAACTCCATCCGCCATCTTGCAACCCCAGCGTGATCAGTTGGACCGGATCAACAACCATCTGGTCGACCTGCTTGGCGAACGCATGAGCGTTTGTATGGATATTGCCGAACTCAAGGCTGCACACGACATACCCATGATGCAGCCGCAACGTATCGTTCAAGTGTTGGATCAGCTCAAGGATAAGTCCTCGACAGTCGGCTTGAGGCCCGATTACGTTCAGTCCGTTTTCAAGCTGATCATCGAAGAAACCTGCATCCAGGAAGAGCAATTGATCCAGCGACGCCGCAATCAGGGGCAGCGTTCATGAAAATACTGTTGATCGATAACTTTGACTCCTTTACTCAGAACATCGCTCAATACCTGTACGAGGTCACAGGTATTTGCGCCGACATCGTCACCAACACCGTGACCTACGAGCACCTGCAAATTGAACAATACGATGCCGTAGTACTTTCACCGGGCCCGGGACATCCGGGGGAATACCTGGATTTTGGCGTATGCGGTCAGGTTATTCTTCACTCGCCCGTCCCCTTGCTCGGCATTTGCCTGGGACACCAGGGCATCGCCCAATTCCTTGGCGGAACCGTTGGTCACGCACCGACCCCGGTGCACGGCTACCGAAGCAAAATCACACATTCCGGCAGCGGTTTATTCCGCGACCTGCCGGAGCAGTTTGAAGTGGTCCGCTACCACTCACTGATGTGCACCCATCTACCTCAGGAACTGCGCTGCACTGCCTGGACAGAGGAAGGTGTAGTCATGGCAATCGAGCACGAAAGCCGCCCGATCTGGGGTGTCCAATTTCATCCTGAGTCCATCGACTCCGAGTATGGGCATGCGCTGCTGAGCAACTTCATCGGCATGGCAATCGAACACAATGGCAACCATCGCACGTCGGCGACGCAAAACCCGGACGCTTCTGCGTCGGCGAACGAGCATTACAGGGCGGTAGGCGGCTTACTCAATATGCAATTGGCATATCGCACCTATCCTGGTCCATTCGATCCACTGGCGCTGTTCACACAACGCTACGCCCAGGATCACCATGCTTTTTGGCTCGACAGCGAAAAATCCGAAAGACCCAACGCGCGCTACTCAATCATGGGAAGTGGCCAAGCCCAGGGCTCTATTCGCCTTACGTATGACGTCAACAGTGAAAGCCTGACCCTGGCGGGGCCCAAAGGCAGCAGGATTGTGACGGGAGACTTCTTTACGCTGTTCAGCCAGATTGTGGAGTCGGTGAATGTGGCAGTCCCGCAATACCTGCCATTTGAGTTCAAGGGCGGTTTCGTCGGATACATGGGTTATGAACTCAAAGCCCTGACAGGGGGGAACAAGGTCTATCGCTCCGGGCAGCCAGACGCCGGCTTTATGTTCGCTCCGCACTTTTTCGTCTTCGACCACCATGACCAAACTGTTTACGAATGCATGATAAGCGCGACAGGCCAGAGCCCGCAGTGGCCCCAGTTGCTGACCTCAATGACCACGCTTAACAACGCCACAGATAGACGACCCTTCGTTCCGGGCGCAGTGGATGAACTTGAGCTGTCACTCGAAGATGGCCCCGACGATTACATCCGTAAGGTAAAGCAGTCACTCCAATACATCACCGACGGCGAATCTTACGAAATATGCCTGACTAACCGAGCGAGGATGAGCTATAGCGGCGAGCCACTCGCGGCCTATCGAAGAATGCGCGAAGCGAGCCCTGTGCCCTACGGCGCCTACCTTTGTTTCGATAGCTTTTCCGTACTCAGCGCCTCGCCCGAGACCTTTCTGAGAATTGATGAAGGCGGCCTGATCGAATCCCGCCCCATTAAGGGCACTCGTGCACGGAGCAAGGATCCTAGTGAAGATCAGCGCTTGCGAAGCGACTTGCAAGCCTCAACCAAGGACCGCGCCGAGAACCTGATGATTGTCGATCTGGTACGTCATGATTTAAACCAGGTTTGCCGTTCAGGCAGCGTGCATGTGCCGCATATTTTCGCGGTGGAAAGTTTTTCCTCGGTGCACCAGCTGGTCTCTACGGTACGTGGACATTTACGCAACGACATCTCGACAATGGAAGCCATCAGGGCTTGCTTTCCTGGAGGCTCAATGACCGGCGCCCCCAAAAAGCGCACGATGGAAATTATCGATGGATTGGAGACCTGCGCACGCGGTGTTTACTCAGGTGCACTTGGGTGGATCTCGTTCAGTGGCAGTGCGGAACTGAGCATCGTTATTCGCACAGCTGTATTGCACAAACAACAGGCTGAATTCGGTATCGGTGGCGCAATCGTCGCACACTCCGATCCGAATGAAGAGCTTGAAGAGACGCTGGTCAAAGCCAGCGTGCCTTATTACAGTTTTTACGCAGGGAGCGAAAAATGAATACCAATACAGTCGTCGTATTGGGAGGCGCCGGCCTCATAGGCTCGATGATCAGTCGTATTCTCAAACAATACGGGTACTTCGTGCGCGTCGTGGATCGCCGCCCTGCGGAGTTCGAGTGTGAATATCACGAAATGGATGTGACCAAGCCATTCAATGATACAGGCGCCGTTTTTCGCAACGCCACGGCCGTGGTTTTTGCCCTGCCTGAAAGCGTCGCGGTCAGCGCTATTCCCTGGGTCACCACGTTTCTGTCCTCAGAGGTGGTGCTCATACCGACCTGCTCGGTACAGGGGCCCTTTTACAAAGCGCTGAAAGCCGTAGCGCCGCGGCAGCCGTTTGTTGGCGTAAATCCGATGTTCTCGCCCAAATTGTCCGTCCAGGGGCGCTCGGTGGCGGTCTGCGTGGAAGACACCCAAGCCGCACAGACCTTCATCGAACGGCACTTGATGGAGGCCGGGATGAAGATCCGCCGAATGACACCCTCCGCTCATGACGAACTGATGGCCCTTTGTCAGGCGTTACCGCACGCAGCCATTCTCGGATTCGGCATGGCCCTGGCCAAATCCTCCGTGGACATGGACATCGTAGCGGAAGTAATGCCGCCCCCCATGCGTACCATGATGGCGCTGCTTTCGCGGATATTGGTTAACCCGCCAGAGGTTTATTGGGACATACAACTGGAAAATGACCAGGCAACCGCTCAGCGTGATGCGCTGGTACATGGGCTGGAGCGCCTGCAGGAAAACATCGTTGACCAGGACTATGAGCGTTTCAAAAGCGACTTGCAGTCTGTTTCAACGGCCTTGGGCAAACGCTTGAATGCAGGTGCAGTGGACTGCCAGCATCTGTTTTCCCTGCTGAATTAAAAAAAGGCCTCGCCAAGGAATGGTGAGGCGTTTTTTACACAACACGCAATGTGTGCCCCATGAATTCTCTCAAGAAGGAGCCGGTGATGTCTGTAGCGGCTGATGAAGTAAAACGACAACCAAGGTCCAGCCGGTGGTTGGCTCTAGCGATATTGATGCTGCCGGTCTTACTGGTGACCGTGGATAACACCGTACTGGGTTTCGCCCTGCCAAAAATCTCTGAGGCCTTGCATCCGAGTGCCAGCCAGCAGCTGTGGATGATTGATGCCTATTCACTGGTGCTGGCAGGATTGCTCATTTCCATGGGTAGCCTGGGCGATCGCAAAGGCCATCGAAAACTGCTACTGATCGGCTCATTGGGCTTTACCGTCGTATCCGTGATGACAGCTTACTCCAGCACGGCCCCACAGCTGATCGTGGGACGAGCCTGCATGGGCATCTTCGGGGCCATGTTGATGCCGTCAACATTGGCGTTGATCCGTTCAGTCTTCGAGGACCGGGAAGAGCGTCGCCTGGCGGTTGCGATCTGGGCAACGACCTTGACGGTCGGTTCTGCGCTTGGGCCTTTAGTCGGCGGCGTACTGCTGGAGTTCTTCAGCTGGGGCTCAATCTTTCTACTGGCAGTTCCGGTGCTGGTGCCTTTGTTGGTCCTCGGACCATGGCTGTTACCTGAGTCCGAGCCGGATGCGTCGGGGCCGATGGATATCATCAGCACGGTGCAATCCATGATAGCCCTCAGCGCTCTGGTATACAGCATCAAGCATATCGCCAGCGATGGTCCGGATGCATTGGCGCTGGCGGTCTTCGGCGTTGCAATTGTTATCGGCTGGCAATTCGTACGCCGCCAATTACGCCTTCCGACACCTTTGATGGACCTGAGCCTGTTTCGCAACAAGACGTTCAGCGGGTCGGTAACCATCAATCTGATGAGTTTGGCCTTCCTGATCGGCTTTGTTTTCTTTTCCACCCAATTCTTGCAAATCGCATTGCGCATGTCCCCACTGAGCGCCAGCATCGCGCTGATACCGGGCCAGCTCATGGCGATTGCGGTGGGTATCCTCATAGTCCCAGTCGCCCAGCGCGTTTCGGTCAATGTCCTGATTCCCATCCTGCTGGCCTTTACTGCTGGCGCGTTTTTGTTGGTCGCAGGCCTCGGCAGCAGCCTGACGGTGTTAGTGGCAGCATTTGCATTACTCAATATCGGCGTCGGCGCCATTGCGACTGTCTCTAACGACGTAATTCTGTCCGCAGTCCCTTCCACCAAGGCAGGAGCAGCGTCAGCCATCAGCGAGACAGCCTATGAAGTCGGTGTAGTACTCGGCACTACGCTTCTCGGTGGCTTGGTGACGGCTTACTACCGTGGCACGTTGCAGTTACCGGACTTCCTGACGCCCGTGCAAATGCACCTGGCAAGCGAAACATTGGCAGGTGCCCATGCGATATCGGCAACACTGGCGCACGATCAGGCCAGTGAAGTCATGGACAACGCCATACGAGCATTTGAAGGCGGTACCCACCTGATGGCCTGGGCAACATTCAGCTTGGCGGTGCTGGCAATCGTCGTCGCTCGACGCACATTGAAAGCCCCTCAAACAGCGCCCGCGTAACCCCCGCTGCGAAAATCCTGGTTATGCGTCCACATGAGTGCACCAACGATTTTGCTCAGCGTTTCAATGCTACAAAAAAGGCGACCCGAAGCAGACTGTGTGAAAACCTAGCAATCTGCTGGCAGGTTAAAGAAAATGCCCGTATCGCAAGATACGGGCATTTTGCTTATGCGCTATATCCAAGGTGAAGACCGCTCCCAGAGCGCGCTGTTTCCACTTTCGCAGCCCAGCGCGGGGCAAGCCCGCTCACCACTAAAAGCCCTGCTCACCACAACATATGCGATTTTTCCTACCTTCTCTGTCGGTTGCGGTTGCTATAACGCATCGCTAGCCTCTCGCAATCGCTGCTCATCAGCGATCAGGCTTGGTCGCCTGGATTAGAATGGCGCACAGGGCCGCGCAAGCGGCATTATTGTGCTCGCGTTATGGCGAGCTGTGCGTGGGAGGGCTTAGGCCCTGCCGGGTTTCCATTCCCTGGTCGACCAACCTGCGTACAGCTCGCCACCCTTCTGCTTGGTCGCGGATGGGGTGAGCTCCAACTGAATGGAGATTTACTACATGAAAAAAGTTACTCCAAATCCCCCGCCATCCACGTCGGATGACACGCCGCAAACCTCACCCAATCTCATCTTCACCGTCCGCCCCGGCCTAAGCATCGACGCAGCCTTGAGCAATGCCAGCGAGATGTTGGAATCCGCAACCGTGTGTGCTTACGACTGTGCCGAGCATCTGGATGGCTCGGGCCGCAAGCAGGTGCTGGCAGTGGTGCAGATGATTGAAATTGCGCAGTTGTTGGTGGATGAAGCGCTGAATCGGGCGTGTCCGGTGGCCTGACAGCCGATGAGGTCTCCTGTGGGAATTGGCTTGTCGGATCGCCGCACCTCTGCGATGGCGGTTTAGCTGCAATTGATTCGGTGCCTGACACACCGCCATCGCGGGCAAGCCCGGCTCCCACAGGTGATCTTCATTGGCTTGGAGAACGCGATTCACAGACATGAAAAAGGCGACCCGAAGGTCGCCTTTTGTCATTGCGCGTACTGCTTGCTTAGCCCCGGTGGCACGCCCTGCACGTCGGTCTCTTCCCACGGCCCGTTCGGGCTGATCGACCGGCTCCAACCGTTGCTCCAGCGGTAGTACGTGCGCTGGCGGTAGAAGGTATCCGGCTGTTCTTCCAGCACGTACACCTGCATCTTGCCGTCCCAGTGGCTGGCCGCGCCCGGTGGTGGGGCGAAGGTCGGCGATTTGGTCGGCACGGGTTTCGGCGGCGGGGTAACCGGGCCGGAGGGTTTGGTGCTCGGCTGGGTCGATGGGCCTGACGGTGGGATGGTCGGGCCAGTGGGCCCGGGAGGTGGGCGGTGGACCGCACAGGCGCTCAGGCCCAGTACCAGGCTGAGCAAGGTGATGCGTGCAAATGCGGTCATAGGCGTTTCCTCGAGTTACTTGTCCGGACTGTCGATGGTCAGCTGCTGCAAGGCAGTGGTGGTGCTGGCCAGGGGTTGGCTGCGGCCGATCCATTCGCCAGTGGTCGGTTGACCGGCCCGGGATATGCGCGCAACCAGTTGGACTTCAGGGAAGTTGGACAGTTTCAACTCCGGCATCATCGCGTCGGCGTCGCCGAGTTCGACGGTGATGGGCAGCTCGGCGACGGTGACGCGCTTGGCGGCCAGCGGTGCCGGCGGGCCTTTCACGGCACGGGCGAAGATAAATACGCTGTCGGTGGGCAGGGCCTTGGCTTTCACGTCGGCGGACAGGTCCACGCGGACGTTCATCACGGTTTTTTGAGGAGCAACGGTGCCGCCACTCTCTTTGAGCTTCTCGGCAGCGCGATCAATGCCACCTTGCAGCGCTGCGCGGGAGTTGTCTTGCGGCGGCAGCTGGGCCAACAGACGATTCCAGTAGTCGATAGCCTCTTGATAACGCTGGCCTTCAAAGGCAGCGATACCCAGCAGGCCGAGGCTGGTGACTTCCTTCGGATCGAGCTTCAACGCCTCGTCCGTCAGCGCCTGCACCTTGGGCGACCACTGTTTGTTGTCAGCAAAATACTGCGCCTGGGCCCACTGGCCGAGCAGTTCCGGCTGGCGCCCGGCCAGCGCCACGGTGCGTTCGAACACCTTGGCGGCATCTGCGGAACGGTCCTGGGCCATGTAGGCGCGACCGAGGAAGTACAAGCCTTCCGGCGAGTCCGGTTGGGCAGCGGCGGCGCGTTCCAGGCGGTGGGTCATGTCTTCCATGGACACCGGCGGCTGGGAGAATTCGCGGGTCAGTTCAACCTTGTCGCTGGCCCCGTAATGCAGGTACAACGCAACCCCCAGGACCGGCACCAAGAACGCCGCCAGAAATGGCAGTGGCTTGCCCAGGCGCGATTCACGGGGTTTTTCCACGCCTTCCGTGTCAGCCAACAATTCACGCGCCGCTTCGGCGCGGCCGGTGTCGAGTTGCGCGGCATTCAGTACGCCTTCGTCCTGCTGCACTTGCAGCTCGGCCACGCGTTCTTGGTAGAGCGCCACGTTCAGCGCGGTGCGATCCTCTTCACGCTGGGCGCGGCGGCCGCGCAGGACAGGGATCAACAGGAAACTCAGGGCAATCAGAAGCAGCAAGCCGGCTGCGAGCCAGAAATCAATCATCAGTCTTGGTGTCCAGCAATTGGTCGAGGCGTTTGCGCTCTTCGGGGGACAGCGCGTCGGAACCATCGGTCGGCGCAGCACGGCGACGGCGCACGATCACCGCCATCACCACCACGCCCGCCAGCAGCAGCCCGGCAGGGCCGAACCACAGCAGCGCGGTCTTGCCGGTGAGGGCCGGTTTGTAGCGCACGAAATCACCGTAGCGGTCGACCATGAAGTCGATGATCTGCTGGTTGTCCTTGCCCTCCCCCAGCA
>Ga0209173_100374_pt1 | contig 25933 bp, 22 predicted proteins | sample SynthPrep_16_END_FD_187206 | JGI IMG/M metagenome (GOLD analysis project Ga0209173, IMG submission 187206) | Synthetic microbial communities from Ohio, USA - SynthPrep_16_END_DS12_MetaG (SPAdes) (version 2) | ecosystem: Engineered > Bioreactor > Aerobic > Activated sludge | place: USA: Ohio... | reverse complement strand
GTCGATGGAGCCGGAAACCTGGCTACGCAGACCCATTTCGGCATATTCCGGGTTGAAGCGGATGCCAGGGCGACTTGCACGCAGGTTAGCGGAGACGGTCTCTTTGTCATTGCCCAGGCACGAAACAATGCCCAGACCAGTGATAACGACGCGGCGCATGCGGATAACCCTTAAAAGTTGTCAGTGGAAGTGAATACGCCGACCCGAAGGCCTTCGGCAGTATAAATCTCGCGACCGTCGACAGTCACCGAACCATCGGCAATGGCCAGGTTCAGCTTGCCCTTGAGGACGCGCTTGATTTGAATGTTGTAAGTGACTTTCTTGGCGGTCGGCAAGACCTGGCCAAAGAACTTCACTTCGCCCGAACCCAGGGCGCGACCGCGGCCCGGCAGGCCTTGCCAGCCCAGGTAGAAACCGACCAGCTGCCACATGGCGTCAAGGCCCAGGCAGCCCGGCATCACCGGATCGCCTTCGAAATGGCAGGCGAAAAACCACAGGTCAGGGGTGATATCCAGCTCGGCGACCAATTCACCTTTGCCGTACTTGCCACCCTCTTCGCTGATATGGGTGATGCGATCCACCATCAGCATGTTCGGGGCGGGCAGTTGCGCGTTACCTGGGCCGAACAGCTCACCGCGACTGCAGCGCAGCAGGTCTTCCCGAGTAAAGGCGTTTTGTTTGGTCATGCGAGCTCCTCAATAATCCCATGCGGCAGGGCAGGGCAAATCTTCCCGGCCGACTGAAGCGTTCATGCCTCATATCGGCAGCCTACACATAGACTATTGCGTTGTAGTGAAAGTCACAGCGTCAAGGTCATGAATGTACACTTGTGCACTGAAATTATAAACCGGGCCGGTTTACGGGCCCGTTCGGGTGCCTAAGACTGCCGCACTTTCGTCTTTCACGCCAGTCGCAGTTGGCTGATGGCACCGTGTTACTGCACCCATCTCTGCAGGATTTGCTGCAAATCCGTGCGTTTGAACGGCTTTGCCAGGTAATCGTTCATTCCAGCTGCCAGGCAGGCTTCGCGATCGCCCTGCAAGGCATTGGCCGTGAGGGCAATGATTGGCAGCTCGGCGCAACCGGGCAACTGGCGAATCTGCCGGGTAGCCTCGTAGCCATCGATGCCCGGCAGTCGGCAGTCCATCAGGATTGCGGTAAAAATCAGGCTCTCGGCGCTGCGAATCGCTTCGGCGCCGTCGGTGGCGATGCTCACCTCGAACCCCAGGCTGCGCAGCATGGCTTCGACCACCGTGCGATTGACCGGGTTGTCTTCCACCAGCAACACGTTGCGCCCTTCGCCCGCACGGCCATTGCCTTCGGTATTCGGCGCGAGCACCGGCAAGCTCTGCTGGTAGATCGCCAGCGGGATTTCCAGGGTGAACACCGAGCCGTGGCCTTCTTCGCTCTGGGCGCGCAGGGTGCCGCCCATGCGTTCGGCCAGGGTGCGTGCGATAGGCAGTCCCAGTCCGGTGCCGCCGTAACGTCTTGAAATGGAACTGTCGGCTTGCTGGAACGCATCGAACATCAGTTCCAGGCGCTCGGCGGAAATGCCAATCCCGCTATCGCGCACGGTGCAGGTGAACCACAGCAATTCATGGTCCAGGGTCTGCCAGTGGGGTTCGACGGTGACGGTGCCCTGCTCGGTGAACTTCAGGGCATTGCCGATCAGGTTCACCAAAATCTGCCGGATGCGGGTCGGGTCGCCCTGTACCTGCAGCGAGCCCAGGCCCTGGGGGATCGGCACTTCGAGCGCCAGCCCGCGTTGTTGGGCGGCGTGCTGGAAGGCCTGGGCGCAACTGCCGATCAGCTCCACCAGGTCGAACGGAATGTGCTCAAGCTCCAGAGCAGCGCGCTCGATGCGCGAGAAGTCGAGGATGTCGTTGATCACCTTCAGCAGGTGTTCGGTGGACTCCGAGGCCAGCGCCGCGTATTCGGTCTGTTCCTCGGTCATGTCGGTGGTTTCCAGCAGTTGCAGCATGCCCAGCACCCCGTTCATCGGCGTGCGCAATTCATGGCTCATCATCGCCAGGAAGTCCGACTTGGCATTGTTCGCCCGCTCGGCTTCTTCGCGGGTCTGGATCAACTGGGCCATGGCCTGGTGCTGTTCACGACTGGCCTGGTTCAAGCCATCGGCGAGGTTATTGATGTGGCGCGACAGGTCGCCCAGCTCCGAGTCATCCACGATGGGCAGCGGCGTCTGGTAATCGCCCTGCTGGATCGCCTTGACCGCATTGCCCATGGCGCTGATCGGTTGCGACAGGCTGGCCGCCAGGCGCCGGGCCAGCAGGAAGGTAAACAGCAGGGCGAACAGCGCGAGAATCCCGGCCTTGAACAGGATTTCCTGCTGGCGCTGGCTGAACGCATCGTTGGACATGCCGACAATCACTCGCCCCAGGTAGTCCGCGCGCGGGGCCTTGGGCTCGGCAGTACTGTCCTGGAAGAAATCATTGCCCAGCTGGATATGTTGCAGGCGAATCGGCGCCTGGAAGACTTTCACCGACAGCGAGCGATCGTGCTTCTCCGACGGTTGCTCGACATACACCAGGATATTTTCTGCGCTGTCCTGAATCTCCAGGAAGCGCACGTGCGGCGTGGCGAGGGTGGCCCGCAACAGGCTTTCAAGCACGTCGTTGTTGCCGGAAATCACCCCGTATTCGGTGGCCGGCGCCAGTTGATTGGCGATCAACTGGCCGGTGTGGTCCAGTTCCTGGCGCAGGTCCTGGATCCGCACGAAGGTGAAGAAGCTGATCAACAGCAGCGTCAGCAGGAGTGCCGGGCCCAGGGTAATGAGCTGGGTCCGGGTGTTGATGTCCCAACGGCGACGAAATGTCATGGGCGTTTTTCTCCTTCGGCCAGGCGGGCGGCGACGTTGGTTTCGTCCACCTGTTCGATCCCCAGTGAGCGCGCAACCTGCGGGTTGCCTACGACTTTGAAACGTTCCGGGTACAGCGAGCGCGGCCAACTGGCCGGCGCATGATCCAGCAGGCGGTCGAGCACATCCAGCCAGTCGGTCTGATCGCTGTAGGTGCTGGCCAGGCTGCCGGCCTTGACGAACCCGGCGTTGGGCCCGACCAGTGGCAATTGCCTGGCGTAGCTGCTGAGCAGCAGGTTTTTCGCGGTTTTCGGGTTGTACAGCTGGGGATCATCCAGCCCCAGCAAGACGTCGCTGTTCTTGAACAGGCTTTGCAGCGGGCGACTGTCATTAATGTTTTCCCAAAGCTGGGGCACGATCTCCAGGCCCATGGGCGCGGCGTACTGGCGCAGCTCGCGCAGCAGGAACTCGCTGTCGATGCCATAGAGCACGCCGATGCGCCGGGCCTGAGGCAGGATGCCGGTGATCAGGCGCAGTTGTCGGTCCAGCGGTGGGTCGCTCCACAGCAGGCTGATCTTCGCAGGCAACGTGGCACCCAGGCGCTGGCGCGCTTGCAGGCGGCTGATGCGCAGCACCAGGGTCGGTGGGCCCTGGGCGTCTTGCAGGCGCCAATCAAGGCTGGGCAGGTCCAGCAGGATCAGGCGGGTGCTGGTCGGCAAGTTTGCAGGGGCGGGCAGGTCCTTGAGCGGGGTGAACTTCACGCTGTCTTCGGGACGCTGCAGGGCCAGGGCCTGGACGAATGTTTGTACGCCCGGGCCGTCTTCGTCGGCGGTCAGCAGGATATCCGCTGCCCATGTCGGTGCGCCGAACAGTAAAACCCCAAGCAACACACAGCACCGCCAGAGCCGGGCGGTAAAGGGGAGGGTCATCCGTGACGAGTCGCTGTCCACTAGAACTCTAACTCCGCACTGAAGTAGAGCACGTGGCGTTGGTCATAGTTGTTGTCGGGCCAGGTGGTGGGCTGATTGTCGAGGCGTTGTTGCAACATGCCGGCCAGCTCCACGTTGGCTTTGCCCAAGGCAATGCGCTTGGCCACCCGCAGGTCGACCCTTTCGAAGCGATACTGGTTGAGCGCATCGTCGCCATAGTAGAACACCGCGCTGGACCAGCCATGGCCCCATTCCCGCATCCAGCCGGCCGAGCCGCTGTTGCGGGCGGTCTGCTGCCTGTCCAGGGGGTTGGTGGCGCTGGCATCCACATAAGCATAGGTGACGCGCAGCCGGTCGGCGGTGCTCATGTGCCAGTCGAGCTGGGTTTCGGTGCCGGTAAAGCGCGAGCTGTTCGAGTTGCTGGCGATGTACTGGTTGTTGCGCAGCGGCTCGCTGACCATTTCGCTGATTTCGTCGTAGAACAGCTTCACGTCGACGTTCAGCCCGATGTCGGCAAAAAAGCCGTTGTAGCCCAGCTCCCGGGAGCGCATCAGCTCTTTGTCGAGGTTGCCCGGGCCACGGGTCACCACGAAGTATTGGCCGGAGTTCTGGCCGTAGGCCGGCGAGCTGAGGTTGGTGACGCGGTAGCTCCAGTTGACGTTGTTCTCGAACATGTCCGGGGAGCGAATGGCTTCGGAGTACACCGCGCGCAGGCCGTGGCGCGGGTTGATCAGGTAGTTGACGGCCACCCGTGGCGTCAGCGAGTTGCCGCTCAGGTGAGTGTCTTCGTACATCGCGCCGCCCTGCAGCAGCCAGTGTTCGCTGGCCCGCCATTCCAGGTGGCCGAACAGGCGCCAGGTGGTGTCGTCCAGGGTGCCGTTGAAGTAGGTGTCGGAGTCGGCGCGGTCGTAGCGGTAGTTCATGCCGCTGACCAGGCGCAGGCTGTCGGACAGGCTGAGGGTGTCTTGCAGCTCCAGGTCGTAGCGGCTTTCCTTGGTGCTTTGGTCGATGTTGCCGCAGACCGGATCCTTGCCGCCGTCCCCCCATTGCTGGAGCACCTGGCGGGCCAGTGCCTGCTCGGCGGCGCTGCCGGGTGGAAGGTTGCCTGGGTTGAAGTTGTTCATGTGCCGGGCCAGTCGCTCGGCATAGTTGGGGTTGAGCTGCCACAGCTGCGTCAGTTCCGGGCTGAACGAGACCTTGGCATCGCACGCGCGCCAGATCTGCCGGCGATCCCACTGCTGGGCCGAACCCTGGATATACAGGCTGTGATCGGGGTTGAAATCGAAGTTCCAGCGCAGGGAACCGGCATAGTCCTTGGCGCTGACGTCGGAATTGTTACCGCCTTCGGTAATCCCGTCGAACACTGGTTGGTAGGTGTAAGGGCGCTGGTTGGTGCCTTCCTTGGCGTCCAGTTGCCAGTCGATGCTTTGTTGCGCATTCAGGGTCTGGCTCACGGCCAGGCTGAAGCGGTTCAGGCGGCGCCCGTCGCGGCGGTCAGCGCCCACGCGGTCGCTGTCAAAGCCATCGTCCTGTTGACCGGAGAGTGACAGGCGCAAATCGCCGGTGTCCCAGCCCATGCCCTGGCTGGCGTACCAGTCGTTGATCCCTCGGCCGCCCTGGGTGAGTTTCATCCGCGTGCCATGGCTGTTGGCCGGCGAGCGGGTGAGGATGTTGACGACGGCCATCAGCGCGTTGGCGCCGTAGCTGACGGTATTGGGGCCGCGGAAGACCTCGATGCGGTCGATGTCTTCCAGGGCTACGGGAATATCGCTCCAGTCCACCGTGGCCAGGCCCGCGCGGTACACCGAGCGCCCATCGATCAACACCTGCATGCGCCGCGCATCGCCCGCCTGGGTGCCGTGGTAATTCACGGCGGCCTGGTTGCCGGTGGTGTAGCCGACCATCATCCCGGGCACCAGCCGCAGCAGTTCGGGGATATCCCGCGCACCGCTGGCCTTGATCAGCTCGCTGTCGATCACCGTCATGCTGCCGGGCACGGCGGCGGCCGATTGCTTGAGCCGAGTGGCGGTCAGCACCTGCGGCAGCGGCTGGCTGTCGAGGAACAGGTCGTCAGCCAGCACCGGCACACTGCACCACGGCATGCACAACAACGTCAGCAGAAGGGATGAGCGAGGAGGAGGGCCCAAATACACGGCACGGCCTTGATAATTACGGATAGCCGCCCATGTTAACTGAGGTGGGGCCTTTTGCCAGTCGTCGGCCCTGTAATTACTTCGCACAAATGTCGCATTTTCCGACAAGCGTTTGAATTGACGCGGGGGCTGGCCGCAGGCGGGTCGCTCCGTATAATGCGGCCATCGCCACTGCTATGGATTAACGGATTGCATATGACTGAACAGCGCCCTATTGCGGTCCTGGGAGGCGGAAGTTTTGGTACCGCCGTGGCTAATCTGCTGGCTGAAAATGGTCACCGGGTGCGTCAATGGATGCGTGACCCCGAGCAAGCCGAAGCCATTCGGGTCAACCGGGAAAACCCCCGTTACCTTAAAGGCATCAAGATTCTGCCGGCCGTGGAGCCGGTGACTGATTTACAGGCGACGCTGGACGAGTGCGACCTGTGCTTCGTCGCGCTGCCCTCCAGCGCTTTGCGTTCGGTGCTTGCACCCCATGCCGAGCGGCTGGCGGGCAAGCTGCTGGTGAGCCTGACCAAGGGCATTGAGGCGCACACCTTCAAGTTGATGAGCGAGATCCTTGAAGAAATCGCCCCCGAAGCGCGGATTGGCGTGTTGTCCGGGCCGAACCTGGCGCGGGAAGTGGCTGAGCACGCGCTGACTGCCACGGTGATCGCCAGTGAAGACGAAGAACTCTGCGAGCGGGTGCAGGAGGTGCTGCACGGTCGCACCTTCCGCGTGTACGCCAGTGCCGACCGTTTCGGCGTCGAGCTGGGCGGGGCGTTGAAGAACGTCTACGCGATCATCGCCGGCATGGCGGTTGCGCTGGGCATGGGTGAAAACACCAAGAGCATGCTGATCACTCGCGCCCTGGCCGAGATGACCCGGTTTGCGGTCAATCAGGGCGCCAACCCGATGACCTTCCTTGGCCTGGCGGGTGTGGGCGACCTGATCGTCACCTGCTCGTCACCGAAAAGCCGCAACTATCAGGTCGGTTTTGCCCTTGGCCAGGGCTTGAGCCTGGAAGACGCCGTGACGCGTTTGGGCGAAGTGGCGGAAGGCGTCAACACCCTGAAGGTGCTGAAGGCCAAGTCTCAGGAGGTCGGGGTGTATATGCCGCTGGTTGCCGGGTTGCACGCGATCCTGTTTGAAGGGCGCACCTTGAACCAGGTCATCGAGTTGCTGATGCGCGCCGAGCCGAAGACCGATGTCGACTTTATTTCCACCAGTGGTTTCAACTGAGGAACGCGTAATGAACGATCCGAAAGCAGCTCCCAAGTACGAATCCATTGGCCTGCGTGTGCTGTGGATGCTGGTGTTTGCCCTGGTGTGGCAAGTGGCGCAGTTTCTGCTGGGCGTGCTGGTGGTGGTGCAACTGGTTTATCGCCTGGTGTATGGGGCGCCGAACCTGGGGCTGATGAATTTTGGTGACAGCCTGAGTCAGTTTTTGGCGCAGATTGGGCGGTTTGGCAGTTTTCACAGTGATCAGAAGCCTTGGCCGTTCGCCGATTGGCCGACGCCCCGTGCACCGGAAGGTGAGGCTGCTCACAGTGTGCCGCCTGCACCGCATCCGGCGCGTGATGAGGAACCCAAGCTATGAAGGTGTGGGTGTTGCGTCACGGTGAAGCCGAAGGGCATGCGCGTATGGATGCCGAGCGTAATATGACGGCCCATGGGCGCGATGAGGTGTTGCGCAGTGCGGCGCATCTGATCGGCCAGCCGATTCGGGCGATCATTGCCAGTCCGTATGTGCGGGCGCAGCAGACGGCGCAGTTGGTGCGGGAGGCGTTGGGGTTTGAGCCTGAGATCCGCACTGTGCCTTGGTTGACGCCCGAGAGTAATCCGCTGGAGGTGCTCAAGCATCTCGACAATGACGATGATGTGTTGCTGGTCAGCCATCAGCCGTTTGTGGGGGGGCTGATCAGTTATTTGCAGCATGGGCATTTGCGGCAGCCGCAGGCTATGAGTACGGCGAGTCTGGCGGAGTTGGAAGGGGACTTTCCGTTGGCGGGGTTGATGAGTCTTTTGAGTGTTCGGAGTCCTTAATGTTGGTTTTGGGTACATATCCGTTGCTGCGGTAACGGCTGCTTATGGTTCCGCTCTTACAGCGGGTCACTTTTTTACAAACGCCTAAAAAAGTAACCAAAAAACGCTTTGCCCCACCACTCGGTGCCTCGCTTAGGCTCGGCATGCCCGCACTCCGGCCCGGTTCCGCGGGCCGCCGCGACGGGCCATCCATGGCCCGGCGCGGCTAAATCGGCATCCTTGCCGATTTACCCGCTCCACCGTGCCTACTTGCGGCCATCGTGGTTGACGGGGCCCGCAGATCAAGATCAAAAGCAGATCAAAAGCAAGAGCACAGCGGCCTACCGGCCGGCTTGAGTGTTAAAAGCAAAAGCAAAGACCAGAGCGAAAACAAATCTGCTTTTCTGTGGGAGCTGGCTTGCCTGCGATGCAGACAACTCGGTCTTTCAGATACACCGAGGCGATGCCATCGCAGGCAAGCCAGCTCCCACATTTGACCGTGCCCGCTTTAGCTTTAGCTTTTGAATTTGCTTTTGCTTTTAACACTCAAGCCGGCCGGTAGGCCGCTGTGCTCTTGATCTGCTTTTGATTTTGATCTTGGGCGCCCCGTTAAACCACGCTGGCCGAACGCAGGCTTTGGAGCGTGGGTAACCCGGCAGGACGCCGGGTTAGCCGTCCTGGGCCAAGGATGGCCCATGACGGCGGCCCACGGTCCAAAGCCGGAGTGAGGGCACACCGAGCCTGGGCGAGGTGCCGAGTGGTGGGGCAAGAGCGTTTTGCTTACTTTTGCGCTGTTCAAAAGTGAGCCGCTGTAAGAGCGGAACCATAAGCGGCCGTTACCTGAATAACGGATATGCCCCCAAAAACAGCAGAACTTGCACCCCCCGCGCTCCCATGAAATAGTCAGCCAAGCAAGTGCTTGGTTGGCTACCATCGGAACACAAAGGAGCGCGTCCATGTCTGTCGCTATTCGTTTGCCGCTGCAAGTCTTCTTCGACCGCGAAGCCCGCCACCCACGCCAACGATTCCTGGTTCAGCCCATCAAAGGCGGCGAGGTCCAAACCCTCACCTGGGCCGAAGCCGGCCACCAAGCCCGCTGCGCCGCCCACTGGCTGCGCGCCCGCGACCTGCCCCAGGGCTCCCACATCGCCCTGATCTCGAAAAACTGCGCCCACTGGATCATCGCCGACCTCGCCATCTGGATGGCCGGCCATGTCTCCGTGCCGCTCTACCCCAATCTCACCGCCGACTCCGTCGCCCACGTACTCGAGCATTCCGAAGCCGCACTGGCATTTATCGGCAAACTGGACGACTGGCCCGCCATGTCCGCCGGAGTAAAGGCCGACCTGCCCACCATCAGCCTGCCGCTGTGCCCCGATGGCGAATTCGATTTCACCTGGGCCGACCTGCAAGCCTGCTCACCCATTCAGGACAACCCCGCGCCCGCAGCATCCGATCTAGCCACCATCATCTACACCTCCGGCACCACCGGCCTGCCCAAGGGCGTGATGCACAGCTTCGGCGCGCTGGCCTTCGCGGCCATCCGCGGCACTGAACTGTTCGGCCTGGGGGAGGGCGATCGCCTGCTGTCCTACCTGCCGCTGTGCCACGTCGCCGAACGCATGTTCGTGGAGATGGCCTCGATCTACACCGGACAGACAGTATTTTTCGCCGAGAGCCTCGACACTTTTCTGACAGACCTCAAACGGGCGAGGCCAACAGCGCTGTTCGGCGTACCGCGGATTTGGACCAAATTCCAGATGGGCGTCTATAGCAAAATCCCCGCAAGCCGCCTCGATACCTTGCTGCGCCTGCCCTTCATCGGCAAACGGGTCGGCCACAAAGTGCTCGCCGGGTTGGGCCTGGACGCTGTGCGCGTGGCGCTCTCCGGCGCAGCCCCCGTGCCCGAAGCACTGTTGGTCTGGTATCGCCGGCTGGGCCTGGATGTGCTGGAGGTCTATGGCATGACCGAAAGCTGCGGCTACTCCCACGTGTGCCGCCCCGGCCAGCAGAAACTCGGCTGGATAGGCCCGCCATGCCCGGACGTCGAAGTGCGCATCGGTGACGACGGCGAAGTCCAGGTACGCAGCGGCGCGACCATGCTCGGTTATTACAAGGACCCGGCAAAAACTGCCGAGACCCTCACCGCCGACGGCTTCCTGCGCACCGGCGACAAGGGCGAGCAGGGCGCCGATGGCCGACTGCGGCTGACCGGGCGGCTCAAGGAAATCTTCAAGACCAGCAAAGGCAAATACGTGGCCCCGGCGCCGATTGAAAACCGCCTGGCCGAACATGCACGCATCGAGCAGGTGTGCGTGGTGGGCGATGGCTTGAGTGCGCCCATGGGCCTGTGCGTGTTATCTGCCGTGGGTCTGCAAGATGCCGCAGGCGCTGGGCGCCAGGCTTTGCAGGGCAGCCTTGAACGCTTGCTGGAAGAGGTCAACCAGGTGCTGGATAAACATGAGCGCTTGCGCCAACTGGTGGTGGTGAAAGACAGTTGGGCGGTGGAAAACGGTTTTCTCACGCCGACCTTGAAGATCAAGCGCAACGTGATTGAATCAGCCTACGGGTCGCAGTTCCTGGCCTGGAGCGAGCGCTCCGAAGCCGTGCTGTGGCAGGATTGAGCACTGACATAAAACCAATAAGGACCGATCAATGAGCCTGTGGCGCACCCAACCGAATATCGAGCAACTGAATGCGATTCAGAAAAACACCATCGGTGAAGTACTGGATATCCGCTTTGAACGTTTTGACGACGAGTCCCTGACGGCCAGCATGGTGATCGACCACCGCACCCATCAACCCTACGGCCTGCTGCACGGCGGCGCGTCGGTGGTACTCGCGGAAACCGTGGGCTCCATGGCCAGTTACCTGTGCATCGACGCCAGCAAGTTCTATTGCGTGGGCCTGGAAATCAACGCCAACCACCTGCGCGGCTTGCGCAGCGGGCGGGTGACGGCGGTGGCCAAGCCGATTCATATCGGGCGCACCACCCACGTGTGGGACATCCGCCTGACCAGCGATGAAGGCAAGGCCAGCTGCGTGTCGCGCCTGACCATGGCCGTGGTGCCGCTGGGCGAGACGCCGCCGGCCCGATAGGCGTGGCGTGAGTGTCATCATTCCTGGCAGTTACAGTCATTGCCGTGACTGCCCGGTCTGGGGAGAATCAACACTCTGTTTACGGTGATGGATCTGGTATGTCGCAGCACGTGTTTTTCGCCCACGCCAATGGCTTTCCTTCGGCGACCTACGGCAAATTGTTTGCCGCCCTGGCCCCGGAGTACGCCGTCGCGCATTTGCCGCAACACGGCCATGACCCCCGATTTCCGGTGGATGACAACTGGCAGAACCTGGTGGACGAACTGATCCACCACCTTGAGCAACAACCGGAGCCGGTGTGGGGCGTGGGCCATTCGTTGGGTGGCGTGCTGCACCTGCACGCGGCCATGCGTAGCCCGCAGCTGTATCGCGGGGTGGTGATGCTGGATTCGCCGGTACTGACCCTGGCCGATCGCTGGGTGATCCGCGCGGCCAAGCGTTTCGGCTTTATTGACCGGCTGACCCCGGCGGGGCGCACCCTGGGCCGTCGTGAAGAGTTCGCCGACCTGGCGGCTGCGCGCCAGTACTTCGCTGGCAAGACCTTGTTTCGCGGCTTTGATCCCGACTGTTTTGATGCCTACCTGCAACACGGCCTGGAGCCGGTGGGTGATCGCCTGCGCCTGCGCTTTGATCCGGCCACCGAAATCAGCATCTACCGCGGCGTACCCCACACCAGCCCCGGCCAGGCCCGGCAACTGAAAGTGCCGCTGGCGGTGGTGCGTGGTCGCCAGAGCCGGGTGGTGATGCGTCACCATGCCAGCGGCGTGGGGCGCATGCCCATGGGCGAAATGCTGACCATGCCCGGCGGCCACATGTTTCCCCTTGAACGCCCACAGGACACCGCCACTTTGATCAAGAACCTGTTTGCCCGTTGGGAAGCTCGCCAGCGCGAGCGCAGTTGCGCATGACTGCGCCCGTCGAAGAAGTCCGCCTGGCGCTGCCGCACATCGAGTTGGCGGCGCATCTGTTCGGCCCTGAAGATGGCCTGCCGGTGATTGCCCTGCATGGCTGGCTGGACAACGCCAACAGCTTCGCCCGCCTGGCACCGAAACTCGATGGCCTGCGCATCGTCGCCCTGGACATGGCGGGCCATGGTCACTCGGCCCATCGCCCCGTTGGCGCCGGTTATTCCCTGTGGGATTACGTCCACGACGTGCTGCAAGTCGCCGAACAACTCGGGTGGAAACGTTTTGCATTACTTGGCCACTCCCTCGGCGCCATCGTTTCCCTGGTGTTGGCCGGCGCCTTGCCGGAGCGGGTGACGCACCTGGGATTGATTGATGGCGTGATCCCGCCGACCGGCACCGCAGACAACGCCGCCGAACGCCTCGGCATGGCGTTGCAGGCGCAAATGAACCTGCAGGACAAGCGCAAGCCGGTGTACAACACCCTTGATCGCGCGGTGGAAGCGCGGATGAAAGGCGTGGTGGCAGTCAGTCGTGAAGCCGCCGAACTGCTGGCCCAGCGTGGCTTGATGCCCGTGCCGGGTGGTTACACCTGGCGCAGCGACAGCCGCCTGACCCTGGCCTCCCCCATGCGCCTGACAGAAGAACAGGCGATGGCCTTCGTGCGCCGAGTCGGCTGTCCGACACAGTTGGTGGTCGCCGAAGACGGCATGTTGGCGAAACATTCCGAATTGCTTTCCGGGCTTCCGTTCCAGGTGACTACCTTGCCCGGTGGCCATCATTTGCACCTGAATGACGAGCCAGGCGCTACCCTTGTTGCAGACTGTTTCAATCGGTTTTTCTCCACGCCTTGACTTGGCGGGGTCAACTGCCGAGGCTGGGCGGATCGAAAGGGAGTCAACCATGAACGATCACAACACCGCAGCGCACCCCAATGGCCAGGGCGCGCCGATCCGATGAGTATGCCGAAGGGATTTTTCCGTGTTCTGGGGCTGTGCTGTTTCAGCCCGCTGGTGTTTGCCGCCGACGTACCGGGTAGCCAGGACTTGCCCGCCGTGGCCCGTCAGGTCGACGCGCAGATTGTCGACTACCGTCCCGCCGAAGAGAAAGAACGTATCTACCCGCTGGGCTCGATCCGCAAGATCAGCGGCCAGCTGCGCTATGAAGGCCAGGCCACCGCCCGCGGCCAAGCCACTGCCATCACCTACGAACTGCCTGCCGAGCACACCTCCAGCGCCGCCTTTACCGCCACCCGCGAAGCCTTGCAGGCCCAGGGCGCGCAACTGCTGTTCTGGTGCCAGGCCCGTGATTGCGGCGAAAGCAGCCTGTGGGCCAATGAAGTGTTCGGCAATGCCAAGCTGGTGGGCGCCGACGGCCAGCAGGAGTACCTGCTGCTGCGCCTGGCGGCCCCGCAGGACAACTCCCTGGTCGCGTTGTACGGCATCACCCGGGGCAATCGACGGGCGTACCTGCACGTGGAGCAGATGGACGCCAGCGCACCGCTGGGCGATTTGCTGCCGACCTCCGCTACGCTGCTGCGGGAACTGAAAAGCACCGGCGAGCTGGATTTCCCCAAGCTGGGCGCCGAACCTGACGCCACCTGGCTCACCCTTATTTCCCGCGGATTGAACCTGGATGCCACGTTGCGGGTCAGTTTGACCGGGCCCACCGCCGAGGCATGGCGTCAGGGCTTGATCGATCAGGGCGTGCGTGCGGCGCGCCTGGAAACCGGCACCACTGAAGCCAAGGGTTTGCACCTGCATCTGATACGCTGACCGTTCCAGGGCGAACGGACCCGCGCCGTTCGCCTAAGCTCTTCCTCTTACAGACTTCTTTTCGAGAAACCACATGCTCAATAACGATCGCCTGCTGGTGCAGATCCTGCTGCTGGTGTTGTTTGGTGCCAGCTTCTGGGTGATGGCGCCGTTCTGGTCGGCGCTGTTCTGGGGCGCGGTACTGGCGTTTGCCAGTTGGCCGGTGATGCGCTTGCTCACCCGCTGGCTGGGCGGTCGCGAATCGCTGGCCGCCGGGATCCTGACCCTGGTCTGGATGCTATTGGTGGCGTTGCCGCTCGTTTGGCTGGGGTTCAACCTCGCCGACCATGTGCGCGATGCCGTGGGGCTGATCAAGGATATCCAGGTGGATGGCTTGCCTGCGGCGCCCACCTGGCTCGGCTCCATTCCCTTTGTCGGCGAACGATTGGTGGCGATGTGGGACAGCATCGACCAGCAGGGCGCGGCACTGATGGTCACGTTGAAACCTTACCTTGGCCAGGTCGGCAACTGGTTGCTGGCCCGCAGTGCGCAGATCGGCGGCGGCATCCTGGAACTGACCCTGAGCCTGGTGTTCGTGTTCTTTTTCTACCGTGACGGGCCGCGTCTCGCGATGTTTGTGCATCGCTTGCTGGAGCGGTTGATCGGCGACCGGGCGGGTTATTACATCGAACTGGTCGCGGGTACGGTGCAGCGGGTGGTCAACGGTGTGATCGGCACCGCTGCCGCCCAGGCCTTGCTGGCGCTGATCGGCTTCTGGATTGCCGGTGTTCCGGGGGCTTTGGTGCTGGGGATCGTGACGTTCCTGCTCAGCCTGATTCCGATGGGCCCGCCGCTGATCTGGATTCCGGCCACCGCCTGGCTCGCGTGGAAGGGCGACTACACCTATGCGGTGTTCCTCGGTGTATGGGGCACGTTCATCATCAGCGGCGTCGACAACGTGCTCAAGCCCTACCTGATCAGCCGTGGCGGCAACCTGCCGCTGGTGATCGTGTTGCTGGGGGTGTTTGGCGGGTTGATTGCGTTCGGCTTTATCGGCCTGTTTATCGGCCCGACATTGCTGGCGGTGGCGTATAGCTTGTTGACGGACTGGAGTGCTACCCAGGCTCAGGTGCGGCGGGAAGATAAAACCGGGCAGTAATGGTTCCTGCAGGGCGCAGGAACCATTCCTACGCCCTTGGCAGCCACATTACGGCGGTAAGGCCGCCGCCCGGAGTTTCCTCCAGGCTCAGCCGTCCACCGAGGCGTTCCACGGCTTCCTTGGAAATCGTCATGCCCAACCCCACGCCACCGGAATTGCGGTTGCGCGAGCCTTCCAGCCGATAAAACGGTTCAAACACCGCCTCGCGTTTATCCGCCGCAATGCCCGGGCCGTGGTCGATTACCTTCACCACCAGCGCCTGCGGAGTGTCCGCGAGTTCGATGCGCGCGGTGCCGGCGTACCGCAGGGCGTTGTCGATCAGGTTGTTCAGGCACGAACGCAGGGCCATCGGCTGCACTTGCAGCGGCGCGCACTCACCACTGCATTGCACATCGGAGCCGCGGTCCTGGGCGTTTTCACTCAGGGACTCCACCAGCGCCTGCACATCCAGCCAATGCCGGGTTTCGCTGGTGCGTTGCTCGTGCAGGTAGCTCAGGGTGGCGTCGAGCATGCCGATCATGTCGTCCAGGTCCTGGCGCATCTGGCCCTGCAGCTTGGTGTCTTCGATCTGTTCCAGGCGCAGCTTGAGCCGTGACAGCGGCGTGCGCAGGTCGTGGGACACGGCGCCCAGCATGCGAGCACGCTGGGTGACCTGTTCGCGGATGCGCTTTTGCATCAGGTTGAAGGTCGATGCCGCTTGCCGAGCCTCTCGTGGGCCGGACTCGTTCAGCGGTGGGCTGTCGAGGTCCAGGCTCAGGCGCTCGGCCGCGGCGCTCAGGCGCTGGATCGGCCGGCTGAGCAGCTTTGCGCCGTACCAGGCGGCAATGATCAGCGAGATAAACTGGAAGGTCAGCGGCACCACAGGCCCGCCGAACCAGGGACGGCGATGCTCCTTGGGCATTGGCGTCAGGCTGCCGTCCGGTTGCTCGATGAAGGTCTCGTGGGGCGGAGGGGGCGGCGGGCCATAATGGTGAAACCAGAAGAATGCCAGCGCGTGGGCCAGCACAATCGCCACCAGCAACACACCGAACAGCCGCCCGAACAGGGTGTTGAAGGCGTTGCGCATCAGCCGATATCCCGCGCGTCGAACAGGTAGCCTTCACCGCGTACGGTCTTGATCAACTGCGGGGCCTTGGGGTCGTCCCCCAGCTTCTGGCGCAGGCGCGAGACCAGCAGGTCAATACTGCGATCAAAGGCCTCGATGGAGCGACCCCGGGCCGCGTCCAGCAATTGTTCACGGCTCAGCACCCGGCGCGGGCGCTCGATAAACACCCACAGCAAACGGAATTCGGCGTTGGACAGCGGCACCACCAGCCCGTCGTCGGCCACCAGCTGGCGCAGCACGCTGTTGAGGCGCCAGTTGTCGAAGCGGATATTCGCCCGCTGCTCGGTGCGGTCATCCCGCACCCGGCGCAGGATGGTCTGGATGCGCGCCACCAGTTCACGGGGCTCGAAGGGCTTGGACATGTAGTCGTCGGCCCCCAGTTCCAGGCCGATAATGCGGTCGGTAGGTTCGCAGCGGGCGGTGAGCATCAGGATCGGGATATCCGATTCCGCCCGCAGCCAGCGGCACAGCGACAGGCCGTCTTCGCCCGGCAGCATCAGGTCGAGCACCACCACGTCGAAGGTCTCGGCTTGCATGGCCTGGCGCATGGCCGCGCCATCGGTCACGCCGCTGGCGAGAATGTTGAAGCGTGCCAGGTAATCGATCAGCAGTTCGCGGATCGGCACGTCGTCGTCGACAATCAGTGCGCGGGTATTCCAGCGTTTGTCTTCACCGACAAGCGAGGCTTTTTGATCGTCATTCAGCACAGGAGTCAGGGTTTGCATGGTGCGATCATCTACCTGGTTGGCCGCCGGGCCGAAGCTCGGCGGCGAGGTTGTTGCGTTCAGCATAGGCGCCCAGCCCCGGGGCTGGAAGTTCTGTACGATGGTTCACGTGTGCGAGGCTAATCTTCGGGGGTATTGCAGGCATGTCGGGAATGTATCTGTTTCGACACAATTGCCCGGGAGCCCGCAATCTGGCGGCTAAATCGCGAATTACCGATCATCGGATCCCGCAAACCCGCTGCTTGCGCTACAATCCGCGCCGATTTCGACTTGCCTGAGAGCCCATTCCAATGTCCGCCTGCCAGACTCCTATCATCGTCGCCCTGGATTACCCCACTCGTGACGCCGCACTGAAGCTGGCTGACCAGTTGGACCCCAAGCTTTGCCGGGTCAAGGTTGGCAAGGAACTGTTCACCAGTTGTGCCGCGGAAATTGTCGGCACCTTGCGTGACAAAGGTTTCGAGGTGTTCCTCGACCTGAAATTCCACGACATCCCCAACACCACCGCGATGGCGGTCAAGGCCGCCGCCGAAATGGGCGTGTGGATGGTCAATGTGCATTGCTCCGGCGGCTTGCGCATGATGGCTGCGTGCCGTGAAGTGCTCGATCAGCGCAGCGGCCCCAAGCCACTGCTGATTGGCGTGACCGTACTGACCAGCATGGAGCGTGAAGACCTGGCCGGCATCGGCCTGGACATCGAGCCACAGGAACAAGTGCTGCGCCTCGCGGCCCTGGCGCAAAAGGCTGGCCTGGACGGCCTGGTGTGCTCGGCGCTGGAAGCCCAGGCGCTGAAGACCGCCCACCCGGCGCTGCAACTGGTGACCCCGGGGATTCGCCCGGCGGGCAGCGCCCAGGACGACCAGCGTCGCATCCTGACCCCGCGCCAGGCCCTGGATGCCGGTTCCGATTACCTGGTGATCGGTCGCCCGATCAGCCAGGCGGCCGACCCGGCCAAGGCGCTGGCAGCGGTAGTTGCCGAGATTGCCTGACTAAAGCGACCACGGTCTCTGTGGGAGCTGGCTTGCCTGCGATAGCATCGCCTCGGTATCACTGAAACACCGAGTCGCCTGCATCGCGGGCAAGCCCGGCTCCCACATTAACCGTGTGTGCAGAACGATCTGCGGTGTGTCAGCTGACCTTCAACACCAACTTCCCAAAGTTCTCACCGTTGAACAGTTTCATCAGCGTTTCCGGGAACGTCTCCAGCCCCTCGACTATATCTTCCTTGCTCTTGAGCTTGCCCTGAGCCATCCAGCCGGCCATTTCCTGCCCGGCAGCGGCAAAATTCGCCGCGTGGTCCATCACCACAAACCCTTCCATGCGCGCACGATTGACCAGCAGTGACAGGTAGTTGGCCGGCCCTTTGACAGCTTCCTTGTTGTTGTACTGGCTGATGGCGCCGCAGATCACTACGCGGGCTTTCAATGCCAGGCGGCTGAGCACGGCATCGAGAATGTCCCCGCCGACGTTATCGAAATACACGTCCACACCTTTCGGGCACTCGCGCTTGAGACCGGCATGCACGTCTTCGTTCTTGTAGTCGATGGCGGCATCAAAACCCAGCTCATCCACCAGGAACCTGCATTTGTCGGCGCCGCCAGCGATGCCTACCACGCGGCAGCCTTTGATCTTGGCAATCTGCCCGGCAATGCTGCCCACCGCGCCTGCCGCGCCGGAGATCACCACGGTCTCGCCGGCCTTGGGCGCGCCGGTGTCCAGCAGGGCGAAGTAAGCGGTCATGCCGGTCATCCCCAGCGCCGACAGATAACGCGGCAACGGCGCCAGTTTCGGATCGACCTTGTAGAAACCCCGCGGCTCACCGAGGAAGTAATCCTGCACACCCAAGGCACCGTTGACGTAGTCGCCCACGGCAAATTTCGGGTTGTTCGACGCGATCACCTTGCCTACGCCCAAGGCGCGCATGACTTCGCCGATACCCACCGGTGGAATGTAGGATTTGCCCTCGTTCATCCAGCCGCGCATGGCCGGGTCCAGGGACAGGTATTCGTTGTGCACCAGCACCTGGCCGTCCTGGGGTGTACCCACCGGCACTTCCTGGTAAGTGAAGGTGTCCCGTGTGGCCGCGCCGACCGGGCGTTTGGCGAGCAGGAATTGGCGGTTGGTCTGGGCAGTCATGGCAGCGACTCTTGAGAAGTGGACCTTGAGTGATAGACCCTTCGGGCTGCACCGGCAAGGTGCGCGGCACCTGCGAATGCCCACCGATCCACTGCAATGATAGTGATGAGGGTGCCGTTATCACTGCGGCTCATGGTTCGCCAACCGGGCTTTTGATAGTGCTGACGCGCCGATGGTGGCTCTGGCTAGACTGGGGTCATCGAGCATCCCCATCGAAGGAACATCCACCATGAGCATGACATTTTCCGGCCAGGTCGCCCTGGTGACCGGTGCGGCCGCCGGCATTGGCCGCGCCACTGCGCTGGCGTTCGCCGCTGAAGGCTTGAAAGTCGTAGTCGCCGACCTGGACGCGGCTGGCGGCGAGGGTACTGTGGCGCTGATTCATCAGGCCGGTGGCGAAGCGGTGTTTGTGCGCTGCAATGTCACCCTCGAAGCGGACGTGCAGCAGTTGATGCAGCAGACCGTGGCCACCTATGGCCGGTTGGACTATGCCTTCAACAACGCCGGGATCGAGATCGAGAAGGGCAAGCTGGCGGACGGCAGCCTGGATGAGTTCGACGCAATCATGGGCGTCAACGTCAAGGGCGTGTGGCTGTGCATGAAGTATCAACTGCCGTTGCTGCTGGCTCAGGGCGGCGGCGCCATCGTCAACACGGCTTCTGTGGCAGGACTTGGGGCGGCGCCGAAGATGAGTATCTATGCCGCGTCCAAGCACGCGGTGATCGGCCTGACCAAGTCGGCGGCGATCGAGTACGCGAAAAAGAAAATCCGCGTCAACGCGGTATGCCCGGCCGTGATCGACACCGATATGTTCCGCCGTGCCTATGAAGCCGACCCGCGCAAAGCCGAATTTGCCGCCGCCATGCACCCGGTCGGGCGTATCGGCAAGGTCGAGGAGATCGCCAGCGCCGTGCTTTATCTGTGCAGCGACGGTGCTGCCTTCACCACGGGCCAGGCATTGGCGGTGGACGGTGGCGCGACCGCGATTTAGGAAGTGAGGCGGATGCCATTCAGAAAAGCGTTGGAGGCGCTGTGGGGTTTTTCCGCAGGTGGCCAGATGCCGCACCTGAATGTGTTTCACTAGGTAAATAATTCAATTAAATCAATGATTTAATAAATCTTGACCGCGGCTGTCATCGGGCTTCTGTGCTTAACTGGTTTGGGTTAAATGACAACAGTTTAAGTGAGTGGCTCATGGATTTAGGGATCGATCGACAAGCCCTTGTACCGGTAGTGCAGCAAATCGTCAGTGCGCTGGCCGCCTGGATTCGCGAGAGCGGCGCCAGCCCCGGGACGCGGTTGCCCTCGGTGCGGCAACTGGCCCACGAGAACCTGCTCAGTCAGTCCAGCGTCATCGAGGCGTTCGAGCGGATGGTTGCCCAAGGGGTGCTGGCCTCAAGGCAAGGCGCCGGTTTCTGTGTGGCCCAGCCACCCGCCGAGCGTGGTCTTCGCGGTGAAAACCAATGGTATGAGGGCGCCGAGTCGGGGTGGGGCGCCTTCATCGACAATCAACTGGGCGAACTGAAGCTGGGATGCGGCTGGCTGCCGGACACCTGGCGCGAGAGCGACGACATCAGCTACGCGATTCGTGAAGTCACCCGCACCGACACCGCGGCCGTCTTCAACTACAGCACGCCGCTGGGCCTGCCGGCCCTGCGTGAACAACTGCTCAAGCGCCTGGCGCACATCCAGGTGGCAACCCGGGTCGAGCATATCCTCACCACCCACGGCGCGAGCCACGCCCAGGACCTGCTGATCCGCACGCTGCTCAAGGCCGGCGACACCGTGGTGGTGGAAAGCCCGGGGTACGGCAACCTTTACCGCCAACTGGCCTTTCATGGTGTCAAGCTGCTGGAAGTGCCGCGTACCCGTGGCGGCCCGGACATGCCTGCCCTGGAAGCGCTGTTGCGCGGGCACCGGCCCAAGTGCCTGTTCATCAACAGCCTGTATCACAACCCCACCGGCACCAGCCTGTCCCTGGCGGTGGCCGAGCGCTTGCTGCAACTGGCCCATTCCCAGGACTTCTTCATCATCGAGGAAGACGTCTATGGCGACCTGCAACATGCCACGTGCACCCGGTTGTCGGCGTTGCCCCACGAGGATCGGGTGATCTATGTCTCGAGTTTTTCCAAGACCCTCAGCAGCGCCTTGCGGGTGGGGTACCTCACGGCCAGCGGGGCGATCATCGCGCAATTGGCCAGGGTCAAGACCTTGACCGGCATCGGCACCTCGCGGTTTTCCGAGGCGGTGGTGGCGACGTTGCTGGCCAATGGTACCTACCGCAAATGGGTGCAACGCCTGCGCCGGCGGCTGAGCACGGAAATGGCCATGACCCTGCAGGTGCTGGAAGACGAAGAGTGGGAGGTGTTTGCGGTGCCGGCGGGGGGCATGTTCCTCTGGGCGCGCCCTGGTGTCGGCGACCGTTCCACCGTGCAGGCGCGGGCTCGCCGGCTGGGGGTGTTGCTGTCGCCGGGGACGCTTTTCAGCCCGACGGGCGAATCCAGCGACTGGCTGCGCATCAATGTGGCCTACGCTTCTGATCAGCGTGCACTGGCGTTGTTCAAGGCCATGGGGCCGGCAGGATCGACCTCTACCATTCTGAAAACGACGAGGATGTAGCTTTTTGCCATTATTGTGGCGCCAAACCCTTGTATTCAGTGCCCCGGGGTTGCGAATCTCGCTGCATCGAAACCTGGCTTGATGGCATTCGCCATTGCAAGAGGACTCAAGTGCAATGATTTCTGCCGTGCAACGACGTTTTGCCAACCTCGGTATGGCCAAGAAACTGGGCTTGGGCTTTGCCCTGGTACTGCTGTTGACGGCATTGGTGGCCGCGATTGGCGTATGGTCGCTGCAAACCGTTGGCCAGCGCTTCGAGGGCCTTAAAGCCATGTCGGCGCTCAACAGCGGCTTGCTCAAGGTGCGCTTGATCGAGCAGGACTACGCGTTGCATGCCGACCCCAAGTCGGTGGACGCCTTGCACGAAAGTGTCGACGCGTTGGCCGCCCAGGCGGTAATTCTCAAGGCCCAGTCGCCTGCCAATGTCCCGGTGATGAGCGACGTCGAGCAGGCGCTGGCGGCGTATCGCAAGGCGTTCGATGAGTTTGTCGAGCTGACCCAGACCAAGGACCTGGCGCTGGAAATGGCCAGTTGGTCGGTCTCCAGTGTCGCCAACAACCTTGATGTGTTGCAGGCCGGGCTGGCGGACGACGGCGCCTATGGCCTCAAGGAAAGCCAGGGCAAGGAAGGTGCCGAATTCATCGAGCAGGCGGGGCAGGTCAGCCAGGTCTCGCGCCTGATGCTGCAGGCCATGAACGAAGCGCACGTGCGCCTGGACCAGAGCCGCAAGGGCGATGACGAGAACGCCGAGCAGGGTAAGATCGAGCAGGCCGATCAGGCCCTGGCCCAGGTCGAACAGCTGAAAACCACCGTCAAGGATCCTGGCTACCAAACCGTGCTTAACGAAGTGTCCGGGCATATCGCGGCCTTCAGCGAAAAACTCGGCGAATACACCGGGCTGCTGGCCCAGGAAAAAGTCGTCTACAAGCAGTTGCACGAGCGCGCAGCCGAAGTGGTCACCCGGGTCAATCAGGCCTACGACGCAGAAGACCTGTCGATGCAGGCGCAGTTGAAGAAAAGCGCGTTGCTGATCATCGGTTCTTCGGCGTTGGCGTTATTGGTCGGGCTGATTGCCGCGTGGATCATTACCCGTTTGATCGTTGCGCCGTTGCGCAGCGTGATTGCAGTGGCCCAGCAGATTGCCGCCGGTGATCTCAGTGGCCGTATGGAAGTCAGTCGCCGGGACGAGATGGGCCAGTTGATGCTCGCGATGCAACAGATGAGCAGCGGCCTCAGCAGCATGGTCAGCGGGTTGCAGGCGGGTATCGAGCAACTGGCCAGCTCGGCCCATTCGCTGTCCAGCGTCACCGAGCAGACCAATATCGAGGTCAGCAGCCAGAAGGAAGAAACCGAGCAGGTGGCCACGGCCATGAACCAGATGACCGCCACCGTGCACGATGTGGCGCGCAATGCCGAAGAAGCGGCCCAGGCGGCGCAGACGGCGGATGACAAGGTCGACAGCGGCCAGCAGGTGGTGCGCCAGAGCTTGCAGCGTATCGAGTTGCTGGCCAGCTCCGCGACCTCCGCCAGTACCAGCATCGAAAGCCTGAGCGCGGAGATCCAGACTATCGGCACCGTCCTTGAGGTGATCAAGAGCGTGGCCGAGCAAACCAACCTGCTGGCGCTGAATGCGGCCATCGAGGCGGCGCGGGCGGGCGAGCAGGGCCGCGGTTTTGCCGTGGTGGCCGACGAGGTGCGGGCGCTGGCCAAGCGCACCCAGCAATCGACCGAGGAAATCGAACGGTTGGTCAGTACCTTGCGCAGCGCTGCGCAGGCTTCGGTGCAGCAGATCAGGCAGAGCGGCGAACTGGTCAAGCTGGCGGTCAGTGATGCCCTGGAAACCGAAAGCGCCCTGGGCAGCATCGCGGCGGCGGTGTCGTTGATCCAGCAGATGAACCAGCAGATTGCCGCAGCGGCCGAAGAGCAAAGCTCGGTGGCCGAGGAAATCAACCGCAGCGTCACCAGCATCCGTGCGAGTGCCGATCAATCGGCGTTGAGCATGCAGGGCAATGCAGCGTCGAGCATCGAGCTGGCGCAGTTGGGTACGGAGCTTAAGGGGATGGTCGGGCACTTTCGCCTTTGATCACCGCAGGCCTGCGGTGATCAAAGGGCAGGGCGGTCAGGCGTTGTTGGCCAGGAAGGTCAGCAGCGCTTCGTTGACGAAATCGGGGTTTTCCCGGCTGGAGATATGCCCGGCGTGCGGAATCAACGTCAGCGCGCAGCCGATCAAGGCCGCCATTTCCTCTGATTCGGCCGGTGGGCGTGGCTTGTCCTGCTCGCCACACATCACCAGGGTGGTGTCGGTGTCGAGGCGCGCCAGTTGTTCCAGCACATCCGTGCGGCTGAAGATAATCCGGCCCAGGGGCACGATGCTGTGCACCAGGCGCTCCTTGGGGAAGGCCTGCAGTGCGTTGCGGAAATCCTGGTACAAGGCTGACTCCCGGTCGATGCCGGGGCGGAAGAAGATCGGCGCCACCACATCCAGCAGCGGTTCCGGAATGGCGCCGGCATCTTCGATCATCTTGAACAGCGAAAAGTAGTATTGGCGAGTGGCTTCCGGCTCGGCGCCCAGGTGCGTGTCCATCAGCACCAGGCTGTTGACCCGCTCGGGAGCCAGCAGCGCCAGGCGTGCGCCCCACATGCCGCCGACCGACAAGCCCACGAGGTTGACCTGGGCAATGTCCAGGTGATCCAGCAGCGCCAGGTGCTGGCGTGCGAGGTCGTCCAGGGATGCAGTGTTTGCAGGCAGTGCGCCGGACTCGCCGTGGCCCCAAAGCTCGGGGACGATCACCCGGTACTGTTGCGACAGGGCTTCGATCTGCGGCGCCCACATCTGGCTGTCCCACAGGTAGCTGGAACCGAGGAGAACGGCCGGGCCGGTGCCCTGGTCGAGGTAGTGCAGCGGTTGTCCATCGATGAGCACGACAGGCATGGCGAAGCCCTTTTCGTTAACGGAGTGAGGGGCCTTTTTTACGCTATTCGAGGGGAAGGGGATAGGTGCAGAGTGATGGCATGTGGCGAGCGGGTTTGCCGCCCACCACAATGGCAGGGGATCAGTCGTAGATGGCTTTCTTCTTCCAGTCGGCGTCCGCATCCACCACTTTCAAGCCTTCGGTCAATTCGTTGACCTCGTCTTCAGCCGGTTCAAGGTTGGACAGCACCATGGAGTTGGCGCGCGCCAGCTGTTTCTCGAGCAATTGCAACTGCTGGCTGTACACCACCGGCTCCGGTTGCTTGCGCAGGTACTGCACGCCGCGTTCGAACGCCAGGCGAGCCTGGCCCGGCTGGCCTTGTTGCAGCGCGTGCTGGCCCAGGTTGTTGAAGAACTCGATGTGCAGCAGCACCAGGATATGGCGGATTTCCTTGATCCAGTGCTTGGCTTCATTGGTCGGCAGGAAACCGTCCTGGGCCGCTCGGGTCACCTGGCCATGCAGTGCTTCGAGCAGGAAACGTACATCCTTGGCCTTGGCTTCGGTCTGGATCGGGCCGGGCGGGTTGTTCACCGGAATCGATTCGCCCTGGGCCACCAGCGCGTTGAGTTCAGTGATGCGTGCCTTGAGCGACGCATTGGACTTGTCGAGGTTCAGCAGGCGCTGGTTGACGTTGAGCTCCAGGCGGGTCAGCAGCAACTTGAGTCGCGGCGTCATCAACTGGCCAGGGAAGGTCTCGGTGATTTCGCCGCAGCGGCGCAGCCGGTCATTGAGTTCGATCCGGGTCCGGTTCTTTTCCAGCTTATTGTTTTCCACCACGTGGTTCATGTAGCCAATGGCGATCAGTATTACGATCCCGGCTATTACCAGCAGGGTGATCATGAGTGGTGTCACCGGTGTGACCTCTTTATGGGGTTTGCATTGAAGTGTAGTGACTGGTGCAGTGACCGGATAGGACTGAGCGACCAGTTGCGTCAGTAGTTTCTTCTATATAGCGGGGCAGTCCCTGCGTAGATGCACATTGCCATCATTTGCTGTGGCGAACTATAGCGCCTTGTGGAACGCCAGAATATAGGCGCCAAAGCCTGGACGGCGAGAAACCCTTGCAACCCCCGTAAACCACGGCGAAGTCATTGATTTAAATAAATTTATCCTTGGGGGTTGACGACCTCAGCGTAAAGCACACAGCGAAACGCGGTAGGGAGTGAATGTTGTACGTGTGTCCCCTTCGTCTAGTGGCCTAGGACACCGCCCTTTCACGGCGGTAACAGGGGTTCGAGTCCCCTAGGGGACGCCATATGCGGGAATAGCTCAGTTGGTAGAGCACGACCTTGCCAAGGTCGGGGTCGCGAGTTCGAGTCTCGTTTCCCGCTCCAAATTTAAGCAGTGTTGCCCTCGGGCGGCACTGAGTGAAACCAGGGCGTAATCTTCGGATTTAATCTCTGGGCACTGAAATACACACCATGTGTTTCAGTAGCGTGTCCCCTTCGTCTAGTGGCCTAGGACACCGCCCTTTCACGGCGGTAACAGGGGTTCGAGTCCCCTAGGGGACGCCATTTGCGGGAATAGCTCAGTTGGTAGAGCACGACCTTGCCAAGGT
>Ga0209173_100372_pt1 | contig 26086 bp, 21 predicted proteins | sample SynthPrep_16_END_FD_187206 | JGI IMG/M metagenome (GOLD analysis project Ga0209173, IMG submission 187206) | Synthetic microbial communities from Ohio, USA - SynthPrep_16_END_DS12_MetaG (SPAdes) (version 2) | ecosystem: Engineered > Bioreactor > Aerobic > Activated sludge | place: USA: Ohio... | reverse complement strand
CTCGGGCCTCGACCCGGTGCGCAAACGCCCCGGCATGTACACCGACACCAGTCGGCCGAACCACCTTGCCCAGGAAGTCATCGACAACAGCGTCGACGAAGCCTTGGCCGGGCACGCCAAGTCGGTACAAGTCATCCTTCACGCCGACCATTCCCTGGAAGTGTCCGACGACGGTCGTGGCATGCCGGTGGACATTCACCCGGAAGAGGGTGTGTCGGGCGTCGAGCTGATCCTCACCAAGCTGCACGCCGGCGGCAAGTTCTCCAACAAGAACTACCAGTTCTCCGGTGGCTTGCACGGTGTGGGTATTTCCGTGGTCAACGCCCTGTCGAACCACGTACGGGTCAAGGTCAAGCGCGACGGCAACGAGTATCAGATGACTTTCGCCGATGGCTACAAGGCCACCGACCTGGAAGTGATCGGCACCGTCGGCAAGCGCAACACCGGCACCAGCGTGTACTTCGCGCCGGACCCGAAATACTTCGATTCACCCAAATTCTCCATCAGCCGCCTCAAGCATGTGCTCAAGGCCAAGGCTGTGCTGTGCCCGGGCCTGCTGGTCAGCTTTGAAGACAAAGGCACCGGCGAAAAGGTCGAGTGGCATTACGAAGACGGCCTGCGGTCCTACCTGGAAGACTCTGTCAGCGAATTCGAGCGCCTGCCGAACGAGCCGTTCTGCGGCAGCCTGGCGGGTAATAAAGAAGCCGTGGACTGGGCCTTGTTGTGGCTGCCGGAAGGTGGCGACAGCGTCCAGGAAAGCTACGTCAACCTGATCCCGACGGCCCAGGGCGGTACCCACGTCAACGGTTTGCGCCAGGGCTTGCTGGATGCCATGCGCGAATTCTGCGAATACCGCAGCCTGCTGCCGCGCGGCGTGAAGCTGGCGCCGGAAGACGTCTGGGAGCGGATCGCGTTCGTCCTGTCGATGAAAATGCAGGAGCCGCAATTCTCCGGCCAGACCAAGGAGCGCCTGTCGTCCCGTGAGGCAGCGGCGTTTGTCTCCGGGGTGGTAAAGGATGCCTTCAGCCTGTGGCTCAACGAACACCCTGAATTGGGCCTGGCCCTGGCGGAGCTGGCGATCAACAACGCCGGCCGTCGCCTGAAGGCCAGCAAGAAAGTCGAACGCAAGCGCATTACTCAGGGCCCGGCACTGCCTGGCAAGCTGGCGGACTGCGCCGGGCAAGACCCGATGCGCTCCGAGCTGTTCCTGGTGGAAGGTGATTCTGCCGGCGGTTCCGCCAAGCAAGCGCGGGACAAGGAATTCCAGGCGATCCTGCCCCTGCGCGGCAAGATCCTAAACACCTGGGAAGTCGATGGCAGTGAAGTGCTGGCCAGCCAGGAAGTGCACAACATCGCCGTGGCCATCGGTGTTGACCCGGGCGCGGCGGACATGAGTCAGCTGCGCTACGGCAAGATCTGCATCCTCGCCGACGCCGACTCCGACGGTTTGCACATTGCGACCTTGCTCTGTGCACTGTTCGTCCAGCATTTCCGCCCGTTGGTGGATGCCGGTCACGTCTATGTCGCCATGCCGCCTTTGTACCGCATCGACTTGGGCAAGGAGATTTTCTACGCCCTGGACGAAGCCGAACGCGATGGCATCCTCGATCGCCTGGTGGCCGAGAAGAAACGCGGCAAGCCGCAGGTCACCCGATTCAAGGGGCTGGGTGAGATGAACCCGCCGCAGCTGCGGGAAACCACCATGGACCCGAACACTCGGCGCCTGGTGCAGTTGACCCTGGAAGATTTCGCCGCCACCTCGGAAATGATGGACATGTTGCTGGCGAAGAAACGCGCGCCGGATCGCAAGAACTGGCTGGAGTCCAAGGGTAACCTGGCCGAGGTTCTGGGCTGATGCGCAGCAGTTTCGCCCTGGCGATTCTGTTGTTGAGCGGGTTGGCGACCACCTCGGTGGTCGCGGCGCCCGTGGCTGAGCTGAAGCTGTTGTCGGAACACCCGGTGGAAGGCATGCGCGGCGGAAACCTGTCGGGCCTGGCCTTATGCGGTAGCGAATTGTGGACAGTCTCCGATCGCGATGACGACCAGATCTACCGGCTCGATACCGCCGGTGACGTCTGGAAAGCAGAGACATACGGGATTGATGTGCCGCCGGTGCCGGCGTCGGGTTTGCCCTTTGGCCTGCGCTCACGCACCAGGGCAGCTGCGTTGATTCGTGGTGGTGATCTGGATTTTGAAGGCATCAGCTGCGATGCGGCGGGTAACCGTTACATTGTCAGTGAAGCCCACGCGGCGGTTCTCAGGGTGCCTTTCTCCTCAGAACACGGTGAAACGGAGTGGCTGAAGATCGCCCCGGGCACGGTTCGCGAAGCTCGGGCCAGTGGCATGTTGCTGCACTTCAACGCGTTGTTTGAAGGCATCGTGGTGAACCCGGAAGGCAATCAAATCTGGCTCGCAGCAGAGCGTGAGCGGCGCGGGTTGATCTCCATCAAGCGCCCGCAAACCCTCTGGGATTGTGACGGCCCTTGTGTATTGCTGAGCGAGGCCGGCCAGGAGATGCAGCCGGCGCAGTTTCCGGGCGCCAAGGCGGTGTCCAAGGACTTTGCCGACCTGGCGCTGTTCAATGGCAAGCTGTTTACCCTGGAGCGCAATGCGTTTCAGGTGTGTCGCCGGGATGCGGTCACGGCCCAGGTGGAGTTGTGCTGGTCGTTTGCCGATGAAGCGCTGACGCCGAATCGGCGTTATGCCCAGGCCTATGGATTGGCCGAAGCCTTGGTGGTGGACGCTGACGGTGCCTGGATCGGCATCGACAATAACTTCGGCGCCCGCGCCGATGGCGAAAAGCGGCCGGTGGTCTATCGTTTCGCCGCCCCTGCGGGTGGCTGGAGCGCCAAGCCATGAGTGGCCAGCCAGCCGGCAAGCGCGCCGGGCGTGTGTTGATGTTCGTCGCGTGGGGCGCCGGCCTGTTTTTGGCGACACGATTTTTTGGGCAGTGGGAAGCGCGACAGGAAAACCCCAATGCCGTGGTGACCTCGGAGCAGCACGAGGGTTATATCGAAGTAAAACTGCTGGGCAACGGCCAAGGGCATTTTGTCGCCACTGGCCAGATCAACGGCAAGCCGGTGCAGTTCATGCTCGACACCGGGGCCACCGACGTGGCGGTTCCGGCTGAATTGGCCGACCGTCTCGGGCTTGAACGCGGCATGCCGGTTGGCGTGAGTACGGCCAACGGGCGAACCCAGGGCTTTCGGACCGAGTTGGGCCGCCTGCAACTGGGCGATATCGTCCTTCGGGACGTGCGCGCCATCGTGGTACCGGGTTTGGGCGATGAACAGGTATTGCTGGGCATGAGTGCATTGAAACAACTTGAATTTACCCAGCGCAGCGGCACTTTGCTGCTGCGCCAGACCAAACAATGATGAGGCCCGCATGAGTGACATCCTTGCAGACAGCTTAGATGGCGTTGAACGCCGGTCGCTGGCTGACTTCACCGAAAATGCCTACCTCAACTACTCCATGTACGTGATCATGGACCGTGCCTTGCCGCATATCGGCGACGGCCTGAAGCCCGTACAGCGGCGCATTATCTATGCGATGAGTGAGTTGGGCCTGGACGCTGACTCCAAGCACAAGAAGTCGGCGCGTACCGTCGGTGACGTGCTCGGTAAGTTCCACCCCCACGGCGATTCGGCGTGCTACGAAGCCATGGTGCTGATGGCCCAGCCGTTCAGCTACCGCTACACGCTGGTGGACGGCCAGGGTAACTGGGGTGCGCCGGATGATCCGAAGTCCTTCGCCGCCATGCGTTACACCGAAGCGCGTCTGTCGCGGTATTCGGAAGTGCTGCTCAGCGAACTGGGCCAGGGCACGGCCAACTGGGGCCCGAACTTTGACGGCACCCTCGACGAGCCGCTGGTGTTGCCGGCACGTTTGCCGAATATCCTGCTCAATGGCACCACGGGTATCGCCGTGGGCATGGCCACTGACGTACCGCCCCACAACCTGCGGGAAGTGGCCAGCGCCTGCGTGCGCCTGCTGGATGAGCCGAAGGCTACGGTCGAACAGCTCTGCGAGCATATCCAGGGCCCGGATTACCCGACCGAAGCAGAAATCATCACGCCTCGCGCCGACCTGCTGAAAATCTACCAGACCGGCAAAGGCTCGGTGCGCATGCGCGCCGTGTACCACATCGAAGACGGCGACATCATCGTCACCGCGCTGCCGCACCAGGTGTCCGGCGCCAAGGTGCTGGAGCAGATTGCCGCGCTGATGCAGGCCAAGCCGTCGAAGCTGCCGCAAGTCGCCGACCTGCGTGACGAGTCCGACCACGAAAACCCGTGCCGCATCGTGATCATCCCGACCAACAGCCGGGTTGACCATGAAGTGCTGATGCAGCATCTGTTCGCCAGCACCGAGCTGGAGTCCAGCTATCGGGTCAACATCAACATCATTGGCCTGGACGGCAAGCCGCAGTTGAAGAACCTGCGGGCTTTGCTGGTGGAATGGCTGGAATTCCGGGTGCAGACCGTGCGTCGCCGCCTGCAATTCCGCCTGGACAAGGTCGAACGCCGCCTGCACCTGTTGGACGGCTTGCTGATCGCTTACCTCAACCTGGATGAAGTGATCCATATCATCCGTACCGCCGAGCACCCGAAGGCCGAGCTGATCGCGCGCTTCGAACTCAGCGAAATCCAGGCCGACTACATCCTCGACACCCGTCTGCGTCAGTTGGCGCGACTGGAAGAGATGAAGCTGCGGGACGAACAGGACGCGCTGCTCAAGGAACAAGCCAAGCTCCAGGCCCTGCTGGGCAGCGAGGCCAAGCTGAAGAAGCTGGTGCGCACCGAGCTGATCAAGGACGCCGAAACCTATGGCGACGACCGCCGCTCGCCGATTGTCGAGCGCGCCGAAGCCAAGGCCCTGACCGAAACCGAGTTGCTGCCCAACGAGAAAATTACCGTCGTTCTGTCGGAAAAGGGTTGGGTTCGCTCAGCCAAAGGGCATGATATTGACGCCACCGGCCTGTCTTACAAGGCTGGCGACGGTTTCAAAACCGCGGCGGCGGGGCGTTCCAACCAGTTTGCGGTGTTTATCGATTCCACCGGTCGCAGTTACTCGGTGCCGGCGCACACCTTGCCATCGGCGCGGGGGCAGGGCGAGCCGTTGACCGGGCGCCTGACACCGCCGCCGGGTGCGAATTTTGAGTGCGTGCTGCTGCCGGACGATGACTCGTTGTACGTCATCGCTTCCGATGCGGGCTATGGGTTCGTGGTCAAGGGTGAAGACCTGCAGGCCAAGAACAAGGCGGGCAAGGCGTTGTTGAGCCTGCCGAACAACGCCAAGGTGATCCTGCCGCGTCCGGTGGAAGACCGTGAAGGCAACTGGCTGGCGTCGGTGACGACCGAAGGGCGCCTGCTGGTGTTCAAGATCAGCGATTTGCCGCAGTTGGGCAAAGGCAAGGGCAACAAGATCATTGGTATTCCCGGGGAGCGGGTTGCCAGTCGCGAAGAGTACGTGACCGACATCGCCGTGATCCCGGAAGGCTCGACCCTGGTGTTGCAGGCCGGCAAGCGCACGTTGTCACTGCGCCCTGACGACCTCGAGCACTACAAGGGTGAGCGGGGTCGTCGTGGCAATAAACTGCCGCGCGGCTTCCAGCGAGTGGACGCTTTACTGGTGGAAACGCCCGTTTAAGGCGATATAGAGCGCCCGATCTACGATTTAACCCGTAGATCGACGCTTTCGCGCTGGAGTCATGGCGCATATTCACGGATGATATGGCCTTTCCAGCGCCGGCGTGGCTGAGCGCGTACAGGTTATTTTTGAGTATTACATTGTGGTTCGCCTTGTGGCAGCCACCTGGATGGGATGATGACTGCTCCGCGCCTTCCTTTATTTTTGTTGCTCGCTGGCCTTTTGGGCCTGGCGGGTTGCAGCACACACCAACCGGTGTCGCTGTATCAGCTGGACAGTGGAAGTCCGGCTCAGCCTGCACAAAGTGCCGGCATGGCTGTATTGCTTGGCCCTGTTGTAGTGGCCGACTATCTGCAACGTGAAACCCTGCTGCAACGTCAGAACGACGGCAGCCTGCAAGGTTCCACCGATGGCCGCTGGGCCGGTAGCCTTTCGTCCGACATCAATCAGTTGATGCTGCGCCAGGTGGCTGGCCACCTGGACAGCCAGCGTGTGGTATTGGCGCCGGCGCCGTTGGGTTTTGCCCCGGACGTACAGGTGCTGCTGACCATTACGCGACTGGACTCGGGCGTTTCGCAGCCCGCTATCCTCGACGCGCAATGGCGCTTGATCGACCGTCGTGGCCAGGTGCGGGATAACCGCATCGTGCACTTGCAGGAAGAGCACAGCGGCAGCACCGCGTCCCAGGTCCAGGCCCAGGGTGTGTTGCTGCAACGTTTGGCTGACCAGCTGTCGGTGGCCCTCAAGCCATTGGCCAATCAGCCGGCGGTTGCAGAGGCACCACGCAAACAGGCCCCGGCGCAGCCCAAGGCTGCGGCACCGGAGAAGCCGAAGATGCCGATGGCCGTGCCGATTCGCACCGATATGGAAGTGTTCAGGTTCTGACCTGAATACAGACTAACAAAAAGGCCCGCTGATGAGCGGGCCTTTTGTTTGTGCGGGATCTGAGCGGTACGCAGATCTAATGTGGGAGCGGGCTTGCTCGCGAAGGCGGCGGATCAGTCGATACATAGGCTGACTGACAGGCCGCTTTCGCGAGCAAGCCCGCTCCCACATTGATTTGCGTTGTTCTTTAGTTCTTCGCCCGCGTCTCATGCATCCGCGCCAGCTGGCGCTCCAGCATCGACGGGTAAGGCTCCATCAACCGCTCCACACAGCACGCACCTTCAGGGCTGGCAATCGGGCGGATCCGCGCACGCTGGCGAATCAGCACGTCGTCACTGATCTTGCGTTCCACCAGCAGCAGGTTGCGGCTGTGTTGCGACAAGGCCAGCGCATCCTGGGCAATCTCGGTCAGCAGCAGATCGATCTGGCTCATGCCATACAGATCGTCGCCCACCGTCAGGCCCAATTGCAGTTGCAGGGTGATGCCGCTGTCGGCCACTTCGATTTGCAGCGCATGGCCCAGGGCCCGCAGCAGTTCACCGCAGCAGATGGCGTTGGTCAGGTAGTCTTCGCCGCTGTCTTCGCTGTGGAACAGCATCAAGGTGCTGCCGTCGTTCAGGGTGTGCAGTTCGCTCTGATACAGCGAGGCCGCCTGGTCGAGGCAGTCACGATAACGTTCCAGCAGCTCGGTCAGGCGTGCCCGCGGCAAGCGACGCAGTTGATCCTGTGCGCCCAGTTGCACGGCCAATACGGCGCTGTGCTGGGGCTGGGTGCTGCGCACCGGAGCAGGCTGCACAGCAGGAGCGGTTGGCACTGAAGTATCGCGAAGATCGGCGAACGGGTCTTCTTCGTCCAGTTCGTCTTCTTCTGCCTTGATCACATGACGGGTCGCCGGCTTTTGGGCCGCCACCGGCGCAGACTCGTCGAAGCTCGGGTCCCGCAGGTTGCGCACTTCAAACTCGGGCTCGTCGTCTTCGTAGTCGGTGTCGTCGAACTCGGGCTCGGGTTCAACCTCGGGCACTACGGGCTCCGGCGCGAAGCTGGTGTGCAGTTGGCGGGCGAGGTCGCCGATTTCGTCCTGGCGGTCGGTGGCCGGGGTGTGTTCATCGATATCCCGCAGCCAGATGCGCAGTTGCATCAGTGGCGTGGAGATATGCCGGCCCAGGCGCAGGCTCAAGGCCAGGGACAGTGCCAGCAGGATCGCACTCAGGATACCCATGCTTTGCAGGCTGATGGTCATCGGCTGCTGGAACTGTTGCATGTCCAGGCTGATGCGCAGTTGGCCGGCCTTCACGTCCTGAAACGTGATATTGCTCTGGTACAGGCCTTCGGCTTCACCCAGCAGGCCGTTTTTCGGGCGTTGCCCGGCTTCGGCCATGATCCGGTTGTCCACGCTATAGATAGCGGCGTGGGCCACCAGCGGGTTCTTGGTCAGGTTGTTGAGCAGCACGTTGAGGCTGAGGATGTCGTTGGACACCAACAACTCAGTCGCCGAGGTGGCGGTCTGGGTGGTCAGGCTCTCGCCCAAAGCGTCGGCTTGCTCGTGCATGGCCTGCTTGAACTGCAAACCCATCACGCAGGCGTAGATGACCAGGGCCAGGGCGACCAGGATCACGTTATGGCTGGCGATGCGTAATGCGATCGGTACACGGCGGTGGCGCAGTGCCCGGAAGATCAGCAGGAAGAAGTTATCGGTTTTTACTGGCGTGGGCCGGTTCACTTAAGCTCGGCTCTTTAGTCCGTGAAGTTGACGCGCAGTATAGCGACAGGCCCAAGACCGGCAAAGCGCTGGCTGTGCCCGATGGTCACTGAAAGTGGGTAGAATGCGGTTTTTTTCCAGCTCGGGGGTGCGCTTTGCGCGAAATTGTCCTGATTAACATCACAGGTGAGGACCGTCCGGGTCTCACCGCAGCCATTACCGGTGTTCTGGCCCAGGGTGGTGTGAACATTCTCGACATCGGCCAGGCGGTGATTCACGACACGCTGTCGTTCGGCATCCTGGTGGAAATTCCCAGCACCGAGCAGGCCTCGTCCGTGCTCAAGGACATCCTGTTTACGGCGTATAAGCTCGATCAGCAGGTGCGTTTCACCCCGGTGTCCGAAGAGGATTACCAGAGTTGGGTGGCCGGCCAGGGCAAAAAACGCCACATCGTGACCCTGTTGACCCGCAAGGTGACGGCCGAGCAATTGCAGCGTGTCAGTTCGATCACGGCTCAATACGGTTTGAATATCGACCACATTGACCGTCTGTCGGGTCGTATGCCGTTGGACACGCCAGCGGACAAGGGCAAGGGCTGCATTGAGTTCTCCGTACGCGGTGAGCCGGCAGATCCCCAGGCCCTGCGTGCCGAATTCCTGAGCGTTGCCCAGGAGCTGAATGTCGATATCGCCTTCCAGGAAGACTCGCTGTTCCGCCGCAATCGCCGCCTGGCGGTGTTCGACATGGATTCGACGCTGATCGAAGCCGAAGTTATCGACGAATTGGCCAAGGCTGCCGGTGTAGGCGAGCAGGTTTCGGAAATTACCGAGCGTGCCATGGCTGGTGAGCTGGATTTCCGAGCCAGCTTCAAGGAGCGCCTGGCGCTGCTCAAAGGCCTCGACGTCAGCGTGCTGGACTCCATCGGCGCCTCGCTGCGCCTGACCGAAGGCGCCGAAACCCTGTTCGCCGAACTCAAGCGCCTGGGCTACAAGACCGCGATCCTGTCGGGCGGTTTCACCTACTTCGCCAAGCAATTGCAGGCCAAGCTGGGTATCGACTATGTGTTCGCCAACGAGCTGGAAGTGGTGGACGGCAAGGTGACGGGTGTGGCCGTGGAGCCGATTGTCGACGCACAGCGTAAGGCTGACCTGTTGCGGGAATTGGCACACAAGGAAGGGTTGCGTCTGGAGCAGACCATTGCGGTCGGCGACGGGGCGAATGACTTGCCGATGCTGGCGATTGCCGGGTTGGGTGTGGCGTTCCGGGCCAAGCCGCTGGTCAAGCAATCGGCCAAGCAGGCGATTTCGACTTTAGGGCTGGATGGCGTGTTGTACCTGTTGGGGTTCCGCGATCGCGACGGTCAGCTCTGAAGATCGTTCCCACGCTCTGCGTGGGAACGCCGCCCTGGACGCTCCGCGTCCGATTTTGAGGTTGGGACGCGGAGCGTCCCGGGATGCATTCCCACGCGGAGCGTGGGAATGATCGCTAGGTCAGGCTTTCGGCAAACCCATGCCCTGGCCCATCTGCACCGGCGTCCCCGCGCGCATTTCTGCCGACCATGTCACCTGGTCCGGCCCAAACAGCACTATTGCCGTCGAACCCAGCTTGAAGCGCCCCAGTTCCGCACCTTTTTCCAGGTGGATCGGCCCACGGGCAGCTTCGTCATAACGGAAGGTTTTCAGCTCGCGTTTTGGCGGCGTTACCAAGCCTGCCCAAACCGTTTCAATCGATGCCACGATCATCGCGCCAACCAGCACCACGGCCATCGGGCCGCGTTCGGTGTCGAAGATGCAGGCAACACGCTCGTTACGCGCAAACAGTTCCGGCACATTTTCGGCCGTGGTCTGGTTCACCGAGAAGATTCGGCCAGGGATGTAGACCATTTCCCGCAGGGTACCGGCCAGTGGCATGTGCACCCGGTGGTAGTCCTTCGGCGACAGGTAAACAGTGGCGAAATCGCCGCCCATGAACGGCGCAGCCACCGCCGCATCGCCGCCCAGCAATTCCAGCACGCTGAAGCTGTGGCCCTTGGCCTGGAACACCCGGCCATGTTCAATCGGGCCCAACTGGCTGATCGCGCCATCGGCCGGGCTTAACACCGCACCTGGGGTCTGATCCAGCGGCCGTGCACCGTCTTTCAACGCGCGGGTGAAGAAGGCGTTGAAGTGCTCGTAAGCGGTCACGTCTTCAACCAGGGCCTGGGACATGTCCACTTGATAACGCTTGGCAAACCAGCTGGTGAACGCATTCTTGAACCAGCGCACGCGGCATTCGGCAATGCAACCGGCCAGACGCGACAGCAGGTGGTGGGGCAGCAAGTACTGGCTGAGGATGAACAACTGCTTTTTCATTAACTGTCCTTAAACCTTAAATCTCAACGGGGGTGTCGGGGTGGTTGCCCCATTCGCCCCAGGAACCGGCATAACCTTTGACTCGCGGATAACCGAGCGCCTTGGCCACCAGGTAGGTGAAGCCAGAACGGTGGTGAGTCTGGCAGTGGGTGATGATTTCTTTGTCGCGGGTCAGCCCGAGGTCTTCGAGGATCTGCGGCATGTCGCGGCGGATGCGCAGCTGGCGCGCCTTGTCCATGCCGGCGGTCCATTCGAAGTTCACCGCGCCCGGGATGTGTCCACCCTTGGCCGCGAGGACTTTCTCCCCGGAGTATTCCAGCGGGCCGCGAGCGTCCCAGATGCCCAGGTCGGCAGCGCCGAGGCGGCTTTGCAGGTACTCGCGGGTGGCGGTGGGTTCTTCATGCAACGTCAGGCTGACCGGGCCGCCGGCGCTGGCCGGTACCTCGGTGGACACTGGGTGTTTCTCTTCCAGCCACGCCAGCAGGCCGCCGTCGAGGTAGTGGTATTTCTTGTGGCCGATGACGTCGAGCATCCAGATGAATCGCCCGGCCCAGCCACCGCCTTCGTCGTCATACACCACGTAGGTGGCATCAGGGGTGTGGCCCAGTTCGCCGAACAGCTTTTCAAGATCGGCCTTGCCCGGCAGCAGGCCCGGCGCTGGTGGCTGGCCCAGTTGAGTGCGTTTTGGATCAACGAAACGTGCGCCGGGGATATGCCCTTCGGCGTAACGCGCAGCGCTGGTGAGGTCCACCAGGATCAGGTGTTCGGCATCGAGGCGACCGAGCAGGTCACTGGCCTCGATGACCAGCGGCAAGCCAGAGAAGTCAGGCATGTGAGGTCTCCTGGGCATAAAAATTGGGCGCTAAGGGAGGGCGATTGTAGCGCAAGCGTCAGGCACTGCGGTTGGTAAAGCTGTGCAGGGCCTTTTCGATGCATTGGGCGGTTTTGCCGAAGGCCTGCACGGTGGTTTCCGAGAACGGCCCGCCGCCCTGGTCGGCCACCATCAGCATCACCACCCGGCCATTACAACTCAGGGAGCGCAGCAGCAGGTGTTCGCCCTTGAACAGGCGGCGCAGTTCCGGCGGCAGCAGTGCCGAGAACTGGGCGTGGTTGTCGGGGTTGAGGCGCACCTGGGCGGACTTGGCCAGCAGGCGTTGCAGCAGGGTGCTTTGCGCCACGTCGAGGCTCATGTGGTCGGCGTCCTTCGGCAGGCCGTCGACTTGATGCACACGTAGCGTGCTCAAGGTTTTGTCCGCCATCAGCAGCATCACCCGTTGCATGCCGCAGGCCACGAGGGCTTCCTTGGCGCAGGTGGTCAGGTGCATGGCGTTGGCAAAGCGGCTCGGCTCTACGAGCAATTCGGTGCAGCGCTTGCGCCAGATCGCCAGGGATTCGGCGGTGGGCGGGGGTGCCGGCAGCAAACCGTGGTGAACGCGCTGCACATCCCATGGCCAGATCAACGACAGCGCCGGGTGCCACAGGTCGCGCATCAGGGTGCTGCGGGCGCTGATCGCCGCGTGTTGGTGGGACTGTTGCTGCACTTCGGCCAACGGTTGCTGCAGGTAAAGCGCAGTGAGGTATTGCCAGCGCTGGGTGTGCGGGCAGGTCCAGGACTCCTGCGCCGCCAGCGCCAGGCCGTTGGCCAACAGCACAGTGTTGGCCGGCTGGTTCAGCCAGCGACGCAGGTTCGGGTCGGCATCCAGCAACTGCTGTTGGCGCAACGGCTCGTCTTCACGGGCAATGCTCAGCGCCTTGACCAGCAAGCGTTGTTCCGTCAGCAGTAACGTATAACCCTGGGATACCCAGATCGGCAGGCGCCAGGTGTTGGTCAGCCCCAGGCACAGGTCCAGCAGGCGTACGCCGAACAGCTCCTGTTCGACTGTGCGGGCCGATTCGCCCTTGTGAATCACCCGCAGCTCCCATTCTTCCAGCAGCTTGGGATAGGCAATCGCCATCGGCCACAGCGGCGAAAGGAACAGCAGGCTGCCCCAGTGAATGTCTTGCCACAACCGCGCCAGGCGGCTGGCGAACAGGCCGCTGGCTTGTTGCGACGCGTGCTGGCTGATCATCTGCAGCTGGCGCAGGGCCACGGGGATTTCATTCAGCGGCACGGAAGGCAGGCGCCGCAGCAGCTCCTCGGTGCGCTTGAGGCCGAGGCGATTGATCGCCACTTCGAGATTTTCTGCCGGCTCCGCGAGGCTGCCGTGGGCCTGGTTGTTGGCCTCGCGCATCACGCTCAGCACCAGCGCCGGGCTGTTCTGCATCAGCTCTGCAATATCCCGCAACGAACTGCGGTTGTCGCCGATGGCCTTGCAAACCCGGTCGTGGCTCGCCTGTGGAACAGGCAACAGCACATCGTCCAGGCGCTTTATCCAAGCGGCGAGGGTGGCGGGTTTTTGAGTTGGGACTGTCGTTTCATTTGCCATGATTGGGGCGCGATCATCACTTGCGGTCAACACGCCCGGGACGGGCCGAACTGGTTTTTCGCCATAACGGGCTATAGTCTGGCGCAGATTTGCCGATAAGTAGAACAAGAGTTTTCAACTCTTGCGAATATGACCCTGAACCCGACGGCGCAAGTACTCATCCCCTATGGCTAAAATTATCGGCATCATCGTCGTCATCGCGAGCGTGCTCGGCGGATACGTCCTTTCCCACGGCAAGATTGCGGCGCTGATCCAGCCTTTCGAAGTGCTGATTATCGGCGGTGCGGCGTTCGGCGCATTCCTGCAGGCCAACCCCGGCTACATGACGATGCACGTGATCAAGAAGTCGCTGGGCATGTTCAGCTCGCGCTTCTCCCACACCTTCTACCTGGAAGTGCTGGGGCTGATCTACGAGATCCTCAACAAGAGCCGCCGCGAAGGCATGATGGCCATCGAAGGCGACATCGAGGACGCCGCGGCGAGCCCGATTTTTGCCAAGTACCCGGCCGTGCTCAAAGACGAGCGCATGACCGCCTACATCTGTGATTACCTGCGCATCATGTCGTCCGGCAACATGGCGCCCCATGAGCTGGAAGGCCTGTTCGACATGGAACTGTTCAGCCTCAAGGAAGAGCTGGAGCACCCATCCCACGCCGTGACCGGCATCGCCGACGGCATGCCCGGTTTCGGTATTGTTGCCGCGGTGCTCGGGATCGTGGTGACCATGGCCTCCCTCGGTGAAGGCGACCAGAAAGCCATCGGCATGCACGTAGGTGCGGCACTGGTAGGTACCTTCTTCGGTATTCTCGCGGCCTACGGTTTCTTTGGCCCGCTGGCCACGTCCCTGGCCCACGATGCCAAGGAAGAAGTGAATCTGTACGAAGCCATCAAGGCCTGCCTGGTGGCTTCGGCTTCCGGCATGCCGCCATCGTTGGCAGTGGAGTTCGGGCGCAAGGTTCTGTATCCGAAGCACCGTCCAAGCTTCGCTGAGCTGGAACAAGCGGTTCGCGGTCGCTAAGCCATGGAAAACAACCAGCCGATCATCATCAAGCGCGTCAAGCGCTTCGCTGCGGGGCACCATGGCGGCGCCTGGAAAATCGCCTTCGCCGACTTTGCGACGGCGATGATGGCGTTCTTCCTGGTGCTGTGGCTGATGTCCACCGCCACGCCGGAACAGAAGATCGCCATCGCCGGTTACTTCAAGGACCCCATCGGTTTCTCCGAGAGCGGCACGCCTTTTGTGATCGACCTCGGTGGTTCGCCGCAACTGGCGCCCGAGCGCACCATCAACCCGGAAATCAAGACCGACTCGCCGCAGGAAAAGATCCCGATCGAGCGCGACACCGTCGAGAGCATGGCCGAACAGGTCGAGCAGGAACGCCTGGAATTGCTGCTGCAGGAACTGCAAACCAAGGTTGAGGAAAACCCGCAACTGCTGAAGTTCAAGGACCAGATTTCCTTCGAGATCACCCCGGATGGCTTGCGCATCCAGATCACGGACGCCGCCAACCGGCCGATGTTCGATTCCGGCAGTGCACGCTTGAAGCCGTACTTTGAAGACATCCTGCTGGCCATGGCCGACACCATCAAGGCGGTGCCGAACAAGATCAGCATCAGCGGCCACACCGACGCCAAGCCGTATGCGGGCCAGGGTGACTTCGGCAACTGGGAGCTCTCGGCCAACCGGGCCAATGCCGCGCGTCGTGCACTGGTGGCCGGCAGCTATCCGGACCCGCAAGTGGCACGGGTGGTGGGGTTTGCTTCCTCGCAGCTGTTTGATCCCAAGGATCCGTTCAATCCGATCAACCGACGCATCGATATCGTCGTGCTGACCAAAAAGGCCCAGCGTGCAATTGAAGGTGACCCGCCTGCGACGCCACCGGTACCGACCCAGGGTGAGGGCGCGCCGGGTGAAGTGCCGGCAGACCCGAACGCACTGCCGCCGGAGCAGGAGCCGCTGCCGGCCCATGAGCTGCGGCAGAAGCTGAACCTGTTTGACGATGGCGGTGTGAAGGATCCGACTCAGCCAGCCACTGGCTCGTAAGCAGGTACAAAAAGGCCGCGATGATCGCGGCCTTTTTGTATCTGCTACATCCTGTAGGAGCGAGCTTGCTCGCGATGGACGTTAACGATGACGCGTGCTCTCTGAATGCACGCGGCGCCCTCAAGCTTTTCGCGAGCAAGCTCGCTCCTACATGTTAATAGCTGGTCTCGGGCAAGCTGGCGATGATCGAGCGATAGCTGTTCATCCGCTGCTGCTGCACGCGGCCGTCTTCCAGTGCCTTGAGCAGGGCGCAACCCGGCTCGCGGTCATGTTTGCAGTCACGGAAGCGGCAGGTGCCGATCAAGTCGTTGAACTCGATAAAGCCCGCTTCAACATCGGCACGGCTCACATGGCCCAGGCCGAATTCACGGATGCCCGGGGAGTCGATCAACTCGCCGCCGCCCGGAAAGTGGAACAATCGCGCGGTGGTGGTGGTGTGGGTGCCCTGGCCGGACAGCTCCGACAATGGACCCACACGTGTTTCGACTTCCGGCAACAGGCTGTTGACCAGGGACGACTTGCCCACGCCCGACTGGCCGACGAACACGCTGATGCGCCCGTCCAGTTCAGTCTGTAACTGTTCCATGCCATTGCCGTGATGCGCCGAGACTTCCAGCACCGGGTAGCCGAGGGTGCGGTACACCGCCAGCAACGCGTTGAGCGCCGGGGCGTTCTGTTCGTCGATCAGGTCGAATTTGTTCAGCAGCAACAGCGGGCGAATGCCGGCGTGTTCGGCGGCTACCAGGTAGCGGTCGATCAGGTTGGCATGGGGTTCGGGCAGTGGCGCGAAGACAATGACGATCATGTCGACGTTGGCCGCTACCGGCTTGAGCTGGCCACGGCTGTCGGGGCGACGCAGTTCGGTGGTGCGCGGCAACTGGGCGACGATGACGCCGATGCCCTGGTTGCCGGCACGCCATACCACCTTGTCGCCGGTCACCAGCGCAGGCAGGTTGGCGCGCAGGTGGCAACGGAACACCTGGCCGGCGTGATCGCCTTCGGTGGCCTCGACTTCGACCTGCACACCGAAGTGCGCGATCACCAGGCCCGTTTGCTCGGGGCCCAGGTCGCCGCCCTCAAGCGCTTCCACGGCGGAGGATTCACGTTTGGCGGCGCGGGCAGCGCGTTCGCCCTGAATCTTTTCGATGCGCCAGTTTTGGCGACGGTTGAGCTGGCGTTTGGCCATTGGTGTTCCGTGTCGATAATGCAAAGGTTAGGTAAAACGGTCGCGAGTCTAGCACGCCCTGCCTGCTAAACTGCGCAGCTACGCCAAGGTGCCAAGGAACCACGACATGCAAAACCCACAGAACCTGATTTGGATCGATCTGGAAATGACCGGTCTGAACCCTGACACCGACGTCATCATCGAGATGGCGACCATTGTCACCGACAGCAACCTCAACACCTTGGCCGAAGGTCCGGTGATCGCCATTCACCACAGCGACGCGGTGCTGGCCACCATGGACGAGTGGAACACCCGCACCCACGGCAACTCGGGCCTGACCCAGCGTGTGCGCGACAGCCGCGTGAGCATGGCCGAGGCTGAAGCCGAAACCATCGCCTTCCTGGAAAAGTGGGTACCCAAGGGCAAGTCGCCGATCTGCGGCAACAGCATTTGCCAGGACCGCCGCTTTCTCTATACCCACATGAAGGCGCTGGAAAGCTACTTCCACTACCGCAACCTGGACGTGTCGACCTTGAAGGAGCTGGCCGCGCGCTGGGCGCCGGAAGTCAAAGACAGCTTCCACAAGGGCAGCACCCACCTGGCGCTGGACGATATTCGCGAGTCGATTGCCGAGCTGCAGCATTACCGCAAGCATTTCATCAAGTTCTAAAGCGGTAATACCTGAGCCAAGCGGGCTTTTGTGGCGAGGGGCTTGTCTGTGGCGAGGGGGCTTGTCCCCCGTTGGGCTGCGAAGCGGCCCTAAAATCTGACATCCCGATCTACCTGAAAACTCTATTGCCTTTAAAAGGGGCTGCTTCGCACCCCAACGGGGGACAAGCCCCCTCGCCACAACTTTGCAAGGATCGCCACCATGCTGCTGATGCTCTACCTCGTCGCCATCACCGCCGAAGCCATGACCGGCGCCTTGTCCGCCGGGCGGCGCGGGATGGACTGGTTCGGTGTGGTGCTGATCGCCTGCGTGACGGCACTGGGCGGCGGTTCGGTGCGTGACGTGTTGCTCGGCCACTACCCGCTGACCTGGGTCAAGCACCCGGAGTACCTGGTGCTGACCTCCGTTGCGGCCTTGGTGACCATCTTCATCGCTCCATTGATGCGCCACTTGCGCTCGCTGTTCCTCGCGCTGGACGCCGTGGGCCTGGTGGCCTTCACCCTGATCGGCAGCATGACCGCCCTGGAAATGGGCCACGGCATGCTGGTGGCGTCAGTCAGCGGTGTGATCACCGGGGTGTTCGGCGGCATCCTGCGGGATATCTTCTGCAACGACATTCCGTTGATCTTCCGCCGCGAGCTGTACGCCAGCGTGTCGTTCCTCGCCGCCTGGTTCTACATGCTGTGCATCTACCTTGAGCTGCCAAGTGAGCAATCGATCCTGCTGACGCTGTTCAGCGGCTTTCTATTGCGCCTGCTGGCGATCCGTTTTCACTGGGAAATGCCCAAGTTCGTCTACAACGACGACGTGCACTGACGTTCGGCGTGCTGGTTCAGCGCCCATTCCACATGTTCGCGCACCAGTTCCGAGGGGTATTCCCGACGCGCCTTCAGCGCTTCCAGCACCGGAATGCTTGATGGCGCATTGCCCAGGCCCACCGCCAGGTTGCGCAGCCAGCGCTCATAGCCGGCGCGGCGCAGGGGCGAACCTTCGGTGCTGCTGAGGAATTTGTCCTCGTCCCACATAAACAACTCGGCGAGCTCTGCGTTATCCAGGTTGTGCCGTGGCTTGAAATCGCCTTCGTCGGTAGGCCGCGCGAAACGATTCCACGGGCAAACGATCTGACAGTCATCGCAGCCGAATACCCGATTGCCGATCAGTGGGCGCAGTTCTTCGGGGATCGCGCTTTTCAGCTCGATGGTCAGGTAGGAAATGCAGCGCCGGGCGTCCAGCACGTAGGGCCCGACGAAGGCGTTGGTAGGACAGATATCCAGGCAGGCGGTGCAGCGGCCACAATGTTCGGTGGCGTGGGGTGGGTCGACCGGCAACGGCAGGTCGACAAACAGCTCGCTCAGGAAGAAGTAACTGCCCGCCTTGCGATTGAGTACCAGGGTGTTCTTGCCGATCCAGCCGAGCCCGGCCTGCTCGGCGATGGCTTTTTCCAGCACCGGGGCGCTGTCGACAAAGGCGCGGAAGCCGAACGGGCCGATTTGCGCCTGGATGCGGTCGGCCAGTTGCTGCACGCGCTTGCGGATCAGCTTGTGGTAGTCGCGGCCCAGGGCGTAGCGGGAGATGTAGGCTTTTTCGGGTTTGGCCAGCAGTTGGGCCATTTGGGTGTCGCCTGGCAAGTAGTCCATGCGCAGTGAGACCACGCGCAAGGTGCCGGGTACCAGCTCCTCCGGGTGTGAGCGCTTGCTGCCGTGGGCGCCCATGTAGTCCATTTCGCCGTGGTAGCCGGCGTCGAGCCAGCGTTGCAGGTGCTGTTCATGCTCGGCGAGGTCGAGGCCGCTGATGCCCACTTGTTGAAAGCCCAGCTCGCGGCCCCAGTCTTTGATCGATTGGGCGAGGGCGGGCAGGTCGTAGGTAATAGCAGGCATGAACAAGAGAAACCGCAGGTTAGATGCGTATAATTCTGCCAGACATCGGAGCTTGAAGACGCATGCCGCAGACAAAACACGAAATACCCGACGTTCAGCACCTGTTGCCCGGCCAATTGCCGCAACTCGCTGCGCGTTCCCCGGACGCCCATAAAGGCCAGTTCGGCCATGTATTGCTGATCAGCGGCGACCGCGGTTTTGGCGGCGCCGCCTTGCTCAGTGCTGAAAGTGCCCTGCGCAGTGGTGCCGGCATGGTTTCCCTGGCGACCCGTAGCGAGCACGTCGGTGCGGCGCTGGCGCGGTTGCCGGAAGTGATGACGGTGGGCGTGCACTCGGCCAATCAATTGATGGGCCTGCTGGAAAAGATTTCCGTGATCGTCATCGGCCCGGGCCTGGGCGAGGTCTCCTGGGGCAAAAGCCTGCTGTCGGTAGCGGCCAATGCCAGGCAGCCGCAAGTCTGGGACGCCGATGCCTTGAACCTGCTGGCGGCGGGCAGCGTCAGCCTGCCGGCCAATTGCGTGATCACTCCGCATCCTGGCGAAGCGGCCCGCTTGATGGGTATTTCGACAGCCGAGGTTCAGGCCGACCGCCTTAACGTGGCGCGCGCCTTGAGTCAGAAATTCAATGCGGTGGCGATCCTCAAGGGCGCCGGCAGCTTGATCGCCAGCCCGGACGGTCGGGTTGCCCGCTGCGATCAGGGCCATCCTGCAATGGCAACCGCTGGCCTTGGCGATGTGTTGGCCGGCCTGGTCGGTGCTTTGCTGGCGCAAGGCATGCCGGCATTTGATGCCGCCTGCCTGGCGGTCTGGCTGCATGCCACTGCCGGAGATCGCCAGGGTACCTACGGTCGCGGGCTGGCCGCCAGTGACCTGATTCCTGCCATTCGTCAGTTGCTGGAGGAGCAATCGCCGTGTCTGAAGTAGTTCTTTTCCTGCCTGATGAAGACGCCATGGTCGCCTTGGGCAACCGTATTGCCCGGGTCACTCAAGGCTCAGGGCTGATCTTTCTGGAAGGCGATCTCGGCGCCGGAAAAACCACCTTGTCCCGGGGCATCATTCGCGGGTTGGGGCACGCGGGTGCTGTGAAAAGCCCTACGTTCACCTTGGTAGAACCCTACGAAATCGGTGACGTACGAGCGTTCCACTTCGACCTGTATCGCCTGGTGGACCCGGAAGAACTGGAATACATGGGCATTCGCGATTACTTCGATGAGGACGCCTTGTGCCTGATCGAGTGGCCAGATAAAGGCACAGGCTTTTTGCCAAAGCCGGACCTGACCATTACCATTACCCCGCATAAGCAAGGACGTCAGCTGAAGTTGTTGTCCCAGAGCGCGCGCGGCGAGTCGTGGTGCGCCGCCTTGGCATTGGAATTCAAATAATTGATGGGGTTAGGTATGCGCTTTCGCGCGTTGGTTACTGTCGTAGGGGTGTTGCTTGCGGCAATGACTTTCAATGCACTGGCGGCCTCACAGGTGAAAAGTGTTCGCCTGTGGCGGGCACCGGATAACACGCGACTGGTATTCGACCTGTCCGGCCCGGTTCAGCACAGCGTCTTCACCCTCACGGCGCCTGATCGCCTGGTGATTGATATCAACGGTGCGACCCTGGCCGCGCCGTTGAAGGTCGCCATGGCCAATACCCCGATTACCGCGATGCGCTCGGCCCAGCGTACGCCGACCGACCTGCGGGTGGTTATCGACCTGAAAAAGGCCGTGACCCCGAAAAGCTTCGTGCTGGCGCCCAACGCGCAGTATGGCAACCGGCTGGTGGTCGACCTGTTCGACAACGCCGCCGATGCCGCGCCGCCGCCTGCGCCAACTCCAAGCGTCGCGACGATACCTGCGGTGCCGGTCAACCAGTCGCAACCCCAGGTCAAATTGCCGCCGCTGCCACCGGCTCCGGCGGGCAAACGTGACATTATCGTGGTCATCGATGCCGGTCACGGCGGCGAAGACCCGGGTGCCTCGGGCTCGCGCGGCCAGCATGAAAAAGACGTAGTACTGGCCATCGCCCGCGAACTGCAGCGCCAGATCAATGGCATGAAAGGCTATCGCGCCGAGCTGACCCGGACCGGCGACTACTTTATTCCGCTGCGTGGCCGTACCGAAATCGCCCGCAAGAAGGGCGCCGACCTGTTCGTCTCGATCCACGCCGACGCCGCACCTTCGGCCGCGGCGTTTGGTGCCTCGGTGTTTGCCCTGTCTGATCGCGGCGCTACGTCCGAGACCGCCCGCTGGCTGGCGGACAGTGAAAACCGTTCCGACTTGATCGGCGGGGCTGGCAACGTATCCCTCGACGACAAGGACAAGATGCTCGCTGGCGTATTGCTCGATCTGTCGATGACCGCCTCGCTGACCTCCAGCCTGAACGTGGGGCAGAAAGTCCTGAGCAACATTGGTCGCGTCACCTCGCTGCACAAACAGCGCGTGGAACAGGCCGGGTTCATGGTGCTCAAGTCGCCGGATATTCCGTCGATCCTGGTGGAAACCGGGTTTATCTCCAACTCCAACGAAGCCTCGAAACTGGCCTCGGCCAGCCACCAGCAGGCGTTGGCGCGCTCCATCAGCGCCGGTGTTCGCCAGTTCTTCCAGCAGAACCCGCCGCCGGGCACTTATATAGCCTGGCTGCGTGACTCCGGGAAAATCGCCCAGGGCCCGCGTGACCATCGCGTGCAGCCGGGCGACACCCTGGCGATGCTGGCGGTGCGCTTCCAGGTGTCAGCGGCAACCTTGCGCAGTGCCAACAACCTCAAGACCGATGAATTGAAGGTCGGCCAGGTGTTGACCATCCCGGGCACTGAACTGGCGGCGCAATAATGAGCGAAACAGTCTTGAGCAATACCTCGCGCATCGAGCTGCTAAGCCCGCGTCTCGCCAACCAGATCGCGGCGGGTGAGGTGGTCGAGCGGCCAGCGTCGGTGATCAAGGAGTTGCTGGAAAACAGTATCGACTCCGGCGCCAGGCGCATTGATGTCGATGTTGAGCAAGGCGGCGTCAAGCTGCTGCGAGTGCGCGACGACGGCAGCGGGATTTCCTCCGATGACCTGCCGCTGGCCCTGGCCCGTCACGCCACCAGCAAGATTCGTGACCTGGAAGACCTGGAGCGGGTGATGAGCCTCGGGTTTCGTGGTGAGGCCCTGGCCTCCATCAGCTCCGTGGCTCGCCTGACCCTGACTTCCCGCACCCGCGACGCCGACCAGGCCTGGCAGGTTGAAACCGAAGGCCGCGACATGGCGCCCCGGGTCCAGCCGGCGGCACATCCGGTGGGCACCTCGGTGGAAGTACGCGACCTGTTCTTCAATACCCCGGCCCGGCGTAAATTCCTCAAGGCCGAAAAAACCGAATTCGATCACCTGCAGGAAGTCATCAAGCGCCTGGCCCTGGCGCGGTTTGATGTGGCTTTCCACCTGCGCCACAACGGCAAGACCATCCTCAGCCTGCACGAGGCCCATGATGATGCGGCCCGTGCGCGGCGCGTCTCGGCCATCTGCGGCGCGGGGTTCCTGGAGCAGGCGCTGCCGATCGAGATCGAGCGCAATGGCCTGCGGCTGTGGGGTTGGGTGGGTTTGCCGACTTTCTCCCGTAGCCAGGCGGACATGCAGTATTTCTTCGTGAATGGCCGGGCGGTGCGCGACAAGCTGGTGGCCCACGCGGTGCGCCAGGCGTATCGCGACGTGCTGTTCAACGGGCGGCATCCGACGTTTGTGCTGTTTTTCGAGGTCGACCCGTCGGTGGTCGACGTCAACGTGCACCCGACCAAGCATGAAGTGCGCTTCCGTGACGGTCGCATGGTCCACGACTTTCTTTACGGCACCCTGCACCGCGCCTTGGGCGATGTGCGGCCGGATGATCACCTGGCGGCGCCGATTGTCACGGCTGTTGTCCGTCTTTCAGGGCCGGAAGCCGGCGAGTTCGGGCCTCAGGGCGAAATGAGCCTGGCGGCCAACCTGCTGCAATCGCCGCAAGCCCAGCCGAGCTATACCGCACCAGGCTCAGGCGCCGGCGCCGGTTATCAATACCAGTACACCCCGCGTCCGCAATCGGCGGTGCCGGTGGCCGAGGCCCAGGCGGCCTATCGCGAGTTTTTCGCGCCGCTGCCCGGCGCCGAGCCAGGTGCTGCCGCGTTGCCGGAAGGCCAGGGCGACGTCCCGCCGCTGGGTTACGCGCTGGCACAGCTCAAGGGTATCTATATTCTTGCGGAAAACGCCCATGGCCTGGTGCTGGTGGACATGCACGCCGCCCACGAGCGGATCATGTACGAGCGCCTGAAGATCGCCATGGCCAGCGAAGGCCTGAGCGGCCAGCCGCTGCTGGTGCCGGAATCCCTGGCGGTCAGCCAGCGGGAAGCGGATTGCGCCGAAGAGCACGTCAGCGTGTTCCAGAAGCTGGGCTTTGAGCTGCAACGCCTGGGGCCGGAAACCCTCGCTATTCGCCAGATTCCGGCTTTGCTCAAGCAGGCAGAGGCCAACCGGCTGGTGGCCGACGTCCTGGCGGACCTGATGGAATACGGCACCAGTGACCGGATCCAGGCCCACATCAATGAACTGCTCGGCACCATGGCCTGTCACGGCGCCATCCGCGCCAACCGCCGGCTGGCCTTGCCGGAAATGAACGGCCTGCTGCGGGACATGGAAAACACCGAGCGCAGCGGCCAGTGCAACCATGGCCGCCCGACCTGGACCCAGATGGGCCTGGACGACCTGGACAAACTGTTCTTGCGCGGCCGTTGATGAGTGCCTTGCCCCCCGCCATCTTCCTGATGGGCCCGACGGCCGCCGGCAAGACCGACCTGGCCATCGAGCTGACCAAGGTCTTGCCGTGCGAGTTGATCAGTGTCGACTCTGCACTGGTTTACCGGGACATGGACATCGGCACTGCCAAACCTTCAAAAGAGCTGCTGGCCCAGTATCCGCACCGGTTGATCGACATTATTGATCCCAGCGAGAGCTATTCGGCGGCGGATTTTCGCATCGATGCGCTGGCCGCCATGGCCGATATCACCGCGCGGGGCAAGATTCCGCTGCTGGTCGGCGGCACGATGCTCTACTACAAGGCCTTGCAGGAAGGTCTGGCTGATATGCCGCCAGCTGATCCACAGGTGCGCGCCGAACTTGAAGAAGAGGCTGCGCGCCTTGGCTGGCAGGCCTTGCACGATCAGTTGGCCATTGTGGATCCGGTTTCCGCCGCGCGAATTCATCCCAATGACCCCCAGCGCCTGACGCGAGCGTTGGAAGTCTGGCGGGTCAGTGGCCAGACCATGACTGAACACAGGCTGAAACAAACTGCGCAAAGTGCTGAAGCAGGCGCCTCGGGACACTCACAATTGCCCTATACTGTGGCGAATCTGGCCATCGCTCCGACGGATCGCCAGGTGCTGCATGAACGAATTGCACAAAGATTCACAATTATGTTGGAACAGGGGTTTGTGGAGGAGGTCGTAGCACTGCGTTCAAGAGGTGACCTGCATCCAGGGCTGCCTTCGATACGTGCTGTAGGCTACCGCCAAGTCTGGGATCATCTGGATGGCAAGCTGACGTCAGCCGAAATGCAGGAGCGCGGCATCATTGCCACGCGCCAATTGGCGAAGCGTCAGTTCACCTGGTTGCGCAGTTGGAGCGATTTGCACTGGCTGGACAGCCTGGACAGCGACAATCTGTCACGCGCCTTGAAATACTTGGGAACGGTCTCCATATTGAGCTGAGTCCTTGCAATTGCCGTCTATCCTTGGGGGTGTGACGGCCATAAGCTATCTATTTTCCGATTTTTTATTATTGATCCTTAAAGGAGTGCGGCACATGTCAAAAGGGCATTCGCTACAAGACCCTTACTTGAATACTTTACGTAAAGAGAAAGTGGGGGTTTCCATCTATCTGGTCAACGGTATCAAGCTGCAAGGCACGATCGAGTCGTTCGACCAGTTCGTGATCCTGCTGAAAAACACCGTCAGCCAGATGGTCTACAAGCACGCTATCTCGACAGTCGTCCCTGTTCGTCCAATCCGTCTGCCTAGCGCAGCAGGTGATGATGCAGTTGACGCTGAGCCAGGTAACGCCTGATAGGAGTCTCCTTTGTTCTTTGAGCGCCACGGTGGTGGTGAGCGAGTAATCCTCGTTCACTTGGATGGACAGGACCCTGAGGCGCGCGAAGATCCGCAGGAGTTTCAGGAGTTGGCAAATTCGGCCGGCGCCGAGACCGTCGCGTTTTTTAACGTGCCGCGTCATCGGCCAACCGCCAAATTCCTGATCGGCAGCGGCAAGGTCGAGGAACTGCGCGACCTGGTCCACGCCGAAAAGGCCGATCTGGTGATTTTCAATCACATCCTCACGCCCAGTCAGGAACGTAACCTCGAACGAGTTTTCGAGTGTCGCGTGATCGACCGCACGGGTCTGATTCTCGATATTTTCGCTCAACGCGCCCGTACCCATGAAGGCAAGCTCCAGGTAGAACTGGCCCAGCTTGACCACATGAGCACCCGGCTGGTGCGTGGCTGGACGCACCTTGAGCGCCAGGGTGGCGGCATCGGCATGCGCGGCCCGGGTGAAACCCAGCTGGAAACCGACCGGCGTCTGCTGCGGGTGCGCCTGCGACAGATCAAGGGCCGCCTGGAGAAGGTGCGCAGCCAGCGCGAACAATCGCGACGTGGCCGTATGCGTGCGGATATCCCGACCGTTTCCCTGGTGGGCTATACCAACGCCGGCAAATCCACACTCTTCAACAACGTGACGAAATCGGACGTGTACGCGGCCGACCAACTGTTCGCGACCCTCGACCCGACCTTGCGCCGTCTGGAACTGGACGACCTGGGGCCGATTGTCCTGGCCGATACCGTGGGTTTCATTCGTCACTTGCCCCACAAGCTGGTCGAGGCATTTCGGTCTACGCTCGAAGAGTCGAGCAATTCCGACCTGCTGTTGCACGTGATCGATGCGGCCGAACCGGATCGCATGTTGCAGATTGAACAGGTCATGGTGGTGCTGGGCGAGATTGGTGCCCAGGACTTGCCGATCCTCGAGGTCTATAACAAACTCGATTTGCTTGAAGGCGTTGAGCCACAAATCCAGCGCGACGAAAACGGCAAGCCCCAGCGGGTCTGGCTGTCGGCGCGTGATGGCAGTGGCCTGGAATTGCTTGAACAAGCCATTGCCGAGCTGTTGGGCAGCGATTTGTTCGTCGGCACCTTGCGCTTGCCGCAGCGTTTTGCTCGACTGCGTGCACAGTTTTTCGAGCTGGGCGCGGTACAGAAAGAAGAACACGACGAAGAAGGTGTCAGCTTGCTGGCCGTTCGATTGCCGCGCTCGGAGCTGAATCGGCTGGTC
>Ga0209173_100369_pt1 | contig 26664 bp, 24 predicted proteins | sample SynthPrep_16_END_FD_187206 | JGI IMG/M metagenome (GOLD analysis project Ga0209173, IMG submission 187206) | Synthetic microbial communities from Ohio, USA - SynthPrep_16_END_DS12_MetaG (SPAdes) (version 2) | ecosystem: Engineered > Bioreactor > Aerobic > Activated sludge | place: USA: Ohio... | reverse complement strand
TCTATGCCCATCTGTTCGGCCAATTCGAGCAGTTCGGTAATCGGCTTTTGCTTGAGTTCAGTCAGATTCATATAGGAATGACGTAATCATTTATGGAGGGGGGGAAATTAAGCTTTTGGCTTAATGAGGCCGCGCCGCAGAGAAGGCGACAGGATCGCGTACTAATCGAAAAGGAGAGCGTCGGCGACGGCTTGCAGGGGGCAGTGGAGAAACCAGTGCGGGGCCGAATGTACCACCTGAGTTTCAGAGCGTCTAGCCCTGTTTCACGAAAAAGCCCCGCAAATTGCGGGGCTTTTTGAGGACGCTTAGATATTGGCGTCGAGGAAAGCTTGCAGCTGGGACTTCGACAGCGCGCCGACCTTGGTGGCCTCGACGTTGCCGTTCTTGAACAGCATCAGGGTCGGGATACCACGCACGCCGTGCTTGGCCGGAGTTTCCTGGTTGTCATCGATGTTCAGCTTGGCAATGGTCAACTTGCCTTCGTAAGTGGTGGCAATGTCGTCCAGGACCGGAGCGATCATTTTGCAAGGACCGCACCACTCAGCCCAGTAGTCAACCAGCACCGGGCCCTGGGCCTTCAGTACTTCGGCCTCGAAGGTCGCGTCGGTGACGTGCTTGATAAGATCGTTGCTCATGGATGTCTCCGGGTTGTAAGCAAAAAAAACGTTGCCCATCATAGCCGCCCTTCCCGCGTTCAGGAAGCTGCAGCTGATTGACTCTTCCTATGATGGCGCATGAGTTTGGGTATAGCCCAACTCATGGGGTTACGGGAGTGATGAAGGCAATCCCTGTACGCAACGCCGCGTTACGCACATGTTCCTGCATGCTTTTCTGCGCCGCCCCGCTGGCGCGTCGGGCCAGGGCACGGAGGACCTTGCGGTGCTCCTGCCAGGTCTCCATGGCCCGCTCCGGCCGGATGAACGGTAGTTTCTGGCTCTCCAGGAACACCTCGGCACTGGCGCTGAGGATGCTCACCATCGCCTGATTGCCGCTGGCCAGCAGGATGCGCCGGTGGAATTCGAAGTCCAGCCGGGCGGCTGCCTCGAAATCACCGGCCTTCAGCTCCTTGCGCATCGCCTCGACGTTATCTTCCAGGATGTCCAACTCCCCGGTGGTCAGCGTCACCGCCGCCAGCCCCGCCGCAAAACCTTCCAGGGCGTAGCGCAGTTGAAAGATATCCAGCGGCGTCGCCTGTGCCGTAAACGGCCAGGCCAACCCCGGCAGCTCTTCGGCCGCTTGCACGAACACGCCCTTGCCCGGCTGCACACTTACCACGCCCAAGGCACTGAGGGACGACAAGGCTTCACGCAAAGAGGCCCGGCTCACGCCCAATTGCAGCGCCAGGTCGCGCTGGGAGGGCAACGCATCACCCGGCCCGAAGCCCTCGTCAGCGATCAATTTGCGGATGGCCTGTAGCGCCACTTCCGGTACGGCTTGGGCGATGGAATTCATAAGAAACTCAGGTTTCCAGTCAACTGAGCGGCTAGTTGTAAAGCTATTCGCAGCGCCCGGCAAGCCACGCCCCAAAGGGGCTCGCGCGGTTTTGACGGCGCTCGAAAAGGGTGCAGAAAACCCAGTAACTGTTCAGACCAGTAAGACCGCCAAGACTCAACAGCCACCGGCTCTGGCGCGAAATACGGCGGTGCTGGCATGGGCTGTGCACTGGCAAAAACCGGAAAATCCTTTCGTCCTTTTCGGAGAGTCGCCATGACCAAGCGTTGCAGCGCCCTGCTCACTGCCCTGTTTGCCAGCCTGATGCTGAGCCAGGTGCCCGCCCAGGCCAACGGTCTGGACGATATCGTCGCCCGTGGCACCCTCAAGGTGGCCGTGCCCCAGGATTTCCCGCCGTTCGGCTCGGTCGGCCCGGACATGAAGCCCCGCGGCCTGGACATCGACACCGCAAAGCTTTTGGCCGACCAGCTCAAGGTCAAGCTTGAACTGACCCCGGTCAACAGCACCAACCGCATCCCGTTCCTCACCACCGGCAAGGTCGACCTGGTGATTTCCAGCCTGGGCAAGAACGCCGAGCGCGAGAAGGTCATCGACTTCTCCAAGGCCTACGCGCCCTTCTACCTCGCCGTATTCGGCCCTCCCGATGCGCCGATCAGCACCGTTGACGACCTCAAGGGCAAAACCATCAGCGTGACCCGTGGCGCCATCGAAGACATCGAGCTGACCGCCGTGGCGCCTAAAGAGGCAACGATCAAGCGCTTTGAAGACAACAACTCGACCATCGCCGCCTACCTCGCCGGCCAGGTGGACTTGATCGCCAGCGGCAACGTGGTGATGGTGGCCATCAGCGAACGCAACCCCAAGCGCGTGCCGGCACTGAAAGTGAAGCTCAAGGACTCGCCGGTGTACGTGGGCGTGAACAAGAACGAGCCGGCGCTGCTGGACAAGGTGAACCAGATCCTGGTCGCGGCCAAGGCCGACGGCAGCCTGGAAAAGAATGCATTGCAGTGGCTCAAAGAGCCGCTGCCGGCTGATCTCTGAGCGCGGTAACGAGGGTTAGCCTATGGCCTATCAATTCGACTTTGTGCCGGTCCTGGCCAATACCGATCTGCTGCTGCGCGGCGCGCTGTTCACACTTGAACTGACCGCCATCGGTGCAGTACTGGGCGTGGCGCTGGGAATCGTCGGCGCCGTGGTGCGGGCGTGGAAGATCCAGCCGTTCAGTTGGATCTTCGGGGTGTACGTCGAGTTGATCCGCAACACGCCGTTTCTGGTGCAGTTGTTTTTCATCTTCTTCGGCCTGCCGTCCCTCGGCCTGAAAATCACCGAATGGCAGGCGGCAGTGCTGGCGATGGTGATCAACCTGGGGGCGTACTCCACCGAGATCATCCGCGCCGGGATCCAGGCGATCCCCCGCGGGCAACTGGAAGCGGCGGCCGCGCTGGCGATGACACGTTTCGAGGCGTTCCGCCATGTGGTGTTGCTGCCCGCGCTGGGCAAGGTCTGGCCGGCCCTGAGCAGCCAGATCATCATCGTGATGCTCGGCTCGGCGGTCTGCTCGCAGATCGCCACCGAGGAACTGAGCTTTGCCGCCAACTTTATCCAGTCGCGCAACTTCCGCGCCTTTGAAACCTATGCGCTGACGACCCTGGTCTACCTGTGCATGGCGCTGATGATCCGCCAATTGCTGAACTGGATCGGCCGGCGCTATGTCATGAGGAACGCCCGATGAGTGATTTTTCGTTCTGGGACATCGTGCGCAACCTGCTCACCGGTTTGCAGTGGACCTTGCTGCTGTCGCTGGTGGCGTTCATCGGCGGCGGCGTGATCGGTTTGCTGGTGATGACTATGCGCATCAGCACCGAGGCGTTCCCGCGCAATGTCGCCCGCACCTATATCGAACTGTTCCAGGGCACGCCGCTGTTGATGCAACTGTTCCTGGTGTTCTTCGGCATCGCCTTGCTCGGCGTGGACATTTCGCCCTGGCTGGCGGCGGCGATTGCCTTGACCCTGTTCACCAGCGCCTACCTGGCCGAAATCTGGCGTGGCTGCGTCGACTCCATCGCCCACGGCCAATGGGAGGCGTCCGCGAGCCTGGCCCTGAACCCGCTGGAGCAATTGCGCTACGTGATCCTGCCCCAGGCCCTGCGCATTGCCGTGGCGCCAACCGTGGGTTTCTCGGTGCAAGTGGTCAAGGGCACCGCCGTGACCTCGATCATCGGTTTCACCGAGCTGACCAAGACCGGCGGCATGCTCGCCAACGCTACCTTCGAACCCTTCATGGTCTATGGCCTGGTGGCGCTGGGTTACTTCCTGCTCTGCTACCCCTTGTCCCTCAGTGCGCGCTACCTGGAAAGGAGACTGCATGCCTCTGCTTAGAATTTCCGCCCTGCATAAGTATTACGGCGATCACCACGTACTCAAGGGCATCGACCTGAGTGTCGAAGAAGGCCAGGTGGTGGCGATCATCGGTCGCAGCGGCTCGGGCAAATCCACCCTGCTGCGCACCCTCAATGGCCTGGAGTCGATCAACGACGGCGTGATTGAAGTCGACGGCGAATACCTCGACGCCGCCCGCGCCGACCTGCGCACCCTGCGGCAGAAAGTCGGCATGGTGTTCCAGCAGTTCAACCTGTTCCCACACCTGACGGTGGGCGAAAACGTCATGCTTGCGCCGCAAGTGGTGCAGAAAGTGCCGAAAGCCAAGGCCGCACAATTGGCGCGACAAATGCTCGAGCGCGTTGGGCTGGGGGAGAAGTTCGACGCGTTCCCCGATCGTTTGTCCGGCGGCCAGCAGCAGCGGGTAGCAATCGCCCGGGCACTGGCGATGTCGCCCAAAGTGCTGCTGTGCGATGAAATCACCTCGGCCCTGGACCCGGAGCTGGTCAACGAAGTGCTCAGCGTAGTGCGCCAACTGGCCAAGGATGGCATGACACTGATCATGGTCACCCATGAGATGCGTTTTGCCCGGGAAGTGGGTGACAAGCTGGTGTTCATGCACCAGGGCAAGGTGCATGAAGTGGGCGACCCGAAAATCCTGTTTGCCAATCCGCAGACCGCGGAGCTGGCCAACTTCATCGGTTCGGTGGAGCGCACGGACTGAGGCATCAGGCCCCGGGCGCCCACTCAAAACCGCCCAGCCCCTCAAATGTCGTTTCATCCCTGACGGCCAGCAAAGCAGCAGGCAGGAAGGTCTCGACGTTGACCAGGGCGGTGAAGTGGCGCCCATGCACCGGCATACCCGCTACGTGTGCAACAAGCCTATGGCCCGGCAGCAATCGTCCGGTCGCCGGTTCTTCAGACAGGTGCGGCATTACCAGCTCAACGGATTTTCCATCGACTTGAGCGGACTGCAGGCTCAGGGTGAAATGCCCCTGGCGCCCAAACCGAAAGCCCTGCTGGTTGGCGGGTACGCCCGTAAAGCGCAGCGCCATGGATACCGGCACCTCACAGGCCATGCTCAGGCGAAGCGTGCGCTTGCCCAGCGCGATCTGTGGGTGGCCCCGCTCGGCTTGGCGAACCAGACCGTAATCAACCCGGGGCTGGCTCAAGAACACCTGGCAGTTATCTGCCCGCGCCTCATTGGCCAACACCACAACAAACAGCAGCAGGTAAAGGATAAGCCCATGACGCAGACGTCCACCGTCAAAAGGCCCCATCGGCTCAGAGGGTACGGCAGACCGCCGAACCTGTTTCATAGAATTTGTCGTCATTGGATTCTGGCTCAAGGTTCAGTTGCAACGAGCAGGTGCTTGAATCTGGCAAGGAGATGTTCAGCGCTCGCGACTCATCCAGGCTGTTAAGGAAGACTATGCCCTCGCCCACGACGCTGGTCAGGAAAGTATTGTTGCTGTCGAAAACCGAGGCCCCCTGGGGCAAGGGTTGGCCCTGCGCGTCACGGACCTCAAGCAATACACGGCGCACTTTCACTACTTCGAAATCGATCGTGTTGAAAGAACCGCGTCCGGCCGCAAGGACCTTGGTGCCGTTTTTCAGATCGATACGCTTGGGCAGGGATTGGGTTTGCACCTCGACATTGCTGCTGCGGTAGGCAGGCAGGCTGGCGATCACCGCCTGCCCGCGGTAGTCAGTCCAGACCGGCCCCTGCGGCGTCGAAACCTTGGCTGCCCCGACATTACCCACCGAGACAATGCCAAAGGTGTCCTGGACGGCATAGGGCGAGAACGTCATGCCTCTGTCGTGGACCACCACGCCGCCCTGCAATTGGCCGGTATACCCGGTGCTCAATGAATCATGTCGCACACCCAGCCCTATCTGGGTGTAACGCGGCATGGCATTCACGCGGGCGTGAACAGCCTGTGTACGGCTCGCCTGCTCACGCGCAACCCCCACTTCATAGTTCACATAGTCGTTGACCCGATCGCTGAAGGCGGTCCCAAGATCGAACCTGTCGCCCCGCCGACTGGCATACGAGGTGACGCGGCGATCCCCACCGAACGGCACGGTGACCTGCAACCGAAGCGAAAGCCCCTTATCCGACACATCGCTGCGCTCGTCTCGAACGGTGTTCTTGACCTTGCGCGGTCGAGAGCCGCCCACCCGGGAATCCGCAATCAAAGCCACCTGGGTGCCATTGAACTGCTGGTTCCATGAGGCAAAGACGTGTTCGGCGGAGCGATCATCAAATTGCGAGCTGCGGGAATAACTGACGGAAAAGCCTCCCAGGGACGGGTCGACCCAACTCAAACCTACCGTGTATTGGTCCTTGAAGCGGGCATCCCGCTGGTCACGCCGCGTCGACTGCCCCACTTCCAGTACTTCGCGATAACCCCGCGTCTGCGTAGTGGCACTCGACGTCATTTCAATGCCGGCGAACAGCGGACTTCCCACGGTGACGGAGCTGCGGGCCCCGGTAACTTCGTCCCGGCCATCGCGAGACAGGTTCTGGCGCACGCCAACCGAAAGGTGCTGGAAAAAAACACTGCTCCACACGCCACCCGCCGCCTGGTATTCGTCGGTACTCAACAGGCCGAATCCCAGTGACGAGTTGCGCCCCAATCCCCAGGTCCCACTGCCCATCGCCACGACCGGAGGCTCCCCGGCACCCGGATTTGCCCCGCGCACCTTGCCCAGGGAGAAGTAATAACCGGGCTCTATCGGTACCGCCCCCGCAAAGGACGCGGCAGGGACGGTGAACCCATGCCTGCCACCGCGAGTGCCAATGACACTGACCTCAAGATCGCTGGTGCCATTGAGTATGGGTAATCCGGTCAACGTGAACGGGCCTTCCGGTACCAGTGTGGTATGGATCAACACCCCGGCCTGGCGCACCTCGACCCGGGATGGGCTCTGGGCCAAACCTTCGACCACCACGCTGCTGCCACCCGGGCTGCGCGATTGGCCATCCGGCGAGAGCTGGAAACCCGACAGCTGTAACCCACCGAACACCGGGTTGTTGCTGGAAATCTGCCCGACCTGGAAGGTCGACTTCAGGGGCGCGAAATCGCGTTGGGCGTAGGCATTCACATGCTCGCTGCTGCGCTTGCCGTTATCGGAGACAAAGAATTGGCGGCTTCGGACGATCCAGTTGCCGATATTGAATCCCGCCTCGGTGTAGGCCGAAACCGAGCGGGAAGAGCCGCTGTTGAAGCGCTCTTCGAACCCCTGAACATCGTAATTGAACAAGGCTGCCGTGCCGCCCTGGGAGAAACTGCCCACATCCCATTCGGCCTCGCGCATTGACTGAGTAGGCACCACCAGCGATACCTCATCGCTGCCGGGGCGCAACTTGACGATGGTCGCGGGGTAAGCACCGAGAAAGTCATGACACGCCTGGTCGGGCGCGATGCCCGGTCGAATAATCGCGGCTGGCAACCGCAACCCGGCCTTGTCCAGCAGGACCGGGGTAAAACACAACTGCCCCTGGTAGTCGAAGCGTGCCTCCACCAGGCCCAATGAGGTGCCGTTGACCTGCAGCCCCACCACGTGCACGCCCTCGCGGAATCGCGCAGCACTGCGAAAATAATGGGCAACCTTCGGGTCGATCCCGTTCGCTGACAAGACCGCCAGATCAAAACCCGATCCGAGTTCCAGCGCGCAGGCGGGAAGGCTCCACAGCGTTGCCAGGCCGATACAAGTCCGGGAAACCGAGGTTCGAATGGGTCTTACAGAGAGGCTCCAATCGTTTGCATGGGTAGCATTCCTCATAGACCGCTCAATCCGCCTCGACAACAACGGAGGCTTCGTAGGCGGTTGCCGAATACCCGTAGACCGTCGCCGGCTGAATCTCGACACCACTGACCTGGGCCACCGCCTCTTCGATGCGGGTCGATAACACTTCGCCAGGCAGGATATAGGTGCGCGGCAATATCGCCGGGTGCCTCGACGGCAGCAGGTGCACCTCCAGCCCCATTCGGACCACGTAGGCACTATCGTTATGAACCGTCAGCCGATTTCCCCGCAGCTTCCACTTCAGCAACTTCCATGGCTCCTGATGCCGCGGCAAGCCCTGGGGATGCAGGATCAGCGGTAAGTCCTGTCGAATGGTCACTCCAATGGTCGAGCGCCCTTCGGCGCGCGCCTGCGGAATACCTTCAAAGGTGACGCGCTTCAATCGCTGAGTCTTGAGCGGCTGCTTCAAGGTACTGATAAACCGCACAAGTTGTGTTTCGCCCGGTTCGACACGGGCGATAGGAGGCGTAACGATCAAGAGTGTCTCCGGATCTTCCGGGACGTTTTGAATGACTGTGTGAAGTAAAGCAGGGCCAGCGTCCGTATTTTTTACGTTGATCGTCGCTTCACCGTTCTCTTCATAAAGAATAACAACGGATGTTTCCGGCTCCATTCCATCCGCTCTTACACTGCCAGAGACTAAAAAATAAAGATTCGCACACCAGAACAGAGCATTAACTGTATTTAAAAGACGACTCATCGAACTCTACCCGCAACCAGATAACGCACCGTTGACAATCACGAAATACCTATACGCATATAAAGAGCCAGCACGAAGCCACGGTGCGCGACCGCCTACTAAATGCTGGCCATGTTTATAGAGTTAGATTCGAGTGACTACCAAAGTAGCAGCTCCATTCAATTGAATATCCCTGCTGAGATCCAGTGCATCGCCGCGATTGATCACAGCCTTGACTACGAGAGTGCCGGTAACGGAAGAGACCGCGGCTGGAGTTGTGTTGTTATTACGGCTCCAGGAATGCTGGTAAGGAGATTTTTCGACCTTGCCGTCACTGGTGCTCCAGGCACCGCCGGAGCTTGTCCTTCTAAGCGGGTACAGCGTAGCGCCGACAGTGGTCAAGGTGGCGAGTCTGATCGAATAGCCACCGGTATTCCTGGTTCCGACCGCGCCAAGACCAAAGTTGTGGTTGTCGGTGAAGCCGGTTCCCAGGATCCCCCTTACGACACTGTTTGTTTGTGAGTCAGTAACGGACAGTGCCATCTGGGCAGCCGCCGCACCACAGTTGACGTTTAACGGCAGCGACTTTTCCGGCAGAGGATAGAAAGAGGTCAGCGGAATGCTCGACGCATTGATCGTACCGTAATCAACGGTGCCGCCTGTGGCGCCGAGGTTTACCGTGCATGCAGCTGGTTTAATGGTTCCGGTGACTCTCAGGTTCCCGGCACCACTTGTATTTGCTTGAGTACCCATGCTTACCGCCAGGCCAACGACCACTATTGCCAAACCAAATGTTCTGTTCATGTTCATCCTGTCACTGAAGTTCTCAGGTGCATGTGGTTCGCCGGGCTATTCCATGCCCAACTGCTATCAACCTTGATAGGCAAACTACAAATAGTTAACACCACGGCCTAATTGCCGAGTGACAGTCTCTCTCGTAAACACCCGAAGAAAGAATGAGACGACGCCTGAACTAGTGTCAGAGCGGTAAAAAAACAATGTCCCCTTAGGTCATACTTGAAGTAGTCCTGACTTAATTATCGACTGGAACAAATAACCCAGACATGTAGGCATATTCAGGAAGCCTATTAACGCTGGAGATTTCCGTTATTCCACTTGCCCTACGGAACAATCGCCAGGCGCATCAAGAATCACCCTACATATCTCGCAGATTTTCCTCCAAGACACCGATGAGCGAATTCCGGAAGCACTACGCGTTGGCGTCAGCGGTTGATCGTGGCACGATGGCGAGGTTATCGACCGAGACCCCTTAACCATGCCGCAATCCCAAGCCAAGAATCTGTCCCTGATCGCCGCCATCGACCTGGGCTCCAACAGCTTTCACATGGTCGTGGCCAAGGCCCAGAACGGCGAAATCCGCATCCTTGAGCGGCTCGGCGAGAAAGTGCAGCTGGCTGCCGGGATCGACGACGAGCGTCAGCTCAATGAAGAATCCATGCAGCGCGGGCTCGATTGCCTGAAGCGCTTTGCCCAACTGATCAACGGCATGCCCCCGGGCGCCGTGCGGATCGTCGGCACCAACGCCCTGCGCGAAGCCCGCAACCGGGGCGAGTTCATCCGCCGCGCCGAGGAGATCCTCGGGCACCCGGTAGAGGTCATCTCCGGCCGCGAGGAAGCACGCCTGATCTACCTCGGCGTGTCCCACACCCTGGCCGACACTCCGGGCAAGCGCCTGGTGGCCGACATCGGCGGTGGCAGTACCGAATTCATCATTGGCCAGCGCTTCGAGCCGCTGCTGCGCGAAAGCCTGCAAATGGGCTGCGTCAGCTACACCCAGCGCTATTTCAAGGACGGCAAGATCACCCCGGCCCGCTACGCCCAGGCTTATACGGCGGCGCGGCTGGAGATCATGAGCATCGAGCACGCCCTGCACCGCCTGACCTGGGATGAGGCCATCGGTTCGTCCGGCACCATCCGCGCCATCGGCCTGGCCCTCAAGGCCGGCGGCCATGGCACTGGCGAGGTCAACGCCGAAGGCCTGGCCTGGCTCAAGCGCAAGCTGTTCAAGCTGGGGGATGCCGAGAAGATCGACTTCGAAGGCATCAAGCCTGATCGCCGCACCATTTTCCCGGCGGGCCTGGCGATTCTCGAAGCGATTTTCGACGCCCTTGAACTGCAACGCATGGACCACTGCGATGGCGCACTGCGTGAAGGGGTGCTCTACGACCTGCTGGGCCGTCATCATCATGAAGACGTCCGTGAGCGCACCCTCAGCTCGTTGATGGAGCGTTACCACGTCGACCTGGAACAGGCGGCGCGGGTTGAACGCAAGGCGCTGCATGCTTTCGACCAGGTCGCAGCGGATTGGGACCTGGAAGACGGCGTGTGGCGTGAACTGCTGGGCTGGGCGGCCAAGGTCCATGAAGTGGGGCTGGACATCGCCCACTACCATTACCACAAGCACGGCGCCTACCTGATCGAGCACTCGGACCTGGCGGGTTTCTCCCGTGAAGACCAGCAGATGCTCGCGCTGCTGGTACGCGGCCACCGCCGCAACATCCCCCGGGACAAGTTTGCCGAGTTCGGTGCCGAGGGCATCAAGCTGATTCGCCTGTGCGCGCTGCTGCGGTTTGCGATCCTGTTCCACCACATCCGTGGTACCCAGGAAATGCCGCAAGTGGTGCTGCGGGCCAATGCCGACAGCCTGGACGTGGTATTCCCGAAGAACTGGCTGGATGAAAACCAGCTGACCCAGGCGGATTTCGCCCAGGAAGCCGAGTGGCTGACGCGGGTTGGGTTCACGCTGAACGTGCGCTGATATGAGTGAGTGACGCGGAGCGTCACAGGATGTATTCCCACGCAGAGCGTGGGAACAATCCAACGCCACAAAACAAATGTGGGAGCGGGCTTGCTCGCGAAGGCGGAGTGTCAGTCAACAGATTCATCGACTGATCCACCGCTTTCGCGAGCAAGCCCGCTCCCACATTTTTGACCGCGTCGGTTTTTAGTTCACCGTCAGAATCGGGCTGCCCAGCTTCTCCAGCAATGTCGCCTGGGCGCTGCGCGGGTTCTGGTTGCCGGTCGGGGTGTTGCGCACGTAGCGCCCGTCCGACTGCAGGCTCCAGCTGTGGGTGTTATCGGTGAGATAACTTTCCAGCTCCTTCTTGACCCGCATGATCAGTTTCTTGCCTTCCACCGGGAAACAGGTCTCCACACGCTTGTCGAGGTTGCGCTCCATCCAGTCGGCACTGGAGAGGAACATCTGCTCCTCGCCGCCATTGAGGAAGTAGAACACCCGCGTGTGCTCCAGGAAGCGCCCGATGATCGAACGCACGTGGATGTTATGGGAGACCCCGGCGATGCCCGGCCGCAGGCAGCACATGCCACGCACCACCAAATCGATACGCACACCCGACTGGCTGGCCTTGTACAGCGCGCGGATGATCTTCGGATCGGTCAGCGAGTTGAACTTGGCGATGATGTGCGCCGGCTTGCCTTCGAGGGCGAACTGGGTCTCGCGGGCAATCATGTCGAGCATGCCCTTCTTCAGGGTGAACGGCGCGTGCAGCAGTTTCTTCATGCGCAGGGTCTTGCCCATGCCGATCAACTGGCTGAACAGCTTGCCGACGTCTTCACACAAGGCATCGTCGGAGGTCAGGAGGCTGTAGTCGGTGTAGAGCTTGGCGTTGCCGGCGTGGTAGTTGCCGGTGCCCAAGTGGGCGTAGCGCACGATCTCACCGGCTTCGCGGCGCAGGATCAGCATCATCTTGGCGTGGGTCTTGAAGCCGACCACGCCGTAGATCACCACCGCGCCGGCCGCTTGCAGGCGGCTGGCCAGTTGCAGGTTGGACTCTTCGTCGAACCGCGCCCGCAGTTCGATCACTGCCGTCACTTCCTTGCCGTTACGCGCGGCATCCACCAGCGCATCGACGATTTCCGAGTTGGCGCCGGAGCGGTACAGGGTTTGGCGCACAGCCAACACATGCGGGTCCTTGGCGGCCTGACGCAGCAGGTCGACCACCGGGGTGAAGGACTCGAACGGGTGCAGCAGCAGAATGTCCTGCTTGCTCACCACACTGAAGATGTTCTCGCTGTTTTGCAGCAGTTTCGGGATCTGCGGGGTGAACGGCGTGTATTGCAGCTCCGGGTGGCTGTCCAGGCCAGTAATGCTGAACAGACGCGTCAGGTTCACCGGGCCATTGACCTGGTACAGCTCGGTCTCGCTCAGGTTGAACTGCTTGAGCAGGTAGTCGGACAGGTGTTTCGGGCAGGTGTCCGCCACTTCCAGGCGCACCGCATCACCGTAGCGACGGGAGAACAGCTCGCCGCGCAGGGCGCGGGCCAAGTCTTCGACGTCTTCGGAGTCCAGCGCCAGGTCGGCGTTACGGGTCAGGCGGAACTGGTAGCAGCCCTTGACCTTCATGCCCTGGAACAGGTCATCGGCGTGGGCGTGGATCATCGACGAAAGGAATACATAGTTATCGCCAGCGCCCCCCACCTCTTCCGGTACCTTGATGATCCGTGGCAGCAAGCGCGGCGCCGGGATGATCGCAAGGCCAGAATCGCGACCGAAGGCGTCGATACCTTCCAGCTCGACGATGAAGTTCAGGCTCTTGTTCACCAGCAGCGGGAACGGGTGCGTCGGGTCGAGGCCGATGGGGGTGATGATCGGCGAGATTTCGTCGCGGAAGTAGCGGCGCACCCAGGTCTTGATCTTGGTGGTCCAATGACGGCGCCGGATGAAGCGCACGTGATGCTTTTCCAGTTCCGGCAGGAGGATGTCATTGAGGATCGCGTATTGGCGGTCCACGTGGCCGTGTACCAGCTCGCTGATGCGGGCCAGGGCCTGATGCGGTTGCAGGCCGTCGGCACCGGCTTGTTCACGGGCGAACGTGATCTGCTTCTTCAGGCCGGCGACACGGATCTCGAAGAACTCGTCCAGGTTGCTGGAGAAGATCAGCAGGAATTTCAGCCGCTCCAGCAACGGATAGGACTCATCCAGTGCCTGTTCCAGCACGCGGATGTTGAATTGCAGTTGTGACAGCTCGCGATGGATGTACAGGCTGCTGTCATCCAGGTTGGTAACCGCAACCACCGGTACCGGCGCGGCAGCGGGCGCTTCGGCCACCACGGCAGGCGGGGCCGGCTCCAGCTCCGGCGGGGTCTCGGTAGCTTGTTCGACCACCGGGTGAGCGTCTTTTACGGCAACTTCTGTGAGTCCTTCGGTATTCATCGAGTGTTCCTGTGAGGGCTAGTGTTGCTCTCTAAGCAATTGGGCAGCGCGGGCGGCGAAGTAAGTCAGGATGCCATCGGCACCCGCGCGTTTAAAGGCAGTCAGGGATTCAAGGATCACCCCTTCACTCAACCAACCATTCTGGATCGCGGCCATGTGCATGGCGTATTCACCGCTGACCTGATAGACAAAGGTCGGCACCTTGAATTCCTCTTTGACCCGATAAAGGATGTCGAGGTACGGCATCCCGGGCTTGACCATCACCATGTCGGCGCCTTCGGCTAGGTCCGCGGCCACTTCGTGCAGGGCTTCGTGGCTGTTGGCCGGGTCCATCTGGTACGAGGCCTTGTTGGCCTTGCCCAGGTTCAGCGCCGAGCCCACCGCATCGCGGAACGGGCCGTAATAGGCGCTGGCGTACTTGGCTGAGTAGGCCATGATGCGCACGTTGACGTGTCCGGCCAGTTCCAGGGCTTCGCGAATCGCCTGGATGCGACCGTCCATCATGTCCGAGGGGGCCACCACCTGGGCGCCCGCTGCGGCGTGGGACAAGGCCTGTTTTACCAGCGCATCAACGGTGATGTCGTTCTGAACATAGCCTTCTTCGTCGAGAATGCCATCCTGCCCGTGGGTGGTGAACGGGTCCAGCGCCACATCGGTAATCACCCCCAGCTCCGGAAAGCGTTCACGCAAGGCGCGGGTGGCGCGCTGGGCGATGCCGTCGGGGTTCCAGGCTTCGGCGGCGTCCAGTGACTTGAGCCCGGACGGCGTGACCGGGAACAGCGCCAGCGCCGGAATCCCCAGTTCAACCCAGTTCGCGGCCTCTTCGAGCAGCAAATCAATGGTCAAGCGCTCCACGCCCGGCATCGACGCCACCGCTTCCCGACGATTTTCACCGTCCAGCACAAACACCGGCAGGATCAGATCATTCACCGTCAGCACGTTTTCACGCACCAGGCGCCGGGAAAAATCATCACGACGGTTGCGACGCAGACGAGTGGCGGGAAACAGGCGGTTGGCGGGGGTAAAGCTCACGGCAGACTCCTGAGCCCGGCTTGACGGGCGAGCGTGACAGTTATAAGCGGCCATTATGACGAAGGAATTACAGTTGTGGTTAGCTCATGCGCCGTAAGGCAACCGGCGTGCGACCTGTAGTCGCATTCGTCGTTTATGTAGGAATTGTTCACTTCGTGACACATCTCGATACTTTCATGAATGTTCACGAAGGCGTAGGCTGCGCGTTCATTTCGCCAGCACCCAGACCATGCTTCAACAATTTCTGCATGACTTCGGCTACTTTGCGCTGTTCCTAGGCACCTTCTTCGAAGGCGAAACCATCCTGGTTCTCGCAGGCTTCCTGGCGTTCCGTGGATACATGGATATCAACCTGGTGGTGGTCGTTGCCTTTTTCGGCAGCTACGCCGGCGACCAGTTGTGGTACTTCCTGGGACGCAAGCACGGCCGCAAACTGTTGGCGCGCAAGCCGCGCTGGCAACTGCTGGGCGACAAGGCCCTGGAGCATATTCGCAAGCACCCGGACATCTGGGTGCTGAGCTTCCGGTTTGTCTACGGTTTGCGCACGGTGATGCCGGTGGCCATTGGTTTGTCGGGCTACCCGCCGGGCCGTTACCTGTTGCTCAACGGGATTGGCGCCGCCGTGTGGGCCGCTGCGCTGGGCGCTGCGGCTTACCATTTCGGCGCGGTACTGGAAGGCATGCTGGGCAGCGTCAAGAAATACGAGCTGTGGGTGCTGGGCGCACTGCTGGTGCTGGGCCTGGGCTTGTGGATTCGCCGGCGCGTCAAGAACGCCCGCCTGACCCGCGAAGCCTGTGCCGCCGAGAAGGTTCGCCTGGCGGCCGGCGAACCTGAAAAAGCCGAAAAGCCTACGACGCCAGTCGAGTAAGCCGGTCTCTGCAACAGTAGAGGCCGATGCCGCTGAGCAAGCTGTAACTGACCAGGCCCAGCCAGCCCAACGCGCTGGCCGGCCACAGCCCCACCAGCGGCGCCAGCCACACCAAAGGCACATTCAGTGCCAGGCGCACCAGCTCAGCCTTCAACGCCCACGGGCGATTCTCCAGCGCCACCCCCAGGGTAAACAACCCCAATGCCATCGCGCTCCAGCCCAACACCAGGGCAGCGGTCGGCAAGCCCTCGCCGAAATTCATCAGGTAGCTGCCAAAACCCACGTACGCGGCAAACTGCAGCGCGATGTAAATCTGTTGGCGCCCATCCAGCGGCACCTCGAACTTGCGGAACTGGCTCAAGTCCGGCTTGGCCATCGGGTACTTTGCCGCCACATCCGCCGGGCGCCAACCGGTGCGCATGAACCAGATCCGCAGCTTGTCCCACCCACTTTCGGTGCGCCGTGCATCACTCCACAGCTGCGCATAAAACTGCAGGTTGGCCCACAGCGGGTTCCAACTGGCCAAGGGCGTGGTCACGCCAAAGATTACCGGCTCGTTATCGTCTTCTTCCTGGAAGGAGCCAAACAGGCGGTCCCAAATAATGAACACCCCGCCGTAGTTGCGATCCATGTAGAGAGCGTTCTGTGCATGGTGGGCCCGATGATTGGATGGCGTGACGAAGAACCACTCGTACCAGCCGAGCTTCGGCACATGCCGCGTATGCACCCAGAATTGATACAACAGGTTGAGGGACGCCACGCTGATAAACACCACCAGCGGCACGCCGAGCACGGCCAGCGGCAGGTAAAAGATCCAGCTCAGCAGGAAGCCGGTGCTGGTCTGGCGCAAGGCGGTGCTGAGGTTGTAGTCCTCGCTCTGGTGGTGCACGGAATGCGCGGCCCAGAGGATGTTGCGCTCATGGCCCATGCGATGCAGCCAGTAGTAGCAGAAGTCATAGAACACAAAGGCGAACACCCAGGTCCAGACGCTCTGGGCCGACAGCTCGATGATCGCCAGGTGCTTGAGGGCGAAGGCATAGGTGAGGATGCCCACCCCTTTGGTCAGCAGCCCTGTGGTGGTGGACAGCACGCCGGTGCTGAGGCTGTTGATGGCGTCGGCCACCCGGTAGTTGCGTTGGCCGCGCCGGTAGTCGGCCAGCAGCTCGACCACGATCAAGGCAATGAAAAACGGTACCGCGTAAGGGACGAAGTCCATGGGCAAGTCCGGTCAATTATTGTTACATCTAGAGTAGGTGTAGCGGCTGGATATCCCATTGGCAATGAGTGACAAATGAGTAGACATTTAACGCCATGAATCAGGAGAAATGCCCATGAGCAAAAAGATTGCAGTGATCCTTTCCGGCTGTGGCGTGTACGACGGTGCCGAGGTTCATGAAAGCGTGATCACCCTGCTGCGCCTGGACCAGCGCGGCGCCGAGGTGCAGTGTTTTGCGCCGAACATTGCCCAGTTGCATGTGATCAACCACCTGACGGGCGAGGAGATGCCCGAGTCGCGCAATGTGCTGGTGGAGTCGGCGCGCATTGCCCGTGGCGAGGTGAAGGACATTCGTGAGGCCAACGCCGAGGATTTCGACGCACTGATCGTGCCCGGGGGGTTTGGCGCGGCGAAGAACCTGTCGAACTTTGCCGTGGAAGGCGCCGGGTGCAGCGTCAACCCGCAGGTGCTGGAACTGGCCGAGGCGTTTGCCGAAGCGGGCAAGCCCGTCGGGCTGATCTGCATCTCGCCGGCGCTGGCAGCGAAGATCTATGGCCCAGGCGTGACCTGCACCATCGGCAATGACGCCGACACCGCAGCCGCCATGGACAAGATGGGCGCCACCCACCAGGAATGCGCGGTCGACGACATCGTCGAAGACAAGGCGCGCAAGCTGGTGAGTACCCCGGCCTACATGCTGGGCAAACGCATCAGCGAAGTGGCGTCAGGCATCAACAAGCTGGTGGACCGGGTGCTGGAACTCACCCACGAGAACGATTAGGCCTTCATCAGCCGGGTCAGAATCCGATCCAGCGAATTGGCAAACGCCTGCTTATCCTTGTCCCCATGGGGCGGCGGGCCACCGCCCATCTGCCCCTGCTCCCGCAGATCGGTGAACAGGTTACGCACCGCCAGCCGCTCGCTCATGTTCTGCGGGCTGAACTCCTTGCCTCGTGGGTCGAGCGCAGCCACGCCATTCTTCACCAAGCGGTCGGCCAATGGCACATCGCTGCAGATCACCAGGTCACCGGGCACGGCGTGCTCCACCAGGTAGTCATCGGCCGCGTCCGGGCCGCTGGGCACCACGATCAACTTCACGCACGAGAAGCTCGGCTTGATCTGGCTCTGCCCGGCCACCAGCACCACTTCGAACTGGCGCTTGAGGGCGAACTTCACCACCTGATCCTTGGCTGCCCGGGGGCAGGCGTCTGCATCGATCCACACGCGCATGGTTAAGCCACCACCCGGCGCTTTTCAGCCAGCCGGCTGCGACCGTACAGCACCACAATCGCCAGGATCGCCACAGCCTGGGCGCTCAGGGAATAGGCATCGGCGTGAATGCCCAGCCAGTCGAAGTCAAAGAACGCGACCGGCCGGGTGCCGAAGATCCCGGCTTCCTGCAACGCCTTGACGCCATGCCCGGCGAATACCACCGACAGCGCGCACAGCAACGCCGCGTTGATGCCGAAGAACAGCGCCAGCGGCAGTTTCGCCGAGCCCCGCAGAATCACCCAGGCCAGGCCCACCAACAGCACCAGCGCCGTGGCGCCACCGGCCAATACCGCGTTGTGCCCGGCAGGGCCGGCCTGCAACCACAGGGTTTCGTAGAACAGGATCACTTCGAACAGCTCGCGGTACACCGAGAAGAACGCCAGCATCGCAAAACCGAAGCGCCCGCCACCGCCTACCAGGCTGCTCTTGATGTAGTCCTGCCAGGCGGCCGCGTGACGGCGGTCGTGCATCCACACCCCGAGCCACAGCACCATCACGCTGGCAAACAGCGCCGTGCAGCCTTCCAGCAACTCGCGCTGGGCGCCGCTGACGTCGATCACATAAGCCGCCAACGCCCACGTCGCCAAGCCGGCCAACAGCGCCAGGCCCCAGCCGACGTTGACGCTGCGCACCGCCGATTGCTGGCCGGTGTTACGCAGGAACGCGAGAATCGCCGCCAACACCAGGATCGCTTCCAGGCCTTCGCGCAGCAGGATCAGCAAACCGGAGATGTAGCTCAGGGACCAGCTCAAGCCATCGCTGCCCAGCAGGCCGGCGGACTCGGTGAGCTTGCCCTTGGCCACATCCAGGCGCTGCTGCACTTGCTCGATCGGCAAGCCGTCCTGCAATGACTGCCGGTAGGCCATCAGGGCCTTTTCGGTGTCCTTGCGCACGTTGGCATCAACGTTATCGAGGGAGCTTTCAACCAGCTCGAAACCTTCCAGGTAGGCGGCTACCGACAGGTCGTAGGCCTGCTCGTGCTCGCCATTGCGGAACGCGGCGAGGCTTTTGTCGAGGGTGGCCGCGGTGTAATCAAGCAACTGCGCCGGGCCACGCTTGACCTGCGGCGGTTGGGCGCGCTGGGCGCGGAAGGTGGCAACTGCGCCGGGACCTTCGGCAGCCAGCACTTCGTTGGGGGTCTGGCGCGCGAGGTCGGCGAGATTGAAGGACTTTTCACTTTTCGCGGCAGCCGGGTCGGCGGTGAAGCCGGCGATATAGGTCGCCAGGTCCCAGCGCTGGCGGTCGTCCAGTTGATCGGCAAACGACGGCATGTCGGTGCCTTCCACGCCCAGACCCAGGGTGTTGTAGATCGCGTAAAGGCTCAAGCGATCGAGGCGTGCAGCGTCTCGCAGGTTGGCGGGCGGCGGCGTCATGCCCACGCTTGCGGGGCCATCGCCGGCGCCTGTGGCGCCGTGGCACACCGAGCAGTTCTGCGCGTACAGCGGCGCACCGCGCGTCGGGTCGGGGGTAATGGCCGGGGCCTGGCTGACTTCATAGGCCACTGCCAACTTGGCGCCCAATTGCCGGGCCTGGTGCGCAACTGCCGCGCCATCCTGATGAGCCGTCACCGCCGCCAACAGTTCATCCACGCCTTTTATCAGCTCGGCACGCTCGGGCTTTTCCGGCAGATCGGCCACAAGCCCCTGCAACACCCCGAGAAACTCTACCTGTTCACGGTATTCGGAATCATCGATAACCTTGCCCGCCTCCACCGTCGGCGGGTAGTCCGCACCGATGTAATCCAGTAAATGCAGGGCCTGCGGGGCGCCCTCGGCAGTCGCAGCCAGCAGGTTGAAGCTGCACGACATCAACGCCGGCAGCACCAGCCAGGCAAGAAAACGGAAGGGGGCAATCATGAATGAATCTCAAAGGGAAATACGAAGTAACACATTGTCAAACCTTAAGGGGTTTGACTCAAGGCGTTAGCGATTCGGGATAGGGATAACGACACTGAGGTAGTGGCATCCGAGCTAAAAATCGGATCCAAAAGGCCATTGTTTTGCCAGCAATGCAGCTTATAATGCCGCGCCTTCGTTATTTCGAAATGGCATTTCAGCTCCTCTTTTTATGAGGAATTGGCCGGATCGCGACGCCTTCCTGCCATTGGTGATTCGGCCCGACCAGCACATTCGGCCGATTACGTTCAGGGAAGAAGCTCTTCGATGGCATCTCGCGCCTTTACCTCGCTCGCGCTCGCGGCAGTGACCTTGCTGTCCGGTTGTTCGATGTTTCGCAGCTACGACACCGAGCTGCAAGCCACCAATCAGCAGTTGGCCACCGGCAACGTCGACGCCGCGCTGACCCTGCTTGAGAAGAACAACACCGGCGACGACAAGGACCTTCTCTACTACTTCGAAAAGGGTGAGTTGCTGCGCGCCAAGGGCGACCTGACCGGCAGCCAGGTCGCCTGGCGCAGCGCCGACCTGCAAGTCTACAAGTGGGAAGAGTCGGTCAAGTTCGACACCGACAAGTACCTCGCGCAGTTCGGCGCCTTCCTGGTCAATGACAAGGTCCGCCGTTACGAAGGCTACGACTACGAAAAGGTCATGCTGACCACCCAGATGGCCCTCAACCTGCTGGCGCTGAATGACTTCGACGGTGCCCGCACCGAGATCAAGAAGACCCACGAACGCGAAGCGGTGATTGCGGACCTGCGGGACAAGGAATACCTCAAGAGCGAAAACGAGGCCGAGCGCCAGGGCATCGCGACCCAGTTCAAGGACCTGCGCGGCTACCCGGTGGAAAGCCTCAACGCCCCTGAAGTGGTAGGCCTAAAGAACAGCTACCAGAGCGCTTTCAGCCACTACCTGGCCGGCTTCGTCTACGAAGCCCTGGGCGAAAAAGACCTGGCCGCACCGGGTTATCGCAAGGCCGCCGAACTGCGCCCCAACACACCGCTGCTGGAACAGGCCCTGCTCGACCTGGACAAATCCAAGGTCGGTGCGGACGAGACTGACGTGCTGATCGTGGTGCAAAGCGGCCTGGCGCCGGCCCGCGACTCGATTCGCCTGCCGTTGCCGATCCCCATCGACGGCCACCTGGTGATCACGCCACTGTCGTTCCCGGTGATCAAGCCCGACACCTCGACCGCGCCCTTCGCCCAGATCGGTGTCGACGGCCGGCAACAGAACCTCACTGCCCTCAACAGCACCACCGCCATGTCCCGCCGCGCCCTGCGGGATGACATGCCGGGGATCATCCTGCGCACCACCGTACGCGCCGTCACTCGCGGCATCACCCAGAACAACCTGAACAAGACCAACCCGATGGCGGGCCTGGTACTCGGTATTGCCTCGGCCGTCACCGAAGGCGCCGACACCCGCACCTGGCGCACCCTGCCGGACATGACCCAGGTGACACGCCTGCGCCTCAAGCACGGCGAGCACCAGGTCAGCCTGCCCAACGCCCTGGGCGGCACGCTGGTGACGGTCAAGGCCGATCAGCGCTACCAGGTGATCACCCTGCGCGTGGTCGGCAACCAGGTCTTCGCCGGCGGTCTTGCAGCCCACGTGGTGCAGAACAATCCGCCCCAGGCCGTCGCCACTCTCAAACAACCTTAAGGAGCACGCTATGCGTCATTTCATCCTCGGCGCCCTGGCGCTGGTCCTGCTGGCCGGTTGCGCCACCCCGCCACCGCCGGAACCCGGCAGCGCCGCGAGCAAGATCGTGGTGATGGGCAAGTTCAAGGGCATCGCCGTCGGCGCCATCCGGGTCGCCCGGGAAAACGGCTTCCTGACCGCCAAGGTGCAGTTGAGCAACATCACCAGCAGCAACCAGATGATGTATTACCGCTTCGCCTGGCTGGGTGCCGACGGTTTCCCGGTGGGTGATGAAGAGACCTGGAAGGTGCTGAACCTCTACGCAAACCAGGCGACCTTCCTGCCGGCCATCGCCAACCTGCCCCAGGCTGCCGACTTCCGCCTTGAAGTGAAGACGCCTTGATCCACCCACTCATTCAGTTTCAGAGAGACATCCCCATGTTTGCACGCTTCTCGTTCCTCGCCGTGGTGGCCGTCCTGGCCAGCGGCTGCGCCAACACCTCGCCAGTCCTGGGCGGTAAAAACATCAGCTACGGCGACAGCAAGGCCGTGGAACTGGTGACCAACGAGTTCGGCTCCACCGACCTGCAGATGATCGCCGAAAGCATGACCCGCTCCCTGGCCCATTCCGGCATCCTGCAAGGCCGCCCGGTGGTGCAGGTGTATGACGTGAAGAACAAGACCAGCGAGTACATCGATACCCGCGAGATCACCACGTCGATCAAGACCCAGCTGATGAAGACCGGCACCGCCCGCTTCGCCAGCGACAACACTGACATGCAAAGCCAGGTCGACCAGCTGAAGCTGCAGAACCAGAGCGGCCTGTACAAGAAGTCGACCGTCAGCAAGACCGGCAACATGGTCGCCGCCAAGTACCGCCTGGAAGGCTCCATCAGCTCCATCGTCAAGCGCAGCTCGGACTACAAGGACGTGTTCTACAAGTTCAGCCTGCAACTGGTCGACGTCGAAAGCGGCCTGGCCGAATGGATGGACGAAAAAGAAATCCGCAAGACCACGGAGCGCTAAGCAATGCGTGCATGGATCGGCATGATCGGCCTGCTGTGCGCCTTTGGCGCCTCGGCCGCACCGAAGATCGCGGTAACCGACCTGGCCTACGAGGCTCGCGTGGAGGAGTACATCCACCAGGTCGCGGCCAGCAACAATTTCCAGGCCAGCGCCTACAACGCCAGCGGCGCCTCGAGCTACAGCGAATACGAAAGTCGTACCAGCTACATCGAGCAGACCGAGCTGCGCAAGTTCAGCGGCGACATCAAGGGGGAAATCCTCAAGTCGCGGCAGTTCCAGCTGGTGCAGGGCACGCCTTACACCGCGGACGCCAAGGGCGATGTGTATGACGTGATCAAGCGGATCAAGGCCGGTAACTTCAAGGGTGCGGACTACGTGCTGTTCGGCACCTTGTCGGACATCGACTTCACCCAGGACATCAACGCGCTGGACCACACCAACAGCTACTCGGCGGTGCTGGGCCTGACGCTGGTGGCGGATTTCAGCCTGATCAACACCCGCACCTTTGAGATCACCTCGGCGTTTACCGCCATGGGCGAAGGCCAGGACACCAAGCTGGTGAACAACCGTGACGTGCGCGTGAGCCTGAACCGGCCTCGCGTGGTGCGGGAAGTGTCGAAGGCGTTGGGCGAGGATGTGGCGCGGCAGTTGGCCGAACAACTCGGCGGTGGTTATCAGGAAGCACCTGGACAGCCTGCATTGCGCAATAACCTGCCACGGGATGAAGCGCCGAAGATCCTGCGCTGATCACCAAACGCACGGGCAACACAAAACAAATGTGGGAGCTGGCTTGCCTGCGATGCAGACGCCTCGGTGTATCAGTTACACCAGGGTGATGCTATTCGCAGGCAAGCCAGCTCCCACATTTTTGATCCGGTTTCGTCAGTTACGCCGTTGCGCGATGCAGACTTGCGAGAAAGCCCGCCGCACCAACAAACAACCCGGCAAACGTACGGTTCATGCGTTTCTGCTGCTTCGGTGTGCGCAACAGGCGCAACACTTTCGAGGCGAGCCCGGTGTAGCCGGCCATCACGATCATGTCCACGCAGATCATTGTCGCGCCCAGGATCAGGTATTGATTCAGCAGCGGCGCCTGCGGGTTCACGAACTGTGGCAACACCGCCAGCATGAACACCAGGGCCTTGGGGTTGCTGGCGTTGACCAGGAACCCGCGGAACATCATTGCCATCGGCTTGCCGATCGGGCGAATCGCCGCGTCATCGCTCAGGTCGGTTGGCAGCGCACGCCATTGCTTGATGGCCAGGTACACCAGGTACGCTACGCCAAACCATTTGATCGCATAGAACGCGGTGGAGGATGCGGCGAGAATCGCCCCCAGGCCACCGGCGACCACGGCAATCTGCATCGCCAGGCCCAATTGCAGGCCCAGGGCGTTCCAGTAACCGCGCAGGAAACCGTATTGCAGGCCGCTGGACATCGACGCAATGGCACCGGCGCCAGGGGAAAGACTGATGATCCAACTGGCCAGGAAAAAGGCCAGCCATGTGTCGAGCGCCATTACACACCTCAGAGCTGAGTTTGCTGAATGTTTCTAAACTAACGCTGCCGGCCGAGAAATGGCTAGAAAAATTTTGGGGTGCGCCTTTGTGGCGAGGGGGCTTGCTGTGGCGAGGGAGCTTGCTCCCGCTGGAGTGCGTAGCGCTCCCGGCTTTTTTTGGGGCTGCTACGCAGCCCAGCGGGAGCAAGCTCCCTCGCCACGGCAGCTCCCTCGCCACAGGTTAAGGCAGCACGTCGCTGCCGCGCCAACGGCGCACCGAGCGCTGGAAGAACAGGCTGTTGGGCACTTGCACCATGACACTGCCGGTACCGGCCTCTTCCACTTCGATCAGCGTGGTGTAGAGCAGGTTGATCGCCACCACCCGGCCTTTGACGCCGGGCTTGTCGACGGTGTCCACCAACTCGACCACATCGCCCAGGCGGAACGGCCCGACGGTGAAGATCAGGATGGCGCACAGCAGGTTGGACAACACCGACCACATGGCGAAGAACGCCACCGCGGCCACCGCCACAAAACCCGACAACGCCGTCCACAACACCGTGGCAGAGACGCCCAGGCGCTCCAGCACGAAGATCAGCGCGCTGCCCATGATCAGCCAGCGCAGGCCGCCGCGCAGCGGCATCAGCAACTGCGGCGGGAACGGATAACGTTCCCCCAGGCGGTTCAGGCATTTGGCGACGAAACGCTGGGCGAGATAGCCGGCCAGCAGGATCAGCAGAATCTGTACGGCCACCCAGACCGGCGCGATCCATTGGGCCGGCAGCGGCAGTTGCAGCGCTTCCATCAGGACAGCGCCTCCAGCTCCGCTTGCAAGGATTCCAGCAGTTCGAGGGCTTCCATCCAGGTCTCCTCCAACTGCGCTTCACGTACCTTGAGCTTGGCCTGTTCGGCCAGCAGGTCGCGCAATTCATCCTTGCGGGCCGGCTCGTAGACGGCGCTGTCACCCAGGCTGGTTTCGATCTTCGCCAGCTTCTCGTGGATCTTGCCCAATTCGGCTTCCAGCTTGTCCGCTTCACGCTTGTGCGGGGCCAGTTGCTGACGCAATGCAGCCGCGGCCTGGCGCTGGGCCTTCTTGTCGGTCTTGTCCGGGTTGACCGGCGTGTTGCTGACCGGCGCGTTGCGCAGGCGGTAGTCCGACAGCCAACGGGCATAGTCTTCCAGGTCGCCGTCGAATTCCTCGACCTTGCCGTCAGCCACCAGCAGGAAGTTATCCGTGGTGCTCTTGAGCAGGTGGCGATCGTGAGACACCACCAGTACCGCGCCGCTGAATTCCTGCAGGGCCATGGTCAACGCCAGGCGCATTTCCAGGTCGAGGTGGTTGGTCGGTTCGTCGAGCAGCAACAGGTTTGGCCGGTCCCAGGCGATCAGGGCCAGGGCCAGGCGGGCCTTTTCGCCACCGGAGAAATTCAGCACCGGCTCGTCGATGCGCGCACCACGGAAGTCGAAACCACCGAGGAAGTCCCGCAGGGTCTGTTCGCGTTCGGTCGGCGCCAGGCGCTGCAGGTGCAGCAGCGGGCTGGCCTTGGCGTCGAGGGAGTCCAGTTGGTGCTGGGCGAAGTAGCCCACCACCAGGTTCTCACCGCGCACCAGGCGACCGGCCAGGGGCTGCAATTCGCCCGAGAGGTTTTTGATCAAGGTCGACTTGCCCGCGCCGTTGGGGCCGAGCAGGCCGATCCGCGCGCCAGGGGTGAGCTGCAACTTGACCTTCTCAAGGATGGTCTTGTCGCCATAGCCCAGGCGGGCATCGGAAAGGTCCAGCAGCGGGCTGGAGATTTTCACCGATTCGCGGAACACAAAGTCGAACGGTGAATCGACGTGGGCCGCCGACAGTTCTTCCATGCGCTCCAGGGCCTTGATCCGGCTCTGGGCCTGACGGGCCTTGGTGGCCTGGGCCTTGAACCGGGCGATATAGCTTTCCATGTGCGCGCGCTGCGCCTGCTGCTTCTCGTAGGCCTGCTGTTGCTGGGCCAGGCGTTCGGCACGGGCGCGTTCGAAGGCGCTGTAGCCGCCGCGGTACAGGGTGATTTTCTTCTGGTCGACGTGGGCAATGTTGTCCACCACGGCGTCGAGGAAATCCCGGTCGTGGGAAATCAGCAGCAAGGTGCCCGGGTAGCTTTTCAGGAAGTCTTCCAGCCACAGGATCGCATCGAGGTCCAGGTGGTTGGTCGGTTCATCGAGCAGCAACAGGTCCGAGGGGCACATCAGCGCCTGGGCCAGGTTCAGGCGCATGCGCCAGCCACCGGAGAAGTCGGCGACCGGGCGGTCCATCTGTTCGTTGGTAAAGCCAAGGCCGGCAAGCATCTTGCGCGCACGTGCGTCGGCGGTGTAGCCGTCGGCGCTGTCCAGTTCCGAGTGCAGGCGGGCCTGTGCGGCGCCGTCCTGGGCTTTCTCGGCCTCGGCGAGGTCGTGTTGCACCTGGCGCAGGCGCAGGTCGCCATCGAGCACGTAGTCGATCGCAATGCGGTCGAGGGTGTCGATCTCCTGGCGCATATGGGCGATGCGCCAGTCGGCCGGCAGCAGACAATCCCCGGAGTCGGGAGTCAGCTCACCCAGCAGCAAGGCGAACAACGTGGATTTGCCGGCGCCGTTGGCACCGATCAGGCCGGCTTTGTGACCGGCGTGCAGGGTCAGCTCGGCGTCTTCGAGAAGACGTTGCGGGCCACGCTGTAATGTTA
>Ga0209173_100368_pt1 | contig 26725 bp, 20 predicted proteins | sample SynthPrep_16_END_FD_187206 | JGI IMG/M metagenome (GOLD analysis project Ga0209173, IMG submission 187206) | Synthetic microbial communities from Ohio, USA - SynthPrep_16_END_DS12_MetaG (SPAdes) (version 2) | ecosystem: Engineered > Bioreactor > Aerobic > Activated sludge | place: USA: Ohio... | reverse complement strand
CCACCCTCCTCTATACACCGTCTTAATGCCCAAACCCGCAATCAGTGCCCGAACTTGATACCCAACCTCTTAACCTCCCCGCGTCCGCAATCGCGGCTTATTAATCAGGGGAGTTCCACCGTGCTCACACTCAAGTTCATCTATATCGCCAGCGGCCTATGCGCCGTCGGGCTGTTCGCTTATCTGGGCTACGCCCTCATTCGCGCCGAAAAGTTCTAGGGAGCCCCACCATGTACGACATGATTTTTGTAGGCCTCTCCCTGGTGTTTTTCGCCGCGACAACCATGGCCATTGTCGCCATGGGCAAGATTTGAACGGAGCCTCGACATGCTAAGCACTTTGCTGGAATTTGCGCTGGTCCTGGGGTTGATGACCGGGCTCGCCGTGCTGATGGGCAAGTGGCTGACCCGGGTGTTTACCGGAACCCGCCACGCCCTGCCGGAACGTTATACCTATCGCCTGCTGGGCATCGACCCGCTGGAAACCATGAGCTGGGCCCGCTACGGCTCGGCCCTGTTGCTGTCGAACGCCGCGATGATGGTGCTCGGCTATCTCATCCTGCGGTTACAGGCCGTCATGCCGATCAACCCACTCGGGCTGGCCGCACAAACCCCGGACCTGGCGTTCAATACCGCCGCTTCCTTTATCACCAACACCAACTGGCAGGCGTACTCGGGCGAAACCAGCCTGTCGAACTTCAGCCAGATGGCAGTAATCACCTTCCTGATGTTCGTCGGCGCCACCTCGGGCGTGGTCGCCGCAGCCGGTTTTATCCGTGGCCTGAGTCGCTCAAGCTCGGCGGATATCGGCAATTTCTGGGTCGACTTCACTCGCACCCTGTACCGCGTGATGCTGCCGCTGTGCGTGGGCATGGCCCTGGTGTATGTGTGGCAAGGCATGCCGCAGACCTTTTCCTCTCAAGCCCTGGCCACCACCCTGGAAGGCGCGCAGCAACAACTGATTGTCGGCGCCGTGGCGAGCTTTGAATCGATCAAGCATATCGGCACCAACGGCGGCGGTTTCTTCAGCATGAACGCCGCGCACCCGTTCGAAAACCCGACCCCGCTGACCAACGCCCTGCACATCCTCAGCATGTTGCTGATCCCGTCGGCGCTGACCTACACCTTCGGCAGCATGCTGCTCCAACGCCGTCAGGGCTGGGTGTTTTTCGGCACCTTCCTGGTGATGTTCTTAGGCTTTCTCGCGCTGGTGTACGGCGCCGAGCAAAACGGCAACCCGCTGCTGACCCAGGCCGGTGCCAACCAGACGCTGTCCATCGAACAAAGCGGCGGCAATATGGAAGGCAAGGAACTGCGTTTCGGCATTGCCGACAGCAGCCTGTTTATCGCCACCACCACCGCGGCCACCACCGGTTCGGTCAACGCGATGCATGACTCATTGACCCCCATGGGCGGCTTCGTGCCCCTGGCGCAGATGATGCTCAACTGCGTGTTCGGCGGCGACGGCGTGGGCTTTATCAACCTGATCCAGTACGCGCTGCTGACGGTGTTCCTGGTGGGCATGATGATCGGCCGCAGCCCGGAATTCCTCGGCAAGAAGATCGAGGCCCGAGAGATGAAACTGGTGATGCTCTCGGTGCTCGCGCACCCCATCAGCATCCTCGGTTTCACCGCCCTCGCCGCCCTGTGGCCCGACACCATGGCCAGCCTGAATAACCTCGGCCCCCACGGTTTCAGCGAGGTGCTCTACGCCTACACCTCGGGCACCGCCAACAACGGTTCGGCGTTCGCCGGGCTGAACGCCAATACGCCGTTCTTCAACACCACCATTGGCCTGGCGATGCTGGTCGGGCGCTTCTTCACCATGCTGCCGATGCTCGCCGTGGCCGGTTCCCTGGCGATGAAAAAGACCGTGCCTGCCGGCGCCGGCACCATCCCCACCGCAACCCCTTTGTTCATGGTGCTGGTGGTGTTTGTGGTGCTGGTGGTGGGCGGCCTGACTTTCCTGCCGGCGCTCGCGCTCGGCCCGCTGGTGGAGCAACTGCAGTTGCTGTCCGGCCAGACGTACAACTAAGGACACGTTGATGACGACTCAATCGATATTCAAAGGGCTGTTGCGCCCGGTGCTGGTTTCGGCGGTGTTTTTCATGGCGCTGACCGGCCTCGCCTACCCGGTCTTCACCACCTTTGCCGCGCAGTTGCTGTTCCCGTTCCAGGCCCAGGGCTCGCTGATTGAACGCGACGGTTTGGTGATCGGCTCGGCGTTGATCGGCCAGGACTTCACCAGGCCCGGCTATTTCCACGGCCGCCCGAGCATGACCCTCGGTGCCGACCCGCAAGACCCGAGCAAAAGTGTCTCCCAGCCGTACAACGCCGGTTCCAGCGGCGCCAGCAACCTGGGCCCTACCAGCCAGAAACTGGTGGACCAGGTCGCGGCCCGGGTCAAAGCCTACCGCCAGGACAACGGCCTCGCCGCCGACGCCCAGGTGCCGGTGGATGCGGTCACCGCTTCCGCCTCCGGCCTGGACCCGCATATCTCCGTGGCCAACGCACGCATCCAGCTGGCCCGGGTCGCCCGCCTGCGACAGATCCCCGAAGCCGAACTGCTGCAACTGGTGAACGAAAACACCGCGGAACGCACCCTGGGTTTGCTCGGCGAACCACGAGTCAATGTGCTGCAACTCAACCTCGCGCTGGACGCCCGCCTGCCTCTGCGCCAGCCCCCCATTGCGGCCAGTGAGTAAGAGATTCCCCCATGATCAAGAATGCTCGTTTACCTCTGTTTGATCGCGCCATCGTGCTCACCGCCTGCGGGGATGCGTTCAAGAAACTGCTGCCCCAGGCGCAGTGGAAAAACCCGGTGATGTTCGTCGTGTACCTGGGCAGCATCCTCACCACGCTGCTGTGGTTCCAGTCCCTGGGTGGCCAGGGTGAAGCGCCCAGCGGCTTTATCCTCAGCATCTGTTTGTGGCTGTGGTTTACCGTGCTGTTCGCCAACTTTGCCGAGGCCCTGGCCGAAGGCCGCAGCCGTGCCCAGGCCGCCAGCCTGCGCGGGATGAAGCGCCAGACCCTGGCCAAGTTGCTGCAACAACCCAAACACGGCGCCGCGTGGCTGCCGACCGAAGCCACGCTGTTGCGCAAAGACCAGGTGGTGTTGATCGAAGCCGGCGACCTGGTGCCGCTGGACGGCGTGGTGATCGAAGGAGTGGCCTCGGTGGACGAAAGCGCAATCACCGGCGAATCGGCACCGGTGATTCGCGAGGCCGGCGGCGACTTTTCCTCGGTCACCGGCGGCACGCGGGTGCTGTCGGACTGGCTGGTGGTGCGCATCAGCGTCAACCCGGGCGAGTCGTTCCTCGACCGTATGATCTCGATGGTCGAATCCGCCAAGCGCCAGAAGACCCCCAACGAAGTCGCCCTGACAATTTTGCTGGTGGGCCTGACCCTGTTGTTCCTGCTGGTGATCGCCACGCTGAGCCCGTACTCGATCTTCGCCGTGGCCATGAGTGGCAGTGGCAACGTGATCAGCGCCACGGTGCTGGTGGCGTTGCTGGTGTGCCTGATTCCCACCACCATCGGCGGCCTGCTCTCGGCCATCGGCGTGGCGGGCATGAGCCGCATGATGTCGGCCAATGTGATCGCCACTTCTGGCCGCGCGGTTGAGGCGGCGGGTGACATCGACGTGTTGCTGTTGGACAAGACCGGCACCATCACGTTGGGCAATCGCCAGGCCAGCAGTTTCCTGCCGGCACCGGGAATCAAGGAAGCTGAACTGGCCGACGCGGCGCAACTGGCGTCCCTGGCCGACGAAACCCCGGAAGGCCGCAGCATCGTGGTGCTGGCCAAGCAGAAGTTCGACATCCGCGCGCGGGACATCAACGCCCTCGGCGCAAGCTTTGTGCACTTCACCGCACAGACCCGCATGAGCGGCGTCGACCTGCCCGAAGGCCGCGGTATTCGCAAGGGTGCAGCGGATGCGATCCGCAGTCATATCGAAGCGCTCGGCGGGAGCTTTCCGGCTGCATTGCAGGCCAAGGTCGACGAAGTATCGCGTCGCGGCAGCACCCCGCTGGTGGTCTCGGACGGGGCCAAGGCACTCGGCGTGGTGGAGCTCAAGGACGTGGTCAAGGGCGGCATCAAGGAGCGCTTCGCCGAACTGCGGCGCATGGGCATCAAGACCGTGATGATCACCGGCGACAACCGCCTGACCGCCGCCGCGATTGCGGTGGAAGCCGGCGTGGATGACTTCCTCGCCGAGGCGCGCCCGGAAGACAAGCTGCAACTGATCCGCGACTACCAGGCCCAGGGCAAGCTTGTGGCCATGACCGGCGACGGCACCAACGACGCCCCGGCACTGGCCCAGGCCGACGTGGCGGTGGCGATGAACAGCGGCACCCAGGCAGCGAAAGAGGCCGGCAACATGGTCGACCTCGACAGCAACCCGACCAAGCTGATCGAAGTGGTCGAGGTGGGCAAGCAGATGCTGATGACCCGTGGCGCACTGACCACCTTCAGCGTGGCGAATGACGTGGCGAAATATTTCGCGATCATCCCGGCGGCGTTTGTCGCGACCTATCCGCAACTCGGTGCGTTGAACGTGATGCACCTGAGCAGTCCCAACTCGGCGATCCTCAGTGCGGTGATTTTCAACGCGTTGATCATCGTGGCGCTGATTCCGTTGGCCCTGCGCGGCGTGACGTACCGGGCGATTGGCGCGGCGGCATTGCTCAATCGCAACCTGCTGATCTATGGCCTGGGCGGGGTGCTGGTGCCGTTTGCCGGGATCAAGCTGATTGACCTGGTGCTGACCGGGCTGGGTCTCGTGTAGCACCGCAAACCCAATGTGGGAGCGGGCTTGCTCGCGAATACGGAGTGTCAGCCAACTCGACTGTCACTGACACACCGCTTTCGCGAGCAAGCCCGCTCCCACCATTGAACCGCATTGACCAGGAATGACATGCCCGCATTAAACGAAGAACGCCCCGACCCCGACGCCCTTCTCGCCCGGGTCCAGCAGGAAGAACAGGCCGCCTTGCGCGGCAAACTGCGTATCTACTTCGGCTCCAACGCCGGGGTGGGCAAGACCTGCGCCATGCTTGACGCGGCGCAACGGGAAGTCAGCCTGGGCCGCGACGTACTCGCCGGTGTGGTGGAAACCCATGGCCGCCAGGAAACCGCCAAGCTGCTCAACGGCCTCGAACAATTGCCCCGCGCCCAACGCCTGCATCACGATTTCACCCTCACCGAATTCGACCTCGACGCCGCCCTGCAACGCCATCCCGCCGTGCTGCTGGTGGATGAACTGGCCCACAGCAACGTGCCCGGCTCGCGCCACCCGAAACGCTGGCAAGACGTGGAAGAACTGCTCAGCGCCGGCATCGATGTGTGGACCACCCTCAACGTCCAGCACCTGGAAAGCCTTAACGATCTGGTGAGTGGGATCATCGGCATTCGCGTGCGGGAAACCGTACCGGACCACGTGTTCGACAATGCCCACGAAGTGGTCGTCGTCGACCTGCCGCCGGATGATCTGCTGCAACGCTTGAAGGACGGCAAGGTGTACCTGGGCCCTCAGGCCGAACGTGCGTCGCGGCACTTTTTCCGCAAGGGCAACCTGCTCGCCCTGCGGGAACTGGCCCTGCGCCGCACGGCCGACCGGGTCGACACGCAGATGCGCGTGTACCGTCGCGAACAGTCGATCAAGACCCTGTGGCCCGCCCGCGAGCGATTGCTGGTAGGCGTGGCCGGTGACGCCGGTGATGAACGCCTGGTGCGAGAAGCCGCGCGCCTGGCGCAAAAGCTCGAGGCGGACTGGATCGTGGTGCACGTCACGGCAGCCCAGGGCCGCGGCGCCAAGCGTTATCTCACAGCAATGAAAACCCTGGCCCTGGCCAGCGAATTCGGCGCCGACACCGCGACATTGCCGGGCATGGACGTCGCCGAAGCACTGGCCGCCTGTGCCCGGGAACACAACGCCAATCGCCTGGTGCTCGGCCATCACCCGCGCCGGGCATGGCGGTTCTGGCATCAGTCGGTGAGCGACCGGATCAGCCGGCACCATCCGCAGATCGACCAGATCGTGATCGCCCATGGCATGTTGCCAGGCACTGTTCCTGCCATTGAAAAACCTACGCCAGCGCCCGGCAGAACCCTGGCCTACCTCTGGTCCACACTCGCCTGTTTCACCGCCAGCGCCATCGCCGCGCTGCTGCTGCAGGTGTTCGACCTGGCCAACGTGGTGATGCTGTTCCTGCTCACGGTGGTGCTGGTGGCCCTGCGGTTTGGACGCGGCCCCGGCGTGTGGGCAGCGATGCTCGCGGTGCTGTGTTTCGACTTCTTTTTCGTCCAGCCGCGCTACTCGTTTACCGTCAACGACACCCAGTATTTCTTCACCTTCGCGTTGATGCTCGGCATCGCCCTGATCACCGGGCAGCTCACCGCACGCCTGCGCCACGAAGCGCGCACCGCCGCCGCTCGAGAACGCCGCGCCACGTCCCTGGCGCGTCTGGCCCGGGACCTGTCGGCCGCGTTGACCGTGGAGCAGATCAGCGAAGTGGCGCTGCGCACTTTCAGCGGCGTGTTCGAGGCACGGGTCGGCCTGGCCTTGCCGGACGCCGCCGACGGCGTGCACAGCGTGGGCGCAGGTGGGCTGCCGATCGACGACAGCATCGCCCAATGGACCTACGACCACGGCCAGTCCGCCGGCCAGGGCACCGACACCTTGTCCGCCGCCAAGGGCTGCTACCTGCCGCTCAAGGCGCCGATGCGCGTGCGCGGTGTGCTGGTGCTGGAACTGGCGCAAAGCGAACGCCTCAACGAGCCCGAAGAGCGCCGCCTGCTGGAAGCCTGCATGAGCCAATTGGCGATTGCCCTGGAGCGCGTGCACTTCGTCGAAGTGGCGCAAAGCACGATGGTGCAGATGGAAGGCGAGAAAATGCGCAACACCTTGCTCGCGGCGATTTCCCACGACCTGCGCACCCCCCTGACCACACTGATCGGCGCCGCCGACACCGCCCTGCCCCATGCGCCGCCGGGGCCGCTGACCGCGTTGCTGCACGGTATTCATGAGCAGGCGACTTCGATGCAACGCCTGATCGAAAACCTGCTGGACATGGCCCGCATGCAGGAGCGCGGTGTGCGACTCAACCGGCAATGGCATCTGCTGGAAGAGATCGTCGGCAGCGCCCTGCGCCAGTTGCGTGAACCACTGGCCCGGCATGTGGTGAACACGACGCTGGACCCGCAATTACCGCTGGTGGAAGTCGACGCGCTGCTGATCGAACGGGTGCTGGTCAACCTGCTGGACAACGCCGCCAAATACACCCCGCCTGGCACGGTCATCACCGTTACCGCCCGTTACGTTTCCGACAGCATCCTGCTGGAAGTCAGCGACACCGGCCCGGGCAGCGCGCCGGCCAATCTGTTCGAACCGTTTGCCCGTGGCCAGCAGGAATCCTCGGTCGCCGGAATCGGCCTGGGCCTGGCCCTGGCCAAGCGCATCGTCGAAGCCCACGGCGGGCGCATCGAAGCCAAACCCGGCAGCGAGCGCGGCATGCATTTCGTCATCACTTTACCGGCGGGTACTCCGCCCCCAATGGACGCCCTATGAGCACTGCACGCATTCTGATTGTTGAAGACGAGGCCAACATCCGCCGTTTTGTCGGCATCGCCCTGCAGGATGAGGGCTTCCAGGTGTTCGAGGCCGACAGCGTCAAACGCGCGTTGATCCACGCTTCCAGCCGTCAGCCGGACCTGGTGATCGTCGACCTCGGCCTGCCGGACGGCGACGGCAAACAGCTGATCAGCGAGCTGCGGGGATGGCTGGCGGTGCCGATCCTGGTGTTGTCGGCACGGGATCGCGAAGAGGAAAAAGTCGCCGCCCTGGACGCCGGCGCCGATGACTACCTGACCAAACCCTTCGGCGTACCCGAGTTGCTCGCGCGCATCCGTGCGCAACTGCGCCGTCATGGGCAGACCGGCACCGTGGCGGCCACCAGCAAGGTGGCGTTTGGCGATATCGAGGTGGACCTGGCGACCCATGAAGTATGGCGCCAAGGCCTGCCGGTGCACCTGACGCCCATCGAATACCGCCTGCTGTGCGCGATGATTCGCGGGCAGAGCCGGGTGCTCACCCACCGGCAATTATTGCTCGAGGTGTGGGGCCTGGATTACGTGGACCGCGCCCACTACCTGCGGGTGCACATGGCGCACCTGCGGCAGAAGCTGGAGGCGGACCCGGCCCAGCCGCAGTACTTCATCACCGAGTTGCAGGTGGGCTACCGGTTGGTAGGCTTGTGAACAGGTGCGCGGCGGCGAAGTCGACAAACACGCGGATCTTCGGCGAGAGATGCCGGCTGGATGGCCAAAGCGCCCAGAACTGCCCCTGGTCATCGGAATGGCCGTCGAGCACGGTTTCCAGCTGGCCTTGGGCGAGTGCTTCGCGGGCCAGGAAGTCTGGCACGTAGGCAACCCCATGGCCGTCCATCGCGGCCCGGAGCATGGCCTCCATGTTGTTCAGGGTCAGCGCGGTGGGCAGGCGCAATTGGGTGATGGCCGGGTTGGCGGACAAGGTCCAGTCCATGATTTTGCCGGTGGTGGCGAAGCGGTAACGCAAGCACGGGTGATGCTCCAGTTCGCTCAGGGTTTCTGGCCGGCCGTTGGCTCGTAGGTATTGGGGCGATGCACACAGCACAAACCTGAACGGCCCCAGCTTGCGGGCCATCAGGGTCGAATCCGCCAGGCCACCGCTGCGGATGACCACGTCGAAGCCCTCCTCGATCACGTCCACCAGATGGTCGTTGAAATCCAGCTCCAGCTCGATCTCGGGGTAGGCTTTGCGGAACGCCATCATGTGCGGAAAGAGAAAGCGATAACCGATGGTGGGCAGGCTGACCCGCAGTTTGCCCCGGGGTGCCTGCATCGCATGGGAAAGCATGGCGCGGGCGTCTTGCAAATCATCGAGAATTTTCCGACACCGTTCGTAGAACAGTTGGCCTTCTGCGGTGAGGCTGACCTTGCGCGTGCTGCGGTGCAACAGCCGCACATTCAGTGACGCCTCAAGCTTGGCGACATTCTTGCCCACCGCCGAAGCGGAAATCCCCATCGCCCGGGCCGCGCCGGTGAAGCTCAGGGCCTCTGCCGTTTTCACGAAGGCGATCACGCCGCTCAAGTTATCGGTCACGTCATTGCATCCATCCAGTCCGTTATGAAAGGAATGTTAGCCCGTTTATCCATGATTGCATCCTGATTAGAGTCTTTTAATCTTCTGACTCACGGGAATGCCCTTATGACCACTACAACGGAATCTGCGCCTGCCCATGGCCGATATTCCATCCTGGCGGCCATTTGCCTGGCCGCCCTGGTATTGCCCATGAGCTTTACCGGCGGCGCCGTCGCCACGCCCTTTATCGGCCAGGCATTTGCCGCCCAGCCCAGCCAACTGGCGTGGATCACCAACGCGTTCATGCTGAGTTTCGGCAGCCTGTTGATGGGCGCCGGCACCCTAGCCGACCTGTATGGGAGAAAGCGTCTTTTCTTGTGGGGCATGGCGCTGTTTACCGTGGTCTCCTTGCTGCTGGCAGTGGCACCGGGGATTTTCTGGCTGGATGTGTTGCGTGGTGTGCAGGGCGTCGCGGCGGCTACGGCATTGGCCAGTGGCTGTGCGGCGCTGGCCCAGGAGTTCGACGGGCACGCCCGTACCCGCGCCTTCAGCTTGCTGGGCACCACATTCGGTGCAGGCCTGGCGTTTGGGCCATTGCTGTCGGGGGTGCTGATCGAGCACTGGGGCTGGCGCTCGATTTTTCTCGGCACTGCATTATTGGCCGGTATTTCGCTGCTGTTTGCCGCGCCCAAAATGCGTGAAAGCCGCGACCCGCAAGCGCTGCGGCTGGACACCGCTGGTGTACTGACGTTTTCCACAATGCTGGTGGCCCTGACCACGGCGGTGATCCTCGCGCCGGAGCACGGCTGGACGTCGCCGCTGGTTGATGCCCTGCTGATCGCGGCGGCGGTGTTTTTGCTGGTGTTTGTCCTCGTCGAAAACCGCTCCAGCCAACCGATGCTGGAGCTGCGGCTGTTTCGCTTCCCGCGTTTTATAGGCGTGCAGCTCCTGCCGATCGGTACCTGCTACTGCTACATCGTGCTGATCGTGTTGCTGCCCCTGCGGTTTATCGGTGTGGAAGGCGCCAGCGCGCTGGACGCGGGTTTGATGATGCTCGCGTTATCGGCACCGATGCTGGTGGTGCCGATGATCGCCGCATCGCTGACGCGCTGGCTCTCAGCAGGACTGTTGTGTGCCATTGGCTTGCTGATCGCGGCGGTGGGCCTGTGGGGATTAAGCCTGGCCAACCAGCCTGCGCAGACCATCGCCGCAATGCTGGTCATCGGGATAGGCACCGGGCTGCCGTGGGGTTTGATGGATGGTTTGGCGATCAGCGTGGTGCCCAAGGAGCGCGCGGGAATGGCGGCGGGAATTTTCAACACCACCCGCGTGGCCAGTGAAGGCGTGGCGCTGGCGATCACGATGGCGGTATTGGGCGCATTGGTTGCGCACCACTTGCGCGGGAGCGCAGCGGCGGATGTTTCGGTGATTGCCCAAGCGCTGGTGATGGGCGATGTCCTGCAGGCCGGCACGACGATTCCGCTGGCGCAATTGCGCGCGGCCTACACGGCCGGGTTCAACACATTGCTCCAACTACTGGCCGGTTTCACGCTGGTCACGGCCTTGGTGGTCTTGGTGTTTTTACGGCGCCAGGATGCGCTGGATGGAAGCAATACGAAGAAAATGGAAGAATGCGCGCATGACTATTCCAAAAAAATGGCGTGACCAATTCCCTGACGCACTCATCGAGCCACAGACCATTGGCGAGTCGGGAGCCGACGTCTTCCGCCTGCGCTGCGGCAACGGTGAGGACCTGTTCCTGAAATCCGAGCCCATCGGCCCCCTCGCCGAGTTGCCCGACGAGATCGAGCGGCTGCGCTGGCTCCGGCAATCGAACTTGCCTGGGCCTGCCGTGCTGGATGCGCTCACGGAAAACCATCGCCACTGGCTGCTGATGAGCGCCGTCCCGGGGCAGGATCTGGCCAGCGCCAGCGACTTGTCTGCGCCGCAGGTCATCCGCCTGGTGGCGAGCGCACTGCGCAGCCTGCACCAGGTGCCGATTGCACAGTGCCCGTTCGACCACTCACTGGAACACCGTATTGCGGCCGCCGGTAATCGCGTGAACGCAGGGCTGGTTGACGAGACCGACTTCGACGATCAACGCCTGGGCCGAACCGCCACGGATGTATTCGCCGAACTGCTGTCGACGCGCCCCGCCGCCCATGACCTGGTCGTGACCCACGGCGATGCCTGCCTGCCAAACTTCATGGCTGAGGGCGATCACTTCAGTGGTTTCATCGACTGTGGTGGCCTGGGGGTCAGTGACCGTTATCAGGACCTGGCACTCGCGGCCCGCAGCATCGAGCGCAATCTCGGAGTGGCCTGGGTGGCGCCGTTCTTCGAGCAGTACGGCGTCGCACCCGATCAGCAGCGCATCGCGTTCTACTGCTTGCTGGACGAGTTCTTCTAAACCCAAACCCCAGACAGCAAAAAGCCCGCTCAATGAGCGGGCTTCCTGTGGTACCTGGCGTTCAGCGTTCCAGGTGACCGAATATGGCGCAGCGGACGGGACTCGAACCCGCGACCCCCGGCGTGACAGGCCGGTATTCTAACCGACTGAACTACCGCTGCGCGTAACACATAAAGCGAATGGTGGGTGATGACGGGATCGAACCGCCGACATTCTGCTTGTAAGGCAGACGCTCTCCCAGCTGAGCTAATCACCCTTCACTTTCGGTGTGGGGCGCATTCTATAGCATTTTTCCGTAATGTCATGATTTAAATGCAATTTATTTAAAATATTTTGTCTTCGACCCCGCGCACCCCGCAAAACCGGCGCTTTGGGTGCAAACGCGAGTCTATTGCGTTTGCCCAAGCCTTGGCCCCACAATTAACAATTATTCTCAATAACACCTGGGCCGGGCCTTATGTCTGTGGGTGAACCGCCGTTCCAACGGGAGATTACCGAGCTGTACAGCGAGCATCACGGCTGGCTGTTCACTTGGTTGCGCCGAAAACTGGGCTGTACCCATAACGCCGCCGACGTGGCGCAGGACACCTTCGCGCGGATTCTGCACGCCCGCGAGTCGGTGACCGCCATCCGCGAACCCCGCGCCTATTTAAGTACCACCGCCAGGCGGCTGATCATCGACCAGGCCCGGCGCAAGCAGATTGAGCACGCCTACCTTCAGGAATTGATGCTGACGGTGGAAACCCTGGAAGGTTTCCAGTCGCCCGAACAGATCCACACCACCCTGGAAGCCCTCGAGCACATCGCCTTCATGCTGGAAGGCATGCACGACAATATGCGCCAGGCGTTTGTGCTGTATTACCTCGAAGACCTGACCCAGCAGCAAATCGCCCGACAACTGAAGCTGTCGGAACGTACGGTACGCAAATACCTGATCCAGGCCCTGCTGCATTGCAGCCACAGCGTGGACATCTGAGCCGCGCATGCCCGACTCTCGCCAACAGATCGATGAACAAGCCGCCGAATGGATGATTCGCCTGCACGAAGGTGAATTGACCGAGGCCCAGCGCCAGGCGTTCGAGCGCTGGAAGCAGCAAGGCCCGCAACACGCCGCATCAGCAGCGCGCATGGAAGATGTGATTGCGCGGATGCAGGCCCTGCGCGGGCAAAAGGCACCGGCCCGGGCGGCCTTGAGTGCGGCCTTTCCCCGGCATGGGAAGGCGCGCAAAAACTACGTCCGCGCGTTGGTACTGGCCTGCAGCCTGGGCCTTCCCGCCATGGCGCTGCTCTACAGTCCTTATCCACAACAATGGATGGCCGATGTGCACAACGGCCCCGGCGAATGGAAAACCCTGCGGCTGGCGGACGGCTCGACGCTGACCCTGAACGGCATCAGTGCGGCGAATCTGCATTTCGACAGCCGGCAGCGCCGCATCGAATTGCTGCAAGGCGAGATCCTGGTGGAAGTGGCCCACGATGGCGAACGGCCATTTGTGGTGCAGACCGCCCAAGGCACCCTGCGCGCCCTGGGTACGCGATTTGTGGTCAGGCGCGAGGATGACGTTACGGTGCTGAGCATGCTCGAATCCCGCGTTGCCGCCCAAAGCGCGAATGGCCAGCAGACGCTGGAAGTGGACGCCGGCTCACAGGCGCGACTCAGCAAAGATGCCGTGCGCCTCTCCGGCAGCATCGATACGGCGAGCATCAATGGGGCCTGGCGCCGCCATCAACTGGTGGTGGATAACCGACCGTTGCCGGAAGTGCTGGATGAGATCGCCCGTCACCGTTCGGGCCGCTTGCAGTTTGATCGCGCCGCACTGGCCAGTCTCAAGGTCTCGGCCGTACTTCCCCTGGATGACACCGACCGCTCCTTGCAGATGCTGGCTCAAACCCTGCCGATTACGCTGAAAACCTTTACCCCATGGCTGATAATTGTCAGCCCGGATACCGAGAGCAAAAAATAATTATTCGCATTGCTTCCGCTTTTTTTCGGGTTGCCCGTCAAGGAAGGTATACCGATGACTAAAGGACTGCCCTCACCATGCCCTTCCCTTCCAAGCCTCGCAGACGCCTGCTGAGCAGCGCGCCGCTGACCCTCACACTGCTCGCGACGACGCTGCTCAATACCCATCTGGCCCAGGCCGACACGGTAAACGTTGCGGCCCAAGCCTACGACATACCTGCCGGGCCGCTGGGCGCCACACTCAACCAGTTCGCCCAGCAAGCGGGCGTGGCTATCGTGTTCCAGTCCCAGAACCTGCAGGGGCTCGCGGGCCCGGGACTCAAAGGCACTTATAGCGTGGAGGCCGGGTTTGAAAAGCTGCTGCGTGGCAGTGGTTATCGGGCAGTCAACGGTGATCAGGTCTACGCACTGGAAGCCAACCCTACCCCCACCGGCGCCGTGGAGCTGGGGGCGACGCAGATCAGCGCCAACCAACTCGGCACCATTACCGAAGGCTCCGGCTCTTACACCCCCGGCACCATCGCCACCGCTACCCGCCTGGTGCTGACGCCACGGGAAACTCCGCAATCGATCTCGGTGGTCACCCGCCAGGCCATGGATGACTTTGGCCTCAACTCCATCGACGACGTGATGCGCCATACCCCGGGCATCACCGTGGCAACGTATGACAGCGACCGTACCAGCTATTACTCCCGCGGCTTCGCGATTCGCAACTTCCAGTACGACGGTATTCCTATCCTGCAAGACCCGCAGTATTCGTCCGGCCATACCCTCACCGACATGGTGATCTATGACCGGGTAGAAATCCTCAAGGGCGCCACCGGCCTGCTCACTGGCGCCGGTGGCCCTGGTGGTACCATCAACATGATCCGCAAGAAACCTACCCAGGAATTCAAGGGCCATATCGACCTTGGCGCCGGTTCCTGGGACAACTACCGATCGGAAGTTGACGTCAGCGGTCCCTTGACCGAAACCGGGAACATCCGCGGCCGAGCCGTGGCGGCCCATCAAGACAAACAGTCCTTCATGGACCATTACCAACGCAAAACCAGCGTCTACTACGGCATCCTGGAGGCGGACCTGTCGCCGGATACCCTGCTGACCGTGGGCGCGGACTATCAGGATAATGACCCCAAAGGCTCAAGCTGGACCGGCAGTGCCTCGCTGTATGACGAATCCGGCAATCGCATTGGCTCCAAGCGCTCATTCAACAACGGGCCACGGTGGAGCAGTTGGCAGCAGTACACGCGCACCGCCTTTGCCACCCTTGAACACAGCTTCGAAAATGGCTGGGTCGCCAAAGGTCAGTACAACCATCAAATCAACGGTTACAACGCCCCCCTGGGTTTCGTGAGCCCAGGTTTGCCCTCAGTGCTGGCGCGCAAATACACAGGTGAAACCGTCAGCGACAGCGCCGACCTTTACACCTCTGGCCCCTTCGACCTGTTTGGCCGAGAACACCAGTTGGTGGTTGGCACCTCGGTTTCCCGCTCCCACTGGAAAGGCAAGGACTACACCAACGCCAGCCTGCCCAACAATAACTTCGACTATTACAACTGGAACGGCGACATCCCGAAGCCGGACTGGGGCGAAGTCACCAACAAAAACGATGAAATCACCCGCCAGACCGGCAGCTACATGACCGCTCGCTTCAGCCTCACGGACGATCTTTCGCTGCTGCTGGGCACGCGCGTTGCAGACTTCCAGGTCACCGGCACCAGTGATACGAAAAAAAGCGGCAAGGTCTTGCCCTATGCAGGCCTGGTATACGACCTGAACGACAACGTGTCGGCCTACGCCAGTTACACGGAAATTTTCCTGCCGCAGTCGTTCAACCGTGATCGCAACAACAAATTGCTGGAGCCGGATGAAGGCAAGAACTACGAAGTGGGGCTCAAAGGTGAATTCTTCGAAGGGCGCCTGAATTCCAGCATCGCCTACTTCGAGGTTCACGAAAAAAACCGCCCCGAGGAAGATACGGAGTACAACGCCAATCCAACCAACCCCGCTCGCGACTACGCCTATAAGCCGATCACTTCGAAAACCAAGGGTTATGAGGCGGAAATCTCTGGCGAGCTGACACCCGGCTGGCAGTTGCAGGCAGGCTACACCCACAAGATTGCCCGTGATGAAAGCGGCAAGAAGGTATCGACCTGGGAGCCGGAAGATCAGGTCAATGTCTATACCAGCTACAAGCTGACCGGCAGCCTCGACAAACTCACCCTCGGCGGCGGCGCGCGTTGGCAGGGTCAAGGCTGGCAGGTACTGAGCAACTGGGCCAAGGGCGGCGCTCAAGAAAAATTTGCCCAGGATCCCTACTGGCTGGTGGACCTGATGGCCCGCTATCAGATCACCGACAGCGTGTCGGCGACCGTCAACGTCAACAACGTGTTCGACAAGTCGTATTACACCAACATCGGCTTCTACAACTCGTCGTACTATGGCGACCCTCGCAACGTAATGGTCAGTACCCGCTGGGATTTCTAAACCCAATCAAAAACGCCCCCGATCACGGTACATGATCGGGGGCGTTTTTCTGACTGGTGTTTTTAGCAAACCCCAGACAGCAAAAAGCCCGCTCAATGAGCGGGCTTCCTGTGGTACCTGGCGTTCAGCGTTCCAGGTGACCGAATATGGCGCAGCGGACGGGACTCGAACCCGCGACCCCCGGCGTGACAGGCCGGTATTCTAACCGACTGAACTACCGCTGCGCGTAACACATAAAGCGAATGGTGGGTGATGACGGGATCGAACCGCCGACATTCTGCTTGTAAGGCAGACGCTCTCCCAGCTGAGCTAATCACCCTTCACTTTCGGTGTGGCGCGCATTCTACGGAGCGACCCATAGTCTGGCAAGCACTTTCTTAAATAATTTTTTTCAGGCCTTCCAATGGCTTAGCGAGGGTTGGCCTATGACGCCATGAGGAGAATAATGCCCCCCTTTGTATATAAGGAGAGACTCACCCCATGTGGTTCAAAAACCTGCTTATCTATCGCCTGACCCAAGATCTGCCTGTTGATGCCGAGGCGTTGGAAACTGCACTGGCCACCAAACTGGCGCGCCCTTGTGCAAGCCAGGAGTTGACCACTTACGGTTTCGTCGCCCCTTTCGGTAAGGGCGAGGACGCGCCACTGGTGCACGTCAGCGGTGATTTCCTGCTGATCGCTGCGCGTAAGGAAGAACGTATCCTGCCGGGCAGCGTGGTGCGTGATGCGGTGAAGGAAAAGGTCGAAGAGATCGAAGCCGAGCAAATGCGCAAGGTCTACAAAAAGGAACGCGACCAGATCAAGGATGAAATCATCCAGGCCTTCCTGCCGCGCGCGTTTATCCGTCGCTCGTCGACCTTCGCCGCCATCGCGCCAAAACAGGGCCTGATCCTGGTGAACTCCGCCAGCCCGAAACGTGCCGAAGACCTGCTGTCCACCCTGCGTGAAGTGATCGGCACCCTGCCGGTACGTCCGCTGACCGTGAAAACCGCGCCAACCGCCATCATGACCGACTGGGTCACCACCCAGAAACCGGCCGATGACTTCTTCGTCCTCGACGAATGCGAACTGCGCGACACCCACGAAGACGGCGGCATCGTGCGCTGCAAACGCCAGGACCTGACCGGCGAAGAGATCCAGCTGCACCTCACCACCGGCAAAGTCGTGACCCAATTGTCCCTGGCCTGGCAGGACAAGCTGTCCTTCATGCTGGACGACAAAATGACCGTCAAGCGCCTGAAGTTCGAAGACCTGCTGCAGGATCAGGCGGAACAGGACGGCGGCGACGAAGCACTGGGCCAGCAGGACGCCAGCTTTACCCTGATGATGCTGACGTTTGGCGACTTCCTGCCGGCGTTGGTTGAGGCACTGGGTGGCGAAGAGACCCCACAAGGTATCTAAAGCCTTGTGAAGATCAAAATGTGGGAGCGGGCTTGCTCGCGAATGCGTCCTTTCAGTTGATATCTTCCTGGCTGACACACCGCATTCGCGAGCAAGCCCGCTCCCACATTTGATCGCATGCGCACTTCCAAAATCGAATAACAAGGACCAACCCCATGCGTGCACTCGCCGCCTTGAGCCGTTTCGTCGGCAATACCTTCGCCTACTGGGTGCTGATTTTTGCCGTGGCTGCGTTCCTGCAACCCGCCTGGTTTCTCGGTCTCAAAGGCGCCATCGTGCCGCTGTTGGGCCTGGTGATGTTCGGCATGGGGCTGACCCTCAAACTTGAAGATTTCGCTGAAGTCGCGCGCCATCCGTGGCGCGTGGCATTGGGTGTGGTCGCGCATTTCGTGATCATGCCCGGCGTGGCCTGGCTGTTGTGCCAGGTCTTTCACCTGCCACCGGAAATTGCCGTCGGTGTGATCCTCGTCGGCTGCTGCCCGAGCGGCACGTCGTCCAACGTCATGACCTGGCTGGCCCGAGGCGACCTGGCCCTGTCGGTGGCCATTGCAGCCGTCACCACCCTCCTCGCTCCGCTGCTGACGCCCGCGCTGATCTGGCTGCTGGCCTCGGCCTGGTTGCCGGTGTCGTTCATAGAGTTGTTCTGGTCGATCCTGCAAGTGGTACTGCTGCCGATCGTGTTGGGCGTGGTGGCGCAGCGCTTGCTGGGCGCCCGGGTACGGCATGCGGTCGAGGTGTTGCCGCTGGTGTCGGTGGTCAGCATCGTGGCGATTGTCGCCGCCGTGGTGGCGGCCAGCCAGGCGAAGATTGCCGAGTCGGGCCTGCTGATCATGGCGGTGGTGATCCTGCATAACACCTTTGGCTTCCTGCTGGGCTATTTCACCGGCCGTGTGTTCGGGCTGCCGCTGGCACAACGCAAATCCCTGTCGCTGGAAGTGGGCATGCAGAACTCCGGCTTGGGCGCCGCACTGGCAAGTGCGCATTTCTCGCCGCTGGCGGCGGTGCCGAGTGCGCTGTTCAGCGTCTGGCACAATATTTCCGGGGCACTCCTGGCTACGTACTTCCGGCGGATGAGCGAAAAGGAAGACCGCGAATTGTTGGCGGGCAAGTCCGAAACTTGATCACCTGATCAATATTCGGCACTCTACCGGGCTTCGCGGGGACGACCTCGCGACGCTATCGCGCGATTAATTCAGGGGACGACCCCGCCTTATAGAAGCGAGGTCATCATGTCCTGGATCATTCTGTTTTTTGCCGGACTGTTTGAAGTCGGCTGGGCCGTCGGACTGAAATACACCGACGGTTTCAGCAAGCCACTGCCCACGGCCCTGACGATTGCCGCCATGGCCGTCAGCCTCGGGTTGCTGGGGGTGGCCATGAAGGAACTGCCGCTGGGTACCGCCTATGCCATCTGGACCGGTGTCGGTGCAGTGGGCACGGTGATTGCCGGGATTATCCTGTTCGGGGAGTCCATGGCGCTGTTTCGACTGGCCAGTGTGGCGTTGATTATCTGTGGGCTGATCGGGCTCAAGATCAGCGCCTGAGCCACTCACCGGCAATAAAAACAAGGTGGACTTAATAGTCCACCGAGTACAGCACGCTATTTACTACTCTGTGATGCATCAGACGTCATAGTAGCGTTCACGCGGTTCTTTCCCCCATTCCTTGTAAAGTGCATTTTCGTTATACGGCTCCGGGTTTGTACTGGTAGGGGGCGTTGAGGGGTCATTATCAAAATCATAAGGTTCACCGTCCGTTGGTAACCCAACGGCTTGCCGCTCCAAATTTGGCTCACGAGTTGGCCTGCGGGGATCGCTAGTTTCTGGCGGTACTTCAGTTTCTCCGGGCAAGAACTTACCGTCGACACCGTCGTACGCATGGGCGAACTCATGGAACAGGGTTGAGACGCCTGGACGCTCGTACTTGTCCATAATGAACGAAGGGTTGTAGGAGACTGTTGCATCATCAGCCGGCATACCTGGCGTGTTATTAGTGATGAATCCGTGTTGCGAATCTTGAGGTGGGTGCTCATTGAGTGGTTGTAAGTCCTTACGTCCGTACTTATAAAAGATACCCTCCGACTCTGGCACCTTCTCTATTTTTATCGGCGCGGGAGTCTTGTCTAACGCCCCAAGCATTTTTTGCCCTACTGGAGAACCCCGAAAAAACTCTAAATCATCTTCAACGCGCTGCTTGAACTCACCATCCCCTTTAACCTCAAACGCTTTTTTACCAACGTCAGACGGCGTCACCTCAACGAACTTAGAGTTCCCCGTGCGTTTTATAGTGTCGTCTTTCTTGCCGTAAACAATATCCTTATCAGATACTGAATTAACCGTATCCTGCCCCTTGCCGGTATAAATTGTATTCTGACCAGCACCACCATCTACAACATCATTTCCCTTTCCGCCATTCATGACGTTCTTCCCACCGCCTCCACGCAGCGAATCATTGCCGCTGCCACCGTCCATGTAAGTGCCACCACCTGCTCCCCGCAACTTGTCGTTGCCGTTACCCCCATACATGACGCTATATGCCGAGCCTCCGGTGATCGTGTCATCCCCATCGTTGCCCTCGGCATACCCGACACCGCTGCCCAATTGAATGGTGTCATTACCAACACCGCCGTAGACATTGGTCCTGCCGCCTCCAGCGTTGAATCGATCGTTGCCGGCTCCCAGCTTGACGCTGACGGGCACTTTTACGTCGTCGTCAATAGTGACATTGTCGTCTCCGCCGTTGCTTTGGATCTCAAGATGCTGCTGACCATTACTCTTGGTATCGAAAGGAATGTCGTAGGTCTTGCCATTAATCTCGGCGGTCAATCCTCCATCAGCCGAATTTTTAATATGAATTTTGTCCGCGCTGTCACCCGTCTTAATCGTTAACGCCTGGTCTTTTGGCGGGGAGAAAAAACCACGCCCGCCGCCCCTAACACTTAAATCTATCTGGACCCCACCTTCATTGAATGGCATATTCGGGATGATCTTTATCGGCGCAGAAGGCTCGCCCTGTTTATCCTGTAACTTATCGGAGGGTGCTGTAGAAAGAGTATGTAAAGGCGGTTGTAAAGCGGGAGGGTTAGTACTCACTTGCATGTTCATCGAAAATCATCCTTAGCGTTAGACAACTACGATGACTGCGTGGCAATTAGAAAGAAATGGTTCCGCAGGATGAGTGATTTATTACCCAAAACTACAAACTGCAAGCGTTGTCCCACATCAAAGTCAGTCCCTGCCCAGGCCCTTCAGCGCAGAAGGTCCTGAGCACCAGAACTTGACTACTTGAGATCACCCCTCAACGTGCCAACCAGACCATGCAACGCCTCTGGCGTCGCCGCCTCTACCGTCACCGGCGCGCCGGCCACCAGGGTCACTCGCGACCAGATCCGGTGGAACAAGCCCTTGTTCGGATCGCGACTGAAGAAACTCCCCCACAACCCCTGCAACGCCATCGGAATCACCGGCACCGGCGTCTCTTCAAGAATCCGCGTCACGCCGCTTCGGAACTCGTTCATCTCGCCATCGGAGGTCAATTTTCCTTCCGGGAAGATGCACACCAGCTCGCCGTCCTTCAGGTAGTGGGCAATCCGCTGGAAGGCCTTTTCGTAGATCTGGATGTCCTCATGCCGCCCGGCAATCGGAATCGCCCCGGCAGTGCGGAAGATAAAGTTCAAAACCGGCAGGTTGTAGATCTTGTAGTACATGACAAAACGAATCGGCCGACGCACCGAACCGGCAATCAACAGCGCATCGACAAACGACACGTGATTGCACACCAGCAACGCCGCGCCCTCGTCCGGGATCAGCTCGAGGTTCTTGTGCTCGACGCGGTACATGGAATGGCTGAGCAGCCAGATCATGAAACGCATGGTGAACTCGGGCACGATCTTGAAGATGTAGGTGTTGACCGCGATGTTCAGCAGCGACACCACCAGGAACAACTCGGGAATCGACAGCTTGGCCACGCTCAGCAGCAGGATCGAGACGATCGCCGAGACCACCATGAACAGCGCATTGAGAATGTTATTGGCCGCGATCACCCGCGCCCGTTCGTTCTCGGCGGTACGCGACTGGATCAGTGCGTACAGCGGCACGATATAGAAGCCGCCGAATACGCCGAGGCCGAGGATATCGAACAACACCCACCACGCCTGGCCGTAGCTCAGCACGGCGATCCAGTCGTTGGCCTGGACGTTCTGCGGGAACCCGCCGGAATGCCACCACAGCAGCAGGCCGAACACGGTCAAACCGAACGAGCCGAACGGCACCAGGCCGATCTCGACTTTGCGCCCGGAGAGCTTTTCGCACAGCATCGAACCCAGTGCGATGCCCACCGAGAACACCGTGAGAATCAGCGTTACCACAGTCTCGTCGCCGTACATCCATTCCTTGGCGTAGGCCGGGATTTGCGTCAGGTAGATCGCGCCGACAAACCAGAACCACGAGTTGCCGACAATCGAGCGCGACACCGCCGGTGTCTGCCCCAGGCCGAGCTTCAAGGTGGCCCAGGACTGACTGAAGATGTTCCAGTTCAGGCGCATCTCGGGGCTGGACGCCGCCGCGCGCGGAATGCTGCGGCTGGCCAGGTAGCCCAGCACCGCAATGCCGACGATGGCGGTCGAGACCACCGGCGCGTAATGGGTGGACGACATCATGATCCCGGCGCCAATGGTGCCCGCGAGGATCGCGAGGAACGTGCCCATTTCCACCAGGCCATTGCCGCCCACCAGTTCATCTTCGTGCAGGGCCTGGGGCATGATCGAGTACTTCACCGGCCCGAACAGCGCCGAGTGCGTACCCATGGCAAACAGCGCCAGCAGCATCAGTTCCAGGTGGTTGAACATGAAGCCCACCGCGCCGACGGACATGATCACGATCTCGCCGATCTTGATCACCCGGATCAGCGCGTCCTTGTTGAACTTCTCGCCAAACTGCCCGGCCAGGGCCGAGAACAGGAAGAACGGCAGGATAAACAGCAAGGCGCAGAGGTTGACCCAGATCGAACGATCACCGTCGATGGTCAGCTTGTAGAGAATCGCCAGGATCAACGACTGCTTGAAGATATTGTCGTTGAACGCCCCAAGGGACTGGGTAATGAAGAACGGCAGGAAACGCCGTTTGCGCAGCAATGTGAATTGCGAGGGGTGGCTCATCGTCCGTGTTCCTGCGTGGCCTGAAGACTGTTATTGGTTTTTCCAGGCCACGACTTTACCTAATCCCGCTTACTTATTCGCTAGTCCTGCAATGCACGGCGATACAAAAAGCTCACCTTTATAGGCTCCTTGCACCGTGCGCTTGGCAACGATCAGCCACATCAACGCCAGCGCCGCCACCAACACGCAACCAACGATGCTGAAAAAACCCAAGTGCAAGGTGCTCGCCAGTTTCAGCGTGGCCAGCGAGTACACGCCCAACGGAAAGGTGAAGCCCCACCAACCAAGGTTGAACGGGATACCGGCCCGCAGGTAACGCAGGGTGATCAGCACCGCGATCAGCATCCACCACAAGCCGAAGCCCCACAGGGTGATGCCTGCGACCAGGCCGATGCCGTTGGCCATCTCACCGACGCCGGGCAGACCGTTGGCGGCAAAGATGGCAGGTGCATCACCGCCCAGTACCAGCATGCCCAGGGCACCGGTGCCGATGGGACCTAGAGCCAGCCAGCTCGACGCGGCCATATTGGCGTGTGGCAGTTTATGCAGGGCCATGCGCAGCATCAGGATGGTCAGGATGCTGAACGCCACCGGCAGGGAAAACGCCCACAGCACGTAGCTGGTCACCAGCATCACCAGTTGCGAATGGGCGTCGGCCAGGTGCGGCGCCAGCAGGCCACCGCTGGCGGCGGCGACTTCCGCGGCCACCACCGGCAACAGCCACACGGCAGTCATCTGGTCGATGCTGTGTTCCTGGCGGGTGAACATCATGAACGGGATCAGCACCCCGCAGGCCAGGGCCATCGCGACGTCGAGCCACCACAGCACCTCGGCCAGTTGCACCACGCCATCCCCCCAGCGCGGCACGCCGAACAGCAGGAAGCCGTTGATAATGGTCGCCAGGCCCATGGGGATGGTGCCGAAGAACATCGACACCGTGGAGTGCCCGAAAATGCGCCGGGCCTCGTGGAAAAACATCACCCAGCGCGCCGCATACAGCACGCTGAACAGCACAAACAGGCCAATGGTAAACAGCCACAGCCCTTCGGCCACGGCGTGCAGCCCCGCCAGGTTGACCGGCAATTGCGCCAGCGCCAACGCCAGCACCCCGGTGCCCATGGTGGCGGCAAACCAGTTGGGGGTGAACTGGCGAATCACTTCCCGGGGACGGGTCAGGTGACTGAAGGGTTTCAAGCTGCTGTGAAGCGTATTCGGGCAAGTCATGGTGTAGTCCTCTTCCTCGCATGAGGTTGAGACCATGGTAGAACCGAATCGAATATCTATATAACGGGTAATATCTCTAACTGTTATCTGTTTCGTAGATATGTGATTAAACGCTGCCTTCGGTTTCAATCACCAGAATCCGTGCGGGGCCCTGTGGATGGGCCACATGCTCGGTGCCGACACTGGCGTAGAAGATGTCGCCTACCTGAAGCAAGGCCATCTGTTCGCTGCCGTTTTCGCGATAGTGCATCTGCACTTGGCCATCAAGCACCACGAACACCTCTTCACCGTCATTCACGTGCCAGCGATACGGCTGGTCGGTCCAATGCAAACGGGTGGTGATGCCGTTCATATTGGCGATGTCCAGCGCCTCCCAGGCGCGGGTGCCGGTGAATTCTTTGCTGCGGATGATCTTCATGGGTGAATCCCAAGGCGTAAGGGTGACGAATTATTACCGAATCAATTACCCGCCGTCGCCCTGCTCTTCGCCAAATCCTGCATTAGCAACGCCACCAACGCGCCGAGTGCCAATACAATCAGTACCACGCCATAACCGTCGGTGGTGGCGATCAAACCGAAGGTGCGCGTCAAGTTGCCCGCCAACAGCGACGGCACACAGAACGCCAGGTAACTCAGCACATAGAACGCCGACATCAAGCCCGCCCGCTCATGGGGCAAGGCCAACGGCAAGACGCTGCGCAGCGCACCGAGGAATCCCGAGCCAAAACCACCGCCGGCGATCAGCGTGGCAATGAAGAACAGCGGCAGGCTGGCGCTGTGGACGGCCGTGAGGATCAGCGCAACACCCACCGCCAGCAGCACGGCGCCCAACCGCAGGACTTTGTCCGCCGGGCGGTTGCGCAGGCTGAAAATCATCACCGCACCGCTCAGCGTCAACACCGCCACCAGCCCGCCGCCGATCAGGTTCGAGGTGGACCCGGTCGCCGCCCGCACCAGCGAGGGCGCCAGGGACAGATAAAAACCGCCCATGGCCCATACGGCTACGTCTACCGGCAACGAGATCCACAAGGCGCGGCGGGCCTGGGGCGGTACATGCAAGGTGGGCCATAGCGAGGCCAGGGCCCCCGGAATCCGGCTGACTGTCTCCGGCAGGCGCCAGACGTACAATGCCTGCAGGATCATCAACCCGAGCAGGGTCCAGTAAATCAACGTGGTCGGCATCGGCGCGAACTCCACCAGCAGGCTGCAGCCCATGGCCCCGCAGGCCATGCCCAGCAAAGGCGCTACGCTGTTGATCAGCGGGCCTTGCTGGCGGTCGGTGTCGAGCAATGCGGCGCCCAGTACGGCGGTGGCCATGCCGGTGGCAAAGCCTTGTACCGTGCGGGCGGCAATCAGCCAGCCGACGCTGTCGGCATTGATAAACAGCAACATCGCCAGCATATCGAGGAGCAGCGCGGCAAAAATTACCGGCTTGCGCCCCAGGTGGTCCGACAGTGAACCCACGGTCAGCAATGCAGCCAGCAGGCTCAAGGCGTAAATGCCAAATACCAGGGTCAACATCGCCGCCGAAAAGTGCAGGCCCTCTTGATAGAGGTGGTACAACGGGGTCGGCGCGCTGGAGGCGGCGAGGAACGTCAGCAAGGTGATCGCCAGAAACACCAGGCTGGAACGATGAGAAGTAACGCTGGACATGGGCACGCTCCGCTAAAGCTAATATTTTGCTTTTGCGGAGTGTGCTACCGGATGGCGCTTAAAGCAAATTCTTTGTGTTAAGGTTTTACGCATGGCGATAAAAGAAGGGCTCCGCCCGGGGGGCCGTAGTGCCCGGGTCCAGGAATCAGTGCATTCGGCGGTGCGCGAAGTGCTCGAAGAGCAGGACCGTTCCAGCGTGACCGTGCCGCAGATAGCCACGCGCGCCGGAGTGACGCCTTCGACCATCTACCGGCGCTGGGGTGACTTGGCGGCGCTGCTGGCCGATGTTGCGATGGCCCGTCTGCGCCCGGACAGTGAGCCGGCTGATACCGGCAGCCTGCGCGGAGACCTGCGGGCCTGGGGTGAGCAATACCGTGATGAGATGAGCTCGGACCTTGGCCGCGAGATGATGCGTGATGTGCAATGCAGTCAGGCGCCGGGGTATTGCGTGGGGATTCTCACCGGGCAGTTGGAGACGATCCTGGATCGGTACACCGACGACGCCGGGACACTTCCCAGCGTGGATCGGCTGATCAATTTGATCGTTGCGCCAACCGTTTTTCGTAATCTGTTTTCTACCGCGCCGCTTGAGGTTGAAGAACTGCATGAGCTGATTGAGTTGGCTTTGCTGCCGTAAGGTGGTTTGTGGGTTTGGGTTTGGGTGTATATCCGTTATTTGGGTTGTTGCTGATATGGGTTCCGCTCTTACAGCGGCTCACTTTTGAAAAGCGCAAAAGTAAGCAAAACGCTCTTGCCCCACCACTCGGCACCTCGCCCAGGCTCGGTGTGCCCTCACTCCGGCTTTGGACCGTGGGCCGCCGTCATGGGCCATCCCTGGCCCAGGACGGCTAACCCGGCGTCCTGCCGGGTTACCCACGCTCCAAAGCCTGCGTTCGGCCAGCGTGGTTTAACGGGGCGCCTAAGATCAAGATCAAAAGCAGATCAAGAGCACAGCTGCCTACCGGCCGGCTTGAGTGTTGAAGAGCAAAATCAAAAGCTAAAGCGGGCACGGTCAAATGTGGGAGCTGGCTTGCCTGCGATAGCATCAACCGGGTGTACCTGATGCACCGAGTTGTCTGCATCGCAGGCAAGCCAGCTCCCACAGAAAAGCAGAGCCACCCCGCCCGTAGCAGCTGTCGAGCGCTAGCGAGGCTGCGTGCTTTTGATCTTGATCTGCGGGCCCCCTCAACCACGATGGCCGCAAGTAGGCACGGTGGAGCGGGTAAATCGGCAAGGATGCCGATTTAGCCGCGCCGGGCCATGGATGGCCCGTCGCGGCGGCCCGCGGAGCCGTGCCGGAGTGCGGGCATGC